>Ga0307477_10003611_pt1 | contig 11455 bp, 13 predicted proteins | sample atmos_gasesECM2C_FD_203316 | JGI IMG/M metagenome (GOLD analysis project Ga0307477, IMG submission 203316) | Hardwood forest soil microbial communities from Morgan-Monroe State Forest, Indiana, United States - atmos_gasesECM2C_515 | ecosystem: Environmental > Terrestrial > Soil > Temperate...
CGGATGTGCCACGGCTCCGCCAGTGCGGAGCCGAAACTCCAAATCAGATCAGGCTGGAAACGGTGTTGATAAGGAGGGCGAGAATGATCGTATTGAAGCCGAACGCGAGCACACTGTGAACAAGAGTGAGGCGCCGCAACTTGCGTGACGTAATTTGCACGTCGGACACTTGACAAGTCATCCCGACAACAAACGCATAATAGGCGAAATCAAAATAATCGGGCGGCCGTTCACCGGGAAAAATGAGGCCGCCCGCATGTCGATCCTGTTTCGGGTCATCGCTATCGCCATAAAACGAATGCGCGTAACGCAACCCAAAAACGGTGTGGACAAGTGTCCAGGAAAAAATCACGGTCCCGAGAGTTAAAACCAAATGCACCGCCAGGTGGGGCGCGGCCTTGCTCGCCCCCAGAAGAAAGCCAACTGCGAACAACGCCACGGACGCCGCGATAACCACGAAAATGAAGATCACCAGATGGCTGACGTCCTGCGCTTGAGCACGCGCCCGCAGTTGGGTCTGGGGTGTCCGCAAAATCATCAGCCAAGCCAAAGCAAGAATCGAGAAAGCAAATGTGTCCCAGCTGGCAATCCCGTCTGTCGAAACACGCACCTGACCGCGCAAGGAAAAGAAAATGATGGCCGCGCCGGCCAGAGCTATGACGATCCGATGTCGCGCATCCAGGTCTGAAATCCAGCTAAGGATGCGAGCCATAAATGGATCGCGTTGCTTAAAACGATTTGAATTGAGGCGCAAGCGCCTTTCGCGCGGGGGCAAAAGACCGATCGCGCGCAGGATCGAAGTCACGCTTTTCTCGTTGGCGGGCGTGTGCTTAATTTTTGACTTCTAATGAGCAGCAAATCGAAGCAGCCGGATGCGCCCTTAAAATTCGAAGGCGCGATGGACCGGCTCGAAGCGATCATCCAACAAATGGAATCAGGCGAACTTACCCTGGAAGATTTGATTGTACGCTATGAAGAGGGAATGAATCTGGTCAAGGTTTGTCAGGAAAGACTTGCCAGCGCCGAACAAAAGATCGACATAATCGCCCGCAACAGCGCTGGGAAAGCGGTCGTAAAAGCTTTCGACCCGGCTGCAGAGTCGAAGATCGATGATCCAGCACCGTCCGAGCAACTAAGACAAGAAACAAATGAAGTCAGACTTTTCTGAGGAAACCGCGGCTCCGCAAGCGCGCTTGCTCGACGGCATCCGTTCACCCGCGGACATCAAAGCGCTTCGGGAACAGGCCCTGCCGCAGCTGGCCCAAGAAGTGCGCGATGAGCTGATCAAAGTGCTGTCACAAACCGGCGGCCATCTCGGCCCGAATCTCGGAGTGGTTGAGTTGACGATTGCGCTGCACCGGGTTTTCGACACCCCGCGCGACCGTTTTGTCATGGACGTCAGCCATCAGGGGTACGTTCACAAGATGTTTACCGGCCGGCTGGACCGCATTGCGACCATGCGACAATTCGCCGGATTAAACGGTTTTCTTTTGCGAACCGAAAGCGAACACGATTGCTATGGCGCTGGACACGCTGGCACTGCGCTTTCTGCCGCGCTCGGAATGGCTGTCGGACGCGATCTTCGTGGCGGTAATGAGAACATTGTCGTCGTCGCTGGCGACGCTGCTTTTACCTGCGGCATCAGTTACGAAGCGCTCAACAACGTCAGAGCCCACACCAGGCGTTTCATCGTCGTGCTCAACGATAACGAATGGTCCATCGCAAAGAATGTTGGCGCGATCGCAAATTATCTGAATGCGATCGTGACGAATCCGACATACGAGCATCTCCACGACAAAGCGCGCGGATTCATCGAGGCGATTCTCGGTAAGACCGGTGTGAAGCTGGCGCACAAGGTCGAGGAAACCGTCAAAGGCTTTTTAGTCCCAAGCGTGATCTTTGAAGAACTCGGCTTGCGTTACTACGGACCGATCGATGGTCACGACATTCCGCTGCTCATCCGGACATTCGAATTTTTGAAAACACAGGATGAGCCGGTCCTGCTCCATATCCTGACGAAAAAAGGCAAGGGCTACGAACCGGCACTGAAGCAGCCGGATAAATTTCATGGACTCGGCAAATACAAAATCGAGAGCGGCGAAACTCCGCCAGCGCCGACGCCGACTTACTCGGAAGTTTTCGGTAAGACGCTCGCAAAATTCGCTGAATCGAATCAGAAATTGGTGGCTATCACGGCGGCGATGCCGAGCGGAACCGGTCTCTCGCATTTCGCTAAGGCCCATCCGGGTCGTTATTTCGACGTCGGGATCGCCGAGGAACACGCCGCGCTTTTCGCCTGTGGACTGGCGACGCAAGGGTTGACGCCATTCCTCGCGATCTACTCGACTTTTTTCCAGCGGGCCTACGACATGGCAATTCATGACATGGCGATCCAGAAATTAAATGTTCGATTGTGCATGGATCGCGCCGGGTTGAGCGGTGATGACGGACCAACGCATCACGGATTGTTCGATATCGGCTATCTCCGCCACATCCCGAACTGGCTACACATGCAGCCGAAGGATGAAGATGAGTTTGCAGACATGCTCTGGACGATGATGCATTACAATGGTGGCCCAGTCGCCATTCGCTATCCGCGCGGGGCGGGCACAGGCGCAAAACCGAAACCGGAGCCGAAATTACTCGAGATCGGAAAAGCGGAGGTTGTTCAGCACGGCAGCGAGGTGGCGATTTTCGGATTGGGAAATATGTTCGAAGTCGCCGAAGAAGCGGCCAAGAAATTGCAGGAAAAAGGAATTTCCGTTGCCCTGATCAATCCTCGTTGGATCAAGCCGCTCGACACGGGCACGCTCGAATTCTTCGCGCGTAGTGTGGAAGTTATAGCCACGATCGAAGATCATGTCTTGCACAACGGTTTTGGTTGCGCCGTTATGGAACACTTGTACGGGCAAGGAATTAACACACCAGTCGTGCGCATCGGCTGGCCGGACGAGTTTGTTGAGCACGGCTCCGTTCCGATTTTGCGCAAGAAACATGGCATAACTGCAGATGCGCTCGTCGAGAAAGCATTGCCCCTCTTGAAGAAAAAGCCTGCGGCGCATCCAACGGCCGCGTAAGCTAAGGGATTAAGGATGAGGGATGAGCGATGAAAAAGACGACCTGCGAAAACGCACGAAACGGTTCGCTCTCCGTGTTATCAGAGTTCACGAAACGTTGCCTCGCTCGGGTTCCACCCAAGTCGTAGCTCATCAGCTTTTACGATCAGGGACTTCCGTTGGCGCCAATTTTCGCGAAGCGCATCGACCGCGATCGAATGCGGAATTCGTATTGAAGATTGGTGATTCGCTAAAGGAACTCGAAGAAACAGCCTATTGGCTCGAATTGCTTGTCGAGTCAGGAGCCGTAAACGCAAGGAAACTTGCATTACTACTCGACGAAACCTCGCAATTAATCGCGATCCTCGCGTCAATCGCGAAAAAGGTTCGGGCGCGGCTGTGAGTGTTTCATCTTTCATCGCTCATCCTTCCTCCTTTCCATGTCTGCTATTGAGGCTCGCGACTTAACTAAAATTTACCGCACTTACCGTAAGGAAGGCGGGCTCTGGGGTTCGATTAAGGGACTCGTTAGGCGACGATACGATGAGACGCGCGCCGCAGACAACGTTTCATTCCAAATCGAAGAAGGCGAGTTTGTCGGATTCCTCGGACCGAACGGCGCGGGCAAGACCACCGTGCTGAAAATGCTTTCCGGTTTGTTGAATCCGACTTCGGGTGCAGCGCGGGTCCTTGGCTTTATCCCGTGGGAAAGACGCAACGAGATGAAGCGACAATTCAGTTTACTCATGGGTCAAAAGAACGCTCTTTGGTGGGACCTGCCGGCGCAGGAATCGCTCGAGCTCAACCGCGCGATTTATGGGATTGAGGTCACCCGCTTCAAAAAAGTCGTCGGTGGTCTGTCGGAGCTCCTCGAGGTTCAGGATAAGATGAACGTAATGGTGCGCGAATTGTCGTTAGGCGAACGCATGAAGATGGAACTAATCTCGGCGCTCATTCACCAGCCGCGAGTATTATTTCTTGATGAACCGACTATCGGCCTCGATGTCGTCAGTCAAAAGCGAGTGCGTGACTTCCTCCGGATTTACAACCAGGAACACCGCATCGTTACCCTGCTGACCAGCCATTACATGCAGGACATTGAGGAGCTGTGCCACCGGGTTCTTGTGATCGACCACGGGAAAATCTTTTTCGACGGCCCGCTCACCCAGATTATCGATCGATTTTCCGGATACAAAATCATCAGCCTGACTTTCGAGAAAGAAGCAACTCGCGATTTGTCGGCGTTCGGCGACGTCATTGAGCAGACGCCGGTCTCGGTTCAGCTGAAGGTGCCGCGGGCAAAGGTAACAGAGACGTGCCGCGAACTGCTCGAGGCCTGCCACGTGAGCGACATCAACGTCCAGGAGGTACCTGTCGAAGAGGTAATCCGCCAACTATTTGGAGAACGCAGCGGCGCGAGTTTGGCTCCGCCGCGGACCGGCAACACGGGCGCGGGCCATTAACCTCTGACCAGTGCGCGTTTCAGGTCGTGGACGTAGGCCGGGTTAGCCTCAAATGCGGTCACCGGCATATCCGCAAGCTCCACTTGCTCACAATAAGGAATGCTTTCCACGAAACCCGCTGCCAACAGGCTATTGATCGTATCGGTCACGTCTTGCGATTCCATGCGTGTAAAATCCTGAATCTCAGCACCAAGCATTGACTCGGTGAATCCAATCGCGCGCATCACCGTCGCTTCCCGGCCCGTAAGCTTGATCGCACGCATGCGTCAAAAAAAGCAGCTTCCATACCGGTTTTTCGGCACGGCCGCGAGTGGCTAAGAATCGTTAAACGCCCAGGAAACTTGGTAAGACGCTTTTTTCCATGGCTTGGGCGAACGAGGGAAAGCGTGGAGCCCAGCCGAGGCCGCGCAGTTTGGCATTGCTCACACGTTTGTTGCTCTGGCCACGTTTCCGCTTTGATGCTTGCTGCGCTGCAGGTCCGCTCGGGACGGGCGGTTCGCGAAGGCGGGTCGATCTTCCAGTCGGAGGCAGCGGTCGATTCAATTTCTCCGCCAGCCATCGATAGCACTCGCTTTGCAAGACTGGCTGATCATCCACTACGTTGTAAATTTGGCGGCCCGTTAAATGATGATTTAACAAGAATAAAAGCGCGGCCGCGGCGTCGTCTCGGTGGATCTGATTGACGAAACGATCCGACTCCAAATCGACGTTCGCTTCGCCGCTCAGAAATTTTTTGAGCAACGCAGCGCGGCCGGGTCCGTAAATCCCGGCCAAACGCGCGACGATACCAGCATGATCGAGAACGAGCCGCTCCGCTTCGCATAAAATTTTACCGGTCACATGATTTGGTTCGGCCACGCTTTCCTCAGTCACCCACTCACCGCCCTGTTGCGCGTAGACACTCGTGCTGCTGGTAAAAAGAATAGTCGACTCCGAAAATCGATTGAGAAGATTACGCGCACCGATCAAATAAACAGAGCGATAAAGATCGACCTTGCCGCGCGTGCTCGCGCAGTGGATGACTACGTCGAAATTTCCGGCGCGGGAAGAAACGTGTTCCTGGTTTGAGAGCTCGACTGCTTCGATCGGGTAGGGTTTCGTCGAAACTTGCCGAGCCGACTCGATCGATCTTGTCCAGCCTTCCACTTCCCAACCGGCGTTGTGAAACAAGTCTGCCACGGCCTGGCCGAGATAGCCGCAGCCGGCGACAAGAAGGCGCTGCATTATAGATCGGCGACCTTCACTGTGTCGCCAAGGCGATCTCGATCTCGCCCAAAAGATGGCGTTGGATCGCGCGCACTTGTTTCAAACGAATCAATTCCAAGAGCGCGAGAAACGTCACCACGATTTCAACACGTGACGCAATCTCTCCGAACAACTCCGAAAAATGAATCGAAGTGCCGTTCGCGACCCGCTGGAGAATAATGTCGATCTTTTCCGAGACAGTGAATCGTTCGCCAAAGATTTCCTGCAAATCCTCCCGTGCCTCGACCCGTTTAATGACGTTTTGAAAAGCGTGAATGAGCTGAAAGATGCCGACCTCGCCGAGCCGCAAAGGAGCCGTGGCCTCCGAACTGGAACCGCTGTCACGGGTGAAAATTCGTTCCTGCTCGAGCTCGCGCGTATGCAACTGCTCGGCCGCTTGTTTGAATTTCTTGTATTCGATCAACTGACGAATCAAATCCCAGCGGGGATCATCCTCCTCGGCGTCTTCTTCAGGCGGCTGCTGATTGAGCGGCAAAAGGCTGCGGCTTTTGAGATAGATGAGATTGGCCGCCATGACGACGAACTCGCCCGCGACGTCGATCCTCAATTCTTTGAAAGCCTGGAGATATTCCAGGTATTGGCGGGTGATGCGTTCAATCGATATGTCGTAGATGTCGATCTCGTCCCGCTTGATGAGATAGAGCAAAAGGTCGAGCGGACCTTCAAAGATCTCGAGCTTGACCTTGTAATCGTCTTCCATGTCGGCGGGCCAAATCTAGACAACCAACACGGCAAGTAAATTGGCGCCGCAAACTAATAATCCTGAGAGAATTTCGGCGGGACCCTAGACCTCGAGAACGGCTTTGCGATGGACCCAAACACTGTTCACAATTCCGAGCGCGAACATAATCATGAGCGCGAACGAGCCGCTGTAGCTGATGAGCGGCAACGGCACACCGGTAATCGGCAAAATCGAGATCGTCATGCCGATGTTTTGGAAAATGTGGGTGAAGATGAGGGTCGTGATCCCAGTAACCAAGAGGAGTCCAAATTGATCGCCGGCAAAAAACGCAACAAACAGACAGGTGAGCAAAAGCAAAGCGAACGCGCCGATGAGAAACATTCCGCCGACAAAACCCCATTGCTCGCCGATGGCCGAAAAAATGTAATCATTATGGACAGCGGTCGCGGGCAGAAAACCGAGCTCAATCTGCGTGTTCGGGGCTTTGAAGCCCTTGCCCGACCAACCGCCGGAGCCAATGGCGATGAGAGATTGATTGATCGCCCAGGCTGAGCCTTGCTTGTCAATATCCGGATTGATGAAGGCCGTGATGCGTTCTTGTTGATAAGGCTTCAGCCCAAGATTGATCGCAATGGGAATGAAGGCGATGCCGAGGAGAAGAATACAAATCAAATAACGCAGCGGCAATCCGCTCACGAACAACAAGGCCAACAAAACCGGCACCCATATAATGACTTCACCCAAGTCAGGCTGAAGCAGAATCAATAGGCACGGCGCGCCCACGATCGCCCCGCATACCAGCAACCGAAGCATCGGATGCATCTGCCTGAACTGGCTCAGGAACAAGGCCAACACCATGATCCCGGCTACAACCGCGAGCTGCGCGGGCTGAAAATTAATCGGTCCCAGATGCAGCCAACTGCGCGCGCCGTAAACTTTCGAACCGATAAATTTTGTCAGAATCAAAAAGAAGAGACCCGCCAGGTACATCGGTAGCGCGCCCCAGCGAATCCATCGGTAGTCGATGAGGCTGGCAGCCATAAATGCGAAAAGACCCACGGCTACCCAGTTGGCTTGTTTGCGCCAAAAATCCGCCGCAACCGGATCTTCGCGCATGTAAGTCGCGCTGTAGATGGCGATGACCCCGAAGACGGCGAGAGCGAGCATAACCGCCAGGAGGAGCCAGTTAAGGCCCAGTAATTTTCGAAGAAATGGAGTCATGTTTGATCCACGCTAACAGCTGCGATTATACCCGCGTTGCGGGATTCGCCAAGCCCGCCACGGGACCGCAGATCGAGCTAAGTTTAGGCCATCCGCCAAGTAAGCGTCGGCGGCAGAAATGATTACGCGTTGATTTTTTCTCAGGAATGCGAAAATATATGTAAATATCTTATAATTAGACATTTAAATCTACTGCAAACAAAAAATCAACGCGTTTCTTGTTAGTTGGTCAAAGAGTTACTACAATGGTCGTCCAATTTGTTCATTCGATAAGGGAGTTTCGTCATGGCTAAAAAGACAAAACGCAAAATCGCGCATCCTACCTTGCCGATGCAGCGCCAGTTGAATTTACGCCACGAGGGAAAGTATTTCGATCTGCGCAAAATTTTCGACCGGCTGAACGAGCGGCATTTTCGGGGACGCTTGCGCGGCTACAAAGTAATGTGGGGCCGCCGCCGAAAGCATCGGCCGAAGGACCATTTTGTTTTTGGAACGATCCAGGAGGAAGACAGGGTCATTCGAATCAATCCGCTGCTCGATCAACCGTTCGTGCCACTCTGGTTTCTGCAGTACGTGCTCTATCACGAGATGCTTCACTCGGTTGTTCCTGACGAAGTTTACGGCGGCCGTCGGCGCGTGCACACCGATGAGTTTAACCGGCGAGAGCGCAGGTTTCCGCGCTATCGGTTAGCGCGGCGCTGGGAAGAAGAGAATCTTGCTCGTTTTCTGCGGTAGCGCGGGCTTATCGCTTTTCAGCCGAGGCCGGGCTGGACTCGCTTTCAGACCGCGAGGGTGTCGTTGCGACGTTCTTCTTGATGAGGTACCAAAGGGTCGTCGCTAACAGGAGGGAGATCAACTTCGCCTGCCAATTCTTCAGGAGGAGTCTCTTCATAAGTACGGTGCAATAAGATTTCGCTGAGCCGTTGCCGAAACGTCTCCACCGTAAAATTGCGCTCAATCCGCCGCCGATGGCAAATAGAAATGCCACCGGTCTCTTCCGAAACAACTATGGCAACCGCATCCGATTCTTCCGTAATGCCAAGTCCAGCGCGATGGCGCAAACCAATGCTGCGGTCCAGCGTCTCGCGTTGGCTAACTGGAAAAATGCAGGCAGCAGCAGCGATGCGGCCGTTGCGCATAATCACTCCGCCGTCATGCAAGGCTGCTTTCGGATGGAAAATTGTCAGGATAAGCTCGACTGAAAAGTCGGCATCCATGGTCACGCCGGTTTCTTCGTAAACACGAATCGAGGTGTCGCGTTCGACGGCGATGAGGGCTCCGAACTGCTTGTTTGCGAGCTGAGTAACGGCCTCGGCGATATCGTGGACAGTTTCGCGTTTCTCGCTGGTCAGAGAGAAAATCGGGTGGCCACCGAGCTCAGCCAGACCGCGTCGAAGTTCAGGCTGAAAAATGACGACCAAAGCGATGGCGAGGAAGACCGAGAAGCTTCGGACGATCCAGCCAATGACAACCAGGTTCAACAAAGTCGAAATCAATGTCAGCGTTAAAATGACGATGGCGAGCCCGGTCAAGACCTTGGCGCCACGTGTCCCACGAAAATAGAGATACCCGTAATAAATCCCGACACTGAGCAGAATGATCTCCAAGATGCTTCGCCAGCTCCTGAGCCAAAGATGAAATAGTTGTGACAACACGTCAGTGCTCAAGGATCGCCTCCGTTACTCGCAACGCATCGACATTTTCCTTCACGTCATGCACGCGAAAAAGCTCCGCCCCACGCGAACGCAAGAGCGAGGTCAGGGCGACACCAGCGGCAAGTCGCTCGCGCATCTCTGAAGTGCCGATCAGTTTCCCGAGAAACGATTTGCGCGAAACGCCCACCGCGATCGGCCGATTTTCTACGCGCAAACGCTCCAAATTTCCTAATAACTCCAGATTGTGCTCAAGCGTTTTTCCGAAACCGATTCCGGGATCAAACGCAATGGCCATGGGATCAACGCCGCACTCTATGGCGCGCGCATATTGTTGTCGAAAAAAATCCGCCACTTCCGAAACAACATCGACATAATGCGGTGCCACCTGCATCGTCCGCGGGTTTCCCTGCATATGCATAATAATGAAAGCGGCCTTTCGCTTTGCGATTAGGGCCAAAATTTTATCGTCGCCACTTCCGCCGGTCACATCGTTGACAATCGAAGCGCCGGCATCAAGCGCCGCGCTGGCGACTTCGGGCTTCGAAGTATCGATTGATATAAACTTCGAATTCGTCGCTGTCCCTATCTCTATTGAAGGTTGAGCGTTGGACGTTGAGCCTTGAGCGTTGACCGCCGCACTCATCTCACGGCGTAACTTTTCGATGACCGGAATCACGCGACGGAGTTCCTCTTCCACCGAGACCGGTTCGGCGCCGGGCCGCGTTGATTCGCCGCCAACGTCAACAATACGGGCGCCTTCCGCAGCAATCTGCAGCCCGCGCGCGACCGCTTTGTCGAGGGAAAAGAATTCGCCCTCGTCCGAGAAAGAGTCGGGCGTCACATTCAGTACGCCCATGATCATGCCGTGGCGGCCGACATCGATGGTGCGACCGGCAATTTTCCAAAGCCTCCCACCCATCAAGGGTGAGACTATCACATCTCGATTTTTATTCGACCACGCCCGCCCGGTATCAATGACCGCGCGAATAGCGTCCCATTAACTCGCCTTGCGCGATAATGTGGTCCCGCATCTGCGCTTCGAGTTGTGCGCGTTTGGAGCCGGCCGGCAGATCCAATTGTCGATCCAGGGCAAAGATTTTGAAAAAATAACGGTGTGTTCCCGACGGCGGGCAAGGCCCGCCGTAGCCTGACTTGCCGAAATCGTTTTTCCCTTGGACAGAACTGGATGGTGCGCTTCCTTCTGCCATCTCATTCGTTTTTGGATCGATGTTCCACACCACCCAGTGGGTGAAGAGACCGCCCGGTGCGTCCGGGTCATCGACAATGAGCGCGAGAGCTTTCGCTTCGCCTGGCGTTCCCTCAAAGCGCAACGGCGGACTGGTGTCCCTGCCGTCACAAGTAAATTTCGACGGAATATTTCCGCCCCCTTGAAAAGCAGAACTCGTGATTTTCATCTTCCCACCTTCCGCGCCGAGCGCCACGATTGCCGCGAACGCAATCAACACGATGCCAATCAGTGCTTTTTGCATTACTCCACTACTCCATCACTCCACCGTTCCAATCAACCGTTCGTTCCCATGAAGCAAAATGGCAGTAAAATTCGCGAACAGATTCTAAAGCTTCTCGGGACGCGTGATTATCGCCCGCTCGACAAGGTCGAGATCGCGCGACGGCTTGGTCTAACCACTAACCAGCGTGTCGCACTCAGAAAAACTTTGCGCGAATTGGAAGGCGATGGCCAGATCGCTCGGGTCCGAAAGAATCGCTACGTCTTGCCGGCGGAGGCAGATCTCGTCACCGGCAAATTGTCACTCCATCAGGCTGGCTATGGATTCCTGACAACTGAAACACCCGGCCAGCCGGACATTTTCATTGCCGCGGAAAACACCGGCACGGCCATGCATGGCGATCGCGTGGTCGCGCGCATCGCTCGCGACGTCGTACCCAGGCGACGCCAAGATCGGCGTGGTCGAAGCGAGGGGCGCGTTATTCGAATTTTGGAACGCGCGCGGGATACCATCGTCGGGACGCTTCAGCACTCGCGCAACTTCTATTACGTCGTCGCCGATGACCCTCGCATGGTTCGCAACGTCTACGTTCGCCCTGCAGCGGTCTATGACCGTCATTGGCCTGACCAAGGAAAAGAAGGCC
>Ga0307477_10003612_pt1 | contig 11454 bp, 11 predicted proteins | sample atmos_gasesECM2C_FD_203316 | JGI IMG/M metagenome (GOLD analysis project Ga0307477, IMG submission 203316) | Hardwood forest soil microbial communities from Morgan-Monroe State Forest, Indiana, United States - atmos_gasesECM2C_515 | ecosystem: Environmental > Terrestrial > Soil > Temperate...
AAGCGGAGAAACCGCTCGACCGGGTGCAACAGGAGGTGATGAGCGTGAGCGAGCGGCTTGCCCTGTTTGCCCACGTGATGGACGGAAGCGCGTTTTTGATCGTTCCGGCGTCGAAGAGTGAAACTGATCCGTGGGTGGTACCGCCGGGTTATGCCACTTACTATGCGGATGCGCAGTTTGCGTCCGGCCAACCGCAGCTGCAAGCGATGGCGACCGCCTACGTGAACGCTGACAGCTTCGGATTTAGCCGCGCTGCCAATCAATTGCGTGAAAGTTTGCGCGCGCTCAGTCCGTCGATTTACCCACCGGAGCGACCATTGCGTCTGGAGTATTTCTACAATCATTTCGACGGCTTTTACCGGGCGATCTGGTTTTACGGTTTCGGATTCCTCGCCTTGCTGATCTCACATTTACGCAAACGCGGCGCCGCCTTGCGTAACGTCGGGGTTGCCCTAGCCATTTTCGGGCTCGCGTTTCACGCCAGCGGAATCGTTATGCGTTGCCTGATCGCGGGTCGGCCGCCAGTGACGAACATGTATGAATCGATCATCTGGGTCTCTTTCGCCGTCTCGTTCTTCGGAATGATCTTTTTCGCGCGCTATCGGACGCCCGCCTATCTACTCGCAGCGCTGCCGGTCACGCTGGTCGCGCTTTTACTTGTGCACCAAATGCCGATTGCCATGCCCTCGAACATCGATCCGCTTGTCCCGGTGTTGCGTGATAATTTCTGGCTCACGATTCACGTTCTCACCATCACGCTGAGTTATGCCGCTTTCGCCCTGGCCATGGGCTTCGGTCACATTTTGCTCTGGCGATACGCTCGTAACCCGAGCGGGGCGCGCGCTGACGCGCCCATGCATTTTTGGTTGTATCGCGTGCTCCAACTCGGCGTCCTCCTGCTCGCGGCTGGCACCATTCTCGGCGGTGTATGGGCAAATTACTCCTGGGGGCGGTTCTGGGGTTGGGATCCAAAGGAAACCTGGGCCCTGATCGCGCTGCTCTGTTACATCACCACGTTGCACGGGCGGCTGGCCGGTTGGTGGACGGAATTTGGTCTCGTCGTAGCGAGCGTGGTTTGTTTTCTGGCAGTGCTGATGGCGTGGTACGGGGTGAACTTTGTTCTCGGCAAGGGTTTGCACAGTTACGGGTTCGGCATCGGGGGCGAGACCTACGTAGCTACGTTTGTGATTCTCGACCTTTTGTTCGTCGGCTTCGCGATTTGGCGTCACCGCTCCAGCAAATGCGCCGCACTAAAACCGGCAACGGAAATAGAAGCGATCACCGCGTAAGGTTTCGCGAATTGTTGAGGGCAACCGCATCAGTTGCCAAAAATGCAACAACCGCAGGCGGAGCGCCTGCCCTACAATTCTCGATGTGCTCCTTTCGGAGTACAGGCAATCACGTGCGCGGCAACCGGGATTCGCAAATCTCGCAGAGGACGTGGAGAAGGAATTTGTGTGCTTCCTGAATACGTGCCGTCGAATCGCCTTTCACGACCAGATCGACATCGGCGATCCCGATGGTCGAACCGCCGTCGCGGCCGAGCAGCGCGATCGTTTTGAGCTTACGCTTCTTCGCTTCTTCCAACGCGCGGCGCACATTTTTTGATTTGCCGGAAGTCGTTAGGCAAACAAGTAAGTCGTCTTCGGCTCCGTAGGCGGCAACCTGTCGCGCAAAAATCTCATCGAAGCCGTAATCATTTCCGGTAGCCGTGAGCAAACTCCCGCCCTGAGCCAGATTCAAAGCTGGATATGGCCGCCGATCTTGGACAAAGCGACAGGCGAACTCGGTGCAAAAATCCGCCGCATCCGCCGCGCTGCCGCCATTTCCGCAGGCGAGCACTTTGTTTCCAGCCGTAAAACAGGCGACCATCAAATCGGCCGAACGCGCGATCGGCTCCTCCAAATCGACCAGCGAGCGCAAGGTTGCGCTCGCTGCCGCAATCGCGCTTTGGAAAATTTCAGATGAGCTGCGCATGCGCGGTAATCGTGCGCGATACTGGGTTCGAACCAGTGACCCCTACCGTGTCAAGGTAGTGCTCTACCACTGAGCTAACCGCGCATTTAGGTAGAAGTGATAAGTGACGAGTGATGAGTGACGAGTCAAGCGGACGAAAGGGATCCGTCGCCACGAACGTCGGCGGATGCAATTACGCAGCCAGTTTGACGGCTTCTTTGTGGCCGAGAATGCGGACTGTCTCTTTCAGTTGCTCGACCTTAAGCGGCTTTTTGAGAACGGTGACAGGACCCTTGGACAAAATCCGATCCAGCATCGCGCTGTCGGGATACCCCGTTATGATGATGATCGGACAGTCCGGCTGCAGGTCCTTGGCTAGGTCGTAAACTTCGTCGGCCGGGCCGTCCGGCAAATTCAGGTCGAGAAAAATGAGATCGAACTTCTGCTTCTCGATCGAGGCCAGCGCCTCCTTGACGGTGCCAACGACTACGCGGCTAAAGCCGATCTTCCGCAAAAAGAGTTTAAAAAGATTTTGCAGGCCCTCATCATCATCCACGACGAGGATGGTTGGCTGACCCGATCGGTCCTCTTTGAGGACATCTTTGTCGAGAGATGATTTTTTGATCCTCCAACGCCCACCGATTTGAATGGCTGGGAGCTGCCCGCGTTGTACCAAATAGTACACGGTGGGCAGAGGAATGCGAAGATACTCAGCCGTTTCCTTGACCGTCAGCAGATCAGGCACCGGCCATCACCGGCTCATCAGAAAATTTATCGGGCATTTAAATCAACGGCCGCACCATATATTGTGGTACACGACATTCAAGACATTTTTTTAATCATCGCGAACGCGATGATCGATCTGACAATTTTATGACTCACCGATGCCCGGATTCAAGATCCGCGTCGCGCAATCGGATGAGATCCTTCGACGTGCTTTGCCCGCGCAGGATAGCTGCTAGGCAGCTAGTTTGACAGCTTCCTTGTGGCCGAGAATACGAACGGTGTCTTTGAGTTGCTCAACCTTAAGCGGCTTTTTGAGAACTGTGATAGGACCTTTGGCCAAAATCCGGTCCAGCATCGCGCTGTCGGGATACCCCGTGATAATGATGATCGGGCAATCCGGTTGCTCGGCCTTGGCCAGGTCGTAAACATCGTCGGCTGGACCGTCCGGCAACTTGAGATCGAGAAAAATGAGATCGAACTTCTGCTTCTCGATGGAGGCCAGCGCCTCTTTGACCGTGCCAACAACCACACGGCTAAAGCCAATCTTCCGCAGAAAAAGTTTAAAAAGATTTTGCAGACTCTCGTCGTCATCGACCACCAGGACGGTCGGCTGGCCCGCTTTTTCCTCCTTGAGGATGTCCTTATCGAGGGAGCTTTTTTTAATGCGCCAGCGGCCTCCGATTTGAATAGCTGGCAACTGGCCCCGCTGGACAAGATAGTAAACGGTCGGCAAGGGAATGCGAAGATACTTGGCCGTTTCTTTGACCGTCAGGAGGTTATGCATGGGAGAAAATCACCAATTCACAGAGAAATGGGCAAGACATTTCGCTCGAACATAGCATTATAAATTTCATAATCGGTGTCAAGTCATTCTTTCTGAGGGATCTTCCTACCCCAGCGGGCATGCCTAGACTTGGCATCGGAGCCTCCTGAGACTCGCGACTGGACAAGAGCGAGCCACCGGTTGACTATTCGGGTTTCGATGAGCGTTCTTTTCTTTAAGCGATTCTTACAACGGCCATTTCAAATTGCCTCGATTGTGCCTAGTTCAAAAGCGCTGGTCGAGCGCGTGGCCGATAAGATCGATTTCGATCGCGCACGCGTGATCGCTGAGTATGGGCCGGGCGTGGGTGTGCATTCGCGCGAGATCGCGCATCGGATGCGGCCCGAGGCGCAATTGCTCTTATTCGAATTGGATCCGGCGTTTTCCCACGATCTCAAACGGCAGTTCGCCGACGATCCGCGTGTGCATGTGATTAATTCGGACGCGGCGTCGCTTCCGGCGGAGCTCCGGCGCCGGAGCATCGCCTACTGCGATTACATCCTCTCGGGCATCCCGTTTAGCATTCTCCCGATCGATAAGAAACGCGCTCTTCTCCAAAAAACGCATGCCGCACTCGCGCCCGGCGGTCGGTTCATCATTTATCAAGTGACCAACGAGCTGAAGCAGCACGCCAAGATTTTCGATCGCGCCAAATCGGAATATTTTCTGCAAAACATTCCGCCGATGTTCATTACGGTCTTTGAAAAAACAAATGCCCTCAACGGCTATCCGCATCCGGCGATAGAGCAGCAACAAATTTCCGCGACTTATCGGGCATGACCGACGCGCGGATGCGGATGGAGAAGGATTCTATGGGCGAAATGTCCGTCCCGGAATCCGCGCTCTACGGCGCCTCGACTCAGCGTGCAGTCCTCAATTTCCCCATTAGCGGTTATCGATTTTCCCGCCCGTTTATCCGCGCGCTCGGTTTGATAAAATGGGCCGCCGCGCAAGCGAATCATGATCTCGGGCTCCTCGGCGCCGAACGCAGTGCCCTGATCGTGCAGGCCGCGGAGGGGGTTGTCGACGGAAAGTTGGACGAGCATTTTCCCCTCGACATTTTCCAGACCGGTTCGGGCACGAGCACAAACACCAATGCCAACGAGGTCATCGCCAATCGTTGCGCCCAGCTGGAAGGAAAACCAATCGGTTCCCGCGAACCAGTGCATCCGAACGACCATGTCAACATGGGGCAATCGAGCAATGACGTGATTCCGTCAGCCATTCACATCAGTGCCGCGGAACAATTGAGAAATTGTCTCATCCCAGCGCTAGAAAAATTAGGGAAAGGCCTCGACGCCAAGGCGAAGGAATTTTGGAGTATCATCAAGATCGGCCGGACGCATTTGATGGATGCGACGCCGGTGCGACTCGGCCAGGAATTTTCCGGCTACGCTCAACAGGTGGCGTACGCAAAAGAACGCGCAAAAAAAGCGATCGACGTTTTGCGCGAACTCGCGCTTGGCGGCACCGCGGTGGGGACGGGCCTAAATCGACATATCGATTTTCCAGAGAAAGTGATTCGTCATCTCAAACAACGGACCGGCATCGATTTTTACGAAGCAAAGAATCACTTTGAAGCCCAAGGCGGCAAAGATGCGGTGGTCGAGGCGAGCGGCCAGCTCAAAACCATTGCGGTCAGCTTGTTCAAGATCGCGAATGACATTCGGTTACTCGGGAGCGGACCGCGCTGCGGTATCGGAGAAATTCGATTGCCCGCCACGCAACCGGGCAGCTCCATCATGCCAGGCAAGGTGAATCCGGTCATGTGCGAGTCGATGATGATGGTGTGCGCTCAGGTCATTGGGAACGATGCCGCCATCACCTGGTCGGGCGCGAACGGCAATTTCGAGCTTAACGTTATGATGCCGGTCATGGCACACGATCTTCTCGAATCCATCCGGTTGCTGACGCATGTGGTCGATGTTTTCGCCGACAAATGCGTGACCGGCATCACCGCCAACAAGGCGCGTTGTGAGGAACTGGTCGAACTGTCGATGGCGATGGTGACGAGTCTGGCTCCCAAGATTGGCTACGATCGCGCCGCCGAAATTGCGAAAGAAAGTGTCGAAACGGGCAGGACGGTACGCGAGATTTGCCGCGAGAAAAAGGTGTTGCCGGAAAAAGAATTGGAACGTGCCCTCGATCCCATCGCCATGACTGAGCCCGGCGGGACAGGCACGGCCGGGGGATGAAATCAAAAACAAGCGCAGTCTTGCCCTCGGCGGAACAGGTGGATTGTTTAATGGATGTGGCCTTCTCCGCTAGCGGAGACGAAAATTGGGACGACTAAAATCTCGCCATGGTTGCTAAACTCGATGGCCCACGGTTCTCGGGCGGCGCTAACATCGCCCTCAAATGCCCAAGCCATACTTACGATCAAACGGTAGCTTTTTATCGCGACACGCTCGCCCTGCCCCTGATTGAAGAGGAGGCGGACGGCTGCATTTTCCAATTCGGGCCCAACCGCCTTTGGATCGATAAGATTCCGAACCTCAGTCACCCTGACATTTGGCTGGAGCTAGAGACGAACGACACCGAAGCAGCGGCATCGTTTTTGAAAGTGCACGGTATCGCGCGCCGCGATGAACTCGAGCAGCTGCGGGAAGACTTCGACGGCTTTTTCATTTCGGATCCGGCCGGCGTAATTCACCTCGTCATCGGCCACGAAGAGGCATGATTCTCGGCTCCTAGGCGTGGCGACCCATGATGACGAGGTCGCGTTCGACATCGTCGAGCCGGGCGATTCGGGGCAGGAACCCCCAGCGTTTGAACCCAAGCTGCTCGAATAATTTCAAACTTGGCTCATTATGCGCGAAAATCAGCCCGACCATTGCGCTGATGCCGAGCGAAGGGGCTCGCGCAATCGCTTCCTCCAATAGCGTGCGACCCACGCCGCGGCGGCGAAATCCTCCGTCAACGTAGACGCTCAACTCGACCGTGCCGCGATAAGCGCAGCGCGGGAGGAAGGGTTTGATCGTTAGCCAGCCGGCAACTTGACCATCGCAATCCATGACCCAAAACGGATGTCGGTCCGGCGAATGTTCGTTCAACCAGGAGCGGCGTTCCTCGAGCGTGACCGGCTCGAGTTGCGCCGTCGCGATTCGCGTTACTATCGCAGCATTGTAAATGTCGACGATCACCGGCAGATCAGATTCGACTGCGTCGCGAATTTTCATTTGTTCGGCGACGAGCATGTTTTTAAGCCGTTTGAAAAAATGCGTTTTCGAACGTCGGTTGGAAATCGCCCCGCGCGGTTTCACCGATGCGAAAGCGGGGGCTGATCTCCCATTGCAGCGCACAATAGACTTCCAGGTCGACCTTGCCACATTTAGTGAGGGCTTCGCGAACAGCGCTCAACGCCAGCGCGGGGGTGTTGCAATCGCGACTGAGATGTCCGAGAACGATGCGCTCGATTTTGCCAGGCAGGATTTGTTCGATCACGCTCGCGGCGGCTTTGTTCGATAGATGACCGTGCCGTGATTGGATCCGCTGTTTCACCGGCCATGGCCGTTGAGGATCGTTCTGCAAAAGCTTTTCGTCGTGATTCGTTTCGATCACGAGCGTGTGCACCTCGCGCAACCGTTCGACGAGCAGTTTAGTCGGATAACCGAGATCGGTGATAAAACCAAGACTGCTTGAGCCGGCGCGAAAAGCGAACCCGACCGGATCGACGGCGTCATGGGGCACCGGGAATGTTTGCACAAGAATGTCGCAAATTGAAAATTCGGCACCGGTACGAAAAATTCGCCAGTTACGATGCCGATCCAACAGGCGCTCCCCGCGGGCGGCCTCAGCCGTGAGGGCGTTGCAGTAAATCGGGACATCAAATTTGCGGCAAAAAACCTCAAGCCCGCAAATGTGATCGCCATGCTCGTGGGTGAGCAGGACACCGTCGAGTCGTTCTGGCCTCACTCCGCATTGCTCCAGACGCAAGACGATTTGGCGCGCGCTCAATCCGCCATCGACCAGGATCCGGCAATGATCAGTCGCCACCAGAGCGGAGTTCCCAGCACTACCGCTCCCGAGCATGGTAAGGCTGAACACGCCGGTATTTAGCGACCGCGCGCCCGTTTCCGCAAATGGTTTTCGCTAGTCGCGCGCAAAATCAGGAAGCGCCAGGATGCGCACCTTCTTTTTCGCGTAATCGAGCGACCGGAAGCAACGGATTTCCTCGAGACGCCGCATGCCGTTGAGAGTGTCCAGATATTTTGTATAGCTGGCGGCCAGTTCCATGGTCTCGAGGTAACGACCGCGGATGTTCTTGTCAACGTAGGCTTCAGGATTTTTCGACGCGAACAGATGAAAGCGCAGCCAGCGGCGATCTGTTCGAGAAACACGTTGGGTTTTGCGAAAGAACGCGACGAACAATAGCAAAACGAGATACGTATCCACTTGAGCTTGGAGTTCGAGATTGCGGGCGAAATCTTCCGAGGCAATCTCGCGCTGGCCATTCTTGAACTGAAGCGCGGCGTGGAGCGCGTGGTTCAGTTCTTCCACGAACATAATGAGCGACCGAATGTTGGAGTCGCTCAAACCGGCCCGCGGATCGTGGCGCTCAAGCTGTTCAATCAACCAGCGCGAGTAATAAATTCCAACGTAGAGGCGATCGTCGGTGTAGCGTAAAAACGTGCGTGCGAGTTCGCTTAACTCGCGCGCCGATCTTCCGGCAAGGATCGACAATTGCATGCAGCGATGCCGATCAATCAGGCAATCTTCGAGATTGATTCCGACCTGCGCGTAAGTGCGCTCAAAGAGCTTCTGGATCTGGCTGAAGAGCGTCTCGTTCACAGAAGCAGCGAGGCCTTCCCGTCGTCATCGAGATTGAGCAACTGGTCGGACAATTGATTGAGCGCCAGCCGAACGTCGTGGAAACGGTCGGCCAGGCCGGCGAAGACGTCTTCCAGTTCGCAACGGCGCGCCGTTGCGTGCGAGGCGACCAGTTGATAATTGGCCCGGCCGACCTGTTCGTAAAATCCCAGATCAGGCCCACCGCGATCGTGGCGACGTTTGGCGTTTTCGTGGAAGATCCCGCTAATGAAGAGCGAGTAATTGCCGACATGCGCCCGAAGCAGGAAGGCTTGCTCTGAACTAACGCGTTGGAGCGCTATAAGCATGTCGCAAATATATTGGTGCGCATAACTATCGATCGTCCCGGGCTCATGGAGGTGACTCGCGCGCGAGAACGCCTCGAGGAGCGAGCCGACGTAGTCGCAAAGCTTGCGATCGCCAATCCCAGCCTGTCGCAGGACGTGCCGGGCGAGAACGTAAAAATAAAATTGCGATGAAATGCGGAGATGGCCGGCATTGGACAGGATTGCGTCGATGAGCTGAGGATGATCGAGAATGGAATCGCGTTCCTCGGCATCGCTCAAAAGATCGACCAGAGAGACGTGATCGGTTCGCGAACGGGCGAGGGTGCGAACGATGAAATCGAAGTCGGCAGCCGTAAATCGTTCCCGACAATTTGCCCTAACCATCGGGAACCCATTATAAGCACCGCCGATGCCAAAAGACAAGGCGCTTCAACGGCGCGGAGTCTCGGTAGAGGTGCGAAACCTCCGCCCGGGGTCCGCCTCCTCCTCAGGAGAGGATGGGGGTGAGGCTAAGCCTCGATCTCGGATCGACACGATCGTTTGAATCGTTTGTTTATCTCCGGATTCTCTCGCGTTTTGAATAGCTTCGTCGTAAACGACCGATGCGTCCTTGTCATGGCCCGCTGCCACCAAGGTCTGGGCGAGACTAACTTGGGTGACAATGTCGCGTGGGTTCAGTAGCAAAGCGTTTTTAAAACAGACTGTCGCTTGATCGAACTGTTTGTTGGCAGCGAGCTTGCGGCCAAAATCGGCGTAGATTTGAGGATTATAGCGATCAGCCTTGATCGCCTTCGCGTCTGTCGCGAGCGCTTGCCCAATTTTTCCCTGGCAAAAGTAATTGTCGGCGAGGTTGCCCAGAACTTCGGAATTGGAGGGACTGAGCTGCAACGCGGCAAAAAACTCAGCTTCGGCTTCCTCCGAACGGCCCGCGGCGCTCAAAGCGTTGCCCAGATTATTATGGGCCTCCATGAATCGGGGATTATCTTGGAGCGCTTGGCGATAGCACGCAATCGCTTGCTCAGATTCTCCACGTTTTTCCAGCACGACTCCGAGATTATTTTGTAAAGTCCACGCGTGCGGATTCTCGGCTAAGACGGCGCGGCAATAGGTCTCGTTAGACTGATAGATCGCGCTCCGCCGCCAGGTCTGGACAAGGAGAAGCACGAGAACCACGCAGGCGAAGGCATACAACGGAAGCCGTCCGTTCCTTGCTGCGGAATTTGAAACGATCGTCAAGCCTCCAGCGATGCCGGCGAATACTCCGGGAGCGGCAAGATATTGCCACCAGTCGGCACACAGCGTCTCCTGCTGCAACGCCATCCATACGAAACCGAGAACTGGTAGCAGCAGGCAAAGATAATAGCCGGATGCGAAAAGGAACGGTCGCCCCCAGCCTTTGCGCTTCCAGAAAAAAAGGCCCAGCACGACCAATACCAGTAGCCCCGGCAGGTAAACAAGCGAAGAATCAACGGTCGACTGCCATTGCGGGCGCATTGGGCTCAAGGCAACTGGAAAAAAGATTCCGCCCAGATAAAGCCACGTAGCCACCCCGGCACGGGCAAAGCAGAACGAAAGGCTGGAAGAGACCAATCGATAATCGACCGCGCGGGATTGATAGCGAACGGTGACAAACGAAATAACCAATGCGATAACCAGGAACGGTGTCACGCGCATCAAATCGCGGCGTGTGATTTTTTTATCCATCCAAAGAATGCAGCCACATAGAACACTAGGCATGACTACCGCAATGCCTTTGCCCAGCCCCGATAATGCGAACAAGACGATAGATGATAGGTAGAGCCTTCCACTCTCCCGTTTATGAGACGCAAGGAAGGCTAGAATCGAAGCAAAAAACAGTGCGGCTGAAAGCGTATTCTTGCGCTCCGCAATCCACGCCACGGACGCTACGTTCACGGGATGGATCGTGAATAACAATGCCGCGAGCCATGAACCAGGAATTCGAAGGATTGATAAAATCCGCCAGAGCAACACCGCGGCGAGGCTGTGGAGCAGAACGTTGACGACATGGTAGCCGGCCGGGATGTCGTCCCAAAGTCGCTTCTCCAACCAAAAAGTCGTGAGCGTTAAGGGAGTGTAATCACGCGAGTTTTTTCCCAGCCAAATTTCTTTCAGCCCTTCGACGCCTTGCATCTGCGGATTCGCAGTCAGCATGACGTCGTCGTCCCATATGAATCCCGCGCCGATTGCGGGAAGGTAAGCAATGACGGCGCACAAAACCAGGAGTGCGGCGAAGAGCTTAATTCGCTGTGGAGATGGATCTAAGGACACGGGTTTCTGCACGGATTATGAAGAACCCCGTTACGAGCACCGCCAATGCCAGGGCAGCTTTTCGCTAGATCTTGTGCCCAAAACGAGCGCTTTTGACTCCCAGGCTGGCCACCGGAGTTGGCTGAGTCGCGATTAACCCTGTTTCCCTCTTCCGTCCGTAGAGACTTCTCAGTTTCCGCTACGCCTTTGAGCGAAACCGTGAAAGAAACAGCACTAGGATTCCGCCCACCGGAAGAAACGACATCACCGATGGCTCGGGTACGGCCGCCGTAATAATTACGCCGGTCAAAAGCACGTTGGCTTGGCCAGCTGTTATATCAACAAAGCCGGTCTGGTCGCCAGCTGGAACGGTTACGGAGCCATCAGCATTGCTTACCGTCCCGATAAGCGTGGCACCGCTCAAGGTTCCTGCCGTCTGAGTGAAAAAAACCTCAGCCGATTCGCCTGCTTGCACACTGCCCAGAAAAACCTGGAGAACATTTGAAGGCGGAATCGTTGGCAGTGTCAGCTGGATAAAATTGTCGGCGGTAATTTCATGATCACCCCGTGGGGTCGCTTGTGGTA
>Ga0307477_10003613_pt1 | contig 11453 bp, 4 predicted proteins | sample atmos_gasesECM2C_FD_203316 | JGI IMG/M metagenome (GOLD analysis project Ga0307477, IMG submission 203316) | Hardwood forest soil microbial communities from Morgan-Monroe State Forest, Indiana, United States - atmos_gasesECM2C_515 | ecosystem: Environmental > Terrestrial > Soil > Temperate...
GACGCGAGCTTGCCGTTCATTCGTCCAATATCTGTTTGAGCAAAGGGGAATCCATCGAATCGGACTACGGGTGGCGAGCGACAACACCCGCAGCATTCGACTTGCCGAGCGACTGGGATTCACCTGCGAAGGGCGGCTTCGTGAAGCGGACGTTTTTGAAGGCGTGCGTCGCGACGTTGTAGTATTTGGTCTGCTGCGGAAGGAATGGGCCAGCGCAAGACAAGAAGGTGATCGGGTGAGTGACGAGTGGAAACGATGACTTAGGTTGAGGAAAAGGCAATGCAATACCGTCGATTGGGAGATTCAGGCGTCAAGCTGTCGGAAATCGGCCTGGGCGGATGGCTCACGTTCGGCAACGCCATCGAGCAGCGCTCGGCCCAGGCCGTGATGGACAAGGCTTTCGAGTGCGGGATCAACTTCCTGGACACCGCCGACGCCTACGCCCGCGGACGCTGCGAGGAAGCCTGGGGCGAGCTGCTCAAGGGCCGAAGGCGTACGTCCTGCGTATTGGCTACCAAGGTTTTCTTTCCGATGGACGAAGGTCCCAACGATCGGGGCCTGTCGCGCAAGCACATTTTCGAGGAATGCCACGCCAGCCTGCGGCGTCTCCGCACCGACTACGTCGATCTGTATCAATGCCATCGCTTCGACGAGAACACGCCGCTCGAGGAAACCGTCCGCGCCATGGATGATCTCGTTCATCAGGGGAAGGTGCTGTACTGGGGTTTCTCTGAATGGCCGGCGGACCAGATCCGCCGCTGCCTGGAGATCTGCGCCAATCGCTTCTACGCCCCCAAATCGAGTCAGCCGCAGTACAGTTTGATCCACCGCAACATCGAGAAGGACGTCATGCCGTTGTGCCATCGTGCCGGCATCGGGCAGGTGGTCTGGTCGCCGCTGGGCCAGGGCGTATTGACCGGCAAGTACAAGCCCGGCCAGGCCCCACCCAAGGAGAGCCGGGCCCAGGACGACCGTCAGAACCAGTTCATCAAGCCGATGGTACAGAACCAGGACCTGCTCGCCCGCGTCCAGAAGCTCGCGCCGATCGCGGCCGACAAGCACTGCTCGATGGCGCAGCTCTGCCTGGCGTGGATCTTGAGGCGTCCCGAGGTCACCAGTTGCATCATCGGCGCCACGCGGCCCCAGCAGGTGGAAGAGAATGCCGAGGCCAGCGGGATCGCGCTCGAGGACGAGACGGTTCGCAGAATGGAAGAAATCTTTGGCTGATCGCCGGCGTCGCTACTTCAACGGGATGGCATGAACGCGCCGCAGAGATCGCGTCTTGGGATCGACGATAATCCCTGTATTCTCCAGCGCGACGACGCCCAGCAGCGGCTCGCAGCCGGCAGGACCAAATATGATTTGGGTCACCGTCTCAGAACCGATGAACGCGATGCGGGCAAACCCGTATTCGAGCTCCACCGGTTGGCCGTTGGCCAATTCGTACACCTTGCGCCCCTCTGGTTTAATGCCCACTTTCCGCAGTGCGTCGGCCGGAGCAAGGCAATCGACTGCCCCCGTGTCGACGAGAAAGTCCGCCGTGTATCCCTTGCCCCCGCTCAATTTGCGGACCGTGGTGGTGACGTGCGTAACGCCCATGTTCGCTATGCTACGGATGTGAGGTGCGACGGGCAATTCTCCAACTCGTCGGCGAGTTTGAACGCGAAAGCATATTCGACAGGCATGGAGTGGGGCGAGGGGCCGGAGCGGCGAACGAATCGGTCAATTTTACGCGATCGGGAGGTCCATAGATTTTCTCGCGCCTGGCGCGTGTGATTTTGCTTCCTTGGCGGGTAGACTTTGCCCATATGACCAAAGAGGCCGAACAACTGATGGCCGAGGCGCTGAGGCGCGTCAAGCTGGACGAGAGCTTTTCGCCGACCGAGATCGGCCACCGCGTGGGCATGAACCGAGTTCAGTGCGAAGCGGCGGCGCGGTCCCTATCGGACGCCGGAGTGCTGGTCTTGGGCTTCGACTGTGCGGCGTCGTTTACCAGCGATTTCCGCAAGGCTCGGAAGCGCGACACGAAAGTACGGAAAGCGGCTAAGTGAATTCGACCCTCCGCCATCGTCCGCACGGAACGCGGGCGCGGCGTGGGTGGCAGCATCCGCCGCGCCCGACTAGGCTGTGTCAGTGGTAAGCAGGAGCTCGGAAAGTTTACGGTCGGCGGCTTGGAACGTGGGCCGGATCATCCGAGGGCAGGGGCCGACCAGCCGGATAGGCGATCCTGCTTGCGAGGCAGCGGATGAACAGCCCTTGCGGGGTGAGCTGTTCAGCATCAGTCAGTTGGAAGATCATGCGAGATCCCTGACCGGCTGGCAGCCGGCGGCCGGGGGCGCTCGGGTTTCTCGGGCGCCGGATCGTCTGCTGTCCCGCCTTGCCGCCAATGAACGGGTCCTGCGCGAGGCGTACGACCTGGTCGCTCTGGGGGTTAAAAGAGGCCGGCGGATCACGCCGGCGGCGGAATGGTTCCTTGACAACTACCACCTCATCGAAGAGCAGATTCGCACCGCCCGACGGCACCTGCCGCCTGGCTACAACCGCGAGCTGCCCCGGCTGGCCAACGGCCCCTTTGCCGGCTATCCACGCGTCTACGGCATTGCTTTGGAATTAATCTCTCATGCCGACGGCCGTATCGACTCGGACAGCCTCCGCGCGTTCGTGGCCGCATATCAATCAGTGAACGCGCTGCACCTGGGCGAGCTGTGGGCCATTCCGATCATGCTCAGGCTGGCGCTCCTGGAAAACCTGCGACGAGTGGCGGCACGGGTGATGGCCGGACGGCGCGAACGTGAGCGCGCCGGGTACTGGGTCGAGCGGATGCTCGAGATGTCTGCCAGTGAGCCGGCTAAAGTCGTGCTCGTGCTGGCGGAGATGGTGAAGGAGGATCCGCCGCTCACCAATGCATTTGTATCCGAGTTCGCCAGCCGACTTCACGGGCAAGGCCCGGCGCTGATCGTTGTGACCACGTGGTTCGAGCAGCGTCTGGCCGAGCAGGCGCAGACGATCGACAACGTTTTCCAGCAGTCCAGCCAGAACCAGGCGGCCGATCAGGTATCGATCGGCAATAGCATCGGTAGCCTGCGGTTTCTCGGCGCGACCGATTGGCGCGAGTTCGTCGAGACCAACAGTCTCGTGGAGCGGGCGCTTCGCGCGGACCCGGCGGCCATCTACCCGCGGATGGATTTTGCCACTCGTGACCAGTACCGCCATGCGGTTGAGAATATCGCCCGAAGGAGCGACCTTTCGGAAGAGGACGTTGCCCGTCAGGCGGTCGAACTGGCTCGTGAGAGCGTACGGGGAAGCCGCTCGGGTCACGTCGGTTACTTCCTCGTGGATAAGGGCCGCAAGGCCCTCGAACGTGTGGCCCGTGCGCGCGTCACGCCCAGCATGCGGCTCCGCGGACTGGCCCGTCGGTTCCCGCTGCCGCTATACGTCGGATCAATCGCGTGCGCAACCATTCTGATGACCGTCATGGCCTGCTGGTGGGGCGCCCGCAACGGGGTGCCGTCATGGGGCGTCGCGGTGTCGGGCGTGCTCCTGGTGATCAGCGCCAGCCAGTTGGCGATCGAAGTCGTCCACTGGGCGACGATGCTCTTGGTGCGGCCGCGCATTCTGCCACGGATGGATTTTTCCAAGGGCATTCCATCCGAGCATCGTACGGTCGTGGTGGTCCCGACGATCCTCACTGACAGCCGCGAAGTGGACGATCTGTTGGACGCGCTGGAGGTGCGGTTTTTGGCCAATCAAGATGAGAACCTTTCCTTTGCGCTTCTCACAGATTTTCGCGATGCTCCGGCCGAGCACATGCCCGGCGACGAGGCGTTGCTCCAGCAGGCGCGGACCGGAATCGAGACCCTCAACGCCAAATACCATGGTGATAGGGAAAGCGGGGGCGCAGGGGGTAACGGCGATGAAACGGCAGTGGCCCACCCGTCGAAACACGGCGGCGCGCCGGCCGGGGGCGACTTCTTCCTCTTCCACCGGGCTCGGCGCTGGAACCCGTGCGAAGGCGTGTGGATGGGATGGGAGCGGAAACGTGGCAAAATCGAGCAGTTCAACGCCGCAGTCCGCGGCTCCGATGGGGACTTCGATACCGTCGTTGGCCCTTTGCAGCGCCTGCAAGGCGTGAAGTACGCGATCACCCTCGACAGTGACACGCAGCTTCCGCGCGACTCCGCGCGGCTTCTTGCCGCCACTCTGGCCCACCCGCTGAATCGACCGCGCTACGACGAGAAGCTCGGCCGCGTGAATGAAGGATACGGTGTCCTCCAGCCACGCGTCGGCGTCCGCATGCCGAGCGCCTTCCGATCGCGCTTCGCCCAATTATTCGGCGGTGATCCCGGCATTGATCCGTACACCCGCGCGGTTTCCGATATCTACCAGGATGTGTTCGGGGAAGGCTCATTCATCGGCAAGGCGATCTATGACATCGACGTGATTCAGCGGGCAATCGGAAAGCGATTCCCGGAGAACCGCGTCCTCAGCCACGATCTTCTCGAAGGCGCACACGGCAGGGCGGGCCTGGTCAGCGATGTGCTGCTTTTCGAAGACTACCCGTCCGCATATCCGGCCGACGTGAGCCGGCGTGCCCGCTGGATTCGCGGCGACTGGCAGATCGCCGCGTGGCTGATGCGCCAAGTGCCGGGCGCCGCCGGCAAGCCGGTGCAAAGCCCGATCTCGGCTTTGTCACGATGGAAGATATTCGACAATCTCCGGCGCAGCCTTGTCCCGCCGGCGTTGTTTGCGCTTCTGGTTCTCGGATGGATGCTTCCGGGGGGCGCGTTGTTCTTCACGTTGGCAGTGGTCGCGATCTTCCTGTTGCCAGCTCTGTTGGCGTCGGTGGCGGACTTGGCGCGTCAACCCACTGAGCTGTCGGCGCAGCAACACGGGCGGCTCGTTATCCGCTCATTGATGCGTCAGCTTCTACAGGGGGTGTTTGCCATTGGATGTCTTCCGTACGAAGCCTTCATCAACCTCGATGCGATAGGTCGCGCCGCGGTGCGCGTGCTGATCACCGGCCGCAAGCTGCTGGAGTGGCGGACCGCTCGCGACGTCCAACGCACGTCGCGCTCCGCCTTGCCTGGTTTCTACGGTTCAATGTGGGTCTCGCCCGGAGCGGCGGGAGTGGTGGCCTTGATCCTCTTACTGTTCCGCTCCGGCTCGCTGAAGGCTGCCGCGCCGTTCATCGGGATGTGGCTCGCCTCCCCCACGATCGCCTGGTGGTTGAGCAAGCCGAGTCAGCCTAAGCGCCCACGGCTTTTGGAGGATGACCTGGTCTTTCTGGGGACGGTGGCCCGACGCACGTGGCGATTCTTCGAGAGGTTCGTGGGGTCCGCCGACAACTATCTCCCTCCCGACAACTTTCAGGAAGACCCGCCGCAGGGTGCCGCTCACCGTACCTCGCCGACAAACATCGGCCTCTCGCTCCTGGCCCACCTGGCGGCTTATGACTTCGGGTATCTCACCGTCGGCGGCTTGATCGAACGTATTGAATTGACGCTCGCATCCGTCGACAAATTACAGCGCTATCGGGGTCACCTATTCAACTGGTACGACACGCGCACACTCGAGCCCTTGCGTCCGCTTTACGTCTCGACCGTTGACAGCGGCAATCTCGCCGGACACCTGCTCACCCTGGCCGCCGGGCTCGAGCAGTTGAGCGGCCGGAAGATCTTCCGTACCGACGTGTTTTCGGGGCTCGATCAAACACTGAATGTAATCTTCGACGTCGCGAACTCAAAGGCCGGATCGGAGATTACACCCCCTTTGGCGAATCTCCGGGATTTGCTGCGGCGGAGACCGCCGACGCTCTCCGCATCCCATCGGCTTCTTGGACAACTCGTTGCCGCGGCGGGCGAGCTGACCCGCGCGATTGCGTCGGGAACCGATGGCGAGCTGAAGGAATGGGCCGCGGCCTTCGAGGAACAGTGTCGGGGATCGATTCAGGAGCTGATCGATTTATCGCCTTGGGTCGAATTGCCAGATTCCGAAGCGCGGGTCGAGTGGCTGCGGCAACGCGACGATCCACCGACCTACGCCGAGGCGGCACGACTGGCAATGCCCGCCGGGACTAGCTCGGGGGAGGCGCAAAGCGGGCCATTTTGCGCGGCCATCGCTTTGGGATCTGAACGTGCGGCGCGGCGGGTTTCGGACTTCCGGCAGCTCGCCGGCCGCTGTCGGGAACTGGCCGATGTTGACTACGAGTTCCTGTACGACAAAGACCGTCACCTGCTGGCGATTGGGTACAACGTTGGCGAGCATCGTCGCGATGCGAGCTACTACGATTTGCTCGCCTCGGAAGCGCGCCTGGCGAGTTTCGTTGCGATCGCCCAGGGAAAACTCCCGCAGGAGCATTGGTTCAGTCTCGGACGGTTACTGACCACCTCGGATGGCCGGCCGGTGCTGCTGTCGTGGAGCGGCTCGATGTTTGAATACCTCATGCCGCTGCTGGTCATGCCGACTTACTACGGCACCCTGCTTGATGAGACCTGCCGCGCGGTTGTCGAACGCCAGATCGCGTACGGCCGCGAGCGGGGCGTCCCGTGGGGAATCTCCGAATCCGGGTACGCCAAGACCGACGCCCAGCTCAACTATCAATACCGTGCGTTCGGCGTGCCGGGTTTGGGCTTCAAACGCGGTCTGGCGGACGATCTGGTCGTGGCACCCTACGCCAGTGCCATGGCATTGATGGTGGAACCGCAGTCGGCGTGCGCCAACCTCCGGCGGCTGGCCCGCGAACGACGGCTGGGCGCCTACGGCTTCTACGAGGCGGTCGACTACACGCCGGCGCATCTGCCCCCCAATCAGGGGTCCGTCGTGGTGCAGTCGTTCATGGCGCATCACCAGGCAATGACGTTTCTCTCGCTGGCCCATCTGCTTCTGGACCGACCGATGCAGCGGCGGTTCGACTCGGACCCGGCGTTTCGGGCCACCGATCTGCTGCTTCAGGAACGAGTGCCCAAGACCTCCTCCGTCTATCCGCACCCGGCGGAAGTGTCCGAAGCCCGCGGGATGCCGGCGGAAGCAGGCGCGCATTTCCGCGCGTTCACTACGCCACAAACCGCCGCGCCTCAGGTTCACCTGCTCTCCAACGGCCGCTATCACGTGGCGGTTACCGCCGCCGGGGGCGGGTACAGCCGCTGGCGCGACTTGGCGGTCACGCGCTGGCACGAGGATCCGACCCGCGACTGCTGGGGAACGTTCTGCTACCTCCGCGATGTCGATACGGGTGAATTCTGGTCCGTCGCACTACAGCCGACCCTTAAACGGGGCAGATCTTACGAGGCGATCTACTCCGAGGGCAGGGCCGAGTTCCGTCGCCGTGACGGCGATATAGACACCCACGTGGAGATCAGCGTTTCGCCCGAGGACGACATCGAGCTGCGCCGCATCAGCGTCACCAATCGTGGGCGGAAGCGGCGGACGATCGAACTGACAAGTTTTGCCGAGGTGGTACTTGCCCCACCCGCTGCCGATGCGTCTCACCCCGCGTTCAGCAACCTGTTCGTCCAGACTCAGCTCGTCCGGTCGCGCCAGGCAATTCTTTGCACGCGCCGGCCCCGTTCCGCGGCGGAGCGGCCGCCCTGGATGATGCATCTGATGACCGTACACGGTACCGCCATCGGAGCCACCTCGTACGAAACGGCCCGTGCCGAGTTTATCGGCCGCGGCCGCTCGATTATCGATCCGGCGGCGATGTACCGCTCGACCCTGACTGACAGCGAAGGCTCGGTCATCGATCCAGTCGTCTCCGTCCGCAACACCGTCGTTATAGAGCCCGATGAGACGGTACGGGTACATCTGGTCACCGGCGTTTCTGAAACGCGCGACGGAGCACTGAGCCTGATCGAGAAGTACCACGATCGGCATCTGGCCGATCGCGTTTTCGAGCTGGCCTGGACGCACAATCAGGTTGTCCTGCGGCAACTGGACGCCACCGAATCGGAGGCGCAGCTCTACGGGAGGCTTGCCAGCAGCATCCTGTACGCCAATCCGCTGCTGCGCGCGGCGCCCAGCGTCATCACCCGCAATCGCCGCGGGCAATCGGGATTGTGGGGCTACGGGATTTCCGGCGATCTCCCGATCGTGCTGCTGCGGATCGGCGATCAAACCCAGGTGAATCTCGTCCGGCAACTGGTGCAGGCACACTCCTATTGGCGGGTGAAAGGGCTTGTGACGGACCTGGTTATCTGGAACGAGGACCAGTCCGGGTACCGGCAGGCGTTGCAGGAGCAGATCATGGGAATGATCGCATCCGGTCCCGAGGCAAACCTGGTGGACAGGCCGGGAGGTATCTTCGTCCGTCGCGTCGAGCAGATGTCCGAAGAGGATAAAGTGCTGATGCAGACGGTCGCCAGGATCATTCTGAGCGACTCCGGGGGCACACTGGCCGAGCAGATCGACCGACGCGGCCCCCTCGAGGTCGCAGTGCCGCGATTCGTTGCGATCAGGGCTGGGCGCGCGGAAATCCCCGTCGCAGTCGAGGTGTCGCGGACTGACCTCGTCGCTTTCAACGGAATCGGCGGGTTTACCCGCGACGGCCGCGAGTACGTCATCACGACGACGGCTGAATCCCCCACGCCCGCGCCGTGGATCAATGTCCTGGCCAATCCGTGGTTCGGCACAATCGTCAGTGAAAGCGGCGGGGCATACACCTGGTGCGAAAACGCCCACTCATTCCGGCTCACTCCCTGGTACAACGATCCGGTCGGCGACAGCAGCGGCGAAGCTTTCTACATCCGCGATGAAGAAACGGGGCGGTTCTGGTCGCCGTCGCCCCTCCCGGCGCGGGGGCCGATGCCTTACACCACACGCCACGGGTTCGGTTACAGCATCTTCGAGTACGCCGAGGGCGGCATCTCCACGGAGATGTGTACGTATGTCGCCACTGATGCGCCGGTGAAGTTCATCGTCCTCAAGTTGCGGAACAACTCTGGACGGTCCCGGCGGATGTCCATCACCGGCAGCTTCGAGCTGGTTTTAGGTGATAGCCGATCGGCCAACCTGCCGTACGTCATCACGGAAGTGGACCCGAAGACAGGCGCGCTGCTGGCACGCAATTCATACAACGGCGAATTCGGCGACCGCGTCGCCTTCCTCGATTCCAGTGAAGCTCGGCGCACCGTGAGCGGCGACCGCAGCGAGTTCCTCGGCCGCAACGGAACTCCAGCCAAACCCGCTTCCATGACGCGGGCGCGGCTCTCGGGCCGCGTCGGCGCCGCCCTCGACCCATCCGCTTCCATGCAGACGGTCGTAGACCTGGCCGACGGGCAGGAGCGCGAGGTCGCCTTCACGATCGGCTGTGGCCGCGATCTTGCCGACGCACGTACCCTCGTGAATCGCTTCCGCGGGACCGGTCCGGCACGCGCAGCGCTGGAACAGGTTTGGGACTACTGGAACCGAACGCTGGGGGCGGTGAACGTACAGACGCCCGACCCGTCGTTGAACTTCCTGGCCAACGGATGGCTGCTTTATCAGGTGCTGGCCTGCCGCGTCTGGGCACGCAGCGGATTCTATCAATCCGGCGGCGCGTTCGGGTTCCGCGATCAGCTCCAGGACGTGATGTCGCTCGTCCATGCCGAACCGCGGATCCTCCGCGAGCAGCTCCTGCGTTCTGCGGCGCATCAGTTTCGGGAAGGTGACGTGCAACACTGGTGGCATCCGCCCCTCGGCCGCGGGGTGCGGACGCGCATCTCCGACGATTACCTCTGGCTGCCCTATGCCGCGTGCCGGTACATCCAGGCATTGGGAGACACCGGCGTGCTGGACGAGAAGATCCCGTTCATTGAGGGGCGCCCGGTCCAGTCGGACGAAGACAGCTATTACGACATGCCAGTGCGCTCCGAGGAATCGGCGACGCTCTACGAGCATTGCGTGCGGTCGATCAAGAACGGCCTCCGCTTCGGCGAGCACGGCCTGCCGCTGATGGGTTGCGGCGACTGGAATGACGGCATGAACCTGGTCGGGGAGCACGGCAAGGGCGAAAGCGTCTGGCTCGCATTCTTCCTGTATGACGTGCTCGTCCGTTTTACGGATGTCGCCAAGTGCCGGCAGGATCAGCCTTTCGCGGAGCTCTGTGCATCGCAAGCGATAAAGCTGCGGGAGAACATCGAGCAGCACGGGTGGGACGGGCTCTGGTACCGCCGCGCGTATTTCGATAGCGGCCAGCCATTGGGCTCGTCCTCCAACCCGGAATGCCAGATCGACTCCCTCCCGCAAAGCTGGTCGGTGCTGTCCGGTGCGGGCGATCGCGAGCGTTCGATACGATCCCTTGAATCGCTCAATGCAAGGCTCGTCAAACGCGAGAGCGGCCTTATCCAACTGTTCGATCCGCCGTTCGACACGTCTGATTTGAACCCGGGCTACGTCAAGGGTTATGTACCGGGCGTACGGGAGAACGGCGGGCAGTATACCCACGCCGCCGTCTGGGTGGTGATGGCGTACGCCGCCGCCGGTGAGAGCGCTCGGGCCTGGGAACTATTCAATCTCATCAACCCCATCCATCACGGCCAAAGTGAAGCCGCGATCCGTATCTACAAGGTCGAGCCTTATGTGATTGCCGCCGATGTTTACATGAACCCGCAGCATGCCGGACGCGGCGGATGGACCTGGTACACCGGCTCGGCGGGCTGGATGTACCGCCTGATCACCGAGTCGCTGCTGGGACTGCGGTTAGAGGTCGATCGCCTGCGCGTCGAGCCTTTAATGCCGCCCGACTGGCCGTCGTTCGACATCCACTATCGCTACCGCCAGACCGTCCACCACATCCACGTACGGAATGCCGGGGGAGGCGGCAGGTCAGTCAACCGCGTGACCTGCGACGGGGTTGAGCAGCCGGACAAGGCGATCCCGCTGTGTGACGATCATCGAGAGCATCACGCCGAAGTTGAAATGGGACAAACGATGCCGAACACATTGCCGACGCATTCTGGCGCCCGAATCGATGGCCTCGGCTAACTAACGCACGTGCGCCGGCGGGTTGTGCCGCCGCAGTCAGGCGTTGGTCGGCAATGGTTGGGGGCTGACGGCCGATGGAATCGTGACCGCATCCGTGGCGGACGAATGTATGGAAATCCTCGATAATTCGCTAAAATCAAGCGGCCCGGCGGGGTTTTCCGTCGGGCCGTTAATCGAAGCGGGTGATCGGGGTCGAACCGACGACATTCACGTTGGCAACGTGACGCTCTACCACTGAGCTACACCCGCGTTACCGCAGGCAATCCTAGCCTTGCCCGGCTGGATTGCAACAGCGGGCGATGGGATTCGAACCCACGACGTCAGCCTTGGGAAGGCTGCATTCTACCACTGAATTACGCCCGCGTCGTCGGTCTACTGTTTACAAGAACGTACGAGCGACACCTTCGATTCTCGGACACTAACCCGTCACGGAAGGTTGTGTCGCATCTTGGGAATCTTACTCGTCGGGGAATTAAATGGCTAGAGCAATGTGG
>Ga0307477_10003618_pt1 | contig 11443 bp, 9 predicted proteins | sample atmos_gasesECM2C_FD_203316 | JGI IMG/M metagenome (GOLD analysis project Ga0307477, IMG submission 203316) | Hardwood forest soil microbial communities from Morgan-Monroe State Forest, Indiana, United States - atmos_gasesECM2C_515 | ecosystem: Environmental > Terrestrial > Soil > Temperate...
CGGGCGCTGCCACCTCAGCCATCCCCGGGCTCGAGCGGGAAGCTCATCCCGACGTTGTGGTAACCGCTGTCAACGTAGAGCGTCTCGCCGGTAATGCCGGCAGCCAGATCCGAGCACAGGAAGGCGGCGGCGTTGCCGACGTCCTCGAGCGTGACGTTGCGGCGCAGCGGTGCAACCTCGGCAACCCGGCTCAGCATCTTGCGAAAGCCCGGAATTCCGGCCGCGGCCAGCGTCTTGATCGGGCCGGCCGAGATAGCGTTGACGCGGATGCCCTCGGGGCCGAGATCCGCGGCCAGAAAGCGCACGTTCGCCTCGAGGCTCGCCTTGGCGAGCCCCATCACGTTGTAGCCGGGGATCGAGCGCACGGCGCCGAGGTAGGTGAGCGTCAGCAGCGCTGCGCGCCGCCCGCTCATGAGCGGCTGGGCGCGCTGCGCGAGCGCCGTGAGACTGAAGCTCGACACGTCGTGAGCGATGCGGAAACCCTCGCGGCTGGTGGCCGTGAGGAATCGTCCGGTGAGCGCCTCGCGCGGCGCGTAGGCCACGGCGTGCACCACGATATCGAGCCCGCCCCAGGCGCGCTCGAGCTGCTCGAAGGCTGTATCGCACTGCGCCTCGACCGTGACATCGAGCGGCACGATCAGATGCGACCCGAGCGAGGTCGCGAGCGGCTCGACGCGCTCCTTGAGCTTGTCATTGAGGTAGGAGAAGGCGAGCTCGGCGCCTTCGCGATGCATCGCCTGCGCGATGCCCCAGGCGATCGAGCGATCGGTCGCTACACCGACGATGAAAGCGCGCTTGCCGGAGAGAAATCCCATAGGTGCCTCCGGCTGCGATTATGCCGGAAAGGACGCGCGCTGCCGGTAAAGGAGGCGCGCCACCGGTCATCGAGCGTGCGGCTCAGCCGTGGTGCGAGGCGAGGTGGATGCGCAGCTTCTGCCCGGTGTGGATGCGCGCGTGAGTGCTCAGCCCGTTCCAGGCGAGCAGCTGATGGACGCTGCATTGAAACAGCCGCGCGATCTCCGAGACGGTATCGCCCTCGCGCACGGTGTACACGAGGCGCCGATGATGCACGACGTGCGAGTAGCTCGAGGTCACGCGGATGCGCTGCCCGGCGCGCAGCGGATCGTCGGGATGGAGCCCGTTCATCATCGCCAGTGTGTTGACGTCCATGCCGTGGCGGCGCGCAATCGTCCAGAGGGTCTCGCCACGGTGCACGATCTGTACGCGCGGGCGGAGCGTGCGGCCGCGGCCGTCGACCTGGGCGGCGGCGAGCATCACCTTCTGCGGCAACACCGTCACCGCGCCCGGCACGCGCAGGTCATCGCCGACGGCGAGCCCTCCCGTCGGCATGTCGTTGAGCTCGCGGATCACGTTGACCGTGGTGTGGAAGTGCTGCGCGACCGAGGCGAGCGAGTCGCCGCGCCGGACGCTGTAGTGAACGACGCCGAGCCGCTGATCGGCGCTCAGCTGCGCGACGTTCTCTGCGAACACGTCCGCGGCGTCGATCGGCAGGAGTAGCACCTGCGGACCGCTCGGGTCGGTCGCCCAGCGATGAAATGCCGGATTGATCTCGTAGAGCTCGGCCGGTGTGATGCCCGCGATCTCGGCGGCGATCCTCAGGTTGATCTGACTCTGAGTCGGTACGGCGGCGAAATAGGGCTGGTTCGGAATCGGACTGATCGCGAGCTCGTACGCTCCGGGGTCGAGCACCAGGCGTCGCATCGCGAGCAGCTTCGGAACGTAGGCGCGCGTCTCGGTCGGCAGCCACAGGTCCCAAAATTCGACCGGCCTGCCGGCAGCGCGGTTCATCTCGACCGCGCGCTCGACGAGGCCCTCGCCGCAGTTGTAAGCGGCCACCGCGAGCAGCCAGTCACCGCCGAACTCATCGTGCAGCGCCTGCAGGTAATCGAGCGCGGCGCGCGTCGACTCGACGATGTCGCGCCGCCCGTCATACCACCAGTCCTGCTTGATGCCGTACTTGGAAGCGGTGCCGGGGATGAACTGCCACAGACCCGAGGCGCGCGCGCGCGAGTAGGCGTAGGGCTCAAAGGCGCTTTCGACGACCGGGAGCAGCGCCAGCTCGAGCGGCATGCCGCGCCGCTCGAGCTCGGTGACGATGTAGTAGAGATAGAGATCGGCGCGCGAGAAAGCGCGCTGCAGATAATCGGGGTTGGAGGCGTACCAGCGCAGCTGCTGATCGGTGGCGCTGCGCGTTGTGTCATCCGGCAGGCTGAACCCGGCGCGCATGCGATCGAAGAGGTCGGCGTACTGGGCGGGCGGCAGTCCTGCGGCGCGCGTCGGTCCTTCGGGGGCGGGCGGTGCGACGGCGTCAGCGGTGCCAGCGATGCCGGCCGCGGCTGCCGACGCGGCGTCCGCCGGAAGGGGGGCGGTCGCCGAGGCGGTTCCAGCCACTTCTGAGGCCGCGCCAACGGAGGCGGGCGTCGCGCCGTCAGAGGCGGTGCCAGCGGCGCCCCCGAGCCCGGACGGGGCCGCCACGGCGGGCGGCGTTGGCTGTGAGTTCGCGGCACCCGCGGGGCCCGCAACAGGCCGGGCCGGCGAGGTAGCGGATGCAGCCGAGAGCCCCGAGACGGCAATCGGATAGGTGCCGAGCGGCGTCTCGACAACCGGCGGCAGCGCAGGCTTCGGGGGCGCGTGCGCGCATCCCGCAAGAGCGAGCAGAGCCATTGCGAAAACAATGCGAGGCGTTCGGATCTGTGCCGTCGTCAATTCCGTACCCAGTCTCGCCGTGTTACTTTCTTTGCCGTGCCAGAGCGCACGGGCCCTTATAGGACGCTACTGGTTCGACGACGGCAATTTAACCGGTAAGTTCACATTATTGCCAGTACTTCCATCGTGGCAGTTCGCAATTCACGCATTCTCGACCGCGACACCGCACTGAATGCCTGGTGGGCTTCTCCCCTCGGCCGGGCGCTGCTCGCCGCCGAAGCGGAGCTCCTCGGCGAGGCACTCGAGGACGTGTTCGGCTGGGAGCTGCTGCAGATCGGCGCCTGGGGCAACGCGCGCGAGCTCCTCGCAGGCAGTCGCACCCGGCGCCAGAGTCTGGTCGCGGCGGCGGCATTTCCCGGCGGTGCCGACGTCATTGGTCGGCCGTCGGTGCTCCCCGTGATGGGCGATTGCATCGATGCAGCGCTCTTGCCGCACACGCTCGAGTTCGCACCCGACCCGTATGCCGTGCTGCGTGAGGTGGATCGGGTGCTGACCCGCGAGGGGCAGCTGCTGGTGCTCGGCTTCCGTCCGTGGAGTCTGTGGGGCATGCGCGCGCGCTGGAGCCGCAGCGGCTTCCCGCCTGGCATGCGCCGCGTGGTCTCGGAGGGAAGGCTGCGCGAATGGCTCGTGCTGCTCGGCTTCGAGATCGTAGCGGCGCAGCACTATCTCTACGTCAGTCCCTGGAGTCGCGGGCTCACCTCCGGCGAGGGCACGGGCCGGATGCTGCGTGCGGGTTTGACCTACCCGCTTCCGGCCGGCGCTTTCCTCGTCAAGGCCCGCAAGCGCGTCTATACGCTCACGCCCGTGCGGCCGCGGATGCGCGAGAAGCCCGCAGTGATCGGCGGGCTGGTGAAGCCGACCACGCGCTCGCAGGCGTGATCGAGATCTACACCGATGGCGCCTGCCGCGGCAATCCAGGACCGGGCGGCTGGGCGGCGCTCCTCAAGAGCGGCACGCGCGAGCGCGAAATCAGCGGCGCTGAGGAGCACACCACCAACAACCGCATGGAGCTGACCGCGGTGATTCGCGCGCTCGAGGCGCTGAAGCGCCCGGTGCGGGCGCGCGTCTACACCGATTCAGAGTACGTCCGGCGCGGCATGACCGAATGGCTCGCAGGCTGGCAGGCGCGCGGCTGGCGGACCGCCGACCGCCGCTCGGTCAAGAACCGCGACCTGTGGCAACGGCTCGCCGCGCTCGCCGCGCTCCACCGCCTCGAGTGGCATTGGGTGCCGGGGCATGCCGGCGTCCCCGGCAACGAGCGCGCCGACCAGCTCGCCAACGAGGCGATCGACGACTTGTTGCGCCAGGCGTTGCGGTAGACTCGCGCCATGGTGCGCCAGATCGTGCTCGACACCGAGACGACGGGCCTCGAGCCCGAGCTCAATCACCGCATCATCGAGATCGGCTGCGTGGAGCTGGTGAACCGCCGCGCGACCGGCCGCACCTTTCACCGCTACCTGAACCCGGAACGCGAGATCGACGACGGCGCGCTGGCGGTGCACGGCATCACGCGCACCGATCTCGACGGCCAGCCGCGCTTTGCGGAGATCGCCGCCGAGCTGCTGGCGTTTCTCGAGGGCGCGGAGGTCGTGATCCACAACGCCGCCTTCGACGTCGCCTTCATCGACACGGAGCTTGCCCGCGTACCGGGCGAGTCACGTCAGCTCGCCTCGGTGTGCCGGGTGCTCGACACGCTCGAGCTGGCCCGCGAGATGCACCCGGGACAGCGCAACAGTCTCGAGGCGCTCTGCAAGCGCTACGACATCGACGACTCGGCGCGCGAGCTGCACGGCGCACTGCTCGACGCCCGCATTCTCGCGGACGTTTACCTGGCGATGACCGGTGGCCAGGCCACCCTCGAGCTCATCGATGCCGACCTGCCGCTGCACGCCCCGGCCGCGGCGCGCGCGCCGCGCGCGCCGCTGCGCACCGCGGTGGCGCTGCTCGTCCCCGTCGCGACGGCAGAGGAGCTGCTTGCCCACGATGCCATGCTCGCCGTGATCGCCAAGGCGAGCGGCGGGCGGGTGCTCTGGCCCGCGAGCGAGCCGCACGAGGCCGTGGTGGCGCGGGCGCTGCCGCTGCCCGAGCCGCAGCGCACGAGCGCCTGAGTCGCGGCGGCCGTCGGCGCACGAGAGCTGCAAGGTCGGTGATGAATCTGCGCAGCTGCCGCATCGGCGTGTTGGGCTTGGGTTATGTGGGGTTGCCGCTCGCCGTGGAGTTTGGCAAGCGCTACGAGACCGTCGGCTTCGACGTGAATCCCGCGCGCGTGGCGGAGCTGCGCAAGCGGCGCGACCGCACGCTCGAGGTGTCTCGCGGGGAACTCAAGGCCGCGCATCGCCTCTCGTTCACTACCGAGCTGAGCCGGTTGCGGCGCTGCCAGGTGTTCATCGTCACCGTGCCGACGCCAATCGACGGTTACAAGCGCCCCGACCTCACGCCGCTGACGCGGGCGAGCGAAAGCGTCGGCGCGGTGCTCCGCAAGGGGGCGCTCGTGGTTTACGAGTCTACGGTCTACCCGGGATGCACCGAGGAAGTGTGCGTCCCGATTCTCGAGCGGGTGTCGGGACTCAGGTTTAATCACGACTTCTTCGTTGGCTACAGCCCGGAGCGCATCAATCCCGGCGACAAGCAGCACCGCCTGACCACCATCCGTAAGGTGACTTCGGCGTCGACCCCGGAGATGGCGGAATTTGTCGACACGCTTTACGGTTCGATCGTGACCGCCGGCACTCACAAGACCTCGAGCATCCGGGTCGCCGAGGCGGCGAAAGTGATCGAGAACACACAGCGCGACGTGAACATCGCCCTCATCAACGAGCTCGCTCTGATCTTTCATCGCCTCGGTATCGACACCGAGGAAGTGCTGAACGCGGCTGGCAGCAAGTGGAATTTCCTGCCCTTCCGGCCGGGCCTGGTTGGCGGGCACTGCATCGGCGTCGATCCTTATTATCTGACGCACAAGGCGCAGGAGATCGGCTACCACCCCGAGATGATCCTTGCGGGGCGGCGCCTCAACGACAACATGGCACTGCAGGTGGCGGGCCAGATCACCCAGCTGATGGCGGCAAAACGCATCCACGTGAAAGGGGCGCGGGTTCTGGTGCTGGGGATCACGTTCAAGGAGAACTGCCCCGATATCCGGAACTCGAAGGTCGTGGACGTCGTGCGCGAGCTCGAGAAGCAGGGTGCGCGGGTCGAGATCCACGACCCGTGGGCGAGCAGTGCGGACTGCCGACGCGAGTACGGGCTGAAGCTCGTCCGTGCGCTGCGAGCCGGTCGGTACGATGCGGCGATCATGGCCGTGGCACACCGCCAGTTTGGCGAGCTCGGATCGCGCGCCGTGCGTCGGTTGTGCAAGAAGAAACACGTGCTGTACGACATCAAGCACGTGTTTCCCGCCGCCGCGGTGGACGGGCGCCTGTGAAAATCCTGGTCACGGGTGCAGCCGGGTTTATCGGCTCACACACCGCACAGCGCCTGCTCGCCGACGGTCACGAGGTGATCGGGCTCGACGACCTCAACGCTTACTACGACGTGACGCTCAAGGAGGCGCGCCTCAAGCGTCTGGTGCAACCGCGCTTCCGTTTCGTGAAGTTGGACCTCGCAGACGATGCAGCCATGGCGGCGCTGTTCACAAGCGAGAAGTTCGAGCGCGTCGTCCACCTCGCGGCGCAGGCTGGGGTGCGTTACTCGCTGCAGGACCCGCACGCCTACACACGCAGCAACGTCACCGGTACTCTCAACGTGCTCGAGGGCTGCCGTCATCACGGCGTGGAGCACCTCGTGTATGCCTCGACCAGCTCGGTGTACGGCGCGAACACCAACATGCCGTTCTCGGTGCACCGGGGTGCCGACCACCCGTTGTCGCTGTACGCCGCCACCAAGCGCTCCAACGAGCTCATGGCACATAACTACTCGGCGCTGTTCGGCCTGCCGACTACCGGGCTGCGCTTCTTCACAGTGTACGGGCCGTGGGGGCGCCCGGACATGGCGCTGTTCCTGTTCACGCGCCACATCCTCGAAGGTAAGCCGATCGATGTGTTCAATCACGGCCACCACCGCCGCGACTTCACGTACATCGACGACATCGTCGAAGGGGTGGTGCGTGCCCTGGATCGCGTGGCGCAGCCGGACGCCAACTGGGACGGCGCCCACCCCGACCCGGCGTCGAGCTCGGCGCCCTTTCGCCTCTACAACATCGGCAACAACCGGCCGATCGAACTCATGTGCTACATCGAGGTCATCGAGGACTGCCTGGGCCGCAAGGCGCAGAAGAATTTCGTGCCGCTGCAGTTGGGCGACGTGCCCGAGACCTACGCCGACATCGACGATCTTGTCCGCGACGTCGGCTACCGTCCGGCCACTCCCATCGAGGTCGGGGTGCGCCGGTTCGTCGAGTGGTTCTGCGAGTACTACGGTTACGCGCGCTGATAGAATCAGCGCGGCAACGCGCCTCACCGGAGCTCCCATGGCCGTGACAAAGCCGCAGCCGCGGCCTGCGATGCAGGTGCCGCTGCTGGACCTGAAGCCTCAGTATCAGCCGCTCGAGGCCGCGATCCAGGGCGCAATGGGCCGGGTGTGCGCGTCGCAGCACTTCATCCTCGGTGCCGCGGTCAGGGAGCTCGAGGCAGGCGTTGCCGCGTATAGCCAGTGTCGCTTCGGTATCGGCGTCTCCTCGGGAACGGACGCGCTGCTCCTCGCGCTCATGGCGCTCGGCATCGGGGCGGGGGATGCCGTCATCACCAGTCCGTTCACGTTCTTCGCCACCGCGGGCACAATTGCCCGCTGCGGCGCGCGCCCGCTGTTCTGCGACATCGACCCGGTGACCTTCAACCTCAGCGCCGATGCCGTCGGCGACTTTGTCGAGCGGCAATGCGAGTTACGGGAAGGCGCGCTCGTGCATCGTGGCAGCGGCACGCGCGTGCGCGCACTCATGCCGGTGCACCTCTACGGCCAGGTGGCTGACATGGAGCCGCTCATGGCGCTCTCGCAGCGCCACGGTCTCAAAGTGATTGAGGATGCGGCGCAGGCCATCGGGGCGGCTGACGCGCAGCAACGCCGCGCCGGCAGCTTCGGAGACGTCGGCTGCCTGTCGTTCTTCCCCACCAAGAACCTCGGCGCGTTCGGGGATGCCGGGATGTGTGTGACCAACGATGCCGCGCTGGCAGAGCGTATGGACATCCTGCGCGTGCACGGCGGCAAGCCCAAGTACTACCACGCGCTGATCGGCGGCAACTTCCGCATCGACGAGCTGCAGGCTGCCGTGCTCAATGTAAAGCTTCCGCACCTCGATGACTGGAGCGCGGGACGGGCGCGCAATGCGGCCTTCTACGACGTCGCGTTCGCGCGCACTCGCCTTGCGGACGTCGTGCGCACGCCTCAGCCTCCCTCAGTCGGCCGGCACATCTACAATCAGTACGTGATCCGCGCGCACGGGCGCGACGCGTTGCGCGAGCATCTCGCCGCCGCGGGCGTCGGCACCGAGATCTACTATCCAGTGCCGCTGCACCTGCAGCAGTGCTTCGCGTACCTCGATCACAAACGGGGCGACTTTCCCCACTCCGAACAGGCGGCGGCGGAGACTCTGGCGCTGCCGATTTACCCTGAGCTCACCGAGACACAACTACAATACGTCGTTGATACCGTCGCGGACTACTATCGCTGAGCCGCGCGGAGGTCGCGCGGTTGTTTGATGGCCGCGCCCACGGCCGTGTACGAGCACGGCGTGCTCACGCAGGGCGTCGTGTGGGGCATCAATGCCTTCGATCAGTGGGGCGTCGAGCTCGGCAAGAGGCTCACAGCGCAACTCGCGCCGGCGGTCGAAAATCCGCACGAAGGCCACGCGGCTCCGCCGGGCGTGTTGAAGCTCCTCGAGACGGTAGAGAAGCGGCGGCGGTAGCGGGTCGCCGCCGGCGAGCCTGTCGCAGCGGCATGAATCCGCGGCCTTCAGTTACAATCGCGCATCCGCGCCTGGAGGTTGGTCCGGCCGCGGCTCGACCGCACGTACCTTGAACAATGAGTAGAGTGGCATAAAAGGCTTGTGATGCGATTGATGCAACGCCTCGCGGAGCTACTGTTTCTCGTTCTTTTCTCGTTGGCGATTCTCCTGAGCTCACTGGACGCGGCGCTGGGACAGGGCTTGCCGGTCCAGCAGCTGCTGCAGGGCCTGTCGCCGGAGCAGCTCAACGCGATCTCGCAGCAGCTGGGCGGCGGAGCCGGGGGACTGGGCGTGCAGGGCGCGCAGGGTGGGCTCTCCCGGCAGCTACCACAGACGGAAGAGCAGCAGAACCTCCTGCTGCAGCAGCAGCGCGAGGCGCTGCTGGAGCAGCAAAGGCAGCGCGCCGAGCTGCAGCGGCTGAGCCCGTTTTTGCGGGCCGAGGACTGGGTCGTCATCACCATCGATTCCAACCCACTGCCGGGCGGTAATGCGCCCTCGCCTGCGCCTCCGGCGCCTTCGGCTGTGCTGGGAAGCCTCGGTGCGACTCCGGGACAGCAGCAGAATATTCTGGGCAATCTCGCGCCGGCGATTGCCGCTGCTCAAGGGCAGCCGAGCGGCGCAGGCGGCGCACAAGGCAGCTCGGTGCAGAGCGGCCTGGCTGCGGCGACAGCCGCCGCTGCCTCGCCACCGCCGCCTCAGGGCGTGACGGCGGGAGGCTACGCACCCTTGCCGCCACCATGTGCGGGACAACCGACCTGTGATACCTCGCAACCCACGCGGCCAGAGTTGACCGATGAGGCGAAGAACCGGATCAATCTGATCCGTGCCAACAATCCGTACCAGCTGTCGCGCGATGGCCTGCTGACGCTGCCCGGGCTTGCTCCCATTCCCCTCGCCGGACTCAGCGACCAGCTTGCTGCGCTGCGTTTGGGCGTCGAGCCGGCGCTGCGCGACCTGTACATCAGAGTCACGAAGTTGCCACTGACCAAAGTCGGGCCCACTGCACTGGAGCCCTTCGGGTACGACCTGTTTGACCGCCCGATCTCAACTTTCGCCCCTGCCACGAACGTGCCGGTACCGTCTGACTACGTAATTGGTGCCGGCGACGAGCTCGACGTGCAGCTGTACGGCACGAAGAATGCCACCCTCAGGCTGGTCGTCGCGCGCGATGGTCACGTGAATTTTCCTGAGTTAGGTCCGATCAACGTCGGGGGGTTGACCTTCCCGAATGCTCAGGCGCTGCTGCAGTCTCGCGTGGACAGACAGATGGTCGGCGTGCACGCGAGCGTCACGATGGGGGAGACACGGTCGATTCGGGTATTCGTATTGGGAGATGCAAAGGAGCCCGGCTCGTACGCCATCAGCGGGCTCGGTACGATCACGTCGGCCTTATTCGCGGCGGGTGGTGTGCGACCCATCGGTTCCTTGCGCAAGATAGAATTGAAACGACGCAGCACACTCGTGCGTCGGTTAGATCTCTACGACATGTTGATTCGTGGAGACACGACCGACGACGCCAAGCTGCTTCCGGGCGATGTCATCTTCATACCGCCGATCGGGCCGACGGTCACGGTGGACGGTGAAGTTCATCGACCGGCGATCTACGAGATTCGCAACGAGACCTCAGTTGCCGATGTGGTGCAGCTAGCCGGGGGGCTCACACCCGAGGCCGACACCAGCAAAGTGGCACTCACACGGATAGACTCCGCGTTACATCGGGTCGTCCTGCAGGTCGACTTGAGCGGGAGCGCCGCCCGTACGCAGGAGGTTCACAACGGCGACACTCTGCGAGTCGCCCGTCTGCGTCCGACACTAGATGCCGGGATCCTGGTACAGGGCTACGTGTACACGCCGGGGGCGTTCCCTTATCGCGGTGGTATGCGACTCTCGGACGTGCTTCGGTCGGTTGATGACCTGAAGCCCAACGCAGACCTGCACTACATCCTCATCCGTCGGGAGCTGCCACCGGATCGGCGCATCAGCGTGTTATCCGCTGATCTGGCCGCGGCGCTCAACGCGCCAGATTCCTCCGCCAACGTCGGATTGATGGCGCGCGATCGGATCACTGTGTTCGACCTGCAATCGAGTCGCGATCGCGTCATACAGCCGCTGCTCGACGATCTGAAGCTGCAGTCCAACATTGCCCAGCCCGATGAAGTAGTGCGAATAGACGGGCGCGCCAACGTTCCTGGAGACTACCCGCTCGAAACCGGTATGACCGTCCGCGACCTGATCAGGGCTGGCGGCGGTTTGAGCGATGCCGCTTACGGCGGCACTGCCGAGCTCACGCGCTATGCGGTCGTGAATGGCGAGTCGCGCGCAACCGAGCTCGTCAAGGTCGATCTGGCTGCGGTTCTGCATGGTGATAGAGCCGCCAACCTGCGGCTGCAGCCCTTCGACACTCTCAGCATCAAGGAGATCGTGGCATGGACCGACCAGGAGAACATCACCCTACGGGGTCAGGTTAGGTTTCCCGGCAGATATTCGGTCAAACCGGGTGAGACTCTGAAGTCGGTAATGCTCCGCGCCGGTGGCCTGACGCAGTTTGCGTTCCCAGAGGGTAGCGTGTTTATCCGCAAGGAGCTGCGCGAGCGGGAGCAAAGGGAGCTGGATATGCTCGCGCAGCGCATGCAGAACGATATCGCCTTCGTTGCCCTGCAGGGCAGTGTTGCAAACCAGGGCGGGGCAGCCAACGCCTTGCTGGCGGGCCAGTCGCTGCTGTCGCAGCTGCGCACCGCGCAGGCTGTGGGTCGCCTGGTGATCAATCTGCGAGCTATA
>Ga0307477_10003619_pt1 | contig 11443 bp, 15 predicted proteins | sample atmos_gasesECM2C_FD_203316 | JGI IMG/M metagenome (GOLD analysis project Ga0307477, IMG submission 203316) | Hardwood forest soil microbial communities from Morgan-Monroe State Forest, Indiana, United States - atmos_gasesECM2C_515 | ecosystem: Environmental > Terrestrial > Soil > Temperate...
CCCGGCTGTGACAATGCCGTCTTCCCACACCTCGGGCCTCCACCTGTCCAGTCCGAGCCGGGTCACCACCAGTTCGTAGTCCCCGGTCCGAGCCCGGTAGGTGGTCAAGTCCAGGTCGCGGATCCATGTGGCGGTCACCGATCCGCCTCCTTGGCGTAGTGATCCGGCTCATGTGGCGTCCCGGGGGTGCACTGGTCTGCGGGCAACTCGCCGCCTTCCCGGGCGGCGCAAGACCAGACGCCCGGTGACCGCTCAGCGAGCAGGCGCTTACAGCGCCTGCAAAGGGCTGCCGGGTAGCTGACGAAACCACGTGGTGGCGGTTCGGGCTCCGACAGCCATGCCCACACCATCGCGTCGATCTCCCGCTTGCCGGCCTCGGGGTGCTCGCGGCGCATCCGCTGGCGGTACGCGGCCACGGCGAACTTGTGCAGGTCCGAGATTTCCCGCATGCGCCTCATGGCGGGGGTCTCGTGGCGGTGTGGTCGCAGCCGTGAAGCGATTCGGCGGAAGCACCCAGGGATCATCGCGGCACCTCCGTGCTGAGGCTCGCGGCCCGGGGCGTTTCCAGCATCAGCGCCGTCACCATCCGCGCCACTTCCTCCGGGGGGACAAAGATGGACTCCACGCGGTTGCCGCAGTCCTTGGAGACAACAACCTGCAAGGAGCCGCTGTCGGTTCGCAGTAACGTCAGGTCGTTGTAGTCGTTCTGCTTGTAGCAGTAGATGGCTTGACTCATTGGAATTCCTCCGTTAGTACCGTTCCGTCTCAGCCGCCCGTCGCGTACTTGCCGTAGCCGGTTCCGGCGCCGGGGAACGCCTCAGGCTCGCGCGGGCCGAGGATGCCCTGGGCGCGCAGCCGGTCCTCGGTGTCGTAGCCGATCACCAGCACGTCGGGCGTCCCGCTGCGGGTGAAACTCGTGCGGCCCACCCGGTCCTCGCGCAGAGCGCCCATGCCCGTGCCCAGGGCGCTGGCCGTCGCCACGTCCTCCACGACGTCCGGCGACGCACCACCGGGGGCGGCGACTGCCGCGGCGGAGACGCTGCGCGCGGAGACGTGGCCCAGGAACGGCATGTTGGACACGGCGGGATTGGACACGGCGGGAGGGGTGTAGCGGCCGAGTTCGCGGTAGGCGGCGAACCCGATCACCCCGGTGCCCGCCGTGGACCCGGTGGCCTGGGCAGCGATGCTGGCCGACGGGTCGGCGAAGATGAAGTCGGCGACCTCGCTGTCGTTCAGCCGCCAGCCGTGATTGCTCCACGCCCCGTACGGGGGGACGACCATGCCCCCGGAGGCGTGCATGTCGGCGGGCTCGTCCTTCAGGGTGTTGCGCTGGTCGACGGCGCACAAGATCTCCACCCGGCCGCCGGTGAGGTTGACCGCCTGCAGGGTGTAGGCGTGGCCGGGGATGCCCGCGACGAAGACCTTGCTGTCGCCGGGCCGGCGGTACAGGGCCTGCCGGGTGCCGTCGATCAGGACCGAGACCTGGATGGTGCCGTCCGGGGACTGGGCGGTGGTGCCGATGTTCATGGGGATTTGCCTTTCGTTTGGGGTGGTAGTCAGAACGGCGGGGCGTCCCCGGCCCAAGGGTCTTCTGCGGGCTGGGGGGAAGATGGCTTCTCCCGCTGGGCGCGGGTGACCTTGGCGGTGGCGTTGCGCAGGCTTGGGGCGACGTCGTCGGCCTCCACCTCGAACACGGTGCGCTTGGTGCCGTCGCTGGCCTCGTATGAGCGCTGCTTCAGCCTGCCGTTCACCACGACGCGCTGGCCTTTCACCAGGCTCTCGGCGGCGTTCTCCGCCTGCTGCCGCCACACGTTGCACGCCAGGAACAGGGTCTCCCCGTCGCGCCACTCCCCCGCCTGCTGGTCGTAGAACCGCGGCGTGGACGCGACAGTGAACTTCGCCACCGCCGTGCCCGTGGGGGTATACCTCAATTCCGGATCAGCAACTAGGTTGCCGGTCAAGGTGATCGTTGTGTCACCGGCCATCTCAGGCCACCCGGTCCTGGTCCCAGACGAGACCACTCAGGATCTCTGCCTCACGCTCACGCGCCTCCTTGTGAGCTTCGGCGACGACGTCCATCTCCTCGTCGCTGAACCTGTGGCCGTTGCGCCACCGGTCCACCGCCGGTGGCTCAGCCGGCGCGGGCTCACGCGCCGGGCCGATGTCGTGCAGCACGTCGGACTCGATTCCTGGCATGGCAATCTCTCTTCCTGCATTGCGGTAGTCGGCGAAGTAGCGCCGAACGGTCGATCTGGTGACGCCCACCCTGCGGGCGACGTCTTCGGCGGCAAGCCCAAGCCCGGCGAGGCGCACCGCTTCCGCTGCCCTGGCGGTGGCTTTCGCGGTGGAGACCTCACGGCCCCCCTGGCCCCGGATCATCTTCGGCGGCGGGCCAGTGTCCGGCCGGTCAAACGCTAGCCATCGCTTATAGCACCCGCTACACCACACGCCGTAGTAGACGTGCTCGCCCGGCCTGAACGGGTGGTCGCAGGACGCGCCCTGGCAGTGGGTGACGATCGCGGTCATGCTGGCACCTCCCGCAAGACGGCCGATGCGGACTCGGCCATCAGCAGGCGCAGGGCCAGCTCGGCTTGCTGGGGGACGACCCCTTCGCCCAGCGCCCGCAGTTTCTGCTCGCGCGACAGGCCCGGCACGTCTGTGACCCACCCGGCCGGCAGGCCCATCATCCACTCCACGAACTGCGGGTTTACAAGGTCGTCTGATCCAGGCTCAACTGGCCAGGGTGCTGGGCGCCCGAGGATGGCTTCCCATCGGCGGAGGGGGGGGGCGTACTCGCGCCAGCCAAACCCTGCCGATACGCCCTCAGCAGTTGCTTGATCGCGATCGGCAGTGGCGTGCCCATCCCGTTGCCGTTGCCGTTCGGGTGCTTCTCGTTCGACCAGGACTCCCGCAGCCGCTTGTTTCGTGCCTCCCAGGACTCCAGGGACTCCCGGTCGTTGAACAAGGTCGCCGAGGGGGTCGGCAGCAGTTTGCCCGAGGATGAAGACGCGTTCCCGTTCGTGGGGGGCTCCGGCGTCGTCGGCCCGTACGCTGACCCATTGCGTGTCATACCCGAGGCCGGCCAAGTCTCCAAGTACGGCGCCGAGTGCCCGCACAAGATGTTCGGGACCGGCCTCTCCCATACACCACGGGCACCATTCCACGTTGCTATCGGCTCCGGCACTGCGCAGTCCTTTCACGTTCTCAATCACAACCAGCGAAGGCCGCAGCACGGCGATAGCGCGAGCGCAGTGGGCCCACACGCCGCTGCGCGTCCCGGCGCGCAGCCCGGCCCGCCAGCCGGCGGTGCTGACATCCTTGCAAGGGAACCCGGTGCAGATCACGTTCACCGCAGGCGCTGTGGCCCAGTCAGCCTGGGTGATGTCTCCCAGGTTCGGCACGTCCGGGTAGCGGTGGGCGAGAATCTGCGCCGGGACCGGAGCGTTGTCCGCGACCCAGGCGAACTCGGTGCCCAGCACGGCCTCGACGGCCATGTCCAGCCCGCCGTAGCCGGTGCACAGGGAACCAGCCCGCAGGGTTTCGCCCACGGTCATGCCGCAGCCACCGCCTTCCGTTCGTACGGCACCGGCTTCAGTGCCATCGGCAGGTACAGCGGGTGCTTCGGCTCGCCGTCTTTGGTGACATCCAGGCACTGCAGCAGGACGCCCGCGCCAGTCAGCTTGGCGGTGACCGCGCTGGCCCGGCCGAGGTGGTTCCCGTGCGCCCCCCACGCCGCGACCACGGCGGTGCCCGGGGTGCAGAACCCGGTCAGGCATGCGTCGTTCACCGGGCCCACCGGGTCCGCGGCGGCCAGCATCACCGCCGGGTCGGTGGCGCGGAAGGCAAACAAGTTCACCACGATGATGCCGCCGTAACCCAGCCGGGCCGCCCGCCTCCAGCATTTATTCACGGTCGGGTCATCCTCGAAGGCTGTCGCGGTGGAGGGGTTCAGCATCACCCAGACCAGGACTGGACCGGGCCCCCAGACGCGGGCCAGCACATACCGGTAGATGTGCTCACCGTCGTAGGCGGCCGCAGAACCGCCGAACAAGCCGCCCGCCTGCTCGATCACCAGGCCGTAGGCATCACGGAAGGCAGCGATCCGGTCGGTGAGAGTGAGGCCGGCGGTGGTCATGCTGCCGTTCTCCGCAGCAACTGCCGCTCTGCCTCGTCAAGGCCGCCCCAGATCCCTTCCGGGGGTGGGTCCAGCGTCAGGGCCAGTTCCAGGCAGTCCTGCCGGACGGGGCACCGGGCACAGACTCGCTTGGCCGGCCTCGCCTCTGCTAGGTCATCTAGGTCGGGGAACCAGCCGTCTGCGGTCAGCGGGTTGCAGAGCGCACGGGCGGTCCAGTCCGGGGACCACAAGGGCAACGGGGTGGGTGCCCCGGGGATGATCACGCCCGAGGCGAGGGCGAGCTCGTAACACGACTTGCAGCGGCTGCGGGCGTGCACGGGGCGCCCATCGCCGTTGCGGCACAACGGCTTCGGTACGGTGCTGTTCACGGTCGGGAGTCCTCTCATGCTGGATTCCTGGTTGAGGGCCTGCGCCGCGCCGTATACGTGGCGCAGGCCCGCTGGCTTGATGGGGGTGCATAGCTCAGTCACGGGCACCTGCCCGGTCGCCGTAGGTGGTCCACTTGGGGTCTGCGGGAGGAGGTGGCGGCGGTTTTGCATAAGCCGGCGCCATGTCCACGAATCGGCTGTAGTGGCCCTGGAACGCGACGGTCACCACGGCTGTCGGGCCGTTCCTGTGCTTGGCGACGATAAGGTCCGCCTCCCCGGCCCGGAGACTGTCGCGATCGTAAGCGTCCTCGCGGTGGATAAGAATTACGAGGTCACTATCTTGTTCTAGGCTGTTGTGGGCCACGACCCCGTTTGCAACAAAGTTGTGCGTGCCCGCGACGGTGGCGTCGAACGTGGGCATGGGCCCGAGGGGTACGATCTCTGTGATCTCGTCCCAGTAGAGGTCAGAGGTTGCTATGTCCTGCAGCTCGGGCGAGCCGACGATCGAACCGATGCGCTCAAGCCGACCTCGGGAAAACCGCCGGGGGCGGCCCGGGTGCCCTAGGAGATAGCTTCCGCAGTAGCGCTCCCCCAGTTTCTCCGCCAATGCTCTATGTGTAATCCCTGCGTGTGCCAAGGCGTCCTTGATCCGGTACGCGACCGGCCACGGTACAAGGTCTACGTTCGGGTTAGCCGTCATGCGGCCCAGCAATTCAAGGGCTTCTGGTCCGACCTGCCCTCGGGCGCCGTGACAGCCCACCCGCCGAAGGAAGCGGATCAAGTCCGGTGCGCTCTGCACTGTCACATGCCAGCAATCGTCGTATCCTGCCTTGCGTGCACGGCTTATGCGGCTGCGCACCTCAAACCTCAGGAGGGCACGTTGTACGTTCTCGGCCAGCCTGCGGCTTGTTGTCGCATAGTAAATATGCACCACGCTCCCGTGCCCGTTGCGGCTTACGGTGATGGAACCATCTGTTGCCCACAGGTGATGGAGGAACAGGGCCATCTGCCTGTCCGAGATGCCGAATACTGACTCTGGGATGAACTTATTGTGCGATCTTGAACCCCAGAGACCCAGCGGCTCAAGCCAGATCCGCATCGGATGGTACCGCTTATGCGTCAGCCGGTACGGGCTCGGGAACCATATCTGCCAGCACTTCTTTCCCCCAGGGCGGTCGGCTTCGGCCTGGATGCCGAAAAGCCGGGCGGCAGCGCCCTCCACGGCCTCCTTGTTGGCAGGATCCGCAGTCGCGTACTTCACGCCCGGGCCGATGCTTCCGTCACTGATCAGGTGCGCCATCAAGAGCAGCTCATCGTCACAGAAGGCATCTTCGGCAACGACCTCCGGCTGGGGCAGAATCCTAGGGGCCGCGATGAATGACCCGCAAGTCAGGCGATCGAGGCGCTCCCACCCATCGATGGTAAGAAATTGATGATTTGCTGTCGCGTCCACCTCCCGGCCAGATGCTAGCCTCAGCCTGAATACGGGCTTGATGCCAGACGGGAATGCTCGCGTTAGCTGGGCCGGAACAAGCCGCTGATGGTTGTCCACCGACAGCACCAGTGGCTGCTGCTGAGACAGGACTAGCTCGCCGAGGGTGACCTCTTCCCCGTTGTCGGCACGCAAGAGGCGCGCCGACGCTGGCATGCAGCCCGACTCACGAAGATCCGACAGCAATGGGCGCTTGTCGCTGCGCTGCTCGGGGCCCCGGTTCAATTGGGAGACTGCGATCACCGGGACGTCGAGTTCCTTGGCGAGCAGTTTGAGTGACCTCGATATGTCCGAGACCTCCTGCTGCCGGTTCTCCACGCGCCGCTGCGGGGAACCCATCAACTGCAGGTAGTCCACAATCACCAGGCGCAGACCGTGCCGCTGCTTGAGACGGCGGCACTTGGCGCGGATCTCCATGATCGACATGTTCGGCGAATCGTCAATGAACAAGGGCGCATCAGCCACCGCGCTCGTCCGGCGGGACAGCCTCGTCCAGTCGTCCTCCACCATCTGGCCGGTGCGCATGTGGTGCAGCAGCACCCGCGCCTCCGCGGACAGCAGCCTCATGGTGATCTCGTCGCGGTTCATCTCCAGACTGAAGATCACCGTGGCGAGGCCGTGTTTCACCGATGCCGCCCTGGCACAATCGAGGGCGATCGTGGTTTTTCCCAAAGCGGGTCTTGCAGCAATGACGATCATCTGGCCCGGGTGCAGGCCGTGCGTCAGCGAGTCGAGACTGGCGAACCCGGTGGGCACGCCAGTAAACTCGCCGCCGTTGCGGCTGATCGCCTCGACCTGATCCAGGGTGCCGGGCAGAACCTCAGCGATGGGCAGGTAGTCCTCCCCGGCCCGGCGCTCGGTGACGGCGTAGATCTCCGCCTCGGCCCGGTCCACGAGCTCGTCGGCGTCGCCGGTGCCGTCGTAGCTGAGCTGAGTGATCCTCGTCCCGGCTTCCGCCAGGCGGCGCAGGATTGCCTTCTCCCGGACGATCCGCGCGTAGTAGCCGGCGCTGGCCGCCGTCGGCACCGACGCGAACACCGTGTGCAGGTAATCCAGGCCGCCAGCCTTGGGCAGGACGCCCTGCTTGCCCATCAGGTCAGCGACCGTGATGACGTTCACGGGCTCGCCGCGACCGTACAGGTCCAGGATCGCCTCGTGCATGAGCTGATGGGCGGGCTTGTAGTGGTCGAGCGGGCCGATGATCTCGACCACGTCGGCGATGGCGTCCTTCGACATCATCATCCCGCCGAGGACGCACTGCTCCGCGCCCAGATCATGCGGCGGGCGGCGGCTGAAGTCCGCCTGGCCGTTGCCGGTCATATCCGGCACCGTTCGGCCACGTCGTACAGCCGACGTTCGAGGATGGTGCCGGGTGGGTAGCGGGCCGCGATCTCAGCGAGTTCCCCGGCCTCATCGAAGGCGTGGTTCTCGGCCTCCAGCGGCGAGTCGAACAGAGCCGCCCAGCCGCCCTGTTCCAAGCAGGCCAGGATGGCAGCGGTCAGGTCGCTTAAGGTGAACCCGCCCACTTCGCGGACAACGGCCGTTGTTGTGGACTTGCCAGAGTTGAGTCCCCCCCATCCCCGGCCGCACCCGCAGCCGCCGTCCGGGTCCTCTGCGTCGCGGTCACAAACGAAACCCATGCGCACAAGCTCGCCTTCTATGGCGAAATTGAAGTCGTTGCCCCGGTGGCCCTGCGTGACGCTGGTGGCGGTAAGGAGTTTCATTGCCGCCCGCCCCCGATCTGCCGGAGCACCGGCCGTCCCTCGGCCACAGCCGACCGGGTGCGCCGCAAGCTAGCCAAGTAGGCGCGGGGGTCGTCCGCGATCTCCCCGGTCGGCAGGTCGTTACCTGCGGCAGCGAGCCGGGCTGACCGGATGGCGGCGACCCGGCGGCGGATGTGGTTGGGCTTCAGCCACTCGGTGGACTCGCGGTAGTGGTCCCGCACTGCTTGCGCGGCGTCGGCGTAGTCCAGGTCGCCGACCATGCTCAGCCAGAACGCGATCATGGCGTCGCGGCCCTTGTCGTCCTCCGGTGGCTTGCGGTTGTCCGCGAGGGCCATCAGGCCCAGCAGCTTGCCGACTTCTTCGGCCGACATGGTCATGCGGATGCCTCCATTCCGGTTTGCCCAGCGCCGAACGCGCGGCCTGCGGCCATCCAGCTACGGGCTCGATCAGGGGCGGACGCCGACGGGGCGCGACTGCGGGAGGCGCCTTCGCTCTGGCGCTTCCGCTCGTCCTCGGCTTCCATGCGGAGCCGGACGTACTGCTCGCGCAACTTCGGCATCGACCGGACGTTCTTCCGCCAGAACTCGTTGTCCTGGCACCAGTCGATAGCGCGATTGATCTGATCCTCTCGGCGATGATCGTTGTCGAGCATCAGCCGGGCGGCGTCCAGCCAGTCCTTGGTGATCTTTGGCCGCTCACCCGTGTTGATCTCGACACGGTCAGCGAGGTGGCCGCAAAGTTCGGCTACGTCTTCGCGGCCATCGTTCAGGTCGCGCCGGGCACGTGAAGTCTTCGAAGAAGACTTCACAATAGGTTCAAGGACGGTTACGTCTGCTGATTCTGCAGGGGCCGGGTGCTGATCCTGCTGTGGTGCTGATCCTGCACCTGGTGCTGATTCCGCACCACAAGGGCCACTGGCCTGCCCAAACGGATCATCGGCTCGGGGTGGTGCGGAATCAGCAGGGGTGCTAAATCCGCCGGGGTGCTGATCTCGCATGGGTGCTGATTCCGCACCCTCCGAACCCGCAGGAGCGTCACCCTCGGTAATGGGCGCATGCTCGCCGCCGTCGTACAGATTCATCACGACCTCGTACCGGTTGACGCCACCTGGGCCGGCGTTGCGGTGCACGATCAGTTCCCCCATGGTTTCGAGCGTGCCGATGGCCGTGCGGACGCTGCGTTCGCCGCAGTTGGCCTTGCGCATGATCTCTTTCACGCTCGCCCACGCCTCCTTGCCGTTGCTGCTGGCGTTGTCAGCGATGGCAAGCAGCACAAGGCGTGAGTCGTGCTTGGACCTGGAGTGATTCCAGACCCACTCGATCACGTTGATTGCCACGGGATCCCGGGCCACCTTTCTGGGGGCGCGGCGCTGAGGTCGCTGGCGACGATGACGCTCGGTCATGACTGTACATCATCGCCGTTAATGATGCTACGTAGTCATGATCTACGGTGATTCGTGGTAGCATGGCTGAAAGCGGGACTCGTGTCCGGATTGATGTCCGGACTCGTGTCCGTGACCTGGCAGAACGTATGACAGGAAGGGCAACATGAGCGACAACCTGGTGGAGCAGCTTGAGGCGGCAGTCAGGGCCAAGGTCGCTGACGCCCGTGCCCGCGGTGCGGAGACTGCCATAGACGCCTCCCGGGCCGACCGGGAGGCAATCTTGGACCTTCTGGCGCAAATCCGGCAGGCGCAGCCCGACTACAAACTGGCCGACCTGGAGGCCTTGACGGACGGCTTCTACGAGCGCGCGGCGATCAGCCGCCGCACCGCGCACGTGGTCCGGGGCACTCAGCCTCGCAGCCGTGCCCCTGTCGCCGCCTGACCTCGCCATCACGCCGCCCTCCCTGTGACCCGGCGGTTCCGGTTGCGCTTCTCAGCCGCCCGCTCACTGTCGTTCATCCCGCCCCAGATGGTGCCGGAGACGGGCTGGGGCTGCCCTGGCGGGCCGAGGGCATAGTCGAGGCACTGCGGACGAACGGGACACCCGGCGCAGATGGCCTTGGCTTTCCTCTCCCGGGCCAGCCTGGGCGCCTTGAGTTCCCCGGCATGCTCGGCGAACAGGCCAGGGTCTGCCGCCTTGCATGCGGCCCGGTGTGCCCAGGGGCGTTCCTGAATGATCATGCGGCACGCTCCAGGCCGTCGAGCAGCAGGCGCAGGGCAAGTTGTGCCTGCTGTGGCACTACGCCGTTGCCGAGGGCCCTGAGCTGGTCGTTGCGCGTCAGGGCCGGCACGTCCGTGACCCAGCCGACCGGCACGCCCATCATCCACTCAGCGAACCGGGCGGACAGGCGCCGGTTGCCACGTTCACCGGGCTCCGTGGGGCACGGTGCGGGCCGGCCGGTGGCCTGTTCCCAGCGGCGGATGGCAGGGCCGTAGTCGGTGCCGTCGGTGGCGATCCACTGGGCGTCGGGCTGGCGCACGTGCGGGAGCATGTTGACGGCGAACTCGTTCAGCGGGCGGGAGTTCTGCTCCATCAGGTTCGAGGCGCCCGACTTCCAGTCCCGCGCCGCGGGGGTTGGGAGCAGGTTCAGGCTGCCGGTGGGGGCAGCAGGAAGACCACCTCGTCCTCCAGGGTCGGCCCATGCCCCCCGGCCTTCCGCTTGTCCGGGTGCTGTGGCCCGCCATTGCTGCCAAGGTGCGCGCCGGGGGTCTTCAGTAGCGGGCCAGGCGATGATGAACTCCCGCCACCGCTCGTGGCAGGCCCCGATCCGGGGGTCACTGGCGGGTAGGCCGATCCATTCCGCATCGAACCCGAGGTCGGCCAGATCTCCAAGTACGGCTCCAAGTGCCCGCAGAGCAGGTTCTGAACCGGTCTTTCCCAGACACCACGGGCACGGTTCCACGTTGCTATTGGCTGGCGCATTGAGCAGCCCCCTGACGTTCTCGATGATGACCAGTGATGGCCGCAGTTCGCTGATTCCGCGGGCACAGTGGGCCCATACTCCGCTCTGGTTGCCGGGCTGGAGACCGGCGCGGCCGCCGGCGCCGGACACGTTGGTGCACGGGAAGCCCGTGCACGCCACGTCGACGGGTTCGACGGCAGCCCAGTTCGTCTCGCTGATGTCGCCGAGGTTCTTCGCTGCGGGGAAGCGGTGCGCGAGGATGGCCGACGCTCCAGGGTCGTTGTCGGCGACCCAGGCGAGCTCGCCGCCGAGCACGGCCTGGACGCCCATGGCGAGCCCGTCGTACCCGGAGCACAGGGAGCCGATGCGCCGCTCGCTCACCCGCCACCCCCGATCCCGGCCGCTCCTGTGAGCTCGTGGGCAACCCGGCCGGATAGCAGGCAGCATGGCTGCCACACGTCGGCGTCCTGCCCAGCAGCCCGCAGCCCGTCGAGCCACTCCTGCTGCTCGGCGGTGGGGTACTGGCCCTGCCGTTTCAGTTCCCGGAAGATCAGCCGGCGGGACAGCAGCGTCCAGTCCAGGAAGCCGCAGGCCGCCTTCCTGGCGTGCTGCTTCCAGGGGTGCCAGGCGAGGAACCGGATGCCGAGTTTGCGGATGTCGCGGATCTGCCCGGCCATGGCCCGCTCCAGGCTGTCCTCGCTCATTGCCCGGGCTGCGGTTTGGAGCCCAGGCGGCAGCGCACATTTCCCTAGCACGCTGCCGCCCGGGACGTAGTGGGTGCCCCCCTCCCCTGGGGCGCTTGCGGGGGCGGGGAGAGGGGCTGCCGCAGCGCCCGCAGACGGGGGCCATGGGCGCGCGGCCGCAACCGCGGCGGCAG
>Ga0307477_10003621_pt1 | contig 11443 bp, 10 predicted proteins | sample atmos_gasesECM2C_FD_203316 | JGI IMG/M metagenome (GOLD analysis project Ga0307477, IMG submission 203316) | Hardwood forest soil microbial communities from Morgan-Monroe State Forest, Indiana, United States - atmos_gasesECM2C_515 | ecosystem: Environmental > Terrestrial > Soil > Temperate...
GCGGCGTGGGAGCCGGGGAGGTCTTCGCCGGGGATATTGAGGGGCCGGTCGGAGGGCGAGCCGGTGGCGTAGATCACGGCGTGGTAGTGGGAAAGGAGCTCTTCGCGCGAGACGTGATCGCCGAAGGTGACGGCCCCGAAGAAGCGGAAGCGAGGATGGGCGGCGGTGCGCTCGTAGATGCGGGTGACGGACTTGATCTTGGGATGGTCGGGGGCGACGCCGGAGCGGACGAGGCCCCAAGGTGTGGGCAGACGCTCGAACATGTCGACCTCGAAGCGATCGGAGGCGTCGGCGAGCAGGTGCCCGGCGGCGTAGAAGCCGGCCGGGCCGGAGCCGATCACAGCTACGCGAAAGGGGGTGGGATCAGAAGCGGAGGAGTCGGTCATCGCTGGGAGTGGGATGGGCGCGGCCCGACTCGAACGGGCGACCCCCTCGGTGTAAACGAGGTGCTCTGGCCAACTGAGCTACGCGCCCAAGGTCGGGAGGTCCAAGGCTAGCGAAGCGCGGGCACGATCCGGGGAATGCGCAGGTCGGGTGGGGCGAGGAAGTGCGAAGCTGAGCGGGTGAGCCGAAGGAGGGGCAGGCGGTTGGTGGTGCGAATCGCGATCGTGGTGGGAGTGGCGATCGTGGCGCTGGTCGTGCTAGCGCAGTTGCTGGCGCCGGGGATCGCGGCGTGGGTGGTGCGGGCGAAGGTCGAGAAGTACGGGACGGTCAAGAGCGTGGAGGTGAAGGCCTGGCCAGCGGTGAAGCTGGCATGGAGGCACGCGGACGAAGTGAGGGTGAGCGCGGGGCGGCTGAAGCTCAGTCCGGAGCAGGCGGTGGCGCTGCTGAAGGAAGCGCAGGGCACCGACCGTGTAAAGGCGAGCGTGGAGAGTGTGGAAATGGACGGGCTGAGACTGACGGATGCGAAGCTCGAAAAGCATGGGAACGAGCTGCGCGCGGAGGGGGTGGTGAGCGAAGAAGGCATCAAGCGGGCGTTGCCGGAAGGGCTCGAGGTGGCCCTGGTGAAGAGCGAAAACGGGACCGTGGAAGTGCGTGCGAGCGGGGGGCTGTTCGGGGTGAGCGCGAGTGTGGACGCGGTGGCGCAGGCCGAAGACGGCAAGCTCGTGGCGAGACCGACGGGGTTGCTGCTGAGCGGGTTGAAGCTGAGGTTGTTCGAAAATCCGAGCGTGTATGTGGAGGGCGTGGAAGCGCGCGCGTTGGAAAGTGGCCGGGGGGAAGGGGCGAGATATGAGTTGTCGATGTGGGCGAGTCTGCGGTAGGCGGCGAGCCCGCAGGCCGAGTCCGTCGCGGAACGCGTCAGCCAAATGCAGCGCTTTCAACACTTATCTTGCTGAGCGGAGTGGATGGAGTGGCGGCCCGGGGTGCGACGACCACGGGAAGTCCCTCGCGGGGGCTGATGGTGGGCATTTGGCGGATGGTTAGGCGGAAGTCGGGGGGTGGGGTGAGGGCGAAGCGGGAGAGGATGAGCGTGGCGATCGTGCGAACCTCTAGCTGGCCGAAGCGCATGCCGATGCAGGTGCGCGAGCCGCCGCCGAAGGGGATGTAGGCGCCGCGGGGAAGTGCGGCCTTGGCCTCCGGGGTGAAGCGCTCGGGGTCGAAGGAGTGAGGGTCGGGGAAGACGTCGGGCAGGCGGTGGGAGGCCCAGGAGCAGTAGTTGATGAAGGCGCCGGCGGGGACGGTGTGGCCGTGGAGTTCGAAGGGGGCGACGGAGCGGCGGGGGCCGATCCAGGCGGGCGGGTAGAGGCGCAGTGTCTCGTCGAGGACCTGCTCCAGATAAGGCAGGCCGTCGCCCATCAGCTGGGTAGGGGTGGGAAGAGCGTTACCGGCTAGCTGGGCATCCTGCTCGGCGATCAGACGGGCGATGACGTCGGGGTGGCGGGCGAGCTCGTAGAACATGAAGGCGATCGTGGAGGTGGTGGTGTCGTGACCGGCGAAGAGGAGGGTCATGACCTCGTCGCGGATCTGCAGGTCGGTGAGCGCTGCCTGGCCGTCCTCGTCGGTGGCGTCGATCAGCAGCGAGAGGACGTCGTCGCCGCGCTCGCCGGTGGAGCGCCGGCGGGAGATCTCGGAGTAGATCAGGCGGGTGAGAGCGCGGGTCGCTTTCTGCTGGCGATCCCATGGTGAGTAGGGGCCGCGGAGCATGCGCAGGGTGTAGTCGCGGGCGTAGAAGGAGAGGGTCTGCTCGAACAGGGCGGCGGCGTCGATGGAGCGCGCGGCGGGACCGTCGGGGTCGAGGCCAAAGAGCGCGCGCATGGCGATGCGCAGGGCGAGGCGGCGGGTCCAGGCGTAGAGGTCGATGGTCGCTCCGGGGCTGAAGGCGTCGAGCGCGGAGAGGGTCTCGGCAGCCATGGTGTCGAGCGAGGAGAGGATGCGCTCGTGGTGGAAGGCGGGAAGCATGATCCGCCGCGAGGCGCGGTGGAAGGGGCCGTCGGTCGTGAGCAGACCGTCGCCGGCGAAGCCGATGAGGTCGCGGAAGTAGGAGGTGCGGTAGACGAAGTTGGGGGCGTGGGAGACGGTGATGTAGTGGTTGGCGGTGGGCCCGAGCGCGAACACGGAGTTGGCGTGAAAGAGCCGCAGCGTGAACACCGGTCCGTAGCGTTCGTAGGACTCCAGGAGGAGCGGAAGCGGTTCGTTGGCGAAGCGCTGGGTGCGGCGGAGCGAGGGTCGGGTCTCGCCGGGCGGGAAGGGGACGGTGGCGGAGCGCTCGTCGAGGAGATCCTGGATGAGGACGACGAAGGGATTGTAGGAGCGCAGGGGTGCGGGGGACTCGAGCGGCATACGCGAAACGAAGCCTAGACGAAAACTGGCTGGCTGGCCAGGATGTCAGAGCGAGCGGACGACGAGGGCTACAGAATGCCCGGCAGACGGGCTGCGGGCAAGGCGATGGTCCATGTGGGGCACACGATGCGGAGGGACGCCGGCGGCGCGCGACGGCGACGAGGGCGAGCGGGGCGGCTGGTTGGCATACTGAGGAGGCGCGCAGGTCCGCTGGCAGCGGACGACCCGCGCAAACGCGGGGGCGTAGCTCAGTTGGTTAGAGCGCCGGCCTGTCACGCCGGAGGTCGCGGGTTCGAGTCCCGTCGCTCCCGCCTTCGGCACCGAACTTTCCTGACTGGCTTTGTTGGGTTTGCTCGGCTGCCTCGAAGTAGGGCAGAAAGGCGTCGTGTGGCTGCACGGCGATGATCTGCCCTTCCTGTGCCCATACCTGCTCGAATAGCGAGAGTAGGAGCTTGCGGCGCTCGGTTGGCTGGGTCTCCAGGTCCCAGAAGCGGCGGAAGTCATCGAGGATCGCGCGGGCGCGGTCGATAGCGGGCTCGGCCGGCGGGCCGAGGCGCTGCAGTTCTTCCTCGATCGCTTGTCGGCGCATGACGTACTGCGGTTTGGTGAGGTCGCCGAGCACGTAGAGGTCGCGCAGGCGCTGTAGCTGGGAGAGCAGTTCGCCGCGTCGCTCGGCGGGCTGCTCGGTGTGCGCGGCGGTGTCAGCGCGCAGCGTTTGGAGGAGGTTGTCCGAGATCTCGTAGAACTTTGAGTGGCGGTCCTCCCGCCTCGTCCGCTGCCGTTGGCAGCGTTCGGGGTGTCAACAAGTCCGAGAGGACAGGAGGAAACCGCCATGAAGAAGGTATCTGGCCCGCAGGTCGTCACGCCCCGGGGGCCGCTGAGAGTCCGCTCCCACCGCGAATCCAGGAAGCGCTTGGTGAGCTCGTTGGAGCGGCGAGGGAGGGATTGCTCGCGCTGAGCGTCGGTGTTGGGCTCGGCGTCGTGCATGAGTTGATGGAGGCCGAGGTCGACGAGGTCGTCGGATCGAAGGGAAAGCATGACCCTGGTCGCCTCGCCAAGCGCCACGGTCACGAGGACGGGTCGATGACGCTTGGGGGCAGGCGCGTGAAGGTCGACCGGCCGTGTGTGCGGAGCGCTGACGACGAGCGGGAGCTGGGACTCGCGACATACGGGCACTTCGCCGACCGCGACCCGCTCACGAGGGCGGTGATGGACAGGATGCTAGCCGGCGTCTCCACACGCCGGTTCGCAGATGTGGGCGAGCCGGTCGGGGGGGGAAGGGAGGTCGAGGAGGCCAGTAGATCGACGGGCAAGAGTACGGTCTCGGGGGTGTTCATCGAGCGGACGCGCACCGCGCTCGGCGAGCTGATGGGACGGCGGCTGGACGACGTGCGCGTGGCAGTGATGATGCTCGACGGTCTCGAGATCGTCGGGCGCACGCACATCGTCGCGCTCGGAATCAGCACCGAGGGCGTGAAGGTCCCGCTCGGGCTATGGGAGGGATCGACCGAGAACGCCGCGCTCGCCCGGACACTCCTGGCCGACCTCGTCGATCGGGGCCTTGACCCCGAGCAGGCAATTCTGTTCGTCATCGACGGCGGCAAGGCGATCCGCCGGACGATCAAGGACGTATTCGGAGAACGCGCGCTGGTGCATCGGTGTCACCGTCACAAGGAGAGAAATGTGTGTGATCTGCTGCCCGAACGCGACCGTCCCGCCGTCCTGGCGAAGATCCGCGGCGCGTGGGCGCTCAAGGATCCGGATCTCGCCGAGCAGCGCCTCGAACTCCTCGCTTCAGAGCTACAACGCACATGGCCCGACGCCGCCGCCTCGCTACGGGAGGGAATGGTCGAGACGCTGACGCTGATGCGGCTCGGGATCACAGGAGGGCTCGCAAAGACGCTGTGCTCCACGAATCCGTGCGAGAGCATGATCGAGATCGTCCGCCGCACCCAGCGCAACGTCAAGCGCTGGCAGGACGGCGACATGCGCAAGCGCTGGACCGCCGCCGGGATGCTCCTCGCCGAGCAACAATTCCGGCGAATCATTGGCTACCGCGACCTCGCCAACCTCGTGATCGCGATCAAACGCCACTCAGCACGAGTCACTTCCCCAAACCCCACCGCCGCCGTTCGCGCCGAGACCCCACAAACCGTTACTGTCTGACCGTCAAATCCCGGAGCGCCGCTCTCAAAGTTCTACAACGATCCGGACATCCTCGTGCTCATCACCAGCGATGCTTTTTCGACCACGCTCGCATGGCGCTCGGCGTCAGCAATGTCCGACCGGGTGGTTCGCCGGCTTGACAGTGCCGATCCAATCCGACCTAGGCACGATGGTCGCAATCTTCGCTGGCTATGCGACCGCGACCGCAAACTGTCGGCCGATCCCAAACCGGATTTATCGTGCTGAGCACAATCGTCTCAACGAAGCATGGGCAAGTAGAACATAGGATACGAGCCCGCGACACGCAGTAGCTCGTGCTCGATGCTGTGTCTTGCCAGGCTGCGTTTGCAGATCGGAACGCGCTCGGGCGGTCCGAGTTGGCCTCGGTGTCTCAGTGGCTGGAGAGCAGCGAGTCCGTGCATGCTTCGGTCTCGTCGTCGACCTCCACGACACGATTTAGCAGCCAGTCGGCTGGCGCGTCGCGGACCTGGGCAGCGTGGCGCTCGATGTGAACGACGACGGTACTAAACAGCTGGAGTTGAGCGTCGCGTGGGCGTTGTGGCAGGACTATAAGTCCTGTGTGTAGCTCTGCGTTACTGCAGAGTCCCATGAAGTCGGTGTGGTTGTTCGTGACGAACACGAACTCCTCGCCGACGGCGAGAGCCAGCAGCTCGTCGTCTCGCGTGCCGAGCTGTCCGCGGTCACGTGTGCACGTCGCCTCGTACCCGTGGGAGTACGCGCGGCCGACGAGCGCCGGGGTCAGGCACTCGTCGATCCAGAACTTCACGCGCCCTGCGTGGCGTGGCGTGCACGCGCGGGACGGCTTGCAGCGGTGTTCCAGGGGCGCGCGGGCCGTCCGCGGCGGGGGTTGGCGTGCGCCCACAGCACCGCGACGGCGTACGCCTCCTCTGGGATGTGCGGATAGTCCTCGCGCAGCACCTCGTAGGTCTCGCCCATCTCGATCAGGCTCGCGATCGTGCGTACGGGTACGCGCGTGCCCGTGATGACCGGCTCGCCCCCCATCACGGCGGGATTGTGTTCGACGTAGCGGTTGCGCAGGCTGGCATAGGATTCGCCGCGCTCGATCGTCTGCGCGACATCCTCGGTCATGGCTATGCGTAGGGCCTCGGATAGCGCAAGCTCGGACCCAACGGGCAGCGGCTCAAGGTGCGCCAACCACTTGCGCAGGCGTCCCTTCGCCCTGCTCGGAAGCGCCACGTCTATCTGACGCAGCAGCACGAGCAGCGCGACTTCGTGCGCGGGAAGCAGCGGCTTGCCTTCTCGGCGCTTGGGCTTTACCACGCCCTGCTCGATCGCCTTGTCGATGGCGTTCAGCGGAACGCGGCCGATCTCGGCGGCCTCGCGGCGTGTGAGCAGTGCGGATGTGGAGGCCATGTAAATCTATCCCCTTACACGCAGCACTTTATCAGGTCCGAATCTTGACGACAGCGGTAGCGGGGACGCGGCTGCGCAGGCACAAAAGCGACTTCCTGGCCGCTCCCATTCATCCAGCCCGGTAGCCCTACAGCCGGATCTCAATCCGCGGGGTGACATTCGCGTGCCCGACCCCCGTCGCTCCCGCTTATCACCCACCTCGTAAGCTAGCGTGGGTCGGCGCGATCCAGGTTCCAGTGGCGCGCGGTCGCGCACACGTACAGCCATGCCTCCTGATCGTCTGCATGAGAGCGGGGCGTGATCGAAAAGCGCGTGATCGTGCGCTGGCCGCCCTCATGGTCGCCATAGAGGAGGTCGATGCCGATCGCGTCGCGCCCTCGGATCGCTCCGAGCAGTGACTCGTACAGCGGGTCGTCCCGATCGCGTACGGCGGCCTGCCAGAAGCTGATGTCGCCGGCGGGCACGTATAGGTCGCGCTGCAGCCGGCGGAAGTCATCGACGGACGGCGGCGTCAGCGGAGCCGGTTGCGCATCTGCGTCCGCTGTCCACAGATGCCATCCGTGCAGGACCGCCATGCCCGAAGCGACGTTGCGCAGTGGCATTGCGAGATAGACATTGCCGTCGAGCTCCTGCGCGGCGGCGAGTCCGTCGCGCAATACGAGCCAGTGGTTGTCGATGAACCCGACCTTCTGTGGGGGGTCCTGCGCGCGCGCATTGAACAGCAGCGGACGCAGGCCGATGTTCAGCGCCTGCTCGGAGATGCGCGCGGCGCGGTTGGCCGAGCGGGTCGACGCGAACGTCGCCACGGCCAGGATCAGCGTGCCGCCGGCGGTGGCGAGCGAGGCGATCGTGCTCGTGTCGGCCATGATGGCCAGACTACAAGGGACGTGCAGGTCGGGCTCGATCTCGGCAGGGACGCGTGGCGAGTGCGTTTCGATACCTATGCGGCCGCATTCGGGTCTGCACTAGTAGGCCCACAGGATGGTCCGCCGGTCGGATACTAGGCGACTGGCAGTAGCGGTTTTCGGACTTCTATATTGACCACGATCATCGAGGTCCGATTTCCGCTGGTCTTGGGCGGCTATGTGTGTCACGGTGTGGGGGTGAATTACGACTCAGACCGCATGTGGCAATCGATCGAGGCTTGCGATCCGCGCTTTGATGGGTGGTTCTTCTGCGGCGTGAAGACGACCGGGATCTACTGCCGTCCGAGCTGTCCGGCGCGTACGCCCAAACGCGAGAATGTGCGCTTCTTCCTGTCTGCGGCGGCGGCGCAGTCAGCCGGCTTCCGCGCGTGCAAGCGCTGCCGTCCGGACGCTACGCCGGGCTCGCCCGAGTGGGATCTGCGCGCGGACCTGGTCGGGCGTGCGATGCGCTTGATTGCCGATGGTGTGGTGGACCGTGAGGGCGTACGCGGTCTCGCCGGCCGGCTGGGCTACACCGAGCGTCACGTGCACCGCCAGCTCGTGGCGGTGGTGGGCGCGGGTCCGCTTGCCCTCGCTCGCGCCCAACGTGCCCAGACAGCTCGCATTCTGCTCGAGACGACGGCGTTGTCGATCACCGGCGTGGCGTTCGCGGCGGGCTTTCAGAGCGTGCGTCAGTTCAACGCGACGGTGCAGGAAGTGTTTGCGATGACGCCGAGCGCGCTGCGGGCGCGAGCGCGGAAATATGGGCGCCCCGAGGACAGTGGCGCGCTGTCGCTGCGCCTGCCCTACCGTGCGCCGCTGGATGCGCAGAGCCTGATTGTCTTTCTCGGGCAGCGCGCCGTTCCCGGCATCGAGCAGGTGCTCGACGGCAGCTATCGTCGCAGTCTGCGCTTGCCACATGGCGCGGGGATCGTCGAGCTGTCTCCTGCCGATGGGTACGTGAGCGCGCGCTATTGGTTGAGCGATCTGCGCGATCTCGGTAGCGCCATGCAGCGCTCGCGCGCGCTGCTGGATCTCGATTCCGACCCACGGAGCGTCATGGACGTCCTTGGCGGTGAGCCGCTGCTTGGAGCTTTGGTCGCGAAGGCGCCAGGGCGGCGTGTGGCCGGCACCGTCGATGGCCATGAGCTCGCCGTTCGCGCCGTGCTGGGGCAGCAGGTTTCACTGCGGGGTGCCCGCACGCTCGCCGGCAGACTCGTGGCTGGCTACGGCGAACAGCTCGAACGGCCACTCGGCACGGTGACACACGTTTTTCCGTCAGCCGAGGTGTTGACCGGCGTGGACCCGACGAAGCTGGCGATGCCGACCGGGCGCCGCCGCGGCCTGCTTGCGCTGGTGACGGCGCTCGCGCGCGATGAGCTGGTGATTGACGCCGGCGCCGATCGCGCGGACGCGCGGCGTCGATTGTTGGCGCTGCCCGGCATCGGGCGGTGGACGGCGGAGTACATAGCGATGCGCGCTCTGGGGGATCCCGATGCGTTCCTGTCGAGTGACCTGGGAGTTCGTCGCGCGCTCGAACAGTTCGGCCTGGATGGCTCACCGAAGTCGGCCGCGAGGCTCGCCGAGCGTTGGCGACCGTATCGGTCCTATGCCGTGCAGCATCTGTGGGCATCGCTGGGGTCGACCGCGCGAGCAACGCACACCCGCACACCCGCACCATCATCTACTGGCGAGGCCGAACGGCTCGCCGCGTAAGGAGACGAGACAATGTTGACCGCCGCTACCGACTCCCGTTCACTCTTTTATACGAGCATGGACAGTCCCATCGGCGAGCTGTTGCTGCTCGGTGACGATCATGCCCTGCACGGGTTGTACATGCAAGAGGGGCGCAAGCCCGTGGAGATCGCGCCACAGTGGGAGCGATCGGCAGCGCCGTTCACGGATGTGCAGGAACAGCTGCGGGAGTACTTCGCCGGTGAGCGCGTCGTATTCCGGACGCCGCTGGCGATGGATGGCACCCGGTTCGAACGGCGTGTTTGGCGTGCGCTGATAGATATTCATTACGGTGAAACCGTCAGCTACGGCGAGATCGCCAAGCGCATCGACCAGCCCTCCGCGGCGAGGGCCGTGGGTCTCGCCAACGGGCGCAACCCGATTGCCGTGATCGTTCCCTGCCACCGTGTGATCGGCGCGAACGGAACGCTGACCGGCTATGGCGGCGGGCTGGAGCGCAAGCAGCTGTTGCTCGAGCTCGAGCGAGGCCAGGGGCGTCTGCAACCGTAAGCGAAATGCACGGTCAGGGTTCGTGTGACAGTCGCTACCCGCTGTTTGGCGTCATCTGCGAGCATGCGCTGCGATGAGGAGATGAACTCAACCGCGCCGGACGGAGAGCCGATCACGCCGGCCGGGCTAGTGGCGCTCGAGGCCGAGATCGAGCAGCTCGAGACCACGGGACGGCGGGAGATGGCCGCGAGAATCCTCGCCGCTCGCGAGCTGGGTGACCTCAGCGAGAACGCCGATTATCACATCGCCAAGGAGGATCAGGCGCACTTGGAGACGAAGATCAAGCGCCTGCGCCAGCGCCGCGCGAATGCGCTGATCGTCGAGACGGACACCGCCGCTGCGACGTTCGGTTTCGGGAGCACCGCCGAGGTGCTAGACGAAGAGAGCGGCACGGTCCACACCTGGACGATCGTGGGCTCGACCGAGGCGAACCTCGCGCAGGGCAAGCTCTCGGCGCAGTCGCCCGTCGCAACCGCGTTGCTCGGTCGCGGGGTTGGGGAGTCGGTGCGGGTGCGCACGCCCCGCGGTCTTCGCAGCTATCGGGTGCAGCGCCTCATCGCGTGAGCTCGCCGACCCGACGCGCTCCGCCCGCACAACGTCGGGAGGCCGCGGCGATCTGCTGTCTGTGGTCTCTCCCTGTGTGGTCTGGGCATCGCATTGCGCTCCCTGAGATCGACCATCTGAGGAGCCTGTAACGGCGCTCAAGGCGCCGGCGGACGCTCGGGCGCCGGTGCCCACGCGCACGCCGCTGCGCGGTCGAGCAATAGCTGGCGCTCGCGCGCGTTGTGCGTGAGCGCTGCCGCGCGCTGGAGCTCCGCGTGTGCCTCCTCGCGGCGACCGAGCCGCGCGAGCAGGTCGCCGCGCACGCTCGGCAGCAGACGGTAGTCCTTGAGCGCCGGTACGGCCGCAAGCGCGTCGAGGAGCTCCAGGCCGGCCTGCGGGCCGAACGCCATCGCCACTGCCACGGCGCGATTGAGCTCCACCACCGGCGAGGGCTCCAGTTGGGCCAGCGCCTCGTACAGCGCCGCGATCCGCTCCCAGTTCGTCTCCGCGGCCGTGCGTGCATGGGCGTGACAGGCGGCGATCGCCGCCTGCAGCGTGTAGGGCCCGATTGCGTCGCCGCTCGCGCGCGCGAGCACTTCGGCGCGCTCCAGCGCCGCCAGACCACGACTGGCCAGCAGCCGATCCCAGCGGGCGCGGTCCTGGTCGGCCAGCAGCACCGGCTTTCCCTCGGGGCCGATGCGAGCACCGAACCGCGACATCTGGATCTCCATCAACGCGACGAGGCCGTGCAGCTCCGACTCCTCCGGCGTCAACTCCGCCAGGATGCGCCCGAGCCGCAGCGCCTCCCGGCACAGCTCCGGACGCATCCACTCCTCGCCGCTGCTGGCCGCATATCCCTCGTTGAACACCAGGTACACGACCTCGCACACCGATCCGATGCGCGCCCGAAGCTCATCCCTGTCCGGCAGCTCAAACGGCACTCGCGCCTCGGCGAGCGTGCGCTTGGCGCGCACGATCCGCTGCGACATCGTCGCGTCGGACACGAGATACGCGCGGGCGATCTCGCGCGTCGTCAGTCCCCCGAGCATCCGCAACGTCAGCGCCACGCGCGCCTCGGTCGAGAGCACCGGATGGCACGTTACGCACATCAGCGCCAGCACGTCGTCCTCGATCTCCTGCTCGCTCACGAGCTCGCTCTCCGACTCATCCGTCGCGAGCTCGAGCTCGCGCGCGAGCTGCTCCTGCTTGCTCTCCAGGCGCCTGTTCCTGCGCAGCCGGTCGATCGCCCGATGCTTGGCGGTGGCCATCAGCCAGGCGCCCGGGTTCTCTGGTACGCCCGACTGTGGCCAGCGCTCCAGCGCGATCACGAGCGCATCCTGCGCCATGTCCTCCGCCAGCCCGACGTCGCCCATCATCCGCGCCAGCCGTCCGATCAGCCGCGCGGCCTC
>Ga0307477_10003622_pt1 | contig 11442 bp, 11 predicted proteins | sample atmos_gasesECM2C_FD_203316 | JGI IMG/M metagenome (GOLD analysis project Ga0307477, IMG submission 203316) | Hardwood forest soil microbial communities from Morgan-Monroe State Forest, Indiana, United States - atmos_gasesECM2C_515 | ecosystem: Environmental > Terrestrial > Soil > Temperate...
CCCGCGTCAGCATCTGCTCAAGGTCCTGCAGACGCTCAACCCCGAAGGCCTGTCTGTGTACCCCCAGCGCGTGGGAACCAACCGCGGCAACGCCTACCCGCTGCCCGGGGCCTTCAGCACACTGGCCAGCGGCCTGTCTGTGTTCTCGAGCTCGACCTGCGCCAACTCGGCGCCCGCCGCCAGCGGCCCGCCGCTCGGGACGATCACCAAGGAAGTGATCGAACAGCTGATCGGCAAGCCCACCAAAACCGGAAGCGTCGGCGCGACGATCGAAGACCACGTCCTCAACGATCCGGAAGTGCCGAGCAACCAGGTCGCGGCGCCGGCGTGCAAGCAACAGGCCCCGTTCACCTTCAACGGGGTGACTAGCCAGTTCCCGCACGCGACGCCGTTTTAGAGGGAACGCCGCCTCTAGAACACGCCCTTACCGGATAGGGACGACTTCTCAGTCAGTCAATTTGCTGCGCGGTGACCGACACGCGCGACGCCTGCTCGCTTTCCAGATAAGGCAGCAGCGCGAAGTACACGAGATCGCCCAGGAGATCGGACAGCTCGTCGGTGTTGCCCTGGAGCACGCGGCGCTGCAGGATCGAAAGGACGCCGCCGACGATCGTCTCGGAGGTCTCCGCCGGGAGCTGCGCGGCGCTTGGGGATCCGTTGCGCCCGCGCTCCATGAACTCGACCAGCAACATGCAGGCGCGCCGCAGGCGCTCGTAGGGCTCCGGGCCGGCGCCATAGGCGTCCACGAGGAGCACGCGGGCGGCCAGCGGGTGCTCCGCCAGCGCCCCGAGCAGGCGCTGCAAGCCGAGCTTTACCCGTTCGCTCCACGGCAGCTCGAGCTCGAACAGCTCGAGCGCGGCGCGTTCGCCGGCGCGCAGGATCTCGTCGATCGCCTGCACGAAGCAGTCGCGCTTGCCCTCGAAGTGCTCGTTGAAGACGGCCTCGTCGAGCCCGCTCGCCGACACCAGCTCGCTGACGCTGGCATCCCAGTAGCCGCGCAGCGCGACGGTCTGGATCGTCGCCGCGAGCAGCCGCGCGCGCGGACCCTGACCAGCGGTCCCCTTCGCGCGCGCGATCCCGGCCTCAGTGTGACGAAACATGGCCCTACCTCCCAAGCCAAAGGAGCGTAGATCGAGCGGCCCCGATTTGTCAAGCCCCCCGACCTGCGGGGATCGAAGCCCACGAGCGGCGGGGGATAGGAGCCCGAGCGCGAGGCCCGCTCGATATCGGTGTACAACAGCGCGCTTTCGGAGTTAGTATCTATCCCGTGGAGAGCGAGGAGGGGATCCGCGACGAGGAGCCCTACGAGGACGGGCCGGCGGGCTCGGCGTCCCTCGTCGAGGGGGAGGACGAGACCTTCCAATACCACTCGGCCGAGGGCCTCGACCTGGCCGGCGAGGCGACCGACCGCGAGTGGTCGATCCGTTGCACCGACGTCGTCAAGCGGCTGGCCCGGGTTCCCGTGCTCAACGGCCTGAACGTCGCCATCCCCGACGACACGATCACGGTCGTCCTCGGCCCCTCGGGGACAGGCAAGAGCGTGTTGATCAAGCACCTGATCGGGCTGATGTTCCCCGACTCCGGCGACGTCGAAGTGCTGGGCCAGTCGGTCCCGAGCCTGACGATGCCGCAGCTGCTGAAGCTGCGCCGGCGGATCGGCGTGCTGTTCCAGGACGGGGCGCTGTTCGGCTCGATGTCGGTGTTCGACAACGTCGCCTTCCCCCTGCGCCAGCACACCGGGATGTCCGAGGTGCAGATCGGCGAGCGGGTCCGCCAACGCTTGGCCGACGTGGGCCTGGCCGAGGCGACCGACTTCTCGCCCTCACAGCTCTCGGGCGGGATGCGCAAGCGCGCCGGATTCGCGCGCGCGCTCGTCACCGAGCCGGACGTCGTCATCTTCGACGAGCCCGACTCGGGGCTCGACCCGGTGCGGACGGCGTTGCTGTGCGACCTGATCCAGGAGATGCACCAGCTCTACGGCGGCACCTACATCGTCGTCACCCACAACATCGCCTCGGCGCGGCAGATCGGCCAGTACATCGCGCTGCTGTGGCGCGGGCGGATCGTCGAGGCGGGCGACGCCGAGCGGATGTTCTCCTCGGAGAACCCGTTCGTCAGGCAGTTCCTCAGCGGCGCGGCGAGCGGCCCGCTGGGCATGGACTGAGCGCCGCCGACAGGACCGATCGCCGGCTAGGGGTACCGACCTGCCGCAGCGGGTACTCTGCGCTGCGTGAACTATCGCCAGCTCGGCTCCAGCGGCATCGAGGTCTCCGAGATCAGCCTCGGCTCCTGGCTGACCTATTCCGGCGGGGTCGCCAAGGAGCGCGCCAAGGCTTGCGTGGACGCGGCCTTCGACGCCGGGATCAACTTCATCGACACAGCCAACGTATACGGCCGCGGCGCCGCCGAGGAGGTGCTCGGGGAAGCCCTCGCCGGGCGGGAGCGCTCCTCCTACGTGCTGGCCACCAAGGTCTACTTCCCGATGTCAGACACCGACCGCGGGCTCTCCGCGCCGCAGATCCACAAGCAGATTGACGCCTCGCTGCAGCGGCTGCGCACCGACTACGTCGACCTTTACCAGTGCCATCGCTACGACGAGGACACTCCGCTTCAGGAGACGATGGGGGCGCTCACAGAAGTCGTGGCGGCCGGCAAGGCTCGACACATCGGCTTCAGCGAGTGGCCGGTGGAGAGGATCGAAGCGTCGTTGGTGCTGCCAGGCGTCGAGCGCTGGGTATCCAGCCAGCCGCAGTACTCGATGTTGTGGCGCTCGCCGGAGGCCGAGGTGATCCCCCTGTGCGAACGCGAGGGGATCTCCCAGATCGTCTGGTCGCCGCTCGCACAGGGGGTGCTGAGCGGCAAGTACACCCCCGGGCAGGCACCGCCCCCCGACTCGCGCGCGAGCAGCCAGAGCATGAGCGGCTTCATGGACCGGTTGATGCAGGCCCCGGTCCTCGAGGCCGTCCAGCGCCTGAAGCCGGTCGCCGAGCGGGCCGGCATGACGATGCCGCAGCTCGCGCTCGCCTGGGTGTTGCGCCAGTCGAACGTCGCCTCGGCGATCGTCGGAGCGAGCCGCCCAGAGCAGGTGCGCGCCAACGCGTCCGCTTCGGGCCTGACGCTCGATGCGGACACGCTGGTCGCGGTGGACGAGGCGCTCGGCGGCGTCTACATCCGCTGAACGCGCCTACCCCTGCTTTCGCTGAACCCGCTATCCCTGCTTGACTGCCGAGACCTCAACGAGGATCTTGACCTTGTCGCTGACGACCAGGTTGCCCGAGCCGAGCGCGGCGTTGAACTTCATGCCGAAGTCGCTGCGGTCGATCTGCGCCGTGGCCGAGACGCCGACGCGGTCGTTGCCCTGCGGGTCGGTCTCGGTGCCCTCGACGGTCGCCTCGAGCGTCACCGGTCGGGTGACGCCGTGGATCGTCAGGTCGGCGTCGATCTCGAAATCCTCGCCGTCGAGCGGGCGGATGGCCGTGGAGGCGAACTCGATTTGCGGGAAGCGCTCCACCTCGAAGAAGTCCGCCGAGCGCAGGTGATCGTCACGCTGAGGCTCGCGCGTGTCGACGCTGGCCACCTGCACGCTGCCGCTCGCGCGGGCGCCGTCGGCGCCGAGCTCGAGCGTGCCCTCGAAGTCGTTGAACTGGCCCTTGACGGTCGCGATCCCGAGGTGCTTGACGTGGAACTCGACGCTCGAGTGCACCGGATCGACCTTCCATGTGCCGCTGGGAATCGGAAGGTCTGCCGAAAGGGGGGTGTTGCCGGTGTTTGATGCGGCCTGGGTGACGGACATTGAGATCTTCTCCCTTGGTCTAGCGGGTTTAGTTGCGCGAGCAACCATAACAGATGATTGTACAAGCAATCATCGAGGGACAAGCGACAGTGCGGGTGCTACCCGCGGCATCGCGTCCTTGACGTCCCGTCTGCGGCATCGCATCCTTGACGTCCCGCTCGCGACGTCCCGCTCGCGACGTCCCGCTCGCGACGTCCCGCCCGCGGCGTTGCCGCGGCCCGCGTCCGCTGGCGAAAGCCGCGACAATCGACGCGATGACGGTCGCCAAGCTGATCCTGTTCGACATCGACGGCACCCTGATCGACACGGGCGGCGCCGGCGCGCGCAGCTGGGCGTGGGCGTTCAAGCAGGCGTTCGGGCGCGAGATCGACATCGCCGAACACTCGACCGCGGGGATGACCGACCCGGCGATCGGCCGCGCGACCTTCGTCGAGGTGATGGAGCGCCAGCCCACGCCCGAGGAGCTGACCCGGCTGCTGGCCGGCTATCAGGCGGTACTCCCGGACTTCGTCGCCTCCTCGCCCGACTACCGCGTGCTCGACGGCGTGCGCGAGTTGCTCACGCGCCTCAGCGAGGCCGGGATCGCGCTCGGGCTCACCACCGGCGGTTTGGAAGCGGTCGCGCACGCCAAGCTGGGGCGCGCCGAGCTCAACCGCTACTTCCCGGTCGGCGGCTACGGCTCGGACTCCGAGGACCGCGTCGCCCTGACGCGGGCAGCGATCGAGCGCGGCGAGCGACTGCTCGGGCAGGCGCTCAGCGGCGAGCAGGTGTTCGTCGTCGGCGACACGCCGCTGGATGTCGCGGCGGCGCAGGGCGCGGGAGCGGTCTCCGTGGCGGTCGCCAGCGGCCGCTACGACGTGGCTGAACTGCGGGCCTCCGAGGCCGATCACGTGCTCGGATCGCTGGCCGAGCCATTTCCCGCCGAGTAGCGTTCAGCCCGTTCAGAGGCTGTCAGGGCGCTGTTTGGAGCGCTGCCGGCGGGACGCGGGTTGGGGCGCCCGAGCACGCGAGGGTTCACGCCGCCGCGGCCTCTAGCGTTTGCGGGCCGTGGAGCAGACGATCGACGCCCAGACCCAGACGCCGCTGTCGGTGGCCCAGCTGGCAAGCCGCGTGGGCGGAGCGCTGCGGGAGCTCGGGGACGGCTGGGTCGAGGGCGAGGTCACCCAGATCAACCTCCACCGCGGATCGGGCCACGTCTATCTGACGATCTCCGACGAGTCGGCGAGCCTCGACGCCTGCATCTGGCGCGGGCGCGTCGAGCGCTGCCAGCCGCTGCCGGCGCAGGGGGAGCTGGTGCAGGCCCATTACGAGCGAATCGACTTCTACGCCCCGCGCGGCGCCACCAAGCTGATCGTCGACCGGCTGCGCCCGACCGGCGAGGGCGAGCTGTTGCGCCGCCGCGCGCAGACGCTCGAGCGCCTGCGCGCCGACGGCCTGTGCGATCCCGAGCGCCGCAAGGCCCTGCCCGCGTTTCCTCGCCGCGTCGGCGTGATCGCGGCGCGTAATGACGCCAACGTCGACGTCATCCAGGCGCTGCGCAAGCGCTTCCCGCCCCAGGACATCGTCTTCTGCGAGGCCTCGGTGCAGGGGGTGCGCGCGGTCGGCTCGCTGATCGACGCGCTCGGGCGCTTGCAGTCGCTGCCCGACCTCGACACGATCGTGATCGCCCGCGGCGGCGGCTCCACCGCCGACCTGGTCGCCTTCGACGACGAGCGGCTGTGCCGGGCGATCTTCGCCTGCGCCAAGCCGGTGATCACGAGCATCGGCCACACCAAGGACCGGCCCAACTGCGATCGCGTCGCTGCCGCGTTCGCGCCGGTTCCCGCCAAGGCCGCCGAGCTCGCGATCCGCCACTCCGCGGCCGAGCTCGAGCAGGAGCTCGAGCGCCACCGCGACCAGCTCTCGCGCGTGCTCGCGCGCCCGCGCGAGACGGTGGAGCGGCTCGGGTCGCTGCTGGCGGCCTGCGGATCGCGCGTCACGCGCAAGCGCCTAGACCTGCTCGCCGCGCTCGACCGGCGCGCGGCCGAAGCGCTGCGCGAGCTGCAGCGACGGCTCGCCGACCGCCGCACGGGAATCGAGGCCGACGCCGCCCGCCTGCAGCCCGCCGCGGCGCGCCTGCTCGACCGTCGCGCCGAGCGGCTGCAGGCGCTCGCCGCGGTGATCGACGCGAAGGACTTCCGCCGGCGCGGCTGGGCGATGGTCTGCGACGAGCGCGGAGGCGCGCTCGCGAGCGCAGCCGAGCTGGCGGCCGGTGAGCGCCTGCATCTGCACTTCGCCGACGGGCGCGCCGTGGCGCGAATCGAGGATGTCCAAACAGGAGGAGAGACGACGTGAGCGAGACCGCCCCCGCGCCACAGGCGACGATGTTCGACACCGCCGCAGGCGAGCGAGAGCTGCGCGCCGCTCGCGGTGCCGGCGCGCCCGAGCGGATCACCTTCGAGCAAGGGTACGAGGAGCTCAAGCAGATCGTCGCCCGGCTCGATGACCCCGAGCTGCCGATCCACGAGATGTTCGACGGGTTTCGCCGCGGCAAGGGCCTGGAGCAGGCGCTGCGCGCCTACCTGCACGAGCGCGAAGGCGAGCTGGCCGAGCTGCAGGCCGGCAACGAGCTGGTCGAGTTCGAGATCGTCGCGCCCTCAGGCGCCGCGCCGGCCCGGTAGCGCGACGGTGGGCGCTGGCAGGTAGCGCGACGGCTGGCGCTGGGCAGGCGGTGCGTTCGGGACCCGTACCCTGCCGGCGAGGCACGCTCGCTCAGCGCGGCTGGACCACAAGCGCCTGCCGCGCCCGCCCGAGCGGGCCGTCCCGGTCGTGCAGGACGCTCTCAGACCAGCCGATCCCGCCGGGGTGAAGCAGCGTGCGGGCGTCCAGCGCGATCCACTCGCCGGTCGGGCGGCGGTCCAGCTCGATCGAGAGGTCGGCGTTGATGAACAGGTAGCGGTCGAACGGTAGGGCGGCGGCCACGCCGTTGCCGAAGTCCGCGCTCGCCGCCACGCGCGCCAGCGGCGTGGCCGGCTCGCCGGGCAGCAGCGGGTGGCGCAGGCGCATCCACACCGTCGCCGCGCCGCTCGGCGTGTGCCGCGAGCCGTCCTCGCCGGGCAGCTCGCCGACCAGCGGACGGCCGCTGAGGAAGCGCATCTGCACAGCGCTCGCCGCGAAGCTGAGCCCCGCGTCCCCGTCGAGCCCGAAGCGGACGTCCTCGCCGGTCTGGGGCGGCGCGATCGGCTCGGGCGCGACGGCGCGCAGCTGGGCGCCGACCGGATCGTCGGGCAGCCCTTCGGGGGCAGGCAGTATGCGTAGGGCGCTCGCGCGGCAGACCACCACACCGTCGGCCTGTAGCTCGGCAGCGAGCGCCTGCACGCGCCGCCCCGGGCGGGTGAAGCTCGTCTGCAGCTGCAGCGGCGCCATCGGGATCGGCCGCAGGAACTCGAAGTACATCCGCGCGATCGGCAGCTCGTCCCCCGGCTGCATCCGCTCGAATGCGGCCGCGATCAGCGCGGCCGGCGCGCCGCCGTGCAGCGCGCGGGGGTCCCACGGGCCGCGCGCGTGCTCTGTCGGCACGAAGGTGTCGCCGTCGGCGATGAAGATGCTCTCGCTCATCGCGGCGGATCGTATTCGCCGCCGCCACGGCGAGGCCGGCAACGGACGCGGACGAGCCCACCCGCCGAGGAGAGATCGCGGTGGGTCGGCCGCGCTCAGGCCGGCAGCCCGGCCACGAACTCCGCCAGCCGGTCGGGGTCGCGCAGCGGCGCGCCGTGGCCGAAGCAAGTCAGCGCTGGTCTCAGCGCCGCCAATCGGCGTGCCGAGGCGCGGTTCTGCGCCGGGTCCACCGCGAAGAAGTGCGGCGGCTCGCGCAGGCCCGGCACGCCCGTCATCAGGTTCATGTTGTTGAGCACGTCGCCGAGGATCAGCACGCGGTCGCGCTCGCGCCAGAACGCCACGTGCCCGCGCGTGTGTCCCGGCGTCTCGAGCACCGTGAACCCGGCGAGCACGTCTCCCTCGTGCAGCGCACGGGCGACCGGGTGCGGCGGTCCCACCCAAAAGCGCTCCTGGAAGCGTTTCATCGAGGCGGGAGCCTTGGCGCCCGTGACTTTGCCGGGCGTCTCCATCGCCGGCACGTCGGCCTGCCCGCACCACAGCGGCACGCCGTAGCGCTCGCAGACGGCGTGGCTCGAGCCCTGGTGATCGGGGTGGACGTGCGTGAGCGCGTGCGCGGAGAGCGTGCGCCCCGCGAGCTGTTTGAAGATCCGTTTTTCGGCCTGGCGCGTGGCGGCGTCGATCAACACGCAACCGGGTTGGCGCCGCTCGCCGACCAGGTAGACGTTGATCGCGTTCGGGGGCCATCCGCTGAGCAGATGGACGTCGTCGGCGAGCTGCTTCATCGCGATTCCCCCTTCGGTCGGTTCGCGCGGGACTCTAGTGGAACCACTAGTGGGCGATCAGCTGCGCCGCTGCTCCCAGGAGAAGCCGCGCACGGCAAAGACAATCCCGAACGCCCCCCACAACGCGATCACGACCAGCGCCGAGACGTGTTCGCCGATCCCTGTGCCCGTCACCATCGCCGCGTACAGCCCGTCGATCAGCGGCTTCAGCGGCAGCGCTTCGGCGATGTTGCGCAGGAAAGCAGGGGCGCTTTTGGAGTCGAACACGTAAAAGGAGACGAACACGACCGGCAGGAAGACCGCGTTGACATAAGCCGCGGTCGACTCGAAGTTGGGGATCGTGTGCGCGAACGCGACGCCCAGCGCCGCGAAGCAGACCACGCCCGCGAGCACGAACACGAACAGCTCGAGCCAGTCGCGCGGCCAGCCGATGCCGAAGAAGACGCGGCCCGCGACGGTGACGATCGCGATCTGAAGCGCCGTGTTGGTGAGCGCGTTGGCGGCGACCCCGCCGAAATAGGCCCCGGTCGGCAGCGGCGTGCCGCGGATCCGCTTGAGCACGCCGCGCTCGCGCAGGAACACGATGTTGTAGGCGAGCGCGGTGAAGGTGGTCGACATGACCGCCATCCCGGCGATCGCCGGCACCAGCAGGTGCAGGTCGTGCGGGCGCCCGCTGAGGATCGCCCCGCCGGCGACCAGGAACAGCAGCGGCAGCGCGAAGTTGAAGAAGGCGGCGCTCGGGTTGCGCCAGAACATCCGCCGCTCCAGCCGATACTGGCGCCAGCTGAGCGCGACCGGGTTGGCGCCGCCGACCGTGTGGCTCATCGCCGCCCCGCCCGCGTCGCGGACTCGCGCGCCGGCTCCGCGGGGTCCGTCGTGTCCAGGGTCGCGGGATCGTCCGCGTCGGCGGTCAGCTCCAGGTAGACGTCCTCGAGCGACGGCCGCCCCACGCTCAGCTCCTCCAGCCGCTCGCCGCGCGCCAGCGCCGCTTCAGTCAGCTCGTGCAGCGTGCGCGTCGGATCGTCGGTCTGCTGCTCGACGAGCGCTCCGTCGGCGTCGCGGTAGGCGACGCGATAGTCAGCGGCCCCGGCTCCGAGCTCGCGCGGCGGCCCGATCGCCAGGACGCGCCCGTCCTTGACGATCGCCACGCGGTCGGCGAGCGCCTGGGCCTCGTCGAGGTAGTGCGTCGTCAACAGGATCGTCTTGCCGAGCGCCTTCAGCGAGCGAATCGTCTCCCAGGCCGCGCGCCGCGCCTCGGGGTCGAAGCCGGTGGTCGGCTCGTCCAGGAAGATCAGCTCGGGATCGCCGATCAGCGCCAGCGCGAAGTCCAGTCGCCGCAGCTGCCCGCCCGAGAGCTTGCGCGCGCTGAGATCGCCGCGCTCGGCCAGCCCGACCAGCGCGAGCACCTCCTCGGGGTCGCGCGGGCGGGGATAGAAGCTGGCCCAGTGATTCAGCGCCTCGCGCGCGCTCAGGTGTCCGTAGATCCCTGCGCTCTGCAGCACGATCCCGATCCGCCGGCGCAGCTCGAGCTCGCGGCGGGCGGGATCGTGCCCGAGCACCGACACCTCGCCGTCGCTGCGGTCGCGGTACCCCTCGAGGATCTCGACTGTGGTCGTCTTGCCGGCGCCGTTTGGCCCGAGCAGCCCGAACACCTCGCCGCTGTGCACGCTCAGGTCGATCCCGCGCAGCGCCTCGAAGTCGCCGTAGCGCTTGCAGAGGGCGTGGACCTCGATCGCGGCGCTCACCCCCTGAATCCTATGTCTCTATGCGCGTTCCGGCCGGCACATGTGCCGGCCGGCCGGGCCGTACATGTACGGCCCGGGGCATCGGCCCATGTGCCGATGCCTTCCTACCAATGCACGCCGCGCATCAGGTTCGCGAGCGCGAGCTGCTCGAGCGAGGCCCGTTCCTCGGTAGCCTCGGCCTCGCCGCGCGCCGCCGCGGAGTCCGGGAAGACGCGGTAGGCGAGGTGCAGGATGCGGTCCACCGCGGTCGGCGCGAGCGCGTAGGCGACCTCCCCGGCGGTCCCGAGCGAGGTGCCCATGTGCTTGGGGCGGGTGCGCAGCGCCTCGCAGATCATCTCGGCGGCCTCCTCCGGGGTGATCGTGGGGAAGGCGTCGTAGAGCTTGGTCGGCGCGATCATCGGCGTGCGCACGAGCGGCATGTGGATCGTGGTGAAGGTCACGCCGTCGCCGATCACCTCCGAGGCGACAACGCGCGTGAACGCGTCCAGCGCGGCCTTGGAGGCGACATAGGCGGAGAAGCGCGGCGGGTTGGTCTGCACGCCGATCGAGGAGACGTTGACGACGTGCCCCTGTCCGCGCGCGCGCATCTGCGGCAGCAGCCCGATGATCAGCTTGATCGCGCCGAAGTAGTTGATCTGCATCGTGCGTTCGAAGTCGTGAAAGCGCTCGTAGCTGAGCGCGATCGAGCGGCGGATCGAGCGGCCGGCGTTGTTGACGAGCATGTCGACGTGGCGGTGGTCGTCGCGCACCCGCTCGATCAGCCGCTCGATCTCCTCCATGTCGGACACGTCGGCCGCATACACGTAGGCCAGCCCGCCGGCGGCGACGATCTCCGCGCGCACCTCCTCCAGGCGCTCGACGTTGCGCGCGACCAGCAGCGGTATCGCCCCCGCGCCGGCGACCTTCAGCGCCGCCGCGCGCCCGATCCCCGAAGAGGCGCCGGTGATCAGGACGCGCTTGCCGGCGATCGCCTGCGCGAGCGTGCGCCCGCGGCTGACCCGCGGGTCCATCTCGCGCTCCCAGTAGTCCCACAGCTGCACGGCGTACTCGCGCAGCGCGGGAACGTGCTCGTAGGGCGAGCCGGCCAGCGCCTTGGCGGTCTGGCGAGTGTCGAAGCTCGGGACCAGGTCCACGTGCTCGAGCACCTCGTTGGGTATCCCCAGCTCGCGCAGCGTCAGCCGCCGCGCCTGCGCCAGCGGCGGCACCTTCAGCAGCATCGACAGCGGCCGCTTGGGGATTACGTCGAGCACCCGCCTGTCGACGCTGAGCGCAAAGCGCGGCGCGTGCGCGGCGGCGGCGAAGTCGTTGACGACCGCGTCCACGCGCTGATTGCGCGGATAGGTCAGGTGAAAGGCTTTGCCGTCGAGCCCGCTCTTGTGGGCGATGTGGTCGATCGCGCCGGCGACCCAATCGACCGGCACGATGTTCGTCTTGCCGAGGTCAAGGCCGATCAGCGGCAGCCATTGCGGCACGACCTGGCGGGTGCGCTGGATCGCCTTGAAGAAGTAGTAGGGCCCGTCGATCT
>Ga0307477_10003625_pt1 | contig 11437 bp, 14 predicted proteins | sample atmos_gasesECM2C_FD_203316 | JGI IMG/M metagenome (GOLD analysis project Ga0307477, IMG submission 203316) | Hardwood forest soil microbial communities from Morgan-Monroe State Forest, Indiana, United States - atmos_gasesECM2C_515 | ecosystem: Environmental > Terrestrial > Soil > Temperate...
AAGGCGACATGGGAGTGCGCCGACCCCGGCATGCAGTTCGACACCACGATCAACCGTTGGCACACCGCGGCCAACACCGGCCGGATCAATGCCAGTAATCCATGCTCGGAATACATGCACCTCGACAACTCGGCGTGCAATCTCGCCTCGATCAACCTGCTTCGCTTCCTCAACGACGACGATTCGTTCGATGTGGTCGGCTACAAGCAGGCCATCGAGGTGGTGTTCACGGCCCAGGAGATCCTGGTCGGCAACGCCGACTACCCCACCGAGAAGATCGCGGCAACGACCCGGCGCTTCCGCCAGCTCGGCCTCGGCTACGCCAACCTGGGCGCCTTGCTCATGGCCCTCGGCCTTCCCTACGACTCCGACGGCGGCCGGGCCCTGGCCGCGGCCCTGACCGCGCTGTTGACGGGGCACGCCTACGCCACCAGCGCCCGCACCGCGACCCGCATGGGCCCCTTTGCCGGCTACTCGGACAACCGTGAGCCCATGACCCGGGTGCTGTCGATGCACCGGGCCGAAGTGGCCAAGATCGACGAGGAGCTGGTCCCGACCGACGTGTTGTCCGCCGCCCAGGAGGCGTGGGACTCCGCCGTCGAGTTCGGCGAGCTGCACGGCGTGCGCAACTCGCAGGCGACCGTGCTGGCGCCCACCGGCACCATCAGTTTCCTCCTCGACTGCGACACAACGGGCATCGAGCCCGACCTCAGCCTGGTCAAGACCAAGAAGCTGGTGGGCGGCGGCAACATGAGCATCGTCAACCAGACCGTGCCGCGGGCCCTGCGCCGTCTCGGATACGGGGGCGACGAGATCACCGCCATCGTCGCCTACATCGACGAGCACAAGTCCATCGTGGGGGCGCCCATGCTGCGGGCCGAGCACCTCCCGGTGTTCGCCTGCTCGATGGGCGACAACACCATCCACTACGCCGGCCACGTGCGGATGATGGCGGCCGTCCAGCCCTTCATCTCGGGTGCCATCAGCAAGACCGTCAACCTGCCCGAGGACGTGAGCATCGAAGACGTCGAGCAGCTGCACCTCGACGCCTGGCGTCTCGGCCTCAAGGCCGTGGCCATCTACCGCGACAACTGCAAGGTCGCCCAGCCGCTGTCGACCACCAAGAAGGACGGCGCGGCGGCCGCGCCTCCAGGGTCGGAGGCCGAGGCCCACGACGCCGAGCTGGCCCGCAAGGTGGAAGAGCTCGAGCAAGCTCTGTCCCGCCAGACGGTCATCGTGCGCCAGCCCATCCGCGAGCGCCTGCCCCGCCGGCGCCGGTCGACGACGTTCACCTTCCGGGTGGCCGACTGCGAGGGCTACGTGACGGTCGGGGAGTACGAGGACGGCCGTCCCGGCGAGGTGTTCATGAAGGTGTCCAAGCAGGGGTCGACCCTGGCCGGGATCATGGATGCGTTCTCCATCTCGGTGAGCCTCGGCCTGCAGCACGGCGTGCCGCTGTCCACCTACGTGCGCAAGTACACCAACATGCGCTTCGAGCCGGCCGGTATCACCGACGACCCCGATCTGCGCATCGCGTCGAGCCTCGTCGACTACATCTTCCGGCGCCTGGCCGTCGACTACCTCGACCTCGAGGAGCGAGCCGAGCTCGGCATCCTCACCACCAGCGAGCGCATCCAGCCCACGCTGCCCGGGGTGGAGGAGGAGACGACGACGTCGTCAGGTGTGGTCGACACGATGCCCAATAGCGAGATCCGGCCCCAGGATGAGCCCGTCGCCCACGAGCGCCGTGATCTCCCGGATCGGGTCAAGGACGCGCCGTACTGCTACCAGTGCGGCAACGCCATGCAGCGGGCCGGATCGTGCTTCGTGTGCACGAGTTGCGGCACGACCAGCGGCTGTTCCTAGCGTTAACGCGGAGCGGCGACGGCGAAGAGGTGGTACGAGCGGGCCAGACCGCGTAGCTCCCGCAGCCCGCGGTCCTCGAGCTTGATGTCGTCGTCGAGATGCTCTGCCACCGGCTCGGTGACGAGGATCTCTCCCGCCTCCGCCCCTGACGTCACCCGCGCCGCGATGTTGACGATGCGCCCGACGAGATCGCCCTCCTGGTCCTCGAGGGCCTCGCCGGCGTGGATGCCGATACGCACCTGAAGCGGCAGACCTCCCGCGTTCCCCACGTCGTCGATGTCCCGCTGGATGTCGATGGCGCAGCGCACGGCGTCGCTCGGCGCACCGAAGCGCACGAGGAACCCGTCTCCCTGTGTCCCCACCACCTCGCCTCCGCCGCTGACGAACCGCGCCCGCATGAACGTGCGATGGTGGGCCAGCACATCGGCCCACCGGTCATCACCCAACTCTTCGTTGAGTCCCGTCGAGTTGGCCACGTCGGTGAACATGACGGTCACCCAGTGCCGCGCCGGCGTGCGTGTCCGGCCTCGGCCCGCGGCGGCACTGGCGCGGCGCACGTCAGCGGTGCGGGTGTTGAGCTCGCCTACGGTCGAGGCGGCCAGCTGCGCCCACTTCAGGCGCCGGCGCCGGGCCCGGCCCCCGAACAGGCCCACCCCGAGCACGATCCCGAGGTGCAGGACGATCAGCGCGCCCCACACCAGGTAGATCCACGCCGGCCAGAAGTGGAACTGCGTCGCCAACGTCGGGTCCTGCGTCATCTTCTGGAGTTGCGGCACCGTGCCCGACCCAGCGAGCAGCCACAACCCGGTCGCCAGCCCGCACGTCGCCGCGTAGGCGAACACATCGATCACGAAGCCGACCACGGCGGGATTGTAGGAGCAGCCCTCGTGTGCTCGCCCGGACCGGCCGCTCCTCGGGCAGGCTCAGCGCATCGAGTGGCGGCCGGTGTAAACGGGGAGATCGAGGAACGTCAGCACGCCGGGAGGCGCCGCGCACACCAGCGGGATGGCGTTGATGACGTGCATGGCCGTGGCCAGGCATCCCGCGTAATTGTGGTCACCCACGTGCGACGAAAGCTCCACGTCGATCTTGACGCTGGGCTCGCCGTCGATCTCGATGCGATAGCCGCCGCCCTGCGGCCATTCCGGCGCGTCGCCGTCGCGTAGGCGGGTGACGTGTTCGACGATGATGCGCGGCTCACCCCCGACCATGCCGCGGATCTCGAAGTGCATGCCGGAGACGGTCCCCTTCTGGATGGCGCCGGAGGCGATGTCGAAGGTGCTGTCGGCGAGCAGGACCTCGTTCCATTCGGTGAGACCGTCGAGCTTGACGTCCAGGGCCGCGGCGACCATCTCAATTACCGGCCCCCACGCCAGAGTGGTCGAGCCGGGAGCCAGCAGGAGCGAGTGTGACGCATCGGGCTTGCCGAAGCCCATGATCTCGAACATGGTGAAGGGGTTGTCCCACGTCGCGTAGTTGACGATCTCCATCATGCGGACCGTGTGCACCTCCTTGCACAGCGCGAGGGCGCCGATGGCCAGGCCCGCGTTGCCGTACCCCGGATCGATGCCCGAGGTGTAGAAGGACGTCCCGCCCGCCTGGCACGCCTCTTCGAGACGGTCGGCCACGCCCGGTCCCGCGGCACGTGGGTACAGGAGCGGGACGAACGAGGTGTTGACCACGTTCTTGCCCGAGGCCAACATCCGGCAGAGGTCGTCGATGACTTCGTTCGGTCGGACGTCGGAGCTGGCCGTGTAGCAGATGCAGTCGGCCTCGCTCGCCAACAGGGCAGCCGCGTCCTGGGTCGCGACTACGCCCAGGCGCGGACCACCGCACAGCTCGCCGGCATCGCGGCCGGCCTTGGCGTCGGAATGGACCCAGAGGCCGGCGAGCTCGAGGTCGGGGTGGGCGGCGATGGCGGGCACAGCATGGATACCTACCGTCCCGGTCGCCCACTGGATCACGCGATACGTCATTGGCGGATCGTAGCCCCGCCTCCGGCGGTCAGAGCTGGGCCAGCACCTTGAGGACGTTGTCGTTGGTCGGGATCTGCCACTGCTGGGTGCCGATCGAGTCGAAGCGCACGACGCCGTCCGCGTCGAGCACGAACAGGGCCGGACGCTGGCCCAGGCTCATCATGGTGCTGATGACGTCGTAGGCGTCGAACACGCTGTGGTCCTTGTCCGCCAGCAGCGCGAACGGATACGCGTTGCCTTGCACGAAGCGGGCGACTCCCTCGGCCGAGTCGGGGGCGATGGTCACCACCGTGGCCCCGGCGGCGTCGAACTTGGCGATGTCATCTCGCAACTGCGAGAGGTGCCGGCGGCAGAACGGTCAGGCGAACCCCCGCAGGAACACCAGTACGACGGGGCGTCCCGCCTCGGCCAGGTGGAACTCGGTGCCGTGTTGGTCGGTCAGGCGGAAGTCGGGCGCGTGCTGGCCCACGCTGGCCGTGCGGCTCTGGACGCTCATGTGGGCTCCTATCTACACATCGAGCTGGCAGGTCTGATCGATGCCCAACACCCGCAGGAGCCGGCCCTGACCGAGGAAATGGGCGACGCAGATCGACAAGTCGAGGATCTCGGCGTCAGTGAAGGCTCCCCGCATCCGGGCGACGAAGGTGTCGTCGATCCCGGTGTGAGCGAGAGCGAAGCGCTCGGCGAACTCGATCGCCAGGCGCTCCTGTTCGGAGTACTCGCCGTCGTGAACGGAGCCGACGTGACGGTAGAACTCCTCCGTCAGTCCTTGCTGCGTCACCGACGCCGCCCTGAAGTTGAGTCAGACGGGACAGTCGTTGAGCTGGGCGATGCGGATGCGGGCCGCCTCGCGGACGCGCACGGGCAGGATGCTCTGGTGGTACACCGCGTGGGTGAGGCGCCCGACGGCCTTGCCCATCTCGGGCCGGAGGACCCAGAGCTGCACGGCGTCGCCGCCCTCACCGGGTGGGATGTCGAGGCGGGCCACGGCCCCACCGTACCCGTCTGTCAACATGGCCCGCATGACGCCCGAGGAGTTCCTGGCCATCGAGGCGCACGGTGAAGTGTTGGTCTTTCCGGTTGACATGTCGGTGTGCTCGGGTACGGGTTCGTTGTTCGGTGGCGCCGCGTCAGCGGCCGTGGTTGCCGCTGCGGAAGCGGTCACCGGGCGCGCCGCGGTCTGGACGGCCGTGCAGTTCGTGCGCCACGTGCGGCCCCCGGCCAGCGTGACGTTGGCGGTTGACGAGTTGGCGCGGGGTCGGCGGGCGTCGCAGGTGCGGGTCAACGGGACAGTCGACGGGGACGAGGTGTTCACCGCCATGGTCACCACGGGATGGCGCCCGGAGGAGGGTGAGCCGATAGTCCTGGCGAAGGGGCCGGACGTTCCCGCACCGGAAGCCTGCCCGCCCCGTGTCTTGTTGGAACGCCACCGTGGCTCGTTCATGGCGCGCGCCGACACACGGCTGGCGCGGGCGTGGCCTGAGGCCGGACGGGCCACCGACGGCCGGAGCTCGGTGTGGACGAGGATCCCGGACCTCGAGCCGAGCGCGGCGACCCTCGCCATCGTCGCCGACTACGTCCCCTTCGGCGTACGTCAGGCGCTCGGCGACGGATGGGCGACCCACAGCCTCGACATCACGTTGCGGGTCCTGACCCGGCCAGCGAGCGACTGGGTTCTGGCCGACGTGGCTATCGATGGAATCGCAGGTGGGTTCGGCCACGGGCAGGTACATGTGTGGGATCAGGGTGGAACGCTGTTGGCCGTGGCCAGTCAGTCGTTCACGTGTCGGCCGCGCTAGATCCCGAAGGCGTAGCTGTGCACGTTGGGCGGCGGCCCGAGAGGAGCGATGGCCCACAGCGTGTAGCCCGCAGCCCTCGCCGTCATGGCGTAGAAGGCGTCCACCCCGCCGCCCGGTAACGCCCGCTGCGCCGGCGCCAAGCCGCCATAGGAGCCAAGGAAGGGCGCGTCTCCGAAGGCGTACACCGACCCGTCCTGTCCCCACAGCCAGTAGCCCTGGCCCGACGCTGTCGGGACGAGCCCGGCGGCGAGGGCGCTGAGGGCCTGGCCACTCCTCGATCCGAAGAAGCGCGCGCTGCCGAAGCCGAACACGCCGCCGTCGGAGGCGACGAGCCAGTAGCCGAGCCCGTCGGGCGCGCCGGCCATGGCCACGATCGGCGCGTTGAGTTGCTCGCCTCCCATGGACCCGTGGTAGGCGGCGCTGCCGAAGCCGAACACGCCGCCGTCGGAGGCGACGAGCCAGTAGCCGAGCCCGTCGGGTGCGCCGGCGATGGCCACGATCGGCGCGTTGAGCGCTCGCCCCGCCATGGAACCGACGAAGGTACCGCCGTAGGCGAACACGCCGCCGTCGGGTCCGCACACCCACAGCTCGCCGTGCAACCCCGTTGCCGAGCCGTACGCCCGCACGACGCGCGGTGGCGCCTGCAGGCATGGCGCGTTGTGCTGCGCGGTGAAGTCGTCGGTCATGCTCGTCGCTGTGCAGGCGTTGTCAACGAGATAGGCCGGCGTGCACGTCACGACGCGACAGGCGATGCGTCCGGCGCAGGCGATCTCTTGGTGACACTGGCCGTAACGGAAGGTCACGCACCCGCTGACGCGGTTGCCGCAGTGGCCGCCCGCGCATCCGCAATCGAGGCCGTCGCATTGCGGGCACATCGCCGGGCCGCCCGGCTGGCACGCCTCGCACTGACATTCGCCATGGCAATCGATGTAGTAGCGCGGCCCTGCGCAATACGAGGACCCGTCGGCTTTCCACCAGCCGCCCGCGAACGTGCCAGGCGGGCAGGTGTTGGACCCGTGGATCGTGCAGCAGAACTCGGTGTACCCGTCGCAACACGCCGACCCGCAGCCGCACGCCGGGTTGCCGCATCGGCACACCGCGGCATACGCCGAGCCCGGTCGCAGCACGAAATCGAGCGGCGCGACCGTCATCGCCGAGCCGACCAGCGCGCTCTTGACCAGAAAGCCCCGCCGACTGGAGCGCCGCTCGAGGAAAGCGCTGGCGTGCTCGACCAGGCGTACGCTCATCGAGTGGCCGCCAGCGTCCTGGGGAGAGCGGTGATGCACAGGTAACACAGCCAGGCCGCTACCGCGGCGAGTCCGCCCTGGAGGAACGTGACCGTCGCAGGGCCGGTCGTTGCCGCCACCCCCGCTCCCGCGCTGAGGACCAGGTCGATCACGACGTGCAACAGGGTCGGGGGCGTGTCGGCTTCGCCGAAGCAGTTACACGTCTGGTGCTTGCGGGCCAGCGCGATCACGACCCACACGGCGAAGGCGAGGTAGGCCGCGGCCACGGCGGCCGCGACGAGACTGCCGCCCCGGATCAACGCGGCGGCCCCGAGGCCGACTTCGCAGACGGCCGGCAGTTTGACCTTCCACGCCGATGCGCCGACCGCCTTGACCGCGCCGGCGCCGATCAACAGGAGGGCGGCCACCGCGAGCACGCCGTTCACTGTGTGATCCGGATCGTCGATATCACGCCATTGGCCTCGTCGACCAATGCCGCGGGCTGATCGGCACGGCCGAGGACGACGTACAGGGACCAGGCCCGATCGGCCTCACTGAAGAAGCGCTGGATGCCGGCCTGTCCCCCGACGGCGCGTTGAAGTGTCGTCGTGCTGGCGTCGCGCGCCTGGAACGGCGCCGGCCGTCCCTGGGCCGAGAACAACGGTGTGGCCGTGCTGTCTGGATGGAACTCCACCAGGGCCATGAAGACGTCGGTGTCGCCCATGAGCTGCACCGCGCCGTCGCCGTAGTCGGCCGCGTCGACGGGCAGGGCGAAGCTGGCCGCGTGCATGACCGCGTGCGTCGTCTCCGGGGCCGGTGCCGTGCGCCGGAACACCCGGCCGTCCCACCCGCTGGGCAGATCGACGCTGATGCCTTCGGCGCCGATCCGCGTCACCGCAGGCCTCCTCCGACCGCCGCGGCGACGAGGGCGGCCACCGTTACGCGCTGGCTCCACGGCGCCGCCGCCGCCACCTTGGCGTGCAGCCGGCGCAGGCGGGCCGGCTCGCGCACCCCGCCGAGGGCGAGCACGGGCAAGGCCCGGGTGAAGCCGAAGGTCGCCCCGATGAGGGCGCCCGGCGCGGCCCCGCCCGAGAGCCCGGCCAGCACGAAGGCGAGGTAGACAGCTGCGGTGCTGACGATGGTGACCACACCGAGACCGAGCTGGTAGCCGAACCCCAGGCCGTACACCCAGCCGCGGTAGCGGCTGAGCCACACCTCGTCGACTTGCCGCCGCCAGCCCGGCGGCCGCAGTCCGCTGGCTTCGACCAGCGCGGCGCCCAGGCAGAGCGCAACCACGACCGCGGGGCCGGCCCGCAGCCTGGCCGTGCCGACCAGCGCGCCCAAGGTGGCCCCGCCGGCAGTGGAGCCCAGCAAGTACCACGTCACGGTCCAACCCCATCGATGTCCTCGGGCCCGCTCGCCGAGCGGGTGGATGCTGGCCAGCATCGACTCACCTCAGGGCGACCAGCTCGAGCGCACCGCGGCCAGGACGGCCACGGCCACGGCGATCAACGGGGGTACAGGCTCGGGTCGCCGGGCAGGATGCCGGCCGCGGCCAGCTCGCGATCGGCCCGGTCGCCGTCGGCCTGGTCGCCGTCGGCTTGGTGCACCAGCGAGATGAGCTGGTCCCAGCCGCCGGCGGTGCCCTCGCCGGCGACGCGCCCGTCGGGGCCGATGACCACCGCGTAGGGCGAGCCCGGGACGCGGTAACGGTCCCAGGTGGCGCTCGACTGCAGAACGGTCACGTTGGGAGGAGCGAGCTTCGCCAACCGGCCGGGGCTCTCCTCGTCGGAGTCGCGGGCTACGACGACCGTGCGCGTGCCGGTCAGCCGTTCATGGGCGTTGTCCCGCAACGCGTCCCAGTAATGCCCGCACGGCCCGCACCCGCTCGACAAGAACAGGAGCAGCGTGCGCTGGCCGGGTCGGCCTACGGCTACGGCAACGGCGGCGCCCCCGGGACTGATCCCGACGATGGGTCCCGCGGCGCTCGGGGCCGCCCTTGGTCCCGGGGCGACCTCGTCGCCGTAGCCGGCGCCGAGCTCATGCAGGCGGCGCAGGATCTCTGCGTGGCTGCGCAGGAGCCCGGCGACCAGCACGCCGAGAAGCGCGATGGCCAGCGTTTGGAGCACGAGGAGCGTGGTCATCAGGGGGGTTCCTCTCTTGTAGCACCGGCGTCCACCGCGGTGGTGGACCGGACTGGCAGCATGGGCGCGTGTCTCGGGTGGATCGGTACCTGTGTTACCCGTACCTGGCCCTCACCATGTTCGCGGTGTTGGGGGCGGACCTCGCGATCGTGGCCCGTCATTACCTCGCTCCAGTCGTCTTCGTTCCGCTGTGGACCGCGGTGGCGCTTATCGCCGGGTGGGGGTGGCTGGTGTGCGTTCCGTCGGCGCTGGCCGTGATGGAGGGACAACTGGTCTACGAGACGCCGATGGCCTCGGGCGTGGTACGTCTTTCCCGAGTGCGAGGGCTGCGCCCGGCGCCGCTGGGCGGGGCCGCGGCGCTGGTGCGCATCCGCGGTCGCGTTCCGCTCCTCGTCCCGATCCGCGGCGGGTTTGCGCCGGTTGCCGCCCGGCTGTCGCGCCATCCGTCGGTCCTGCCGGGCCTACGATCGTCCCATGTCGGGCGCCTCTGAATTCGACGTCGTCATCCGCAACGGCCAGGTTGTGGACGGCACCGGCGCCGGGCCGGTGCGGGCCGACGTCGGCATCAGGGGTGAGCGCGTCGCGGCGGTAGGCGAGGTTCGCGGTGATGCGGACCGCGTTATCGACGCCGCCGGGCGCATCGTCACGCCTGGGTTCGTCGACATCCACACCCACCTCGACGCCCAGCTGTCGTGGGACCCGATCGCCAGCTCGTCGTGCTGGCACGGCGTGACGTCGGTGGTGCTCGGCAACTGCGGCGTGACCTTCGCCCCGTGCAAACCGGCCGATCGTCGCTACCTGGCCGAGATGATGGAGTCGGTCGAGGACATTCCCGCCGACTCGATCATGTCGGGCTTGTCGTGGGAGTGGGAGACCTACGGCGAGTATCTCGACGCCGTCGCCGCTCTTCCCAAGGGAGTCAACGCCGGCGGCATGGTCGGGCACTGCGCGGTCCGCTACCACGCGATGGGCGGACGCAGCCTCGACGAGGCGCCGGCGGGACCGGCGGACATCGGGGCCATGCGAGCGCTCGTGGCCGACGCCATGGCCGGTGGTGCGCTGGGGTTCTCGACGTCACGCACGATGTTGCACCGGGTGCCCGACGGCCGGTCGGTGCCCGGCACGCACGCGGCCGTCGGCGAGCTCTTCGGCCTGGTCGACGCCCTCGCTGAGTGCGGCACGGGGGTATTCGAATCGGTCCCCAAGGTGGGCGAACGCGACGGGCCCGCGTTGGACGAGTCGGCCGCAGAGATCCAGTGGATGGTTGACCTGAGCCTGGTCACGGGTCGCCCGGTGACATTCGGCCTCACCCAGACAGATTTCCGTCCGGGCCTGCACACGCGGATCCTGGACGTGGTGGAGGAGGGCCGCAAGCGGGGGGCCGACATCCGTCCCCAGACGACGGCGCGAGGGGTAGGGATCCTGTTCGGGATCGTGCATCGCACCCCGTTCGACCGGTCGCCTTCCTGGAAGGAGCTCCGCCAGCTCGATCTCGCCGACAAGCTGGCCCGGCTGCGCGATCCGGCCTGGCGGCGTCGTCTCATCGACGAAGGCGCGGTGCCGGTTATCGATCTCACTCGCGTGCACGTGCTGCCCGACGGCGAGCCCCGTTATGACCAGGGATCGGACCAGAGCCTGGCCGCCCATGCCCAGCGGCGCGGGGTCAGCCCGGTGGAGGCCTTCATCGATCTGACGCTCGAGCGCGACGGCCGGCTGCTGCTCAACTGGCCCTTCCTCAACCAGGACTTCGATGCCGTCGAGACCATGCTGCGAAACCCCGCTGTGGTCCTGGGTCTGGCCGACGCCGGTGCCCACGTGGGCCAGATCATGGACGCCAGCCAGCCGACGTTCTTCCTGAGCTACTGGGTGCGCGAGCGGGGCATCTGCAGCATCGGCGAGGGGATCCGCCGGCTCACCTCGGACACGGCCGAGTTGTTCGGCCTCGAGGATCGCGGCGTGCTTCGGCCCGGCGCGTTCGCCGACATCAACGTCATCGACGTGGACGGTCTGCGTTTGCACGCGCCGGAGTACGTGCACGACTTCCCCGGTGGCGCCGGGCGCTTCGTGCAGCGGGCCGACGGTTACGACTGCACGCTGGTCAACGGCCAGGTGTTCATGGAGGCGGGGGAGCACACCGGCCGGCTGGCCGGCCAGCTATTGCGGGCGTGAAGGTCCGGCCGGCCGGGCTCGTCGCCGGGCTGGCGGGGGTGGCCGGGGTGGCCGCGCTGGCCGCGCTGGCCGGCTGCAGCGTGCTGGCGCCCGGGCGCGAGGGGGCCATGCCCGTGCCGGTCGCGCCCCGTCCCGGCTCCAGCCTGTCGTGGAGGGCGTGCGGCGCCTACGAGTGCGCGACCGTCGATGTCCCCTTGGATTACGCCCGTCCCGGCGGCCCGCAGATCCCCATCGCGCTATCGCGGCTGCGGGCGAGC
>Ga0307477_10003626_pt1 | contig 11437 bp, 9 predicted proteins | sample atmos_gasesECM2C_FD_203316 | JGI IMG/M metagenome (GOLD analysis project Ga0307477, IMG submission 203316) | Hardwood forest soil microbial communities from Morgan-Monroe State Forest, Indiana, United States - atmos_gasesECM2C_515 | ecosystem: Environmental > Terrestrial > Soil > Temperate...
CCGCATTGACGCTGCTGGTCGCCGGAGCGCTCAGCCACGTCGTGACGCACATCCCCCTGTACCTCGGCATTGCCGCATGCGTCGAGCTTGGATTCATTCTCGCGCGCCGCCGACCACTGTTGATCCAGGGGATCGTCGCCGGCGGTCTCGCGGGCACCGCGGGCCTCGCCACTGAATGGCTCTGGAGTCAGCTCTGGAGCTATCAGCCGTGGCAGTCGCGAATGTTGCCCGCGATGTGGGTGGCGCTGATGGCGGCCCTGGCCGGCGGTGTGCTCGGTACCGCGATGGGAGGGGTGCTCGGCGGGCTCCGCGCCCGAATCGGTGCCGCGCCACTTCTACTTGCCGGCGTGGCCGTGTTGCTGAGCCTGGCCGTGCCCTTTCCGCGCCACGATGCGCCGATCACAGCAACAGTCACCGCGATCAGGGTCGGCCCTGCGCGTCCCGCGACCGACCGGTTTGGTGCTCCGACCTCCACGCAGGACGTGGTCGTGGACGCCACCGTCGCACCGGCCACGGGTGCGGACGACGCGGATGTCTTTCGAGTCATCGCCTGGCAGGGCGGTGGACGAGTGGCGGCACCGCTGCACGAGATCGGGCCGGGACGGTGGGAGACCACCACACCCGTCCCCACGGGCGGCGCGTGGAAGACCATCGTCCTGCTGATAAAGGGCGACGTTCTGGCGGCGAGCCCGGTGGCCCTCCCCAACGATCCGCAGTACGGACAACCGCCCATTCCCTTAGCGCGCAACAGCACCGCGCCCATGGTCCCGGCTGCGGCGCTCCTGACTCGCGAAACGCACAGCGGCGCGCCCCTGGCGCAGTTTCTCGCTTATACCGCCTTCACGCTCGAGCTCCTCATCGCGTTCTCCGTCCTCGCCGCCGGGTACGTCACGGTTGGTCGCGGCCTATCCGGGAGCGTGTCCGCGGCGCGCCGTCACGATGCGCGCGCGCGAAGTGTGCCAGCGGCACGCGCAGCGAGACAGTCCTAATGGAACGCGACGCCCACTGCGGCGCGGTCTCGTACGCCGTGGCCTGAGTGCCGAGGACTTCGGTCGTTGCTAAATCGGGCGGATCCGGCCGAAACTACGTAGCGTGAACCCGCCGGATATCCAGTACACCAAGAGCGGTGATGTGAACATCGCATATGCGGTTCTGGGTGACGGTCCGTTCGACGTCGTGTTCGTCAGTGGGTGGGTGCTGTCGAACCTGGAGGGGACATGGGATCACGCGCCGGACGATTTCTTCCGCCGGTTGAGCTCGTTCTGCCGTCTCATCCTGTTCGACAAACGAGGCACCGGTCTCTCCGACCGAGTCAGCGGATTTCCTGACCTCGAGACGCGGATGGACGATGTGCGCGCGGTGATGGATGCCGCCGGGTCGAGGCGAGCGGCGCTGCTGGGCGTGTCGGAGGGAGGGCCGATGAGCATGCTCTTCGCGGCGACCTACCCAAGTCGCACAGCCGCCGCTGTCCTGTACGGCACCGGAGCCACGTTCACGCGCGCCGACGACTATCCGTGGAAGAGCACGCGTGCGGAACGTACCGAGGCCATCGCTCGCAACGTGCGTCTCCTTTTCGGTCGCGAATGGCTGGATGACGCCGCGCAGGTATTTTTCCCATCTTTTGCACGCGACGAAGCGTACAACCGCTGGTTCGCCGGCTGGACTCGGGTAAGCGCCAGCCCGGGAGCGGTCGAGGCGCTGTGGCGCATGAACACCGACATCGACGTGCGCCACGTGCTGCCGAACATCAGGGTACCGACCCTGGTGCTTCATCGAGTGGGTGACCAGGACTTCAAACTCGAAGAGGGACGCTATCTCGCGGCAAAGATCCCGGGTGCAGAGTTTGTCGAGCTGCCCGGTGACGATCATGGCTGGTGGGTGAACTCAGGAGAGATCGCTGACCACACGGAGCGCTTCCTGCGCGGCATCTGGGATCGCGGCGAATGGGAACAGGTGGAAGTCGACCGCGTCCTCGCAACGGTTCTGTTCACCGACATCGTCGAATCCACGGAGATGTTGCAGACCCTCGGCGACCGGGGTTGGCGCGATCTCCTGCAACAGCATCACGTCGCGGTGCGGCGCCAACTCGCGAGATTCGCCGGCACCGAACTCGACACCGCGGGTGATGGGTTTTTCGCGCGATTCGACGGCCCAGCGCGCGCGATCCGGTGCGCATGCGCCATCACCAGGAGCGTCGAGCAACTCGGCCTGCGGGTCCGGGTCGGCCTGCACACCGGTGAGTGCGAGCTCGTCGACGGTAAGGTCGGAGGCATTGCGGTGCACGTCGGTGCCCGCGTGGCCCATGAGGCGGGTCCCGGCGAGATTCTCGTGTCGAGCACGGTCAGAGACCTCGTTGCCGGCTCGGGCATCCGATTCGGCGAGCGGCGCGCCGTTCATCTCAAGGGCATTCCGGAAGAGCGCCTCATCTATGCAGTCGATCAGGGGTCTGTCGCCGCGTAATGACTCTCTGTCCATCGTGCGGACATGAGAACCCGCCGGACGCGCGGTTCTGCTCCGCGTGCGGCGCGGCGATGGTCGACGTCACCGCACCGCCGCGAGAGGAGCGCAAGGTCGTCACGGTTCTCTTCGCCGACCTCGTCGGCTTCACGTCACGTTCGGAGCAGCTCGATCCCGAGGACGTGCGCGCGATGCTCTCCCCGTACTACGCACGGCTGCGCTCCGAGCTTGAGCGATACGGCGGCACGGTCGAGAAGTTCATCGGCGACGCGGTGATGGCGCTGTTCGGCGCACCGAGGGCGCACGAGGACGATCCCGAGCGCGCGGTCCGGGCTGCATTGGCAATCCGCGACTGGGTGGTCGACCAGCAGGACCTCCAGGTGCGCATCGCGGTCAACACCGGCGAGGTGCTGGTCGCACTCGGCGCGCGACCGCAGGAAGGGGAGGGGATGGCCTCCGGCGATGTCGTCAACACCACGGCACGGCTGCAGTCCGCGGCGCCGGTCAACGGGATCCTGGTCGGAGAGATCACGTACCGGGCAACCTCGCGGCACATCACGTATCGCGAGGCGGAAGCGGTCACGGCAAAGGGCAAGGCGGAACCGCTGCGCGTATGGGAGGCCATCGAGGCGCGGGCGCGACTCGGCAGCGACGTGGCTGCCGTCGGACGCTCACCGATGGTTGGGCGCGCTCACGAGATCGCCACGCTCATCGATTCGCTCGCGCGCGTGCGGCGAGAGGGAACACCCCACCTGGTGACCATCGTCGGCGTACCGGGAATTGGCAAGAGCCGGTTGGTCGCAGAACTCTTCAACCATGTCAGAGACGATCCCAGTGAGCTCATCCTCTGGCGGCAGGGGCGCTGCCTTCCGTATGGCGACGGCGTCACGTTCTGGGCGCTGGCCGAAATGGTGAAGGCGCAGGCGGGGATTCTGGAGACCGATAGCGCGGATGAGGCCGGTGCGAAGTTGCGCGCGGCGGTCGCCGCAGTCGTGGGCGATCCTGGTGATGCGCGCTGGCTGGTCGATCATCTGAGCCCCCTCGCCGGACTCGCAGGAGGCGCCGAAGGTGGAACCGACCGGCAGCACGAGGCCTTCACCGCGTGGCGCCGGTTCTTCGAGGCGCTCGCCGAACAGCATCCGCTCACATTGGTGTTCGACGACCTGCAATGGGCGGATGATCATCTGCTCGACTTCGTCGAGTACCTGATCGATTGGGTGAGCGGTGTGCCCCTGCTGGTCGTCTGCACCGCGCGACCGGAGTTGTTCGAGCGCCGCGGCACGTGGGCCGGCGGCAAACGCAACGCGACAACGCTGTCGCTGGCACCGTTGACCGAGGACGAGACCTCGCACTTGATTGTCAGCATGAGCGATCGGCCCGTAATGTCTGCAGACACGCAACATGCCTTGCTCGCTCGTGCGGCCGGCAACCCTCTCTACGCAGAGCAGTACGTGCGCATGCTTGCCGAGCGCGACAGCGCCTCCGATCTGCCGCTGCCGGAAACGATTCAGGGCATCATCGCCTCTCGACTCGACGCACTGCCTCGGGATGAGAAGAACCTTTTGCAAAACGCATCTGTCATGGGCAAGGTGTTCTGGCTCGGTGCGGTCGCGCAGATCGGCGGGTTGGATCGCGTCGCGGCGGAGCTGCACCTTCACGCATTGGCACGCAAGGACTTCGTGCAGCGGTCGCGCCGTTCATCCGTGGCCGATGAAGCCGAGTACTCGTTCCTCCACGTGCTGGTGCGTGATGTCGCGTACGGTCAGATCCCGCGCAGCCAGCGCGCCGACAAGCACGGTCTTGCCGCGTCGTGGATCGCCGCACTCGGGCGTACAGAGGATCACGCCGAGATGCTGGCGCACCATTACCTGTGTTCGCTCGAGCTTCGTCGCGCAGCGGGCCAGCCGCTGGAAGGTCCCCTCGCAGCGCAAGCTCTGGCAAGCTTTCGCGAGGCAGGCGACCGCGCCTTTTCGCTGAACGCGCTCGGAAGCGCAGCTCGCTTCTACGAGACGGCGTTGCAGCTGGCGCCGGCGGGTTCGAACGATCGTGCGCCGCTCTTGCTGAAACTCGGCCGCACGCGTGTGCTTGCGGGCGAGCTCGACCCGGCGGTGCTCGAGGAGGCCCGCGATGAGCTGCTCGCGCATGGCGACAACCAGCAACTCGCGGAAGCCGAGGTGGGGCTCACGGAGGTGAACTGGTTGCGTGGTGACGGCGAGCGTGCATACAGCCACCTCGACCGTGCGCGTGTCCTGTCGCAGGGGCTGCAACCGTCGCGCGCCAACGCTTACGTGCTCAGCAGCGTCTCCCGCTTCATGATGCTCACGAACCAGAACGAGGAGGCGATCCGCATCGGCCGCGAAGCACTGGCGATGGCCGAGCAGCTCGATCTCGGCGAGGTGTGCGCGCACGCGCTGAACAACATCGGCACGTCCAGGGTGCACATAGGCGATCCCGCGGGAATCCATGACCTGGAGCGGAGCGTGGCAACGGCAACGGAAGCGAGCGCGCTTGGGGAGTTGTGCCGGTCGATGTACAACTTGGCGGTCCTGTTGTGGGAGCAGGGGGAGCTCCACCGATCGCTGCCACTCGTGGAACAACAGATGGACCTGGCACTGCGCATCGGGCACATGTGGCGCTGGCGTTTCTCTCAAGGCTCTATGACGGAGTTTCAGTATCAACTGGGGAACTGGGAGGACGCTCTGACGAGGGCCAACGCGTTCATCAGCGAAATTGAGAGTGGCTCGCCGAGCGTTCTTGCGTTCATGAGCTATTTCGTGCGGGCGAAGATCCGCCTAGGCCGCGACGATGTCCCGGGCGCGCGTGCCGATGCTGAACGATCTCTCGAGCTCGCGCGGCTCGCTCAGGGTCCGCAAAATCTGTATCAGACGATCCCGCAGTGCGCCTACGTGTTCCACGAATGTGGAGACGCGCGTCGAGCCGTCGCGCTGGCGGACGAGTTCGTGGGCGTCTTGAGAGCCAGCGGCGGGCGGATACCAACCCCGCAGGCTCTCCATATCTTCGCCTGGACGCTGTCCACGTTGGGGAGAGGACACGAGTTGGTCGAGGTTCTCGCCCGATACGACACGCCGTGGGTGAAAGCTGCATTGTCCTTCGCAGCCGGAAACGCCGAGGCGGCGGCGGACGTGTGCGGCGAGATGGGCGCGGTCACAGAAGAGGCGCGCGATCGGTTGTCGCTTGCCGGACACCTCGTCAGTCAGAACCGCAGAGCGGAAGCCGACACACAGCTGCAGCGCGCGCTGACCTTTTACCGCTCAGTGGGGGCGACCCGGTACATTCGCGAAGCTGAGGCGCTGCTTTCGGCGTCCGCGTAGTCAGCGGGGCGACTGCGCCGGCCTATGGCCGACATGCAAACACCCGCCGCGGGCGCGACGGGTGTTCGCGGGTATGGTTGGGGCTGGATCAGGCAGCGGCCACCTCGTCGGCGGGGTGAAACGCAGGTGCTGTCTCGACACGTGCGACACGGTCGCTGATGTCGAACACGACGGCCTTGCGCGAGCTGCGTGCTGGACGAAGGCGATTGGTGACCGCTGCGAACCAGGAGTAACCGCTCTCGCGTCGCGCTTCACGTGCCTCGACCGCGCGCCGTGCGGATGCGATGCGGACCTCGTGCTCCAGCCTTGCCATCCGGTACATCGATTCGGGGTTGTACATCTCGAGTTCCTCCTAGGTTGGTTGCGTAGCCGATGGCGCAATGGTTGCCCCGAAGGCTCTGCCGTGTCAGTCGCCGGCGCGACAGATTCCGTGTCGGCAAACTGTCACGCCCGCTGTCGCCGTGGCGACTGACATCCGCAGCCCGATGCGTCAGCGTTGGCGCACATCGCAACGTGGCGGTGCATGAACGATAAGGAGGCAACAAAGTGCAAGCGCAATACCGGATCCATCAAGCCTCGCCGCGTCTCATCCTGTGGGCCATAGCGGTGGCCCTGCTGGTAGTGCTGGCCGTGGCGGGCGGATATGCACTCCGCCTGGCGACGACCTCAACGGCAGCTCAGCCGCCGACCACCGTCACCACGCAGGGATCGACGAGCGGAGCGGCCGCCGGTGCCCAGGACGCGTGCGTCTGGGTGCAGAACCACAAGGCGTGCTAGAGACGTCAGCGATCAGAAGAGGCCGGGTGTGTGTCCGCCCCCGGCCTCTTCTCTTATTCGCTGGTCGCTTTCGGCGTTCCGAAGGTCATGACGCGGGATGGGTGCGTTCGTGCCAACCGAACCTGCGCCAGCCCGAGGGCGGACGGTGACAGCGGCGTGGCGGTCAGCGCCTCAAGGAACTCGGCGCCGTCGATGCGATATACGACGCTTGGCTCGACGGCGCGGACCGTCGCCGTGCGAGGCACCCGTTCGAGCAAACCTATCTCCCCGAAGTACGCCGGCGCGGTCAGCCTCCCGAGCCGGCGCGTGGTGCGCTTCTCGCCCCTCGCCGTCACCTCGACCGCGCCATCGGCGAGCACGAAGAAGTCGTCGGCGGCATCCCCCTCACGAATGATCACGGTGCCCGCCGGCACCGCCTGCTCGACGGATGACGCTGCGAGCTCTTCGATTGCGGGTCGCGACGCTCCCGCAAAGATGTCGAGCCCACGGAGCAACGCGATGCGAGGCGCCGCGGTGGCGAGTTGCGCGAGCGCCGCCTTGTCGAGCGCGTGGATGCGCGGATACGCGAGGAGCACGATGACCGGTACCGCCAAACCCATGAAGAGCAGGACCCCCCGCAGGCCGAGGCCGGCCAGGAGCGCAGGGGTGACGATCGCGCCGACGGCGGTGGCAGCGAGCACGAGCGCGAAAAACGCGCCGAAGACCCGTGCCACCACCTGTGGCGCAACCAGGCGTTGCATGGCGGTGATCGCCAGGACGTCGACGACCAGCGTGCCCGCCCCGCGGACCACTTGCAGGATGAATGCGATGGCCGGGGAGTGCACCGCCGCGAGCAGAGCCGTAGGCAAACAGTAGACCGCCATTCCCGCGGCGATCATGGTGCCCAGCCGCGGTGACGACGCCAACCGGTTCATGAACAGAGCGGCGGCTATCCCACCGATGCCGAGGCCGGCGAGTAGGTACCCGTAACCCGCCGCTCCGGTGCCTAGCTGCTGCTGGCTGACCACGACGAACAGGACCGTGTCGGTGCCGTACACGAAGCTGGCGAGCACGCTGAAGCCCAGCAAAAGCCCGACCGTCGATGACTGGCCGATCGCTTGGATGCCAACGAGCACCTGCTTGAGCGGACCGACCGTGCCGCCCTCGGTCACGTCGGTGGGGACGCTCCTCGCTCGCAGGCGGCTCACGATCAGCGCCGAGTACCCGAACGTCGCGGCGTTGACGGCGAACGCGATCGCGGGAGAGCCGAGGAGCAGCAACCCGGCTCCGATGGCGGGACCCGCCACCACGGCCAGGTAGTCGACGCTGCTCTCGAGGCTGTTGGCGGCGGCGAGGTGCTCGGCGCCGACGATTGCCGGCGTTGTCGCCTTCACCGCCGGCGGGTAGATCGACGCGGCCGCCGTCGTCAGAGCGGCGAGACCGATCGCGAGCCCGACGGGTCCGTTGAGGCCGGCGACGATCGCAAGCGCGGACATCAGCACGAGCGCTGCGACGTCGAGCGTCACCATGAGACGAACACGTTCGAACCGTTCTGCGATGACGCCGCCGTAGGCGCTGATGGGCAGCGCTGTCGCAAAGCGGGTCAACGACGCGACAGCCACGAGCGTCGGCGAGTGGGTGCTATTGAAGACGAAGACGGCAAGCGCAACGCTGTAGGCCCACGAGCCGGTGGCCGAGATCGCGAGTCCGCTCAGCAGCAGCCGGTAGTCGCGATTCCGCAGAACCTCTCGGTACCCGGTGCCGCCGCGGGTCATGCTGGTTCAGCCGGCTCGGTCGTTCGCCGTCCGGTTGTCCGCGAGCGCCGCCAGCACCGTTTTCATCTCGAACGTGGTGAGCCGCGGGTGCTTGCTCAAAGTGAGTGCCACGATCCCGGCGATGTGTGGCGCGGCAAAGCTGTTCCCTGACGCGGTCAGCCTGCCCTGATCAAGCCAGGCAACGTCGAGCGACACACCCGGCGCCCCGAACTCGACCGGCGGTTCAGGGTTGTAATCGAAGTGCAGCGGATCCTTGTCCACATGAGCTGCCACGGAGAACACGGATGCGTACTCCGACGGGTAGCTGGGTCCGGGAACATTGTTGATCGCGCACACCAGCATCACGTTGCGGAAGTACGCGGCGTCGGCGATCTCGTGGAACAGCCCGAAGTAATCCTGCTTGCCTGTGCTGAGGCTCATGTTGACGACGTTCATCTCGTGCTCGAGTGCCCAGCGCAGCCCGGCGGCGAAGACGTGCCCCTTGCCCGTGAGCCGCCCTCCGAGCACGCGAATGCTGAAGAGCTCGCATTCCGGAGCGATGGAGCGGATGATCCCCGCGCACGCCGTGCCGTGGCCGAACACGTCGCCGTGCTCGCCTTCGACGAACCGGACGTGAGACGGCGAATCGGGATCGTGCTCGACGATGACCGCCCCCTCGACGTGCCCCACGGCGGGGTGGCTGGCGTCGACCCCGCTGTCCACCACGGCGACGCGAACGCCGGCGCCGGTGGCGCCGGCCCACGCCCACTCTCGGGTGATGACCGGTGGCAGCGTCGACGGCACAGCACGCAGGCGGTCGCGGTCGAACTGCTCCGACCACGCCGGCAGGTTCACTCGCCGTCTCCCTCGCGTCGGTCGCGGGTGTACGCCAACAGCTCCCGCAGCACGCGTACGGCGAGCCGCCGCTCGGGTGCGCTCGACTGACCCAGCTCATAGAAGAGAGCGGCGATCTCCGCCATGTGCTTGCGCGGCGGCGGCGCGGTGGACGCGTGACGGCGCAGCAGTGCTGCGAGATCCTCGTCCTTCGAGGCACCGGCCCAGGCCTCGAGCAGGAACCGCCCAAGGCTGTTGAAGACGGTGCTGCTCTCGATGGCCAGCGCCGCCTGAGCGGCGAACACCCCCAGAAGCTCCATGTCGCGGTTGGTCGCCGCGCGGTGTTCCGCTCGATCGAGCACCTCGATGACGCCGAGAACGCGGCGGCTCGTTTCCAGCGGCATGGCCAGGATCGAGCGCGGAACGTATCCGGTCGCCTCGGCGACGGTCGCGGCGAATCGCGGGTCCGCGGCGACGTCGTCGACGGCGATTGCCTGGCCGGACATGACGACCCAGCCGGCGATGCCCTGTCCCGCTGGGATGCGCATCTCGGTGACCGCGTCGGCGCCGGCGCCGGCCGCCGTGATGAACTCGAGCTCCGCGCCGTCCTCGGTGAGCAGCGCGATCGAGCAAGCCTGCGCCTCGAACAGGCGGCGGGCCGCCTCCGTGATCGTGCCCAGCAACTCCCGGTGCCCAGCAGGCAGGAACGACACGCCGAGATCAGCCGCAAGCTGGGCGAGCGTGGTGACAGGATCGCGCCGCGGGCTCATGTGGTGACGGAGGGTAGCCCCCGGGATGCACGATTGAGAAGCCGCCGGGATGTCAGCGGTACGACAGGCGTGATGTCGGCTGGCCGACTGACAGCCGGCGTCCAGGTGAGCCATGCTTCCCGGCACACCCGCGTATAGATCCCTTACCAGCGCGCGGGATCGAGGAGAGGCGCCATGGCAGACGAGCCAGAGAAGACAGAGGACGAGGACGTCGAGGGACACAAATACACCTCGAAGTCCCCGGACGACGAGAAAAAGTCCAGCTCGGAGATGCGGACGTCCATGCGGACGTCCAAGAGTGAGGACGAGGACGACGTGGAGGGACACAAGTTCACGTCGAACACCCCTGACGAGAAGGAGGGTCGCAAGTCGACCGAGAAGTTCACGTCCTGAGGGCGGTGAGGGGGCTCAAAAGGGAGGACCGGCAGTCCTCCCTTTTACCCATGTCCTGCGGACTCCAGGGCGCGTGCCTCCCGGCGGTTGCTGATGCTTTCGCCACCTGAGGTGCCGCCGCAGCGTGGGGGCGGCGGGCCGAGCACGGCCGACGTGCTGCGCACCACCCGCCTGTTCGCCGGTCTGGACGCCGCCGCGATCGACGAACTCGGCACAAAGGCGCGATTGCGCTCCTTTCGGCGCGGCGACACCGTGTTTCTCGCCGGCGAACCCGGCGACTCGCTGTACGCCGTCGTCTCCGGCCTGGTGAAGCTCTTCGTCACATCCGCTCGCGGGGAGGAGCTGGTGCTGGCCACAGCCGGCCCGGGTGACGCCTTCGGCGAGCTCTCGCTGATCGACGAGGGCGGACGATCGACGTCGGCCGAGGCCGTCGAGCCTTCCTCGCTCGTCGTCGTCGACAGGACCAGCTTCATGGACTTCATCCACGAGCGCCCCGAGGTCGTCGAGCGTCTCCTCGTGACCCTTGGCGGTCTGGTGCGCCGGATCACCGATCAGGCCGGGGATCTCGTGTTCCTCGATCTCCACGGCCGGGTGGCGAAGCTCCTGTTGCATCTCGCGGCGGACCAAGCCGGCGGAGTCCTCACCGACGTCGACATCCCGTTCAGCCAGTCGGACCTGGCGGACATGGTCGGCGCCAGCCGGCAGACGGTCAACCAGATACTGCGGAGTTTTCAGGCAGCCGGATACATCCACCTCAAGGGCCGTGGTCTCAAGATTCTCCGCGCCGACTCGCTACGGCATCGCGCCGCGGACTAGATCGCGGACCTGCCCTCAGCCTCGCGGAGGCGCGCGCAGAGCTCGAGCAGGAGCTTGTACGTCATCTGCGGATACTCCCGAAGCAGCGGCTTGAAGTTCCACGACGTGATCGTCAGCGTGTGCAGGGGAGTCCGCGCCGTCACAGTCGCGCTGCGCGGTTGATTGTCGATGAGGGCAATCTCGCCGAAGTGGTCGCCCCGGCGGAGAGTTCGCAGCTTGCGCCCCTTCTGAGTCACCACCGCTTCCCCGCTCAGGATCAGGTGGAAGCCCACGCTGCCACGGCCCTCACGCAGGACCTCCCTGCCCGCGTCGTGATCGATCTCTT
>Ga0307477_10003628_pt1 | contig 11431 bp, 13 predicted proteins | sample atmos_gasesECM2C_FD_203316 | JGI IMG/M metagenome (GOLD analysis project Ga0307477, IMG submission 203316) | Hardwood forest soil microbial communities from Morgan-Monroe State Forest, Indiana, United States - atmos_gasesECM2C_515 | ecosystem: Environmental > Terrestrial > Soil > Temperate...
GGCTATGAAGAACCTCTTTGAACGAGAAGCAGTCGAAGAAATCATTTCCCGGATCGATAAGTTGCAAGCCGCCTCCCAGCGCCAGTGGGGAAAGATGGACGCCGCGCAGATGATGGCTCACTGTTCCGCAGCCATGGACATGGCTTCCGGCCGTCTCAACCTTCCGCGCGCGTTTATCGGCAGGCTGCTCGGACCTTTCGTCAAGCCCATCTACACCAACGAGAAGCCATTCTCCCGGAATAACCCCACGGCCAAGGAGCTAGTGTGCTCGAATGAACGGGACTTTCTTCGTGAACAACAACAACTCCGGGAAAAGATTCGGAAGTTCCACGAGGGCGGTGAAGCGCAGTGTACCCGGCATCAACATCCGTTCTTTGGCGCACTCACTCCGCAAGAGTGGAGCCGGGGAATGTACAAGCATCTCGATCACCACTTGCGCCAGTTCGGCGCCTAGCGCGCGTCAGCCTCCCCGGCCCCTCCAGCCTGATCCTCGCCTTTGGCCTTTGGCCGTTAGCGCGCTGCACGAGCTAGTAACTGTGCGAGTAGGGACGCCACAGCCTTGATGCATATGTCGGTGCAGGGACGGAGAGGCAAGAACCGTGAGTTACGAGTTCCAAGTTACGCGCGGGAGCCGCTTTTCGCGGGATTCCCATTCGGGACCGGAAAGGATTCGCGGGGCAACCTCGATCAGGCGGGGAGTGAGTTTGAAGACGCTGACGGCGTTCCATGGGCGGCCGTCCCGGTTGCGATACTCACGCGCATTGAGAGCATCGGCCATGCTCTTGAATGACACGTCCTGGACGATCATTTCGGTGAGGAATTTAAGGGTCTGCATTTCCAGGGGGTCGTCTTCCAGATGGCGGCAGTCCGAGGCGATGCGCAGACCGAAGGGGATCTCCTCAGAGCCGTGCTCGACAGGTGGCTCTGGGGGCTCGCCCGACACTTCCACTTCGCGTTCCCACTCCAGGGCGACCAGGCTCCAACCGGCATCGTGCATTCTCGACAAGTACAGCGATGTCGGCAGAATAGTGACTTTCTCACGCATACGATCGATCTTTTTCATGAGCGTCCCCCCAGGGAGTCATACACGGGAAAGTCGAGACAACCCTCACCGCGGAAGCCGGTGCACTTGCTGTGCCATCTTCCACGGTGCTAGAAGTAAAAGAAAATCAATAGGTTAGTGCTGTCTTCCTGGTAAGAGGGTCCAGGAGAGTGTCCGATTGTGGCATGCGAATGTCGCGCTGCCGGACACTACAAGCTCCTGACGGGCAAACCTGACGTTTGCGTTGAAGGTAGTTCCCGGTCAAGCACGCACCGGTCGAGCGGTCGCGTTCAGCTCGAGAACGAAAATCGCGATGCCAGCTTCGTGAGCTTAAGCACTTTGTAGACATCGACGCTCACGCCACGCAGCACGACCTTGACACCTTTTTCGTCGGCCACGCCGACGAACTCTTCCATCGCTCGCAACGCCGTCGGGTCGAGCCGCCACACGGCAGAGAAGTTTACAACTGCTTCGCCACCCGTGCCGTCCATCTTCTCCACAGCGTCTTGGAGAGCCGGACCGACGCATCTTTCGTCAATGCTGAGCCAGCCAGGAATCATTGCCATAAAACACCGCCATCCATTACGCGGTTTCTCGTTGCGACGCGCTAACCGCCTTAGCCACACCTCGTCCCTGATACGCCTTCCAGAACAGTTCCGCCAGTTCATTCATCAGCGGCATGCGAGGGTTTGACCGCCAGGAAGGGTCGTCAAACGCAATCTTGGTCATTCCGGGTACCGCGCGCTCAAATTCTTCCTTCGAGATACCCAACTCCGCGATCGAACGCGGAAATCCCAATTGATCGAGCAATTTTTCCGTTGCCGCAATCAGGTTCTTCACCTTTTCTTCAACCGTATGACCACCGAGGCCCAGCAGGTCCGCCATCACCGCGTACTTCTTGTGCGCCACATATCCCTGCTGATAGGGCGACGGCATGAACTTTGTGGGCACCGCGGCATTGTAGGCAAGCACGTGCGGCAACATCAGCGCGTTGGCCCTGCCATGCGCTACCCCAAAACGCGCCCCGAAGGCATGCGCCAGCGCATGATTCACACCCACCGACGCGTTCGAAAACGCCAGTGCCGCAATGCACGCGGCGTTGTGCATCATGCATCGCGCTTCTTCGTCGCGGGGATTCTCGTATGCGATGGGCAGGTACTTGAATGCCAGCCGAATCGCTTGCATGGCGTTGGAGTCGGTGTAACTGGAAGCGTAATTCGAAACGCCGGCTTCCAGCGCGTGGGTCAGGCAATCGATCCCGGTATCGGCCGTCAGGACCTTGGGCATGGACATGACAAATTGCGGGTCCACGATCGCCACATCTGGACTCAGCGAGCAATCGGCCAGCGTCACCTTGCGCCCGTGCTCTTTGTCGGTCAAGACCGCAAACGGAGTGACTTCGCTCCCGGTTCCGCTCGTGGTGGAAATGGCGATCAGCCGCGCTCGATTTATTTTTTCCGTCGGATACTGAACCACACGTTTGCGCAGGTCCAGAAAAGGCGCGGCCAGCTCTTCCAGGTCCGCCGCCGGCGACTCGTACTTCAGTTTCATGGTTTTGGCCGCATCGATCACCGACCCGCCCCCCAACGCGATGATCTGATCCGCCTTGTAGAAATTGAGTGTCTCCACTCCTTGCATGACCACCTTAATCTCCGGCTCGGCATCGGGAATGACCAACACATGAACGTAGGTCTGCGGCGAGATGTAGCGCCGCACGATGTCCACGTGGCCGATCTGCTCCAACGCGGGATTGGTCACAATAATGGTGGAACTCGAGGGAAACTGCCCTACGTTTTCCACCGCGTTCATGTTGAAGTAAATTTGGTTGGGAACTCGGAACCACATATGGTTTTGTGTCCTGCGGGCTACCCGCTTAATGTTCAAATAGTGAAAGACGTTTACGTTATCGGTCGTGCTGTTGCCTCCGCCGGTTCCGCATCCGAAGGAGAACGTCGGTACCAGATTGTTGTACACCGCGCCTAGCGCCCCGATGGACCCCGGCGAACTCACAATGATTCTTCCTGCGTTCATCACCTCGCTGAACCTGCGGACGATCTCATCGTTGCGCGAGAAAATCACCGCCGTGTGGCCAAGCCCTCCCGCATGGTTCACGTCCACACATACCTTGAGCGCCTCCTCGGTGGATCTCGCGCGGTATACCGCTAGCACGGGGAAGAGCTTTTCGAGCGATAGGGGATGTTCACGACCGACACCGTGAATCGGCGCAATCAGGAGCTTGGTGTTTGGTTCCACCGGAAGACCCACTAAACGCGCGATATCCGTGGCTTTCTGGCCAACCGCCAAGGGCTGCATGACCCCGGTCTGCGGATCCATGACCGTGCGTTCGAGCAACTTGGTTTCTTTCTCATTACAGATGTGCGCGCCAAGTTCCGAAAATTTCTTCAGCGCCAGGGCATAAATCTCGTCGTCAATCACTACGGTCTGCTCGGACGCGCAGATAGTTCCGTTATCAAAGGTCTTCGAAATAATAATGTCCACGGCCGCCGTATTCAGGTCTGCGGTTTTCTCTAAATACACCGCCGTGTTCCCAGCCCCTACCCCTAACGCGGGTTTGCCGGAGCTATATGCGGCCTTGACCGCACCCGGCCCACCCGTGGCATCTATCAGGCGCACATCTTTATGCCGCATCAGGTAGGCGTTGTCCTCGAGGGTGTGCGATTCCAGGCAGCTAAACACCCCTTCAGGTGCGCCGTGCCTCACTGCCGTCTCATACATGACCCTTACGGCCTCGGAGGAACAGCGCCAGGCTCTGGGGTGCGGGCTGAAAATCACGGCGTTCCGCGTCTTGATGGCCGGGATGCATTTGAACAGCACCGTAGAGGTGGGGTTGGTAATCGGTGTGAGCGAGAAGATCACTCCGATCGGCTCTGCCATCTCTACCAGATTGCGGTCAGGAAACTCGCGAATGACGCCGACGGTACGTTTGTCCTTCACGTAGTTGTAGGTGAACTCCGTGGCCACCATGTTCTTGATGACTTTGTCTTCCATCACCCCTAGCCGGGTTTCCTCGATCGCCAGGCGGGCCAGATATTGCGCCTGTTCCAATCCAGGCAATACCATTGGTTTCACAATTCGATCGACGTCCTCTTGCGTAAATTGCGTAAAGACCGCCGCCGCCGTCTTCGCCTGACTGACCAGTCCTTCCAAATGAGCAATTCGTTCCGCGCTCAGGCTTTCTGCCGGCGCCTGGGTCCTCTGCTGCTCTGTTCCATTCGCAATCATTTGCAGCCTCCCTGGCATCTTGTGGGCAACCACAGCTTGCGGAAGCGTGTGGCCTGGACCGCCCTGGCAAGCCGGCAAGCATCAGAAGCCGCGTACATCACTTCGTCATAATAGAGACAGAACGGACCACACCGGGGACGGGGATGGCCGCCGGACGGCGCGCTGATTCCGGCGGGCTTGTCCTGGATTGGTTCCCGGTCCTTGCGCCATCCGCAAATCAGTGGGCGGGAGTTCTTTAGTTGGCGAGCCGATGAACATTGGCTCGCATTTATTCCACTGAGGCTGCAAGAAAACGGAACATCGAACCGGGCGCCCATCGCAGACTCCTTCAGTCCGCCCATTCATGGAATCCAAGGTAGACTTGCCTGCCCCTGGTGTATGTGATGGATGTCACGGCCGGCTGGGCGCGACGTTTCCTGTACATTGCATTCCTCACTCAGGCGCACCCCAGCCTTCGTCCCCGGGGGCTGAGGAAACTCCCCATTCTTTGGTCCGACATGCCGTTTCGCGAGCAAATGCCGGGTCAAGCCGTGGCAAATGTGGCGAGCGGGAAGGCTGGGTCCGGTACCCAAACGTCCGGTAGGTTCATCGGCCCGAACCTAGCCATGTCCGACGATGGGATATCTGCGTATGCGATGGGAATCGCGAACGTGACGCAGTCTCGGAGGATCGGGCAAAGACTCCGGCGGAATAGGCAAGCCTTCGGAGTGGGCGCAGACTACACTTCTTGTCGTTGATCCCGGCAATTTTGTAATCGTCGCGGAGAACCGGCACGAAGCGATTTGGCCTTCGCCGTTCAACACTTTTCGAGGAGGAGCAATGCAGAAGCGCAAACTTGGAAACGGCAATCTGGAAGTCTCGGCTATTGGGCTCGGCTGCATGGGGATGAGCTTTGGCTACGGTCCGGCTGGAGACAAGCAGGAGATGATCTCGGTGATCCGGGCAGCCGTGGAACGCGGGGTCACATTCTTCGATACTGCGGAAGTCTACGGCCCGTTCACAAACGAAGAACTCGTGGGTGAAGCGCTCGCTCCCTTCCGTGAGCAAGTGATGATCGCCACCAAGTTCGGGTTCAAACTTGATCCGAACACCGGCAAACAGGCCGGGCTGGACAGCCGGCCAGAGCACATCAAAGAGGTCGCTGAAGCCTCTCTCAAGCGACTCAGGACTGATGTCATCGACCTGTTCTATCAACACCGTGTCGATCCGAACGTTCCCATCGAGGATGTCGCCGGAGCCGTGAAGGAGCTGATTCTGGAAGGCAAGGTGAAGCACTTCGGACTTTCGGAGGCAGGCGTGCAGACGATTCGTCGTGCAAACGCCGTTCAGCCCGTAACCGCACTCCAGAGTGAATACTCGCTCTGGTGGAGAGAGCCTGAAGCGGAGGTGATCCCGACACTGGAGGAACTCGGGATCGGGTTCGTTCCCTTCAGCCCTCTCGGTAAAGGCTTCCTTACCGGAAAGATCAGCGAAGATACGAAGTTCGATAAAAGCGATTTCCGCAACATAGTCCCTCGCTTTTCGCCAGAGAACCGGAAAGCGAATCAGGCGCTGGTGGATCTGCTCGGCGGGTTCGCGCAACAGAAGAACACGACACCTGCTCAGATCGCACTCGCTTGGCTGCTGGCGCAGAAACCGTGGATCGTGCCGATCCCGGGCACGACCAAGTTGCGTCGGCTCGAAGAAAACATCGCAGCCGTTAACGTCGAACTTTCACCCGACGAATTCCGCGAATTGCGGACCGCTGCCTCAAAGATTGCGGTGCAAGGTGCGCGGTACCCCGAAGAGCTGCAAAAAATGGTAGGCCGCTGAACATGGAGAAACTGCTTTCGCTGGGCGCAGTGTCCTTGTTTATCGGTATGGCGGCAGTGACCCTGTCCGGCAGCCAGGATCGTGGTGGAAATGGCGTCCTGGACCGGTTTGCCGGAGCGTGGCGGCTGGCGTGGCTCGAAGAGGGAGGCGCAGACGGGGAAATTCACCGGGCTGACTGTACCGGGCTGCTTGTCTACACGCGCGATGGCCACATGTCGGTCCAGGTGATGTATCGGAGAACCCGCCGGCAGGGACCACAACGCTGCGCCGGTGCAATACGCGCAGGGCGGCTGCGAGGCCTCCTTTGGCACATATGAGATCGACGAGCACGCGCACACCTTCACCTTTCACGTCGAGGGCGCACTGGTTCGGACGCTTATCGGCAAAGACCTGAAGCGCGCATACGACCTCTCGGGCAACCAGCTAATCGTGAAGTCGTCTGGTCCGGCTGAACATTGGAGAGTTGCTTGGGAGCATTACTAGACGCCCGTACAAATCGTTGCACACCTAGCAACAAATGGTGGGTTGCTGAACAGCAAAAGAGAAAGGAAAGCCGAGGTAGAGTTTGTATGCGAGTTGGCATCTTGGGCTCGGGGTTGATGGGCGGGAGAAGCAATCCAAGCATGAGTAAGGAGCCGTCAGCAGTCGAGAAGATGATCGGTGGCTTCGCGCCCAAGCTGGCCGATTTGACGGACCGCGTGCTTTTCGGTGATGTTTGGGAACGGCCGGAGCTTTCAAAACGTGATCGCAGTCTCGCTACTGTTGCTGCCTTGATTGCTTTGCATCGTCCAGAACAGCTGCGGTTTCACCTCGGTATGGCGCTGGAAAATGGGCTTAAGAAGGAGGAATTGATCGAGGTAATCACTCATCTGGCGTTTTATTCGGGCTGGCCTAACGCGATGAGCGCCATCATGGTTGCAAAAGAGGTATTCTCGAAGGCGTGAGCACCAACGGCAAAACCGCATCTTTGCGCTCGCCTAACAAGAGTGAGCAGCCGCGCGAAACAGACACGACTAAGCTGGCACGCCTGATTTCCGCCTATGCCCCGCACGACGGCGTCTTTGAGCTGCGCATTCCGGGCGTGCACGCAAGCCGCCTTTCTCGATTCAACCGTGAGTGTGTGCATACCCTTCGCTTGCCTTGCTTGTCCATCATCGCGCAAGGAGCGAAGACCATCGTGGTGGGGCAGGAGGTCTACGAATATGACCCTTCGCGTATGCTCGTTTATTCCGTTGCACTCCCGGTTGCTGCCCAGGTCACCCAAGCCAGCTATTCCGAACCATATCTCGCGCTGAGGCTGGACCTCGAACCGCAAAAGATTGCCGAACTGGTCTTGAAGGTGTATCCGCACGGTCTGCCCCCAGTTCAAGAAAGAAGCGCGGTTTACATCACTCCGGTCGACCTGAGCATTGTCAGCGCCGCGATCAGGTTAATGGAATGTCTCGCGCAGCCCGGGGACGCTGAACTACTCGCCCCACTTGTAGTCGATGAGATTTTGATCCGGCTACTCCGCAGCCCCATTGGTGTTCGCGTGGCTCAAATGGGCTTTGCCGAGTCCAGTGTGCACCGCGTTGCAAAGGCGATTTCCTGGCTACGCGCCAATTTCTCGCAACCCGTGAAGGTCGAAGAGCTGGCAGAATTGGTGCACATGAGCGTTTCCTCGTTCCATGAGCACTTTAAGTCGGTCACTTCGATGAGCCCACTGCACTTTCAAAAAGTGCTGCGTCTCCAAGAGGCGAGGCGTCTCATGTTGTCGACGATGATGGATGCGGGTACTGCAAGTCAGCGCGTGGGCTATCTAAGTGCGTCGCAGTTCAGCCGGGAATACAGTCGCTTCTTCGGGAGTGCGCCAACCAGGGACATCGCCAGACTGCGACAAGATAATCCTGGTGTAACAGCGTGACGGCACTCGCCGGTTTAAGTATCTTCGTCACGCTCTGGCAAATGATCTTGCGCAACGTAAATTGTCGATCCAAAACAACGTGCAGCAACTCGGTTTCTGTCCTCGCCTAAGTACACTTATTGTCTTGATCTATACCCTAATTCTCGCCACGATTGGTTCGGAGAACGACTTCGCCTGAGTGTTGCATGAAGATGACCGCCAAGGCCAACAGCAAACGTTTCCAGAGCGGTGCGGACAAGTATGCCGCTTACCTCGAGACGCCCGAGGGCCGTTTACGCTCCGACTTGACTTTTGCCAACCTGCAGGACTTTCTTTTCCGGCCGCCAGCCAAGGACTCGTTCTGTGCGCTGGATCTCGGATGCGGCACGGGAGCGACGGCCGTTCGTCTGGCACAACAACTCGGCATTCACGTTACGTTGCTGGACACTTCTCGGGCAATGCTGGAGATCGCGAAGGGGGCTGCACGGGAAGCAGGCGTTACGGGGAGGATCGCTTTAAGGCATGGCGACGCCGCCCAATTGGCAACCTTGTTCCACGCCCGATCATTCGATGTGATTCTCTGCCATAACATCCTGGAATATGTCCAAGAGCCGGGGGCTGTCTTGCGTGGCGCGGCTCGCGCGTTGCGAGATTCATCAGCGATATTGTCGATCCTCGTGCGCAACCGGGCGGGCGACGTATTTAAAGCCGCTATCCAAGCGGGCGATTTGGCAAGGGCGGAAAATAGCCTCACCGCTGAGTGGGGACAGGAACCTCTCTACGGAGGCAAGGTGCGACTATTTAACCCGGACAGCCTGCAAGAGATGCTGAAAGCGGCATCGCTGGCCATGATTGGCGAGCGGGGTGTACGCGTCATTGCCGATTATTTGCCGCCACGAGTCTCTCGCACCGAAGAGTATGAGAAGATTTTTGAGCTGGAGCGCAAGCTGGGCAGCCGGCCAGAGTTTATTGCAGTCTCCCGGTACATACACTATGTTGCGCGTTGCTCAGTTCCGGCGATGGAGGGTGGTGCGTGAACAACGCTACAGTCCAATCTTCACACACCAAATCCGGCGCGAAAAGCTCCGACATCGCGCTTGGGCTTGGGCTCACCAACGAGTGCAACCTCAAGTGCGCCTTCTGCTACCGCGATCCCACTCGCGCGGATCGCCTCTCCCTGGATCAAGTGAAGTCCGTCATGGAACGCCTTCCGGTTCGCTCTGTGAATCTCGGAACGGGCGAGAACGGAATGCATCCTGACTACAAGACTATATTGGCTTACCTGCGAACTCGACCGGTGAAGCTCACCATCACTTCCAACGGTCACAGCGTTGCCGTTCTGGAAGACCATGACTTGCGTGCCTTCCATGACATCGAGTTTTCCCTCGATTACCCCACCCAAGCAGAACAGGATGCCCAACGCGGCCCAGGCAACTGGGAACTGATTCATCAACAGGCCAAGCGTTGTGCGCGCCTGGGTGTGCCCGTGACGATTATCGCGGTCATGATGAAGTCAAACTACCCGCGGCTGGCGGATGTCGCGCGGGTTGCGAAACGGTTTGGCGCTCCCTTGCGCGTGAACGTTTATCAGGCAGTGCGGTCCGATCTCTACGCACTCACGTACGAAGAATACTGGCAAGGGTTCCGTAAGCTTTTCGAGAGCACCGATATAATCGCCATCGGCGAGCCGTTGGTACGGGCGATCGCGGGCCTACCGCCACTCGAGGGAGGATGCGGCGTCAGCACGGTGCGAGTAACGCCCCGCGCCACAACGCAGCCTTGCGTTTATTGGCCCGGCTCCGGAGAGCCGCTGTCAGAGTTGATTTTGTCAGGGCCAGAGATTATGAACTCCGCACCTTTTAAGCAGGCCCGTGCACTTCCAGAGACGTGCCGGTCTTGCGAGTTTCGGGATACGTGTCATGGAGGATGCGCAGGCCGACGGCGCCTGCAGGGGGCGCTACAGCAACCGGATTTTTATTGTCCGATCATTCGGGGAGAGCGCCCACGGCTCGACATCCGCATGGCGGCAAATCGCGATCTGCCCAAGGTCGGCAGTTCCTGCACCACTGTGGTGATTGCCCGAGAATCCGACTGTTGAATATTTTCGTCAATCGCAGCTAGTCAGTCGCCCGCTTCCTACTTCGCGTCGACCCAGTTGTCTGATCCCGCTACCTTGACGGCCACATTCGTAAAGAAAATATGCGCCGGCTTGCCGTCCGCCGTTCCGCGATGTTCGGTCGAGAACAGCAGGCCACCGGCCTTCTTATAGCCCGCCCAGCTGGTTGTGACGTTGCTCGGCTTTTTGGTTCCGCCGCGACGATAGACGAATTCCACGACGCGCCCGTCTTTCCCCACGTAAAGGTCCCAAGTGTCCCCCGGTGTGTACCCGCCAAGCTCGGCAGGATATTTCACGGAGACGAGCTTCGCGGTGCCCTTGCCAATCGGCAGTTTTTGGTTGTCCGTTTCCGTCACATTCGCGCTGGTGTCCCAGTAAACATGGAACGGGAAGATCACCCAATAATTGTCGTTGTTGAAGGCCGGGTCAATGTCGTCTTTCACGTTGGCCGGCGCGCTGCCGATCTGAGACCGGTTATAGGTAACCTTGACCGGCTTGCCGTCTTTGTCTTTGCTCTCGTAGGTCACTTGGCCGGTCTTCGGCTCCCAAGTCCACGTCCGGGAGAGATTCACCTTCAAATCGGGCAGATCCAGGTTGAACGTATAGCGGATCGCTTCAATTTGCCCATACGAATCGATGCCATAGGTCTTGGCAAGCTGTTCAACAACCGGGGGGCGCGTCTGGGCCCGGGCAGTGCCCGCAAGTAGCAGCACCCCCCAAAATAGCCAACGGATCGTCCTGGACGGGCGCAACTTTGTCATCGAGGTCCTCCTCAGTGAATGAAACGAGCTTCGTTTTGGATGACGGACAAAGGCCTCGGGATACAGGAATCGTGTGTGGGCGCAGTTCAATATACCCGCACCACTTACTCACTACTGGCCGTTGCCACGGTAAACCTCACAGGTCTCCTGTGCCCGGACGCAACTGCGCGACCGCTTGTCCCCACTCCGCGAGCCAGGCTGCCGTTCGTGGCGCCCTCGCCGGAGCGAACCGCAGTTCCCCAGCGAGCCGAACTAAGTCGTCGGCCACGTCGACGTCGTAGAAAGTATCTGTGAAGACTGTTGAAAGCTCGAGGGCCCGAGCACGAGCCAGTAAAGCCTCCAGCGCATTCGTCGTCCCCATCCCATCACCTTCGAAGAGCGCTGGGTGAACAGCTTTGGCACCCACGAGATAGTACCCTCCGTCGTGTGTCGGCCCGACAACCACGTCGTGTGCAGCTAGGACCTTGAATGCGTTTTCCAGAACAGACGCCGGCAGGTGCGGGCTGTCGCTGTTGAACGCGACGACGCGCTGGCGCCCGGCGGCGAAACGTTCGAACACCGATGTGAGCCCTGCC
>Ga0307477_10003629_pt1 | contig 11428 bp, 8 predicted proteins | sample atmos_gasesECM2C_FD_203316 | JGI IMG/M metagenome (GOLD analysis project Ga0307477, IMG submission 203316) | Hardwood forest soil microbial communities from Morgan-Monroe State Forest, Indiana, United States - atmos_gasesECM2C_515 | ecosystem: Environmental > Terrestrial > Soil > Temperate...
AACTCGACGGCCTGGTCCAGAGGACAGTCTATCCGGTCGTTCCGCCCAGGGTTGAGTACGCGCTAACCCGGCTCGGCCGGACGTTGATCGAGCCGCTGCACGGCCTGTGCCGCTGGTCGGAGAAGCATTTGCCTGAGTTGCAGGCGAATCGCGCCCGCGCCAAAACAAGGACGATAGAGTAAGGGAGGGTAGAGGTGCTGAAATGGCTTCGCTGCCGCATTGCCGCATTACCCCAACACGCCATCCGTCTATTTAACTGACGATGCATCAGGCCGAAGTCATCGTCTTCTTGTTTGCGCTCGTCGCGGCCCTGGTTCTGCTCGCGCGAAAGCTCGCCTTGCCTTATCCGGTCGTCCTCGTTCTGGCCGGACTCGTGATGAGCTTCGTTCCACATCTGCCGAAAGTGAAGCTCGACCCGAACATTGTCTTCTTTTTCTTTCTTCCGGCCCTGATCTACCCGGCCGCACTTTTCACGTCGTGGCGCGATTTCCGACGGAACCTGCGCTCGATCTTACGTCTGGCCATTGGCCTGGTTCTCTTTACAACGGTCACGATTGCGTGCGTCGTGCACTGGCTTATTCCCACTTTGCCGTGGGCGGCTGCTTTCGCACTCGGCGCCATCGTGTCGCCGCCGGATGCTGTCGCCGCTACCAGCGTGATCCGCCGGCTTTCCGTCCCGCATCAAATTGAAAGCCTCTTGGAAGGCGAAAGCCTGGTCAATGACGCTACCGCACTGGTGGCGCTGCAATTTGCGGTCGCGGCGCTGATGACTGGAACTTTTTCTCTTGGTCACGCTGCCCTCCGTTTTATTTGGGTAGCCGCCGGTGGAATCGCCTTTGGATTGCTCGTGGGAGTTGTCGTGCGTTCGATCCATCGGCATCTCGACGATCCGCCGGTGCAGACGACGATTTCGCTGGTCACACCGTTCGTGGCCTATCTGCCGGCTGAGCGGCTACATGTTTCCGGCGTCCTCGCGGTGGTGACTGCGGGAATATTTCTCGGCTGGCATGCGCCGTTGATCGCGCGTCCGCGATACCGGCTGCTTGCGTTCGCGTTCTGGGAAATGGTCGTGTTTTTGCTGAACGGCTTTGTCTTCATCAGCATCGGTTTGCAGCTGCCGGAAATCCTGCATGCGTTGCAGGGCGAATCCCTTTTTTCGCTGATTGACGGTGCCCTGCTTGTGAGCGGAGCGGTAGTGCTCGTTCGGATCGCCTGGGTGGTTGCCGGAACATACTTGGCGCGGCTCCTCAGTACGAAATTGCATGTCCGCGATCCTGTCGCTGGTTGGCGAAGCGTCGTCATTGTCTCGTGGGCAGGGATGCGCGGCGTTATTTCTCTAGCCGCGGCGTTTGCTTTGCCATTTGTCTTGAATGACGGCACTCCGTTTCCAGGACGGAATTACATCTTGTTTCTGACTTTTTGCGTGATCTTGGCCACGCTCGTCTTTCAAGGTCTGACGTTGCCGATTTTGATCCGAAAACTTGGGGTTAAGGATGACGGCTCAACCGACGAAGAGGAACGAGTTGCCCGACTCGAGGCTAATCACGCGGCCATTAGGTTGCTCGAAGGGCTTTCGACAAACGGTGAATTCTCTGCCGACACGGTGAATCGCTTGCGCGCGGAGTACGACGAGCGGGTGCAGCAGTTGGACCTGTGCGCCGAAAATCCTGAAGAATGCAGCGGGGAGATTGCTACGCCGCAGTATCAGCGTCTCCAACAGAACGCGCTCAATGTCGAGCGTCAGACCATCATCCGTTTGCGCAACCAGCGCGTCATCAACGACAACGCGCTCCGTCGAATCCAGCGCGATCTCGATTTGGCCGAGGCGCGCTTGAGCGGAATGTAACGTTCACGCGCTTGCTCTAGCATGAGCTGACTTCAACTTACAAAAACCGTGTCTGACAAGAGTGACAAATTGACTTGCCGCATCTTTTTACTCTCTCCGGCTTATGCCGGCGGCAAACGCGCCCAAATAATCCTGAGCGAGCGCGCCGAATTCGAGCTGGCCAGAAAATTGCGCAGTAAGCGGGGCGCGACCATTGGCGAGGTATTCACTTTCCTGAGCGGACTTTATTTTCGAGGCAAAGTGGCCTATGCCACTGCCTTCGCGCGGCCGATCGACACATCGTCTGGTGTATTCGTTATCACGCCGACGCGTGGGTTAGTCGATGTCACAACCAGAATCACTCTAGATGATCTGCACGAATTCGCCGGCCTGGACATTGACGAACAGGATCCACGCTATCGAGCTCCTCTCGAACGCCATTCCCGCACGCTCGCCAGACAATTGCCAACTGACTCCGATGTCGTCTTGCTCGGCAGCATTGCCACTCCGAAATACATCGATGTTCTCCTCAAGAATCTTCGTGAACGCCTGCGCTTTCCGGTCGATTTCGTTGGACGCGGCGACATGAGTCGCGGTGGATTGATGTTGCGTTGCGCCCAAGATCGGCAGGAACTTCGCTACGTTAGCGTCGCGGGCGCAGTATTGAATGGTAAACGGCCTCCGAAACTCATTCCGCTACGTCATCCGCACCGCGCGGACGGGTAAGCAGCCGCTTGGGGTTATGTTAGGGTTTTGCCGCCCGGCAAACTATAGCTCCCGCGCTTGACACAAAGGTATTCGGCGCTGCATCGGTTAAGCGATGGCTCTGGAGATTCAGCCGCCGCTGCCACCGATGGAAGCGCGCTCGGTCGAGCAAATTCCGGCGACCGTTGGCTGGCAGTACGAACCTAAATGGGACGGTTTTCGTTGCCTCGCCTTTCGCCGTGGCAACTTAGTCTATTTGCAATCGAAGTCCGGCCAGCCGCTGGCGAGATATTTCCCGGACGTGGTCGAAGCCATCCGCGCTTTGCCGGCCCGCAATTTCGTTGTCGATGGCGAACTGGCGATTCCCATTTACGGCGTACTCTCCTTCGATGAGTTGCAATTGCGATTGCACCCGGCGGCCAGCCGAGTGCAGAAATTGGCCAAAGCACATCCCGCAATTTTTATCGTCTTCGATTTGCTTGGCCTAGATCGACGATCCCATTTGCGGTGTCCCTTGCGCGAGAGGAGATCGCTGCTCGAAAAATTCGCGCGCACGAACTTGAAACGGCAAGGCCCGATTCATCTTTCACCCGCGTCCGTCGATCTTCGCACCGCGAAAAAATGGTTCGATAAGGTAGGAGGCGATCTTGATGGGGTAGTCGCAAAACAACTTGATGCTCCCTACGCGTCGGGTCAGCGCGCGGCTATGGTAAAGATAAAACAGATCCGGAGCGCAGATTGCGTGATCGGAGGATTCCGGTACGCCAGTGGGAAAAGGGTTCTCGGGTCGCTCCTGCTTGGTTTGTACGACGACGATGGACTGCTCAATCACGTCGGCTTTACATCCAGCTTCAAGGCGAATGAGCGTCACGCCTTGATCAAAAGATTTGAAGCGCTGCGAAAGCCACCCGGCTTTAGCGGAAACGCGCCGGGCGGCCCAAGCCGCTGGACCACAGAGCGAACCGGTGAATGGGAGCCGGTTTCCCCAAAAATCGTTGTCGAGGTTGCCTATGACCATTTCACGGGCGGCCGTTTTCGCCATGGGACAAAGATTCTGCGCTGGCGGCCGGACAAGGGGCCTCGGCAATGCACCATGGATCAAGTGGAACATCGCGAAGGCAAATCCCTCGCGTTGCTGTAGCGGCTTCGTTTGACCGAAGCGCCAATGGGTTGACTCGCGAAGGTCATGTCGCCCAACCCGCCACAACGAAAGCTCAATGCGACCAAGTCAGCTGCTTATCATGTCGAGCCCGCCACGGCGGCGAGATATCTCTTCCTATTAAGCTAGCAGCGAGAGAAGGACGAAAACCGGCGAAACGAATTGATCATCGCGACCAGCTTGGCTCTGTAATTCTGCCAAGGCCGTCGAGAATCTTGGTGCGGCGCGCGTTAACGGTATCGAGCAGGTAAAGTGCGCCCTCATCTGTGAAGATGAGGTGACGAGAGTCCGTACCCCAAACTGGATTCTCGCCTGACGAAACGACGCGCGTACTTCCGCCGTTAAGATCGACAATTGCGACTTCGAACCCGCCGCCACCGCGGACGTTAAAAGCGATTTTCTTTCCGTCCGGCGACCAATTGGGTTCCGTGCAATAGCCGTGGCCAGTGGAAATCGTTTGGCCAGTTCCACCGCCAGATGAGATTCGGTAGAGCTGTGGCCCGCGCCCATCATCATAGGAATAGATGATTTCGTCACCGCTGGGTGACCACGTCGGGCCAGATTCGACACCACGAGTATGGGTCAACCGTCGTGCGCTGCCGCCGTTGGCGCTGACGGTGTAAAGTTCGGGATTTCCATCTTTGCTCACGGTCAAGGCGATACGTCCTCCGTCGGGCGAAAATGCTGCGCCACTGTTCGTCCCAGGAAAATTCACGATTTTGTTTCTCGCGCCGCTCGCGAGATCGATCACATAAACGTCGGGATAGCCGCTTTGATAGCCGGTGTAAGCGATACGCCGACCATCGGGACTGATCGAAGGATGGACGCTGATCACGCCATCGTGCGTCATCTGCCGCGCATTCGTGCCGTCGTAATCGGCCACATACACTTCTTTTTTTCCGCTGCGTGTGGCGATGAACGCAATTTTGGTCACAGCAAAGCCTTTATTGCCCGTCAGCGTCTCGAGGATGTCGTCGGCAAAGCGATGCGCGTTCTCCCGGGTGTTACCGGCGTAGGTTTTGGCGAGAACTGTGCCTCCGCTGTGATCAACCACCTGTCCCTGCAAGCTTCCGCCACTCGCGCTGCCACGCGCCGTGTAAGCCGCATTCCCACCGAGCGCGAAATAACCCGAAACCGTCAAATCGTTTTGCAAGACCTTTGTGGCAGCAGTACCCTCGCTGCCGTTCAACGTCGACACCGTCAGATTAATTTTGTCGCCTTTGCTGATCGTGATCGTTGGCGCTTCTTCGCCTAAGATGGATCCGTCGGAGGCAGACAAGATCGACATCGCACCAACTAAAAGAAAGAGCGTCCCCGGACTGCTGCGCCCTGACTTTTGAATCATTGATCCGAATTGAGTTCGAAATTGATTTTTACGTCGTAATGCTCGCCGTTTCCGAGCCCGACCGGCAGAGGATCAACTTGGGTCACCTGCTTGGCAACCGTGGCAACCGATTCGTCAACCGACGTGTTTCCCGAGGGCTTGATGATTTCGAAATGGGAAACGCGCCCGTCCTTCTCGATGCGCAATCTGACAAGCACGGAGAATTTCTCGCCGGAAGAAGCGACTGTCGTCGGCTGGATCCATTCGCTGTAAAAGCGATCGTGCAGCATGCTGCCGTACCAACCAAACTGCGACTCGCCACCACTGCCGCCGGCATGTCCGCCGTTGCCAGCCGAAGTTCCTTTGCCGCTGCCTGGCTGAGCGGCATCTGCCTTCGGCATCTTAGGCGACGAATCCGCATCGCCATTTTTTTCCAGTGCTTCCTTTGCAACGTTTTTCTTCTCGGCAAGATCGACATCGTCTTCTTTCTTTTCACGCGTTTCCTCAGGCGTCGACTTTGGTTTCGGGGAAGCCTTCGCTACCATCATTTTTTTCGGCGACGACTTCGGGGTTGGCTTGGGTTTAGGCTTAATAGTCGGCTTCGGTTTCGGCGTCACTTTTACTTTCGGCGTGGCGCTCGGTTTGGGCGTAGAAATGGGTGTTGGCGTTGCTGCCGGCAATTGAATGTCGCTCCGAGCCGAAGTTAAAACCGGACGATCTTCGTCCGGTTCATCTTTCATTTCGGGCTCGGACGTGGGGGGTGTTGAGATTTTCCTGGGCTTTGGTGGCGGCGATTTTTCTCCCGGAGCAGCAGCGTTGCCGCCTACGCCGCCGTTCATCCAGACGATGCTTTGTCCATTCGGAATCCTTGAATCGTGACTCCAGCGCACGAGTCCGGTGATGAGAATGAGGTGCGCCGCGCCGATGAGGCCGACATTGCGCCAGAAACGCGCGTTTTTTGGCATCACCTATTTCGCCTCGGCTTTCGTGGCGATTCCTACTTTGGTGATTTCGGCGCGTTGCAACGCATCCATTAAGTTGACCAGCTTTTGCACCGGCAAATCGCGATCCGGCCGAATCACGACCGCGACGTCCGGATTCACGCGTTTGATTTCAATCAATTGCGTGCTGAGCGAGTCAAGATCGACTGGTTGATTGTTCAGCCGGATGGCCTCGTCCCGATCGATTGAAATCGTTTGCACTTGGGCGGTGTTCACGGGCGGATTTTTCTCACCGCTTGATGGAACGACGAGGTTGACGCTGTTCTCAAGCAACGGGGTGGTGATCATGAAGATGATGAGCAAGACGAAGGCCAGATCGAGCAACGGTGTAATGTTGATCTCGCTGAGAGACGAAAGGCTCTGGCGCTGCGAGTAGCGTCTCATCTTCGAAACGCCGCCTCGCGCGCGGCATGATCGACATATTTGTGCTCGAACTCCGAAGCGAGCTCGGCGGCAAAGTTGTCCATCTCCACAATCATCGCCCGGATGTTAGTGACCAAAAAATTGTAACCAAACATCGCCGGGATCGCGACGCAGAGGGCGGTTACGGTGGTGATGAGAGCGCCGGAAACGCCAGGTGCCATGGCGCCGAGACTCGCCGTGCCGGCGACAGCGACGCCGCTGAATGCGTCCATCACGCCCCAGACCGTGCCAAGCAGCCCGAGAAAAGGCGAACCGCTCACCGCGGTGGCGAGCAAAATCATTTGCGATTCGAGTTCGAGCGCGGTTTCGCCAACCGCGCGTTCCATAGCCGCGTTGACTGCCCCCATTTGCGCAGGCGAAATCTTGTCGGCGATCTCGAGTCGGGCGCGAAATGTTTCGTCCACGTCGGCCGAGCCGAGCAGATGAAAAGTGACCTCGCGACAACCGGCGCGGTAAACATTGAAGTTTGGCGAACCGGGGAAGCGTGCGTTCTTCTCAAACAAGCGCAACGGCTGTCGATCTTGGCGGAAGGCGGCCAGGAAACGCGCGTTCTGTTTTCGGGCGAACTGGATCACGCGCATTTTCGTGATCATGATCGACCAGCTGAAGATCGAGCCAATCGCGAGCAGAAGGAGGACGCACTTGCCGGCAACGGTCGCGTGTTCGAAAGCGAAAAGGAGACCGCCAACCGCTAACAAATTCGGAACGCCCATTCCCACGTCACCAAAGTAAGTAATAAATGACGAATAACGAATGTCTAATGACGAACGGCTTTCGCCACGTCATTTCTCGAGCATCCTCTTCGGAAACGTCGGCCGCTTTTTTGCCACGAAAATAAATCCCAGGCCGATGGCAATGAGGAAAAAGGAAAGGAACTGTCCGCGGGTGAATCCAGCAATCAAGGTTGCATCCGGTTCGCGGAAGTTTTCCACTACGATTCGGAAGATGGCGTAGCAAATGAAAAACAGTCCCGTGAGAACACCGTTTGGTTGTCGCATACGCGTGCGCGCAAACCACAAGATCAGAAACAGAACGATTCCTTCGAAAAAGGCTTCGTAGAGCTGCGACGGATGCCGAGGCGTCAAGATCGAGCGCAAGATTTCCTTCACTTGCGGTTGGCGATGGACGGTCGCGACAACTGCGTCCGGCGTGGTTAATGACGGATCGATCCGGCTACAGGCCGCCACCGCGCGATCCGCCTCGTCCGAATGATCAAGCAACTCCTTGGGAAATTGCATCGCCCAAGCAACATTTGTCGCGCGCCCATAAAGTTCGCCGTTAATGAAATTGGCGCAGCGACCAAAGAACAAGCCAACCGGCGCGGTTACGACCAGATTATCGCCGAGATTCGTCCAAGAAATTTTGTGCCGCCACGAATAGTAAAGGGTGAAAAGGAGAATCCCGATCATCCCGCCGTGGCTCGACATGCCTCCTTCCCAAATGCGGAAGATCGAGAGGGGCTGGCGGAGCATTTCCGGTTTGTAGAAAAAGACGTAGCCGAGCCGCCCGCCGAGGATCACTCCAAAGAGAGCAACACCGGTAATGAAATCGGCCACTTTCGATTCGTCTAGATCGGCGTATCCGCGTTTGGCCAGAAACCGAAACAGAAAATAGCTGGAAATAAAGGCGAGCACATAAGCAAGGCCATACCAGCGTGGACCGACATTGTCCCAAAGTCGGAAAATCAGAGGATTAAGGTCATGAACGTAGTAAGCGAGCATTCGTGCGCGATTGTCATCGCGCGTCATCCCGAGCGCAAGCGAGGGATCCCACCAGAGGTGATTGATCGCACAATTCAGATTGCGTGACCATCGCTTCGACTGTGAGATCCGTCGCTCCGCTCAGGATGGCCGTGCTCTTCTCCCGAGCGAACCATTGAGAACTTTGCGTAAGAATGGCGCTGTTCGGCTCACTCGATTCTTCACAACATCTTCCGGCGTTCCAACGGCCACCACCTGACCGCCGTTAGCGCCTGCTTCCGGACCGAGATCGACCATGTAATCCGCTTCCGCGATCACACTCAGGTTATGCTCGATGACAACGACGGTGTTGCCTTCGTCAACTAGCCGGTGAAGCACATTGAGCAACAGATTGATATCAGCCATGTGCAAGCCAATTGTCGGCTCTTCCAACAAATACAAGGTAGAACCCGGTTTGCGCATTTTGCGGATACGCTCGTTTTCCGCGCGCCCAACTCCTCGTTTCAATTGGGTAACGAGTTTTAGCCGTTGCGCTTCGCCGCCGCTCAAGGTCGGACTCGGCTGACCCAGCTTGAGGTAACCAAGACCCGTTTCGACCAGCAAGGAGAGCGGCCGCGCAATCTTCGGATGAGCCGAGAAGAATTCCGCCGCTTCCTCGATTGTCATCTCCATGACGTTGCCAATCGACTTTTCGTTGTAGAGGACTTCGAGCGTCTGGGGGTTGTAACGCTTCCCGTCGCAATCCTGGCAAGGCACATAACTGCTGGGCAGAAAATTCATCTCCAGCTTGAGCACACCTTGTCCCTTGCAGATCTCACAACGGCCGCCCTCGGCGTTGAACGAAAAACGGCTGGCGGAATAACCGCGCACGCGCGACACCGGCAGTTGGGCGTAGAGATGGCGGATCTCATCGAAGACCTTGACATACGTGCCGGGCGTCGAACGCGATGTCTTCCCGATAGGCGATTGATCGACCTCATAAACGGCATCGATCTCGGCAGCGTCGCTGACTAATCTGAACAAATGGCCGTCGCCAGCGCGCTTCCGCTCCGTGATCTCGCCGCGGACAGCCGGCCCGAGCACTTCGTGCATCAAAGTCGATTTCCCCGAACCGGAAATGCCAGTTACGACCGACAGCCGTCCGATGGGAAAGCGAACATCGATGTCTTTCAAATTGTTCGCGCGCGCGTTTCGAATCTCGATCCAACTTTCGACATCGCGTAAACCTCGGCGCGATTTACGGACCGGATGATGGAGCGGCGATTTTAAACAGCGGCCGGTCTCGGAATTCTCTGTCCGTTCGATATCGCGCATTGTTCCGGTGGCAACGACTTGGCCGCCGTGAGTACCGGCGCGCGGGCCGAGATCGATAATGTGATCGGCGTGCCGCATCGTTTCCTCGTCGTGCTCGACGATGACAAGGGAATTTCCCTTTTGGCGCAGCGCCGCCAGAGTGTCGAGCAAACGCAAGTTGTCGCGCGGATGCAGTCCGATCGTTGGCTCGTCAAGGACATAGAGAACGCCGCGAAGATTGGAACCCAGCTGCGCCGCCAAACGAATACGCTGCGATTCACCCCCGCTCAGCGTTTTCGCTGATCGCCCGAGCGCGAGGTAGCCAAGCCCGACGTTCTCCATAAACCGCAATCGCTGCTGAATCTCCGGCACAAGGTCGGCCGCGACGATTTGATGCGTGCCGCGGAATTTCAACGCCTCGATTTTGCGCGCGGCTTCGGTGGCTGAAAGATTCGTGAACTGATCAATCGTATAACCCTGCACGCGCACGTGCCGCGCGACCGCATTCAAGCGCGATCCCCCACAGCTTGGACATTGGCGCGCCTCGCTTTCTTCGATCCACTCCGATTCGCGTTCGGCTGCGAGCTCATTCTCCAGAACAGAATCGCCGTCATCGCTCTGTCCCGTCTGTAGATCCTGGTTCCAGATTTCGCCGAATCCGCCGCACTCCTGGCAGGCGCCGTGCGGCGAATTAAACGAGAATAAGCGCGGATCGAGTTCTTCAAAGGCGCGGCCGCAATTTGGACAGCTCATCTCGGTGCTCATGACGGTGAGCCGGTGTCTCGAATCGAGCAGATGCGCCGTTCCCCGCCCAATCTCGACCGCGCGTTGGGTGAGATTGCGCGCTTTCAAAATTCGCTTGGCATCGATTACGCCGACAACGACTGAGATTGTGTGTTCCTTGAACCGCTCAAGTTTTCGGAAATGCGAAATCGGAATGAGCGTTCCGTCCACGTAGAGCGTGTCGAAGCCCTGGCGCTCGGCCCAACGCGCGACATCGGTGTGAAACCCTTTGCGAGCTTTTACCAGGGGTGCGAGGACTTTCAACGGTCCGCGTTTCGCTGCGGTCTCAACTTGTTTCACGATCGCAGCCAGACTTTGTTTTTCGACCGGCGAATCGCAGTCTGGGCAAAACTGTGTCCCGGTCTTGGCAAAGAGCAGACGGAGGAAATGATAAACCTCCGTCACGGTCGCAACTGTCGATTTACCGCCCCCGCGCGAGACCCGCTGCTCAATCGCCACGCTCGGTGGCAGACCGGTGACCAGATCGACATCGGGCTTTTCCAGTTGCTCGACAAATTGCCGGGCATAAGGCGACATGCTATCGAGAAAACGGCGCTGCCCTTCCGCAAATAAAATGTCGAACGCGAGCGTAGATTTACCGGAACCGCTCAAACCCGTGATCACAACCATTTGATCCCGGGGAATCTTCACGTCGATATTCTTCAGATTGTGTTCGCGTGCACCGTGAATCTGGATGGTGCCATTTGATCGTTTCGGGAGCAAAGGCTGCCAGCCTGTTCCGCCGGGCACCCTGCCCGGCGGCTCTTCAGCCGCGCGTGCAAGCTCTTCGTCGCCGTCACCGTTTCCAGAATAAGATGTTCGCGGCAAGCTGTCGCGAACAGCACGCGAGGCGCGCTCGCTTCCCAGAACTCCGCGCAGAAACCGTCCGGTATGCGAATTGTCGATCTTCGCGATCTGCTCCGGTGTCCCAACAGCAACGACTTCCCCACCGTCGTCGCCCGCCTCCGGCCCGAGATCGATGATCCAGTCTGCGCACTTGATTACTTCGAGGTTGTGTTCGATCACGACGATGGAGTGGCCGCGATCGACCAGTCGTTGGAATAATTGGAGCAGCAGGGAGATGTCGTGGAAATGCAAACCCGTCGTCGGCTCATCGAAGATGAAAAGATTTCCGCGCGTGGCGTCGCCCCTTGTTTGGTGTTCGATATTTCGAGATTCGGACAAATGCCGGACTAGTTTGAGGCGTTGCGATTC
>Ga0307477_10003631_pt1 | contig 11420 bp, 7 predicted proteins | sample atmos_gasesECM2C_FD_203316 | JGI IMG/M metagenome (GOLD analysis project Ga0307477, IMG submission 203316) | Hardwood forest soil microbial communities from Morgan-Monroe State Forest, Indiana, United States - atmos_gasesECM2C_515 | ecosystem: Environmental > Terrestrial > Soil > Temperate...
CGCGCCTCTTTCAAAAGCTTCGGCACCGGCCTGATTCTTTCCGTGGTTCTCGTCTATTTGGTCCTCGTCGCCCAATTCGCTTCGTGGAAGGACCCGTTCGTCATCTTGTTAGCCATACCCCCAGGTTTGGCAGGCGTGCTGCTGTTCTTGCTCGCCACGGGAACCACGCTCAACGTGATGTCTCTCATGGGCGTGGTCATGATGGTGGGAATCGTGGTTTCGAACAGTATTTTGATCGTGGAGTTCGCGCGTCATCTTCATCACGATGGCAAACCAGTCCAGGAAGCCGTCTCCACCGCTTCCCGTTTGCGGCTCCGCCCCGTATTGATGACTTCTCTCGCCACGATCCTCGGCTTGATTCCCATGGCGCTGAAACTCGGCACCGGCTCGGAGGCCTACGCTCCCCTGGCACGTGCCATCATTGGCGGCTTGCTCGTGTCGGTCGTGGTCACGGTTTACCTCGTTCCCGCGGCTTATCTCCTCATCCATCGTAAAGAGAACCCCCAGGAGGTCCAGGCGTGATGCGAGCATTCATTCGAGCTTTTTTTCTCCTGGCATTGGCCTGCTTGCCGCTCCAGGCGCAGTCGCCGAACACACTTCTGCCGGCGGCACCGCAACAGGGCAGAACTCTGACATTGGCTCAGGCCGAAGCCCTCGCTCTAAAAAATAATCCTCAAATCACGATTGGGAAATTGCGCGCTCTGGTGGCCAGTCAGTATGTCCGCGAAGTACGCTCGGCATTACTGCCCACTGCCTATCTCAGCGTCACTGCCGTGGACGCCAATCCAGGGAGCCGCATCTCCGCCGGCGGCCTCAACAATCCGATCCTTTTCCCGCGCGCGGCCGCCGGAGCGACGGTCGGCCAGTTGATCACGGACTTTGGCCGCTCCACGAACTTGCTGTCCAGTTCCGAATACCAGGCCAAGGCGGAGGAGCAAAACTCCGCGGCCACCACCGCTCAAGTCATCCTGGCGGTCGATCAGGCTTTCTACAATGTGCTGGAAACCAAGGCGCTCGTCACCGTCGCCCAGCAAACCGTGGAGGCCCGGCAACTGCTCGTGGACAAAGTCAAAGCGCTGACCGACGCCAAGCTGAAATCCGATCTCGACTTGAGTTTTTCCAAGGTGGATCTGGCGCGGGGAAGTCTCTTGTTGCTCGAAGCGAAAAACAACTATGAAACTTCGCTGGCCGGGCTTTCCGCGATTCTCGGCTATCTCGACGAACAGAATCTCCAACTTCTTGAGGAGCCGGCCGCAATTGCACCGCCCGCTCTTGATGTCTCCCCGCTCATCCGGCAAGCCCTACAGCAACGGCCGGAAGTCCTCGCGCTTCAGCAAGAGGTCCAATCCACGCAAAAATTCAGCAGCGCCGAGCACGACCTCTGGCGCCCAACCGTGAACGCACTGGGCGTCGTCGGAGAAGCTCCGGTACGTGACACCCACATTCCAAACTGGTATGGCGCGGTCGGGGTCAACATCAACATCCCCATCTTCAACGGCTCGCTTTACAACGCCCGGGCCAAAGCGGCTGATCTCCAATCGGACGTCAGTAGGCAGAAACTGGCGGACATGAGAAACAATATCGCTCGCGACGTGCGCAATTCCTGGCAGGACACCAACCGCGCGTACGAGCGTCTTTCGGTTACGCAGCAATTGCGCGAACAAGCGAGTCAGGCGTTCGACCTTGCGCAAGCTCGCTACAATCTCGGCCTCGGCTCCATTGTGGAATTCAGCCAAGCCGATCTTCAGAAGACCGAAGCGGACATCGCCGATACCGACGCGAAGTATCAATTCCAGCTTTCTCAAATTGTGTTGCGTTATGTGACTGCCGCGGCGAGGTAAGTAATGGCTTACGCGGTGGGGCGACGCACCAGGAGCTTTTTCGCGACGGCGGGCGGAAGCAAAGTGGCCATCTTGCGAATCATCGCCAGCACCAGGCGCTTGTCGCCATCGGACAAGGTGGTGCTGTACTTTTTGATTTCCGCGAGAAAGCGAATCTCGTCCTGCGAAAGTTCACCGAGCGCTTTTTGCGTTTCGCGGTCGCGCGGCGTCTCAGTGCCGGGAAAAAAATCTGCGAGCGAAATGTCCATCGCTTCGGCAATTTTCGCGAGCGTTTCGAGGGACGGAACGGTGTGTCCGTTTTCGACGCGCGAGAGGTAGCAACGCAAGAGGCCGGTGCGCCGCTCGATGTCGCCCTGCGACAGGCCGCGCTGGCTGCGATAAGTCTTGATGACTTCTCCAATATTTACCCGAGGCTTTTCTTTTGGCATGGTCTCTCCACTGGAGGGGGTATCTTAGTCACTAACAGCAGGAGTGGCAAGAGGAAATTTCCGGCGGATGGTTCCAATCCGACAACGGGTGAGAAAATACCAAAACGCTTGATTCATGGCAAAGGGCGAGCCGTGCCTCGCCCTTTCGCAACCTTACTCACGGAAGAAACAGCAGCAAAGAAAGCGGTTATCTCTGTGTCGGCGTCACCGTAGCCGGCTGCTGCAAGCGGAATTCGAGCAAAGTCTCGCTCGGCACCTTCACCTGCTGCCCTTTTGTGAGCACTTGGGCCCCGGCGCCAGCCGCGGAGCCGACGCCTGCGCCAATCGCCGCGCCCTTGCCACCGCCGGCAATCGCGCCGATGATGGCACCGGCTACCGCGCCGCCGCCTACCTTCTTGGCGGTGTTCGAACCGCGGCCCTTCCCTTGCAGACTGTAGTCACTGCTAACGACCGGATAGTCCTTCCCATCGATCACGATGCGCGTAAGCTCGAGCTGCAATTCGGAGCTGCCGGAGAAGTGCCCGGCTTCTTTCGCTTCGGCGAGTCGGCCGTAAATATCCGTGCCTTTGCGGGCTACAATCGAATTACCTATGTACAGGTCCGTCTCCAGGCTGGCATGAAACACATCGCCGACGTGGTTCTTTGAGGAGTCCACGCCGTCGATCATCCGGACAAGGAGTGATTGTCCCGCGGGGATGGTGATACCACCGCTGGAGTTCGTCGCGGTACTCGCGGCGGCGGCCATGGAAGCGGGAGCGACAACCGGAGCTGCCGCTGGCACCGAACTCCCCGAAGGACCAGTAAAGGTCACCGCCACGATGTCATTTGTGTTGAAGGTCTGGACTTCGCCATTCACCTCAAAGCGAAGCACGGCTTGTGTGCCGCCGAGATACCTTCCTTGCAAAACCCGGCCATCTTTCAATTCCAAAGTGTCCGCAGCAGCGAAGCCCGTGAAAAACAACCCCAGTGCAACCGCGGCAACCAAACGGTTTACTCGATTCATTGCTCCCTCTCTCGGCCGAAAATCGCAATTTCGCATGATTTCCGCCTTTTCCCCTCGCACCCAAGTCTACTCCACAATTCTACTGCATTGGATGATCGAGATACGGTCAAAGGTTGCGCCCAACGCAGTCCCAGAGGGCCCGACAACGGGTAGCGGAAAGATTCATCGCATATCGTGGAGAAGAGGCTAGGCAAGAAGGCAGCTCGCCGGAACGCTCGTGCCCTGGTAATGCCATTCTGAAGGACAACGAAAAAGGGCCCAAACCAGGGTGGCTTGGGCCCGCGAGCTTCGAGCAAACGACACGATTCGTACGTGCCGGGCCATTGTTGCCCGGCGTGCGGGCTAGAGTTGGCGGCGAGCCTGATCGGCTTCTTCAGCCAGACGCATGAGCACCGGCACGATCCCGGTGTCACTTTTATTGGTCTTGGGATTAATGAAAAGCCCGTCCGTGACAAATGACTGGACAGAAGCGACCGCCCCACCAAAAGCTATTGAAGTCGGGCGAATGATGGCCACCGGGCCAAACTTCTGGTCCAGGAAGTGGGTTGGCTCGGGCATGATCAAGTTGGACTGCAAGGTGTCCCCGTTCAAGGATTCCGGATCCGTTTCACCCTGGGCGGCGCTCAGCGTGGAAAAGGTCACCGTCGAGTTGTTCACAGAATCGACGTCCGTCAAGGGAGTGGCATTGCCGGCTTTGTCCTGCCAGGTCTGGAAGTGCATGGTTTCGCTGGGGCCGATGCTCAACAGGATTCTCAAGACTTCCAGGTTGGTGACGTGCTGTGCCAGCGCCGGATAAAGGCTAGTGCCGCCTTGCTCGATGAAGGCGAAGTGGAATCCCGCCGTGAAAGCGATGGCCCTGAGGTGGTCGGTGAACGTGGACAGCGTGGGATCATTGAGATTGATGACGCTTCCGTTTGTGTCGGCGTTGCTTCTCGGGATCGCCGTGTGCTGCCCGACGTTCAGACTGGGGACCGCCTGGGCAAATGGTGCCTTGGGATCAAAATCCGGGTTGGTGATGCTGCGGTAGCGCGACCAAAAACTGGTGTCGATTGTGAGCTGGGTAAGATTGGTGAGGCGCCCAATTTGCTGTGCCCCATCGGCCGTACTGCTCGGCAAGACCTTGAAGTGGCTGAGGTCAGCGGACCCCGCGCCTTTGGATTCCAGATAATTCTTAAGAAACCTGGCATGACTGATTTCGTCGTCCGTGTTGTCGTGGATGTATTGCGGCATGTCCCCATCGAGGAGTTGCAGCGCCTGTGAATAGGCCGCGTTCCCACCGGTGAGTCCGGTGAACTCGTTATCCTGGGTACCGCCGAGTTCCGCGTACTGTCTCCAGAGGTCTTCTTCGACCTGTTCTAGGGCCTGTAGGAACCTTAGAATGGCGACGTCCCCACTGGTGATTGGAGCGCTGCCGGCTTCATCTTCGCGGTCGAACGCAAACGCTTTGCCGGACAGCAGCCCGGCGCCCATAGTTGCCGCGCCTGCCACTGTTCCGTTCTTCAAGAATGAACGCCGCGTACTGCCCTTCGTGAACACATTTCCTTCTTTCTTCATTGTTCTTTCCCCTTTTCGATTCATAAATTGAGTCCCGGTGCAAAGAACTGCGGAAAAATGTCGAGCCTCCTGAAGCCTGGGTGCTGGCTGTATGGGATTGGTGTTCGTCCAACTGACCTCGCATCAAATTGCAGGTCAGTCCGCCGCACAACGGAGGAAGAGGGGCCGGCGGGCCAGCCACGGACCCCTCTTCTGTTATTGGACAGTGAGAGTGACGGAAGTTGAGTGAGTGAGATTCCCCGAAGTTCCGGTGACTATCACCGTGGCCATGCCACGTTGTGTTCCGTTCCCGGGATTGTTCATGCCGTAGCCGCCGCAACCGCTGGCGGCAAGCAGGCAGGCCGTCGCAAACAGAAGAGCCAGGCTGCCCGCGAGGCCGGGGATCCACTTGTTCCCTGTCATGCGGCGTCTGTTGATGCTTCCGGCGAGGAAGGTGGCCAGCAAGACCAGGGCGGGAATCGCAAGAACCATGGCGTACCGTCCGCCGGTTTGATTCCCGCCTATCAGTCCAGCATGCATATAGGGCGAGGAGGAAGTGCCGATCGTCATCATGGACGTTGCTGTCCCGCCGCTGGCAGGCGTGACGGTCGCTGGCGAAAAGCTGCACGTGGAATTCGTCGGCTGCCCCGAGCATGTGAGGGTGACGGCAGAGTTAAAGCCGTTAAGTCCGCCAAGCATCACGGTGAAGGAAGCGGTTTGTCCCGCGCTGATGGTCGAGGTCGATGGCGACGCGCTGATGTTGAAATCGGAGGTGGGCGCCGGCGCGGCATTCGCCGTGATCGCCGAGAAGAGTCCGTGTTGTTCATTGGCCAGGCCCGCCGTGATGTACATGGCGTTGGCATCGCCGGAAGGCCCTCCGCCGCCGAAGACCATGTCCCACAGCGAGACATTGGTGATGACTGTGCCGTTCTGATTTTTCATCTGGTCGACGAAGGCACCGGTGGCGAAGTTGTAAGCGTTAATCTTGCCATCGCCAAAATTTCCCACCAGAAGATTGCTGCTGGCGCCGAAAGAGCCGAAACTCGCGGGAGGAATCACTACGCCCCAAGGCGCGTTGAGGTGGGAATCACTGGTTATTCGGCGGAGCATAGTGCCGTCAGCGGCGAAGAGGTCCACGAAACCAGCTCCGGCAATATGCAAGGGATCGTGCATGGGAGCGTCTTGCAAGGCATACGTGACCACCACCATGGCGGTGTTGTTGACATTGATGGCCTTAATGCCGAACGGCGAATATCCGGGGGAGCCCGAGCCCGCTGGAACGGCCGGCGGCGCCGGATCATTAAACGCGCCCGACCCGAGAATCAGCGTTTGCTTGAAGCCGGTGTCGTAAACCTCGACCTTGCCGGACCTGAAATTTGTGGCCAGAAGAAAAGTGCCGGTCGCGTTCTTAATCAGCGCTAGGCCCTTATAAACCGCGCCGGTAGCCGCTGATGGGATGGCGGAATTGTCCACCGTCAAGATGGTGGAAGCCCCGCCGGTCCATGCGGAGATCGTTCCGTCTTCCGTGTCAAATATAAAAAGCGCTGCCTGGCCGTTCAAGTTGAAACCCGCACCGCTTGGTGGCGCGACTATTCCCGTGGGCGTCGCTGGATTCGAACTGCCTGTTGGTGGGGCGACCGTAAAGTAGCCGTTCAATGCTCCGTTCTGGTCGTACAGCGTTGTAAACCCACTGTTGTTGTCGGAAACCCAAAATGGATTGCCGGGCACAAAAGCGATTCCCCAGGGATTCACCAGTTTGGCGTCCATGTTGGCCGCCCCTGCCGTGTCGGATACCAGATTGGTTTGCTTGTAGCTGTTCGTCTGCGCGTGGGCTGACGGGAGTGCCAAGGCGCTGACGCAGGCCAGCCCCAGTACGAAAGTCCAGAACTTCTTCATGATTGCAGGGTGCTCCTCTTTGAGTTAAGGCAGCCGTGACGACGCATGCCTAGAGCTTCTCTGGGCTTAGACGGCAAAAGCTTGGCGGGAATAAATCAGCGGAAAGACAAGTCTTTATCGACGTACAGAGCACTCGGTCGACAAGACTTATGCGAAAAGGTCAACCCAGAACGATCAGCGCCAGCAGGCAACCCTGCGTCGGGGCCGGGCAAGCCACAGAAAAGGACCAATGAACGAAGCTCAGGTTGCAGTCCCGCTAGTACGGTTTGGCACGTTTGAAGTCAATCTCTGCTCGCGCGAACTTCGCAAGCATGGGATGCGAATCCGGCTGGAAGAAAAACCCTTCCTAATTCTGGAGATGTTACTGGAACGTGCCGGTCATGTTGTAACCCGGATAACGCTCCGCGAAAGACTCTGGCCCGACACCGTCGTTGGCTACGAGCACGGCCTAAACACCGCCATCAACAAGCTTCGCGACCTGCTGGGAGACTCCGCGCGGAATCCTCGATTCGTCGAAACCCTTCCGCGTCTGGGCTATCGCTTTATTGCGCCGGTAGTCAAGCCCGGAAATGCGATTGCAACCGACAGTAAGAGAATGCTCCTGGTCTTACCGTTCGAGAGTTTATGCGGTGATGACGAACAGGAATTCTTTGCTGAAGGATTGACGGAAGAGACGATCTCGCAGCTCGGACAGCTCGATCCCAAGCGGCTGGGCGTCATCGCGCGAACATCCGCCGTCCAATACAAGGCTACCAAGAAATCCATTAGAGAAATTGCCGCAGAGTTGCACGTCGACCTCGTGTTGGAAGGGAGCGTTCGGTGCGATGGCCGGCGCGTTCGCATTACGGGCCAGTTGATCGAGGCACGGGACCAAACCCATCTTTGGTCGGCCACTTATGACCGGGATTTGCATGACGTTCTGGATGTCCAAACCGGTGTGGCAGGCCAGATCGGAAAGGCGCTGGCGCTCGAGTTGCTCTCTCACTAGGGCACCGTTGACTCCACGTTCCATCCATCTACCACCAATTCAAGTGTCAGCCCATCCTGCGAAGGGAAATCAAATCGCGCGGTGACGGATTTTTTCTCGCCCGGCAGGAGCGAAAAGTAGTTATCGCTCCAGAAAACGGGCGTAATGTCTTCCCCGCCTTTGCCGCCCGTGACTCGCGGATGAACCATGAATGCCACGCTGTTGCCCTTGTTCTCTGCAATCAACGTCAGCGCGTATTTGCTTCCATCCGACGCAATCGACTTCGTTATGGTGACTCTGGCCTTGGGAAGATTGTTCAGGCCGCTGAGGTCCGCAAACTCTTTCTGCGGTGTATAGACAGTGTCTCTTTTTCTGCCCCAGTCGAGCACGTCGGCCTTGGTCGACAGCCAATAGAAATTGTCGCTCACCAGTTTTCCCGCAGCGTCGTGCAGCCTCAGCTTCAGGAAATAGGTCGGCGTCAATCCATCCGGCACGTGCAAATCAAACGCTTTTGTGCTGCTGTCCGCCCCCAAATCGAGTGTTGCCTCCTGCGAATCCTTTTCCCTGGCATCAACGTTGTAAATTTTCGCGCTGACTTTCATTCCCTTGAGCGCCTGGTACGTATCGTTTACGACCGCAATGGAATTGTCATCATAAGAATACTGAACATGGACCGGCTCCATCGCCTTCTTGGTGCCAAAGTAGCCGCCGGCGGGCACGAGGTAATAGTCATAGAGGTGCCAGATCAGCGACGGCCAGGAATTGTTGAGCATCCACTGGATCACGCCGGTCGAGGTGTACTTGTTCCGGCCGTAAGCCTCGAACATGGCGCGCTCGCCGTCGTAGGTCATCGCCTGCGCCTTGCGCTCGTAATCATCGAGCGAAGTTGCTTGTCCGTAGCGCCGGGTCAAGCCGTCTGTGAAGACATTGACGTTGGTAAAGCGCTCACCACCGGCGTGAAAGTTCCACACGTCATCGATCGGCCACAAGTGATCCTTGGGAATGAATTTTTCGAGCGCTTCGCGCGGCGGAATGGCCGGTCCCGGGCTTGTTTCTGTGTTGTAGCCGTACGCTCCGCCCGCTTTGGTGTCCGCCAGCCAATACACTGGCGGGACATATTCATAGGGTCCGGTCATCTTCACGCCGGACTTGCCGGTGATCTTTGCAGACTGTTCACTCGCGGAGGATACCGAAGGGTTAGGCCACTCGGCTTCTTTAAGAGCATTCAAGTACATCTGCTCAACATCCGCGGGAGGAGGATTGTCGCTTCCATAGAGCCAGACAAAGACACTGGCGTGATTGCGTAGACGGCGCGCTTGGTCGGCCATGGAGGCTCCGGCGATGACGTGCGTCTCCGGCGTCCAGCGCTTCCATTTTTCCCAAGCGTCGCAACAGGTCCAGCCCGGCATGACCAGAATGCCTAGCTTGTCGGCCTTGTCGAACAATTCGTCGCGATCGATGCGACCCTCCAGACGAATGGTATTGAGGCCCATGTCCTTTACATATGCAAGGTCGGCATCGAGTTTCTTGGACATGGGACGCAGAAACATATCAGGAGCCCAGGCTGCGCCGCGAATTAGGATCTTCCGGCCGTTGATTTTGAAAAGACGGTGCCCCGCTTCCGTAAGTTCGGAAGTGACTTCGCGAATGCCAAAAGTCACGGAGGCGCTATCGGATACGGTCGAGGCGCCGCCCGTCTCAAAACGCAAATTCGCCGTGTACAGATCCGGCGTCCCAACAGTGTGCGGCCACCAGAGCCTCGGGTGCGCCAATTTAAGCTCTGCAAAACTCTCCGGCGAGAACCGGACTGTTTTCACTTCCCCCGCCGCCAGCTCAACGTCCTGTTTCAAGGTCTTGCCATCCATTTCGGCGATCAACGCGCCCTTCACTCCCTGCTCGGACTGATTGCGAAGCTCGGCACTGACTGTGAGTTCGGCCGATTTGTGGTCGGAATCCAGCTTCGACTTGACAAAAGGATGGCGAACCGCCACGGGACCATTCGAGGTCAGTGTCACTTCTTTCCAGATGCCCATGTCCTTATCGGCCGGCGTCGGATTCCAGTCCACCCAGGTAATGCCCAGATCATTTTTCTCGGGCGCGAAGATTTCCAATGCGACGGCATTTGCCCCGATCGGATTCAGCGCGCCCGTCACGTCGAACTCAAAGATCCGGAACGTGCCCGCCACATCCTTGGCATCCGCGATCTTTTTTCCGTTCACCCAAACGTTGGCGCGGTAGTTGATTCCAGGAAAGTGCAGCCAATAGTGATCGCTGGCGCGGGACTGTTGTAGACTGAATTCCAGCCTCCACCACCACGAGCATTTAAACGGGCTGCCTTCCGGCATATCCTGATTGGCGAAGAGATTCTTCTCGGAATAGTTCATTCCAGGGAATTTTTTCAAATTAGTTCCGTACGTGGGATCTGGGTAGGTCTTGTCGTCCACCAGGGTTCCAACGACCGTGTTCGGCACCGTCGTTTTGTTCCAGCCGGAGGTTGCAAAGCCGGGACGCGACACCTGCTCGCCGCCTGCTTGCACTTCGCATGACGACTGAATCTGCCAGCCTTCGTTTAAGGAGACGGTAGAAGCTGACAGGCCTCCTGATTCGCTCGCAAGGACCGCCGGGGCCGCCAACAGGGTCGTGGCTAGAATCCCCATTATCGTCATGGAGTTGCAACGCAGCATCTTTCTCACCCCGCATAAATAGAATGCCTTGCTGGAACCCAATTTTAAACCGTTTCAATACGCAAGCAAGCCCATTTTTCGCGCGATCTCGGCGAGGCATAAATTCTGCAGGTTTCATTCAACGCATCGATAATTGCTGCCCTTTGTTGTGATCCATTTTTTCGGCTTCGGTGAGAGGTGGCGGAGTGGTCCCGGAGGAGGGGGTCGAACCCACACGGTACTAAGTACCACTGGATTTTGAGTCCAGCGCGTCTGCCAGTTCCGCCACTCCGGGCTTGCATTTCAAAAATAGCACGCCCGCGCCCGGCACTCAAGACGGGACCGGAGGCAAGAATGAAGGTGTGAGAAGCTAGGGCAACTGCTGCTGAATCAGGCGCCCGGACACATTTGCCGTGGTGTCCGTCTGGATGACAAAGGCTTGTGAACCGCTGGCCTCATAAAAGGAAACATGGAACAAGTTTGTGGATGGAAGAATAAACGGATACGTCGTGGGGATAAGCGGCGGATTGGCAGCTGGCGTCGGAACATTGAATGTACCAGTAAAATGCCCTGCATTGGATGCGTCCGCGGCATAGGCGCCTGTGAAAGGAGCCGCCAACATAACCGTTAGGAGGGGCGTAGTTGCATCATCCCAATCGTAGTCCGAAACTCCATTCGTGAAACCCGAAATCCCATCGCTGGTGAGCACACCCACCAGGGCTACTTCCCTCGGCGTAGCCGCCGCAATAGCGTTCTCCAGATTGAGTGCATTGCCACCCAGGATATTCGACGCGGCCGGTAGGTTCTGTGGAAGTAGCACGCCGGACCCGACAATGTTTGCATCTGTATGGAGAAGCAGTGCTCCTCCTCCGTTCGACGAATTGTTGGGATCAAGGATATTGAGCGCGGGATCCACGGGATAAACATTAAAGGTTGCGGGCCCGCCTGAAGCGTCCGTTAGCGTCAAGGTAGCCGGGTTCGCACCGGGCTTGTACGATCCCGAAACGGTTTTTCCTGTCGTGGGAACAGTCGGCGCGCCACCTGCATTGGAGTCTGAGATACCCGCTGTAATCGTTCCTGTCGCATCGG
>Ga0307477_10003632_pt1 | contig 11419 bp, 13 predicted proteins | sample atmos_gasesECM2C_FD_203316 | JGI IMG/M metagenome (GOLD analysis project Ga0307477, IMG submission 203316) | Hardwood forest soil microbial communities from Morgan-Monroe State Forest, Indiana, United States - atmos_gasesECM2C_515 | ecosystem: Environmental > Terrestrial > Soil > Temperate...
GCCCTGACCTTTTCAGTCCAGGACGCCTCGGCAGCCCTCCCCCAGAACTGCCAAACTACGAATTGGATAGTAGAGGCCTGCCATTTTTGTGTAAACGTCACTTTGGTAACGGAATTAGCGCAGAGCTGAGGAGAGACTCACGAAGGTAACTGTTGCAGACGAAGTAGTTGGACGGCTAACGCTTCTGCCAAGTCTGGCCCGCATCCGCAGTAGTCCATATTTCGCTCGAAGACGTCACGATTCGACCTTGCAGCGGATCGGCAAATTGCAGGCTTACGATATCGTCGGTCAGCACCACTCCCGACCACGTTGGCACAACCTGCACCCAATGCATGCCTGCGTCGGTCGAGTGATAGAGATGTCCGCTAGATCCTCCCGCCCACACGTCCGGCCCGTTCGCTGATACCGCGCGGAAAACAATCGGCGCCTGTTTCATGTCTGCTTTGTCTTTGGCGAGCGCTTTTTCGCGAGAGGATTTCATGGCCAGGCGCACGTTTGCTCCACTGCCCATTCCCGTTGCGCCGGTCACGTCGACATCCTGCCAACTCTTGCCCTGATCCAGCGATCGCTGCAAACCTCCCAGGGCATTGATCGACCAGCGCGCACTTTCCGGTGCCAGAGGAGCCGTCTGCGTGAAGTTGCTGCCATCGATCGTCGAGACTGCATAGGCATCGGTCAGTTGAGCCTTCGGAGCATTCGCGCTGGGCATCGTCTCGGCAGGCTTGGCTCTCGCAACCTCGGCTCCGGCATTTCCGCCAGTGGGCTGTAGAGCCGTTACCGAGCGACCGTTCACCGCGAGAGTGTCGAGATCCTGAGATCCCTTATCGGAGCTTATCGCCCCCCCAATGGCGGAGCCTGATGTCACAGGCGCAGTTGCCTGCGCGCTGACGACAACCTGATTCGATGACTGCTTCCCGGAAAATTCCGCAGGCACCGCAGGAGCAGGCGCCTGTGACTGAAACGCGTAGGCATTGTTATTCGCATTCGCGGTTGCGTTCTGCTGCCACTGTTGCGTAGGTGCTGCCTTGGGGCCGTGCGGCAGTACTTGAGGGCGCAACATCCCCCTGGTGCCGCTAGCGTCCGGCCTTTGATCCCGAGGCGGTGGCTGCAATTTGGCGAATTGCTCCAGGCGGTTTAACTCTTTTGCTTGAGGAGCAAGTTTGGACCTGACTTCGCTATCCAGGAGTCCGTTCTGAGTAGCTTTCTTCTGCTCGTTAGCCGCCGCAGCCGGAGCTGCGGGCAAGGGCTCCATCTGATTCTTGGCCTTCTCGATTTCCTCTCGCCGCGGCGCCTCGTTTAAAGCGACCGTAGCTGGATGCGAGCTTGCGTGATACCGCAGAACACCGAACGATCCAACCACGACGACGCCGGCCGCTACCAGTCCCCATCTAAGCCGGGGCCAGGTAAGCCATCTGCCCCGAAGGGGACGGACCACCGCGACCGTCGGTTCCTGAGCAGGCCGCGAAAGGGCGATAACATCTCGGCACTCGCCACACCGCGCCAGGTGCTCCAGAACCTGACTTCGTTCGCGGTCCGGCAGCGAGCGCTCCGAGAACGCAGTGAGTACATCCGCGTCAGGATGATCGACGGCGACCGCCGTAGTCTTCAGCCGTTCTCCTACGATTTTGGGTAATTTCTCCATCTCACTTAATCGCGCTTCGTCCCGGAGCCTGTTCGCAGGCAACTTACCTGCGCGTGCCGGGCACACCCCCAGCCCCGCCGGTTTCACCTAACCTTCGCCTTCCGGAACCCGAGCTTCCACTCTCTTCTCTGAGAACGCGGGAGGCGGGGTTTCTTGCGCCAGACTGCGCCGAATATCCACCTGCAAGTCACGAACATCGACTTCCAAGGCTTCTTCTGCCTGCCGCCGCGACATGCCATCTTTGGTCAGCGCGGCAACGATCTGTTTCCGCAGCGACTTCGCCAGTTTGTCCAGCTTGCGGCTGATGGTGGACTCGTGGACGCCCAGCATGCGGGCAATCTCCGCCAGGGTCCGGTCATCCAGATAATACGCGCTCAGGACCATGCGGTCTTCAGCAGGCAGATCAGCCAGAACCGCGTCGGTCGCCAGGGCGAGCCGATTGTCGGAGGTGGTCACTGGCTCTGGGTCAGGAGCGCGAAACTGAACGCCCTCTTCCGACTCTTCATCAAGACTTACCAGCCGCTTGGTGCGGCGGTAACGGTTTACGTATTCCTGCGCCAGAACCGTGCGGAGCCATCCTTCCAACGATCCCCGGCCGGTATACGAAGCGAGCTTCGAGACGCGCTGGCCTTCCCGGGTGGTTGTGCCGTAAAGATCGGCGTATAGAGTTTCGGCCAATTCCCGCGCAGCCGAGTCTTCTCGCGCAATGCGGAGGGCTGAGAGATACAGCTTCTCGCGATACCTCGTCAGGAAGATCTCCCAGGCGGAATTTTCTCCCGCGGCACAGGCGCGGGCCAAGGCCAATTCATCGACTCGCAGGCTCAGGAAGAAGCTGCGCGCATCATCCTCTGATGAGGCGCCGTACTTGGTTCCAACTTCACATAAGATCGTCGAGAAGGATTCGCGGGTGAGACCAATTCGTTCGCAGCCGGCCTTGGCGTGCAGTTCCGCCAGCATCTCGCTCGCGACAGCTTGCACAGCCGGGTTGGACTTTGACGAACTCATGGCGCCACTAAGGATTTAGACACCTTCCGTGCCAGCGTTCGACCAAGTGGGTGTTCGCCGCCTAAACGACAGCGCGCGACCTCTTGCACTCTTCGCAGGGACACACTTCTCGCAGGAATTTCCACGAATAAATCCCCAGGTCGTGGTTGTCGTTCCAGGAGAACTTGATGGCATACTTTCCCACGCCCTCGGCCGAGAGCGGCTTTGCGGTCGGCTTAAAGATCAGCAAAGCCCCCTGTTTCGCAGTCGCCGGATCGCCCGGACGCCGCCCGGCCTTGCCTCGCTCTTCCTCGCACATCGCGCACGGACAGGCATCCCGCAGGTAGACAAAACCATAATGCGACACGTGCCCGTCCCCCCATTCGATGTCCACTCCGGCCCCGGTAGTGAGATGCACCTTGACTGACTTGGGATCAGTAGAGGCAGTAGGCAATGGAAGCGGGGACTGCATAGGATAAGTATCGCATAGGGACACCCGGGCTGGGCGGAACCGATGGCTTCGTGGCCCTCGTTTGGCCTTCTGGGTCGGCTAGCATGACGCAAATCGACCTTAGAGTTCAGTTGCCCAGCGTCTGGTACCGGTTCTGCCCTCAGCCGCGTGGCGGCGGCATGTGAAAGCCCGGCACGGCAGTGCCGGGTAGGCTAGCACATAGCGCACGAGTCCCGTCAGGGACGCCACGCTCCGCGGCTTCATCCGACACAAATTCTGGGTCATATGCGACATTCGACTTGCGCAACAACGACACGAACTCATCCTCAAAGGAATGCTTCGCAGGGTGCTCGTCTTGATGTTCGAGGTAATGCCTTACAGCATCGGCATTCGACGCGCTCACGCTGAACGCGCCGTAGCCTTCCTGCCAGACAAAATCGAATCCGTGTTCGGCAAGCCAGCGCGAGGAATTTGCTTTCAGGAGCTGAATTGCCTTTGCCAACGACACGGTTGCGGGAAGCACGATCAGCATATGCGCGTGATTCGCCGTCCCGCCGGCGCAAAGCACAGGAATGTCGCGGCCCTTGCCGATTCCCACAAAATACATAGAAAGCTTCTCGCGTAGATCGTCGGGAATGGAGTTCGAACGGTTCTTGGTGCTGAAGATGCAATGAACCAAGACATTCGGATAGGTGTGAGCCATCAGCGTACCGTCCTTTCAGGACTCGTTCCTCATCTCGTGCGCACCCGGCACTTCCGTGCCGGGCTTTCACATACTGTGCCTTCGGCACTGCATTTATCGACGAGAGGAACGTCTCAGCTTTCCTGAAAATTACCGGTGTGTCTGTGACACATCTCACGAAATTCGCGGTTCGATTTCAAATCGGGAACAAGTGATTGCTCGTCGGCACGAGTTTTCGTAGGTTTGCCGTCGCCGTTGCCGAACTCGTTCATCTTCCTGTAAAATCTAGGTTTGCCCTACAAGATCTGAAACTTTCTGGGAGCAGCAGTCCAATGGCACAACAATGCGATATCTGCGGCAAGAAGCCGCAAGCGGGAAACCGCATCAGCCACGCCCACAACGTGACCAAGCGGCGCTGGAACGTCAACTTGCGTCCGGTGCACGCCAAGGTCAATGGGCAGGGAAAGCGGATCCGCGTCTGCACGTCCTGCCTGCGCAGCGGTAAAGTCGTGAAAGCCTAGAGCTCGGTCCACCGCAAAGCTGATCGGAATTCATCAAGCCATGGCGAGGGAAGAGTGCGTCTGGGGAAATCTCAGTGTCCTCGACGCCAGTTATTCTTTGGGTGGCGCAGGAGTTGCAGCGGCCGGTGTGACGGCCAAAAGCTGCACGTCAAAGATCAGCGTAGCATTGGGCGGGACAATGCCTTTGTATCCGTTCTCTCCATAGGCCAGTTCCGGAGGGATGCGCAACTGCCGTTTTCCACCGACCTTCATGCCGGCCACGCCTTCGTCCCAGCCTTTGATAACGTTTCCTTGCCCGAGCGTGAAGCTGTAGGGCTGATGGGCGTCGACGGAACTGTCAAATTTCTTCCCCGTTGTGAACCACCCGGTGTAATGCACTTTCACGTGATCGCCGCTCTTCGCCTCGTCGCCGGTGCCGACCTTGATGTCCCAATATTGCAGTCCGGAGTCCGTCTTAACGCCGTCGCCCGTAACCTTTGTGGGAGCATTCGTGTTGGGCACGCGTACTGGAGTCGTCCTGTGATTCGCAGTCTGCGCAGACAGAAGGCCGACAGCAACGAGAACGGCTGCACAACTGATTCTGAGCTTTATCATGAGTCCCTTTCACGGACAGAACCAAGACCGCAGAGGGAAACTTTGGAATTACTTAATATCTGCAAAATCCGTTATTACCTCCGTGTCCCGCCCTCTGCGGTTTTCATTTCTACTCCAGTGCAATCACATCAATTTCGACAAGCACGTCTTTGGGCAGGCGCGAGACTTCAACAGTTGACCGCGCTGGTGGTGCGGAGCTGAAGTACTTTCCATAGACCTGGTTCATGGCGGCGAAATCGTTCATGCTTTTCAGAAATACACCACAGCGGACCACTTTCCCTAGCCCACTTCCAGCCGCTTCCAGGATTTCCGATAAGTTGCGCAAGACGCGGTCCGTCTGCGCGGCGACATCGCCCGCAATAACTTGCTGTGTTGCCGGATCAATGGCTAGTTGTCCGGAAACGAAAACAAATCCGTTGGCTTTGATGGCCTGCGAATAGGGGCCGATGGCTTGCGGAGCGTCTTTGGTGGAGATGATTTCGCGCATACCCAGAAAAGACTACACCACAGCGGGCACAGGGGAACACAGAGGAAACGCTGAGGCTGGGAACTGAGAATTTTCTAGATCTTTTGTAGCCTCTGTACTTCGTGCACGCCGGGGATCTTCCGCAGCCCCACAATGATCTGTTCCAGATGCTTCAAATCTGAGATATCGAGGACGACTTCGACACTCGCCTGGCTATTCGCCGTATGGGCGGCGATGTTGCGGATATTGCTCTTCGCGTCTCCGATCACACCCGTGATGCTTTTGAGCATGCCAAATTTGTCATCGCAGAAAACCGTGAGCTTCACCGGATAGGCGGTCGGCGTACTATCGTCTCGTGCCCACTCAACATCGATCTTGCGCTCCGGTTCGTAAAGCAGATTCGTCACGTTCGGGCAGTTCACCGAATGCACCGCGACGCCTTTTCCGCGCGTAATGTAGCCGACAATGCCTTCGCCGCGGATGGGGTTACAACATCGCGCGCGATACACCAGCATATCTCCCTGCCCGCGCACGGTGATCGCGTTGTGATCTCCGAAAACTCGCCGCACGACGCTGGTCAAGCCGCCGGGCTGCGACGTTAAGCCCTCGGACTCGATATCACCGGCGATTGAAGGAGTGGCACCCGCCGGTAACAGTCTCGCCAGCACCTGGCGCGCCGAATATTTGCCGTAGCCGATCCCTGACATCAGGTCGTCGGCCTTGCCCAGTCCGTAGCCGGAGGCGACTTTCAACAGGTCTTCGTCTTTGATCTCTTTCAGCGCAATGCGGTACTTCCGCGCTTCCTTCTCGATCAGCTTGCGCCCAATTTCAATCGCCCGCTCGCGCTGATGGACGTTGAGCCAGTGCTTGATCTTGTTGCGCGACCGCGAAGACTTGACCAGCCCCAGCCAGTCGCGACTCGGCTTATGGCCCGGCTGCGTGAGAATCTCGACGATGTCTCCAGAATGCAGCTTGTAGCGCAGCGGCACCATGCGCCCGTTCACCTTGGCGCCAATGCACGTGTGTCCAACTTCCGTGTGAATCGTGTATGCGAAATCAATCGGCGTAGCATCCCGGGGTAGCACGACCACCTTGCCCTTCGGTGTGAAGGTGTAAACCTCTTCCGGATACAAATCGACTTTCAGCGTCGACAAAAATTCATTGGGATCGCTGACGTCCCGCTGCCACTCCACCACCTGCCGCAACCATGCGAGGCGCTGCTCGTCCTGCGCGGACACCGGGCCGTCTTTATATTTCCAGTGCGCGGCGATGCCCTCCTCCGCCATTTTGTGCATCTCTTCGGTACGGATCTGGATCTCGAATGGCGTGCCGTCCTCGGTGATCACGGAAGTGTGCAGCGACTGGTAGAAATTCGGCCGCGGCATCGCAATGAAATCCTTAATGCGCCCCGGCACCGGCCGCCAGAGGTTATGAATGATCCCGAGCACTGCGTAGCAGTCTGGCAGCGATCGCGTGACCACGCGCATCGCGCACAGATCGTAAACCTGGTCGACCGAAATCCGCTGCCGCTGCAGCTTCTTGTGAATGCTGAACACGCGCTTGATGCGGCTCTCGACCCGCGCCTGAATCCCGGCCTCTTTCAGCTTGTCGGTGATGATCCCCTGCATTTTGGCGAGGAACGCCTCACCCTGCTTACGCCGCGCATTGACCGACTTCTCCACCTGCTCATAGCCAAGGGGATCGAGGAAGCGAAAACCCAAGTCTTCCAGTTCTCCGCGAATTTTGCCCATACCCAGCCGGTGCGCAATCGGCGCGTAAATCTCCAGCGTCTCTTCGGCGATTTTGTGCTGGCGGTCGGGCTGAAGGTGCTCGAGCGTGCGCATATTGTGCAGCCGGTCGGCCAACTTGATCAGCACTACCCGGATGTCATCCACCATCGCGAGCATCATCTTGCGCAGATTTTCGGCCTGCTGCTCCTCGCGCGTGGCGAAATCAATTTTGCTGATCTTGGTGACGCCCTCGACAATGTGCGCGACCTGTTCGCCAAACTCTTTGCGGATGTCGGCAATCGTGACGGATGTGTCTTCAACCGAATCGTGCAGTAGGCCGGCAGCGACCGCCACCGGGTCCATTTTCATTTCCGCGAGTACCAGCGCGACTTCGAGCGGATGCACCAGGTAAGGCTCTCCCGAAGCGCGGGTCTGCCCATCATGGTGCTTGAGGGAGTAGTCGTAGGCTTTCTTAACGATGGTGAGATCGTCTTGCGGGCGGCTCTCCTGCATGCGCTTCATCAAGTCGCGAAACTTGGTCAGCGTAAGGGCCGTCGTTGCAATCTGTTGGCGCAAGCTCGCCATGATGGATTATACCCGCCAGGGAAGAGGGCTCGCAGAAGGCGGTTAGGACGCTATTTCAATTATAAACGCGAATTGCATCCCCTTCCGTTCAGACAGCTGTTCCGGGCTCGATCCATCCGAATATGACCAGAGTAATTTGTCCGCCGGAAGGGCGCGCCCTAGGCTCAATTGAGCGTTTCCCGAGGTGAGCCATGGTGCAACTCTCTGACCGTAACTGCTCGAAGACGGCATTCCTGCTCGTGATCGCCGCCATAGCTTTCGCTGGGACTTGTGCGTCGCAGAACACTCCACCAGTCAACTCTGGCGAACAGATTCCCGTTGCCGGGCACGCAGTCCCGGCGGATTACGGACAGCTTTCCGAACACAACCGCGAGTGGGTCATGACTCAACCTCCGCAGATCCAGGCCGAATTCCTGCTCGGAGCAGCCATCAATCACGACCACGGCGCCACCGGCATGATCAACAAAATGGTCGACGACTGGCATGGCAAGCTGCACTTCACCAACAAAATTGACGACCTGCAGCTGACGGCGCTCTACTCCAATGACCTACGAGTCAGAGCCGCGGCTATCGAGATCAACCTTGCCGTCTACAAAATCGCGAAAACGGATGAGGCCGCTGATCACCTGATGGCGGAGGCAGAAAAGTCTCCAAGCTGGCGTCCGTTTGCCATGTGGGAGCTAGGCATGTTGGCCAATCGCGGCGTTGAACTGGAGAGGATCCACGAATTTCTTCGCGGCTACCTCCACGACCCTAACGAGAAGACGCGGCACTGGACCGTCGAGGGCATTGCGCATCTGGGCGCCGACGACACGATTAAAGACTTTTTGGACGTTTTCCGCAATGATCCTTCCCTGGAAGTGCGTGAGCGCGCCGGATGCAGCCTCGCCAAGTCTGGCATGTTGACCCGCGAGCAGCGCATGCTGGCCGTACCTGGGCTGATCGATTTGGCCTATGATCCGTCGCTCGACAGCACCACACGCTCATGGGTTTACCAGGCATTGAGGGAGATCACCAACGAGCACATGGGCAACGATCCCGCCGCATGGAAGAACTGGTTCGCAACCGATGGGACCAAGCGCCGCCAGGAGTTCAAACAGGGCGAGCACTGGTCTGTGCTGGGGAATAACTAGGGCGTATCTTCCGCCCGTGACTTTTCCCGATTTCACGCTCTTCGAAGGTTTCAAATCTGTTCACGTTTGTTGGGACGCTTCGCAAACTGATAGAGTGACATTCTCTCTGTCATGATTTCCCGAATTCTCGTCAGCGGTGTTTCCGGCCCGATCGGGGCTGCCCTTCTTCCTTCCCTTGACACGCTTGGATACAAGGTGGTCCGCCTCGTGCGTGGTTCAGCTGCCCACGATGGCCAAATCCACTGGGATCCCGCTCAACCTGTTTCCCCCGAATCAGTTTCCGGCTTCGATGCCGTCATCCACCTCGCGGGCGAAAGCATCGTTGGGCGCTGGACCGCCGCTAAGAAGCAAGTGATTCGGGACAGCCGCGTCATGGGCACCAGTCATCTCGCGGCGGCCTTGGCGAAGACGCATCACAAGCCGCTGGTTTTCCTCTGCAGTTCCGCTGTTGGCTACTACGGCGACCGCGGCGACGAAGTGCTGAACGAGCAAAGCGCCCCCGGTCGCGGATTCCTTCCGGAAGTGTGCCACGAGTGGGAAGCCGCCACCCGACCGGCAGTCGATGCCGGCATCCGCACTATAAGGATGCGAACCGGCGTGGTGCTCAGCCGGAAAGGTGGCGCATTGGGAAAAATGCTCACGCCCTTTAAAATGGGTGTGGGCGGACGTATCGGCGACGGCCGCCAATGGATGAGTTGGATCGCTATCGGGGACATGGTGGGAGCCATGCATCACATGTTAAAGACCGATCTTGTTCAGGGCCCGGTGAACATGGTCGCTCCAAAGCCTGTGACCAATGCGGAATTCACTCGGGTGCTGGCCAGTGTGCTGTCCCGTCCTGCGATTTTTCCCGTCCCGGCCCTTGCCGTGAAGCTGGCCTTCGGCGAAATGGGAGAGACGGTCTTGCTGGGAAGTCAGCGGGTCGAGCCCGGCCAATTGATTACCAGCGGATACCCCTTCCGCTTCCCAACGCTGCGGTCAGCTCTCCAGTCGCTAGGTCTTTAAACTGGGCAAGAACCATGTAGGGACAGCCGCCCCGGCTGTCCGGCGGCCCAGGTGTACCGGGCCGCAGCGCTTTTGTCCTCCACAACGAGTGCAACTTTTCTCCCATCAGGCGAGTCCAATCCAACAGCTTCATAGTTTCGTACTGAACACGGAGAGCTTCATGCAATCTTCTACTCACCTGGCCGTTGTTCTTTTGGCACTCCTGGGTGTCACAGCCTGCAACGCAAAAGCAAATCCTGCCGTAGCGGCGGTACCGGCGCCAGCGCTCGATGCTCCAAATGCGTCCAGCGCGGGTCAGCAGACGGCTGTGCTTTCCGGAGGATGCTTCTGGGGCGTGCAAGCTGTATTCCAGCACGTCAGGGGAGTGATTACCGCGACCTCCGGCTACTCCGGCGGAAAGGCTAAGACTGCCGAATATGAGCTTGTGAGCACCGGCGACACCGGCCATGCCGAGTCGGTTCAGGTCGTCTACGATCCTTCGCAGATCACCTACGGAGAATTGCTGCGCGTATTCTTCTCGGTTGCGCACGATCCCACGCAACTGAACCGTCAAGGCCCCGATGAAGGTACGCAATACAGATCGTCGATCTTTTATGCGAATGATGAACAGAAGCGAATCGCGCAGGCCTACATCACGCAACTCGATCAAGCGAAGGTATTTTCCAGCCCAATCGTAACGCAGGTCGTTCCGCTCGAAGGCTTCTATCCGGCAGAGGCCTATCACCAGAATTATGCGGCCCTGCATCCCAATCAGCCGTACATCGTTTTCAATGACGCCCCAAAGGTGGCGCACCTGCGCCAGCTGTTTCCTGATATCTACGTTGGGAAATGATAGCCGCTAGGACGAATCATTGGTCGTGCCAGTGGAAGAGCTTATGCGTGATCTTCCATTCGCCATTCCACTTGAGCAACGTGAACACGTCAGAAGCTCGAGCATTGGCCCCCGCCAACTTGCCCGACCAGTGTTGAACTTCCAGATGCACAACAGCGATGCTCTCGATGATCTCGATGCGCGCGAAGCGAGGATTGATATTCGGAGCCGGGCCGTTTGCGGTGACCCACTGGAACACATGTTCTACCGAGCCGCTATACTCAACTCCTTGACCGTACCCGGAGATGGTTGCGGAGGGATGAAAGGCAGGACGCATGAGTTCGCCGTCGCCCGCGCGAGCGCCAGCAATGTAGCAATGCATGGTACGGGTGATCGCGTCATGTTCGGCAAGATAGGCGTTGGCCGCGGGTTTGAGTTGGGGAAGGCTCTCGGCCTCATCGCACAAGATTTCGCCGGGCACCTGGTGCGTAACCGGCTCCAGGCCTCGATCTCGTGCCGGTAGCCGAAGACAGTGTCCTGCTTTTCGTGCTCGCGGCGGTGGACGGGCAATCCCTCACTTGCCTCCCAGCGCGTTCGCTGCGGTCCAAGTACGCCGCGATCTGCTTCCATGACTCCAGAGTTCTTTGTGGAGTGCTCCGCTCAGGCATCCCCAAACCCCCGCGGAAGATTATGCCGAAAGACTATACACCAGAAACTGCCCGCTAAACTCTGCGACTCAGGCGTGCCAGTGAAACGCCTTCTGGAAGATTTTCCATCCACCGGGCATTTTGAGCAGCGTAAACAGATCAGACATC
>Ga0307477_10003633_pt1 | contig 11413 bp, 11 predicted proteins | sample atmos_gasesECM2C_FD_203316 | JGI IMG/M metagenome (GOLD analysis project Ga0307477, IMG submission 203316) | Hardwood forest soil microbial communities from Morgan-Monroe State Forest, Indiana, United States - atmos_gasesECM2C_515 | ecosystem: Environmental > Terrestrial > Soil > Temperate...
TCGTCATCGCGAATATCAGAGACCTTTTCGTCTCCATTGAGCGTGATCGCAGTGATCCGGGTCGATTTTGCAAAACGCACGCGATAGCGCAGGACGCGGTTGTCCTGATCCTTGCTTTGCTCGACTAATTCAATCGCGCCGAGCGCGCCGAAAGACCGGGCCGCCGCGCCGCGGTCGTCGATCTGTTTCTTGAGGTCCAACCAATATTTCGCCTCGAACGGCGCGGGACCCAAATCTCCGCCCGCCAGGTGCGCGTAGTAGTCCTTTACCATTTGCGCGATTTTCGGGTCCTTGTCCTCGATGGGCTTGTAAGGCGGCGGCATGAGGGATGGGACATAGAGCCCGGCGACGTGGGCCGCGATCCGCGAGGGCTTGGCGTTGAGCTGATTGGTCAGCACAACCACGCTGATTTTTTCATCGGGGTGGCGGCAGTAATAGCTGGTAAAGCCGCCGAGCCGGCCATCGTGCGAGACCCAGCGGTGGCCCTTGTCGCTGTGAAGGAAAAACGCAAAGCCGTAATCGTAGGTCCTGCCGTTGTTGAACTTGACCGGCATCCACATCTGTTGCCAGGACTCGTGCCGCAGAATCGTTTCGCGCTCGATGGCCGCGTCCCATTTCACCAGGTCGCTCACGCTGGAAACCAGCGCCCCGGCCGAATCGAGCCAGGTGAGGTCGAAATAGCCGGCGTTGTGCTGGGCGTTGCGCCTCCACACATACCCGGCGGCGCGGCCGGGGATGATCTGTTGCGGGTCGTCGATCCGGGTCTGGTCCATGGCAAGGGGGCCGAAGATTCGACGGGACAAAAATGCCGAATACGGCTCGCCCGAGACCTTTTCGATGATCCTCCCCAGCAGGTAATAGCCGGTATTGCAGTATTCCCATTTCTGGCCCGGGTCGAAACGAAGCGGGTCCTTCGAGCAGGCGTCGGTCATCGCCACAAGCGTCGCGGGAAACATCGCGAGCCGGTCCCAGTCCTTCAGCTCCGTCGAGTTGGGAATGCCAGATGTATGGGTCAACAACTGTCGGACCGTCACCCGTGACCACCCGGCGGGCACGCCGTCCAGGTATTTTTTGATCGGATCATCCAGGCCGATCTTCCCCTCCTCGCAAAGCATCATGATCCCCACGGCGGTGAATTGCTTGGTGATCGATCCGACGAGATAGACCGTATCCACCTCGGCCGGGACGCTCAGCTCGATATTGGCCAATCCGAACCCGCGGGCCTTGACGAGCTTGCCATCAAGGATCACGCCCAGCGAAAGGCCGGGGATGTGTCGCTTGACGATTTCGGCGGAGATGTAATCGTCCACCGCGTCGGCACGGAGGAGGGATGGGCAAAGGAGAAGCGCACAAATCGCGATCGTGTTGATTCGTCGCATTTGGGGTGGGACGGATTCTCATCGCCGCTGCGCAAGGCCGCAAGCGTCGAGAGCAGGATAAGGAATGAGAGAAGGAATCACGGCGCCAGGATCGTCTCACTACCAGCGGGCGTGGCGATGTCATGAAGCCGGGGGTGATCGGCAATGAGGCGCTCTGTTCCCATCCTGGGATATCAACGGATTGATTCCGGCATCGTTTGGCCGGGGTTGGACTGGAAGACGATCGTCCTGCCGGTAGTGATCGGGGCAGCGATGGGGCTGCTCGCGCCCATAACTTTGCTTTTGCCTCGTCTATTTTCGCAAAGCACACTATCGCGGCCACATCTCGGGAGACAGGCAATCTTTCACCTGGCAATGGCCCAGGATACGTTCAAAGTTGACGTTGGGCGCTATCCAACGACGCAGGAAGGCCTCGCGGCCCTCGTTACCGCGCCGCAGAGCGTCGCGGGCTGGAAAGGGCCGTACGTCAAATGGGCCGCGGGCTTCCGCGATACCTGGGGGCATCCCTATGTTTATCGCTGCACTCCCGGCGCAAGCACTTTTCACTTGTTGTCAGTCGGCCCCAACGGCAAGGAAGGCACCGCCGCCGACATCACAGATCTTTCAACGCCGGGCGAAACGTCGAATGATCAAAGCCGCTGAGTTCAAACGAGGTCTCGCCTGACAGGTGCCGCAATGAATGATGCCGTACCAATCTTGTCATATCGAATCGAAGCAGGCCGGGCCGGCCGTGCGCCGACCTGGCGGATTGCACTGCTGGTTACGGTGCTCGTGATCCTTCTCGCCTTCGTTCTTTGTCCCGTCAAAATTATCGGTAAAGGCGACGGAGCGCGGGCCACGGCAGCACGTCAGGATATCGCGCAGTTCGCGCTGGCCCTTACCGCCTTCAAGGCCGATACCGGTCGATTCCCGACGACGCAAGAGGGATTGCAATCGCTGGTTGTGCAACCCGGTGGGCTGACGACCTGGAATGGCCCGTACGTCAGGAGCCAGACCGGTTTCAAGGACCCCTGGGGCAATCCCTACGTCTACCACCGCACTGTCGATCGTGGCGCAGAGGGCTATCAGTTGTTGTCGCTCGGCCCCGACGGCAAGGAAGGCACCGCCGACGATATCAGTGCCGGCGATTTGTCGCCGCCGTGAAGTTCCTGCTTTCCCAGTCAATAGCATAGCGATTAGCATTCCCCCAAGCGGGGCGGGGCGGGAGCCATGATGAAGCCGCGATTCTTTACACTCTTGTCGGCGATCGCATTTCTCGGCTTCTTTGCCATCGGCCTACTCTGGGTCCGTTCGCTTATTCTGCGCGATGAAGATCACATCATCTACGTTCATGGCCCCTCCAGCCGCATCCGAATCGACGTCGAGGGCAACCGGATCACCGTTGCGAGATTTCCCGCGGCTCCGGATGATCGAAAGCTGCCGGTCATCGTCATGTACAACCCGTCTTATTACGATGTGTCCGATTACAATCAGTGGCGACGCGAGGCTGACGCCCCATATGGGAGCGTCTGGGAATGGGCGCCGCATCCGCATAGCTTTCTGGGGTTTGGATTCTCGACAGGTGCCGCGCTGCCGACGACAGGGGCCGTGCTTCCGCGATACCCGCTGCCGCCCGCGTTCAGCTTTGTCTTCATATTCCCGTTTTGGTTCGTCGTGTTGGTCGCAGGTATCCCGCTGATCAGGCCCACACTTCGCGTTTTCCGAAGGTGGCGTCGACGAAGACATCGGCTTTGCCAGGTCTGTGGATACGACTTACGGGCAAGCGGCGAACGATGCCCCGAATGCGGGACGCCGCTGCGCGAGAAATGATGGGCCGGCAACCGGCAAGCGATCGAGACTATACGTAACGACTGACCATCCGCTGATGCCACCGCGGTGGTTGAAAGTCGCGTCGCCAACCAAGCAGCAATGATTTCGCCGATCTCATCCTTGGCGTTCCCCATCGCCCTCTGCGGTAACGTTGTTCGAACCCGCCGGGCTGACGCTCCCTGGCTTGGCCGGGGCATTTGCGATCTGCCAGCGGTAGGCAAAAGAGGCATCGCGAAGTTACAATCACCTCCCACTGAAATGGACCGGCATCCCGCGCCAACCTCGGACCGGCGCCCGATTCGGCGGTTTTCCTCAATCCTGTTTTTTACGACCGTGGGATTCTGCCTTGCCGCGACGGAGGGGCGCGGCGGAATGCCGACTCCGGTGCTATCAGTCAACGCCTATCCGGTTCGCAGCCATTTCACGATCTGTTCGTGCTGGTCACGAGATAATGAACGCCCTGAGCCATTCCGGTGCTCCGCTCAGAGCGTCGTGCTTGCAGATAAAGAACGCCACAAAAAAGAAAACTGTGCACACGCCGGAAACTATGAGCTTACCGGTTGAGAACGCCCGTCCCTTCCTTGGAAAGATGGCCGAGCACAGGTCCTTCAACGCTCGGAACAGAAGGACGACGGCCAAAAGGGCCGCGTCTGCGGCGACGACCTCGGATGGCCCCAATTTATCGGAGACACCGCGCCACAGCCGATACGCAAGAAAGAGACAGACGACTGTCGGAACGAAGCGCACCGCGACCGTCGGGAACCAATTGTCGTCGTCCTTAATTCCTTGTAGAAAGCGCCTGACCACGTACACCGCGATCTTGGTCCACACGTCCCACAACAGATAAATGCAGAAGATCCAGAAAATCCAGCGGCTCTCAGGAACAGCGCTCGGAGTGTACGTGATCTTATCGCCGGTTTCTGGCTTCTGGAAGTCCACAGACCGGACAAGAATGAAATAGCATACGACCAACGCCACGTCGATCAGAAGGACAACAAACTCGGGGTCGAAGACCTCGGTAACGTCCTGCCTTCCCCCGGGCGACGGTGACAGCGTCCAGCCGACGAAGCTTGCAGCGATTACGGCGGCTGCCAGAAACAAATGGCTGTATGCTGGTAGATAATGCTGCCACGCTTCTTTCTGCTGCACGAGCGTGGCCACTTGGAGGCCGATCTCGCCGACCGCCACCGCGAACATCATTCCGACGAACTCGTGCCGCAGCTTTGGTTCGCTTTCGCGTTGATGGATTCGAACGCCCGACAGTTGATGTGTTTCATGCGGCATCGTATTGCGTCAAATCAGTACCAGTCGGTGGTGAACACATGTTCGGTGAGCATTGTCGCATTTCCCGCGCTTTTGCAGGCGGCGGCAAATGGGCACCGTCTCACACCCGACGCCAGAGCAAGAGGAACGTACCGAGGTGGAAGTGTGCAAGTGACCGGGCACCGGCGGCAATGCGGAGAGTTTCGCGTACAGCAGGACCGAAACACATTCCAGAACAAGTAATGAAGCCGACTGGGGTTTCGGATCTCAGTCAGCTCCGAGACCAGCATTATCGCGTCATGGACTGCCGTTCGGATTGCGACGTCCTCTTCGGCGGTCACCGGGGTCTCGTTCTGAACTTTCTCCTTCAAAGTCCGATCATTTATTGTCACCGTCCCAATTCGAAGGTGGCCGCGGATTTCGTGGTAGTCCACCGGCGCGCCTAGGTTCCAGTCGTCAGCGTAAGTCCAGAGTCCCCCGTTCCGCATTAATGCCAGCAGGAAATAGGCCTTCTTGTGTACCGGATCATTGTATGCGCGAAATCGCGAGAGCAACTGTAGCAGATTAGGGTCTCCTTCAAGGATCCGTCGGCCAGCAAGCCGGTAGAGGTCTTCAAAGTGCTTCCATCCGTTCCCGATCATAACAGATCCAAGATCGCGGATGAGTCCCGCGCGACCATCGGGGTCTGTCAGTCGATCGCCAAGCGTCTGATCACGAAATAGCTGTCGCAAATCATCGCCGGTCATGTGCGTCCACGTCTCCGGCGTCAGAAGCCGAGGTTGAACAGCAATAGCCGCCTCGAATCGCGCGGAAAGGTAATCCCAACCTTGTAAATTTCGCCCGTTGACGGTGCCGGCCAATCGCACCCCCCCCTTAGGAGAAGTTTGGTGACAAATTGCCACCAGCCAAAAATAGAAGTTTCCGATATCGAGGCGAGACGCGCTGGGTAGAGCGTTGTCCTCGCGATCGATCGGAACTTCGTACGTCGAGATGAGCGTTGCTAGTTTCCGGCACGCTGCTTCATCTACTGTAACTAGTGGCGCGGGCGCAACCGCAACGCGAACATTAGGCGATTTTAAAACTTCGGTCATAAGCTCCGCCCTAAAAGCATAAAATGCGAGCTGGCACGCCTGCATTATAGGATGCGCGCCTGAGTAATGCACACCCATGGGGGCCGCCGCGCGGGCGTTTATGACTGACACCGCACTTGCGGTCACGTGGCCCCATACATCTCCCCCTTTCGGCCCAAATGCCTGAGCAACGGTTCGGCGGATAGCTCGCGGCCGGTGACGCGTTTTGCCAGCTCGGCGGCGCGGTAGCGCATGCCGTGGCGGTGGATGTGATGGCGAAGCCAACCCAGAAGTGGGGAGAATTCGCCGCGGGCGAGTTGGGCATCCAGGTCGCCCAGGTCTTTGGCGACCTGCTCGAAGAATTGGGCGGCGTAGAGGTTGCCCAGCGTGTAGGTGGGGAAATAGCCGATGGCGCCGCCGCTCCAGTGGATATCCTGGAGGCAGCCGCGGGCGTCATCCGGCGGCGTGATGCCCAGGTATTGCTGCATCTTTTGCGTCCACGCCGCGGGAAGGTCCGCGACGGGCAGCTCGTTGTTGAGTAGCGCCCGTTCCAACTCGAAGCGCAGCAGCACGTGCAGGTTGTAAGTCGCCTCATCCGCCTCAGTGCGGATAAACGACGGCCGCACGTCGTTGATGGCGAAATACCATTGGTCTTCGCTTACGTCTTTCAGCGTCTGGCCGAAGGCGGATTTGGCTTTGGGAAGAAACGTCTTCCAGAAGGATCTGGAGCGGCCGACGAAATTCTCCCACATGCGGGACTGGGACTCATGGATGCCTAACGAAACCGCCTCGCCGCACGGCGTGCCGAAGTGGGTGGCGGGAAGGCCCTGGTCGTAGAGGCCGTGGCCAGTCTCGTGCAGCACGCCGAAGAAGGCGTCGCCGAAGTAACGCGGGTCGTAGCGGGTGGTCATACGCGTGTCGCCCGGGCCGATGCCGGAGCAGAAGGGATGGAGGCTCACGTCCAGCCGGCCGGCCTGGAAATCGAAGCCGACCGCCTCGGCGGCCTCGCGGGCCAGCTTCGCCTGGGCCTCGGGCGGGTAATTTCGCTCGAGTATTTCGATCGGGGCGGCGCGGCCGCTGTGGGCGATCTTGCCAATCAGCTCGACCAACGGGCCACGAAGCTGCTCGAACGTCTTGCGCAAGTTCGCGGCGGTTTCGCCCGGTTCAAATTCATCCAGCAGGGCGTCATACATCTCTGCGGCGTAGCCGATACAGCGGGCTTCCTGCCGCTTGAGCTTGAGGGTTTTGCTCAGCCACGGTGCGAACGAGGGATAATCCGATTTCTTGCGCGCTTCGCCCCAGGCCTGCTGGGCCAGCACCGCGACGCGGCTCTGCTCTTCGACCAGCGAAGCCGGCAGTTTGCGGGCCCGTTCGTACTTGCGCCGCGTTTCCCGCACGTTGGCCGCGGCATCGGATTCGCGATCGGTGACGAGCGAGGACGATTCGATTTCTCCCAGCCAATCGCCGATTCGCGGCGACGTGAACCGCTCATGCACCATCCGCGCCAGCAACGAGGACTGTGCGGCACGGTGATCGGTCCCCTTGGGCGGGAGCTGGGTTCGTTCGTCCCAGCCGAGCACGGAGCCGACCGATCCGAGCAGCGCGATCTCTTTGAGTTCCCGAACCAGCAGGTCGTAGGTTTGTTGTGCGTTGGGCATGATCGTATTCAAGTCGGGAACGGCGGTTTGGTCCAGCCGGTCCCAGAGAACAAAGTGCAGCCACAGAGGTCACAAAGGAAATGCAGCTCGCCACAGATGGACACAGATAAAGACATTTTTGCTTTGTTTCTCTATCAGTGTCCATCCGTGTCATCCGTGGCAATTCTCTTCGTATTCCTCTGTGGTTTTGATTTTGCATTTTGCGGCGTGGGCTCTACAACGGCCGGCATGGCATCGATTCTGGTCATCGGCCCGCATCCGGACGATCAGGAACTGGGGATGGGCGGAGCGATCGCACGGCTGGTGTCGCAGGGGCATCGCGTCCATCTGGTGGACATGACCAACGGCGAGCCGACGCCGCGTGGCACCCCTGAGAAGCGAGCGCAGGAAGCCGCCGAGGCGGCCAGAATCCTGGGCGTGCAGCGCACGCTGCTGGGCTTGCCGAACCGGCAGGTGGTGCACTCGATCGAGGCGCGCCACAAGGTGGCCGCGGTAATTCGCGTTCATCGGCCGGACTGGATTTTTCTGCCGTTCCCGATCGACGCTCATCCCGATCACGTTGCCGTCACGCGGATCGGCGAGGACGCGCGCTTCGACGCGAAGCTGACCAAATCCGACATCCCCGGCGAGCCGTGCCATCCCAAGCGAGTCATCTATTATTACGCGACCCATCTGCGGATGAATTTCCAGCCGACGTTCTGTCTGGACATCAGCGCGCAACTGGACGTGAAGCTGGCCGCGGTCCGGGCTTACGAGTCGCAGATGGTGGCGATCAACGACCAGGTGCCCGAGATGGTTCGGACGATGAACGCCTATTTTGGCGGCCGAATCGGGACGGCGTATGCCGAGCCCTTTTTCACTTATGAGGCGCTGGGGTTTTCGGGGCTGGATCAACTGATCTGATTCGTTCAGCAAACCACTTCGTACTCGATCGGATAATAAATCAGATCGGGCCGGACGAGGTGGAGCTTGCGGAGGCGCACTTCGGGCGGACGCAGGGAGTCGAGACGGGACTGGGTGGGAAGGGCGGCAGCCGGGGCGGCGGCTGGCGACGGAGAAACCATGGCGGGGGAGGCGGCCAACACCATCCCGGTAAACAGGAGCTGCCGCGTCAGCGGACGAACACGGAATATCATAAAGACCAACTTCCCACCGGCGGGGGAGAAACGGTACCGGCCAGCGCCTGCTCCGCCTGCGGCGGGAAGCAGGGGGCCGATAGTGCAAAACTTACCCCGAGGTCAAGAAAGCGCCAACGAAAAAATTACGCCGCGACATACCCGCCCTTCGCCGGTATGCGAATTGAGGCAATTCGTGCCCTCTGGGTGGGGTTATAAGCCCCAAATTGCTATTTCCCCAATCAGGCTGGGGAAGTAACATCTGAGCCGATCCGGCGTATGAAATAGCAATTCGATTGGCGAACGCGGTACGGCAGCGGGGCGAGCGCCCTTGCCGGCCGACTTTGCGCCATTCCATCCGCACTCAATGGAGCTCGATCCCATGTCACACTTGACGCGACGGTCATTCCTGGAACAAACGTTGTACACGGCGGCGACGGGCCTGGCGGCGGCGCAAGCGGCGTCCGCAGCCGATACGCCCAAGAACCAGGAGGGACCGCCACCCACCACCAAAGTTTCCCCCATCGAGAAGATCGGCATCGCGGTCATCGGTCTCAACGGCCGCGGCAAATCCCACATCGACGCCTACTGCGGCGATGACCGGGTCGAGATCGTCGCCCTGTGTGATGTGGACGAACATCAATTTACCTCGGCCCAGAAAGCCCTGGAACGGCGCGGCCGCCCGGTCGCCAAAACCTACCAGGACATTCGCAAGCTGCTGGAGGACAAAGACGTTCAAGCCGTGTCGATCGCCACGCCCAACCACTGGCATACTCTGGCGGCGGTCTGGGCCATGCAGCGCGGGCGAGACGTTTACGTCGAGAAACCGGTGAGCCACGAGGTAACCGAAGGGCGACGGCTCGAAGAGGCGCGGGCCAAGTATGATCGCATCTGCCAGGCGGGATTGCAGTCGCGCTCGACCACCGCCTGCCAGGAGGCGATGAAATACATCCACGAAGGGAACATCGGCAAGGTGCTGTTGTCGCGTGGGCTGTGCTACAAGCTGCGGCCGACGATCGGTCATTTTGAGGACAGCCCTGTCCCGGCCGGAGTCGATTACGACATCTGGCTCGGCCCCGCCCCCAAGCGTCAGTTCAACAAGAACCGCTTCCTTTATAACTGGCACTGGTGGTGGGACTACGGCAACGGCGACATCGGCAACCAGGGCGTTCACCAGATGGACATCGCCCGCTGGGCGCTGGGCAAGACGCTGCCCAAAGCGGTGATGGGGTTGGGCGGCCGCTTCGGATACAAGGACGACGGCGAAACGCCCAACACGATGCTCTCGCTCTACGACTATGGCGACAGTAAGCTGCTGTTTGAAGTACGAGGTTTGAAGAGTTCCAACCTGATGGGCGTGGGGACGGGTAACATCGTCTACGGCACCGAGGGGTTCGTGGCGTTTACTGCCGACTACGGCTCGGTGGTGGCTTTCGACAACAAGGGCAAACGGGTCAAGGCATTCCGAGGGACCAAGAACCACTTCGCCAATTTCATCAACGCGGTCAAGAGCAGAAAACAGTCCGACTTGAACTGCCCGGTGCTCGAGGGCCACTATTCCGCCGCGTTGTGCCATCTGGGAAATATCTCGTACCGGCTGGGCGGGCCGCAGCCGTTCAGCGTTCCGACGCGGGCGGTCAACGATGAAATGGATTTGGCCGAGGCGTTCGGGCGATACGAGCAGCACCTGGCCGACAGCATCAACTCCGACACCAACAAGCCGCTCAAGCTCGAGGGGATGGCGTATCAGATTGGTCCCAGGCTGGATTTCGATGCGGAAGCCGAGAACTTCGGGTCCAACGCCCGCGCCAACAAGTTCCTGAGGCGCGAGTATCGCGAGCCGTTCGTGGTGCCCGAGCGCGTATAGTTTGAGTGGGGCAGATATTCTTGCCTGCCATCGAATTGGTGAGCGGGGACGCTCCTGTCCCCCGAACCAATTCGAATCTCCCCGGCAGACAGGAATGTCTGCCCGACCAGTATTGCAATATGCGGTGCGTCTCTTAACGTAGAGGCCGTTGCCGCGCGAAGGACCGCCGCGGCAGAGAAAGGGTTGAATTGTGAAGACGCTGGACCTGGATGCGTTTCGCGCCACGCCGCTCAATCGGGAGCCGTTTGACTACCTGATCGTGCCGGAATTCGTGAAGGCCGAGGCGCGGGCTGCGGTCAACCGCGACTATCCCCAAGTGCCGGACCTCGGGAGTTTTCCGCTGGAACGTCTCAAGTACGGCTTGGCATTCCAGGACCTGGTGGATGACCTCGAATCGGAGGAATTTCGCCGTGCGTTTGAGGAAAAGTTCGGCATCGACCTCACCGGCCGGCCGACCACGATCACCGCGCGCGGCCGGTGCGGCACCCGCGACGGATTCATTCACACCGATTCGGCCAGCAAGATCATCACCGTCCTGATCTACATGAACAATGATTGGGAAGCCCAGGGCGGCCGCCTGCGGCTGCTGCGCTCGGGCAGCGACCTGGAAGACATGGTCGCTGAGGTTCCGCCGACCGAGGGAACGCTGGTGGCGTTTCGGCGCAGCAACAACTCGTGGCACGGCCACAAGCAGTTCATCGGCCCGCGCCGGGTCATCCAGTTCAACTGGGTGACCGACAAAGGCAATCAGAAGCTGGTCATGCTGCGGCACCACTTCTCCATCCCGTTCAAGAAGGTCATGTCGCTGATGCGGCCTCAGCCCAGGGAGCAGCCGGCCGAGCGGATGTGAGAGACTCACGTTGCACTTTACCGATCTTCGCGAGCGCGAGTTTGAGCGCATCCTCCTGATCAAGCCGTCGGCGGTGGGGGACGTGGTGCATACGCTGCCGGTGCTGGCGAAGCTGCGCCAGCGGTATCCGTCGGCGCGGATCGATTGGATGCTGACGCCGGGGATCGCGGAATTGATCCGTCATCACCCGGCGTTGTCCGGCGTCGTGCTGTTCGCCCGGGACGATTATGCGCGCTCGTGGCGGGACCTCTCGGGGCCGCTCGGGTTCATCAAACTCCTGGCCGACCTGCGCGCCGCTCGATATGACCTGGTGATCGATCTGCACGGGCAATTCCGCTCGGCGCTATTCACGCTCGCCACGAGAGCGAAGACGCGAATCGGCTTCGACCGCCCGCGGCGGTC
>Ga0307477_10003634_pt1 | contig 11412 bp, 13 predicted proteins | sample atmos_gasesECM2C_FD_203316 | JGI IMG/M metagenome (GOLD analysis project Ga0307477, IMG submission 203316) | Hardwood forest soil microbial communities from Morgan-Monroe State Forest, Indiana, United States - atmos_gasesECM2C_515 | ecosystem: Environmental > Terrestrial > Soil > Temperate...
CTGGCGTTGATCTGCCAGATCCTGGCCGATGCGGCGATGCTGCCGGCATGGCTGCTGTGGTTTGTGCGGATCGGTGCGCCAGCGGCTTCAATTCTCATGGGCCCGGGATTCTTTCTGTCCATGCCTTCGCCCGACGCCCTTAAGCCGAACCGTCTTGTACGACTCATCTCTGTGGGAGCAGCGACGCTCGCGTTGTCTGTCGTAATACTCGGCATTGGACTGCTTCGATCGTTCGCGGCGAGGTGAGCCGCCGACTCGGGCGGCCAACGCCGCATTCGGCTACGGCGCCGATGGCAATCTGCTCTATCTCACCGCCGGCAAGTTCGTCTACGCCATCCGGATGGCGAAGCAGGGCTAAGCGAGCAGCTCTCACTTTTGACCTGCCGACTCCGAGGTCGTAGTTGTCCGAGGATCACGAATCCAGCGGGTCAATGCCTGCCACTCTGCAAACGTTTGTCGCGACATTTTTCAGCTGCGCTTGATGACGAACACCGTCTTGTCGTCAATACGGTCCGGTTCGCCAATCTGGCGGAGACAGTCGTCTCTTTTCGCCGCATACTCCAGCAAGGCATTGCAGATTTCCTTTGCCGACTCGCGATAGTGCTGTCGCATCACTTCTTCCAGTCGCCAGCGTTCTTTTTTGTCGCTGCCGTCATAGACTCCGTCGGTATAGAGGAAAAAAATGTCCCCTGGACTCAGCAGTGTCAGCTCGGCGACATCGGAGGAGTCGACGTTCTTTTCCCGGAATTCCAGTGACAAATACCTGTTACGATCCGGGTGATTTTCCGGGATGTGCAAGCCAAGAGGCAGGAACTGCACCATACGGTTCTCATCAATATCCATGAACTTGCGATCTTCTGCGGAGAAGACTAACGGCGGGACGTGTCCGAAATTCACGAATCGGAAATAACCATAAGGGTGCACTTCCCCATAAAGCATGGTCGCGATCTCCTGGGCGTTCTCTTTCTCGATCCTGCCGAGGGCATTTCGCGCGGTGACCGATTGGGCCAACCTCAGGTTGATCCTCTGGAATAACTCCGGTGTCGTTTTTCCGCGATGATCGAGTTCGGCGAGCATGAGCGCATGAAACGTGTCGTGGACCGTAGATGCGATTTTCGCTGCAATGATTCCGTGGCCTTGAGCGTCCACCAGCAAGACTCCTGCGGTGGTATACAACTCGCGCAGGTCTTCAGCGACCCGCACCTGTTCCAAGCTGCGCGCTTCCCGGTACGCGGATTCCAGTTCGGGCTTGTAGCCCGGCCTCGACTTCAGCCAATTCACATGATCGTCCACGGAAGTGGGCGGTGGCGCGCCCGCTGGGAGCCCTTGGAGGTAGTCCTTCGATAGCTTCAGGGCCCGCTGAATGCGGGCGTCGATGTCGTAACGCTGCTGAAAGTTTATGTATTCAAACAGGTCGCCGCCGACGGTTCCGGCTGGGATGGAGTTGCCATACATGTCGATTCCCTGAACATGGGGAATCGTGCCTTCCACCGGCATTAGCCGCTCGCGGAGATATTCATCAATCGTTGGAACGGTGTAGGTGTTTGCCATGAGGGAATTCCAAACCGAGGCAATTCAGTCCTATGACGTTTGCAAAGTTCAGTTCATTACATTCAGGTTCTCGACATTAGCGACGGCGTTGGGGCGCTGCTGCCTGATCCACCCGGGCACCCGACAACAAGAAAAAGCCGCGCCGCTCGAGATGCGCGACGCGGCTGTACATGTGGTGGAAGCGAACAAATAATTCCTTTGAGTGGATTGGTTGAAATCCAATAAAGGTTGCGAGCGTTTCGACCAAATTGCAGCTAGAAGCGCCAGCGTACTCCGCCTAAGTACCGCACATTGTTCTGGTTCTGATTCCCGCCGAGCGCTTGGATACCGAAGCGCGTCAGCACATAGTCGACCTCGACCGGCCGGAGCACCAGGTGACGACCAATTGGAAGGTCCAACCCGCCGCCGATGATGAAACTTCCCGCGTTGTTACCTGGCGCGCGGCTGCCGCAACCGACTTGACTGCATACGCTCCGGTACAAGTTCGAGTGCACCGCTCCGCCCAACGCTTCGACGAACGGATGGAAGCGTGACACCTGAAATTTCACTACCGGACCGAAGTTGTACGTAAACACGTTCGCCTGCACATTCGCAACCGCTGTGGACGTTTGGTATGTGGCCGTCGTGCTGCCATATCCCTCAAAATCCGCCTTGATCCCGATATGGCTGGTCACAAACCACGTGAAATCACCACCACCGCCATTGAACGATTTGCCTCCGACGGGACCGCTCGGATTGAATCGCAAATAGGAGTAGTTCAAGCCAACTTCAAAAGATGGTTGTTCTTGCGCATAAACAACACTCCCCAAGAACAATGCAACAACAAGACCTAGGACGTGCTTCATTTCAATTCCTCCTTCAGCTTTGTGTCAGCAGAATCGCGATTGGCTCAGGAACTTTGTCGACCATGACGCAGGCTGGCCCAATCGGGACCCTAGAGTGCAACTGCGTTGCCAGAAGGTGCGGATCGCGGGAACGTCACAAGCACTGGAGTGGCGAAGAGATACGAGTGGGTTACGACATTACCCTCAGGAAGAACCTGAGCCGCCTAGTTGAGGTCACGACGCGTGACGCTATTTAGACTCCCATCGTTTTAGACAATGCGCTTTGATGAACTAAGCAGCGCTCTCTAGGCGCCTCATCTTGGTATAAATCATTAAGTTCCACGATCTTCGGAACTCTCGGCGCTTTGGCCCTCGCGATGCCTTTGTCTTGCGGCGAGGCGCTCTTGATGCTCAGCAAGTATTCCGTTCCGCACAGCGTTCGCTTTTGGAAGTCATTAGCCGCCTGTGGCAGCGCGTTGGTCATAGCCGTTCTTGTGTATCAGCCCGCGAGGATTGAAGGGAACAGCATGGCTCCGCTGCTCTCCGATCACGAGCTAATCTTCATCAATAAGCTCGTCTATCATTTTGAGCCCGTGCAGCGTGGCGATGTAATAGTTTTCTCGTATCCCTTAGACGTCACGAAGTCCTACATCAAGCGAATTGTTGCCTTGCCGTGCGAAACCGTCGAGATCCGGCAGGGCATGGTCTACGTCAACGGGAACCCGCTTCCGGAGCCTTACGTCCCGTCACAATACGAGGATCTGAGCGACTTTGGTCCGGCTCGGCTGTCCAGCGATAGTTATTTTGTCTTGGGCGATCACCGCAACAGCTCGAATGATTCAAGAGTTTTCGGCACTGTCGCTAGGGGTTTGATTAATGGCCGAGCAGTCTTCGTGTACTGGCCAGTAGATCGTTTTGGCTCACTTTCGGCAATGAGGACCACGGAAGCGAAAACCAAATGAACACCGTGCGCCAAACACGTGCGGCCTGTGGATTGCCTTTTCTGTGGAGTGACGCACTTTGGTTGCACCTCCTACCGGCGGTTCAACAAAATGCCACGCGACTTGCCATGCTGGGAGCAGGACATCGGCCCACCGCGGGCCGTCATGAAGGAAAATGAGATATGCGTCGGAACACAATTGGAACATCGGTGATGCTGGCGGGAATCCTGCTGCTGCCGTTGCTGATCGTGGTGGCTCAGGAGACGACTTCGCTCCTCATCGAGGGGCCGCAGGGACAGACAAGAGTCATTCAGCTTCAGGGGAAAAACTATGTAGAAGTGGACGAAGTAGCGCGGATCACGGGCGGATCACTGCGCTTCGCAGGGAATCAGATCATTCTGACATTACCCGAGAGCGATACACCAACGCAGGCAACGGAGTCGCCGCAGCAGCCAGCGGCCGGCCTTTCTAAGCCGTTCCTCACAGGTGGGATTGAGACCATGAGGGAGATTCTTGAATGGCACGCTGCGTTGAAGAATGCTATTGAACAAGGGTATCCCTTGTCCGACACATGGTTTGGGAACTACAGGAGGCAAGTTCAATCCAGCCTGGCGCAGACCCGAGCGGAGGCGAGCACGGACCTGGATCAGAAGGCGTTTCCGCTACTGACCAACGAGTTCAATACTATGAACGACTTGACCGACAAATACTTGAAAATCGCAGTGAGTAGAGACTATCTTGCGCCCAACTCCTTGGATAGCGATCCTCTGAATCAGAAATTATTGACGTGCTGGCAGTCGCTCGCGGCGATGGCCTCTCCGAATCAGTTTGTGGACGACGGTTCATGCCAGTAGGCAAGCGGCGAAATCCAGCAGACAGTAGAACGTATCGTCATGTGAGCGACGGGACTTGAATCCGCGCCCCCTGCGCGATAGGCAGACGTTCAATCTAGTTCTAGTATCGCTGCGCCATAACTGTGCAGAATCCTATTTTTTCATCCATTCATTCGAGTTAGCTTTGAGCGAAAAGCAGATGCCCGATTTGCTGGAAACATTGATAGTTAGAAAAAATCGATTGAGTCGTTGGAGCCGGAAGCCGGGCTTAGAAGGCACACGATCCATTCCAGGCACAACTCCGGGAGTTGGAGCTTCAACTTCGGTCTATGTGGGGCCAACTTGGGGCCAAAACTAGGGCCTTTTAGGCCCCAAACGGGGGTTCTCGGGAGGCAAAGGCAACAGACTCAACAGGACTTTTGGTAGGGGCGGTGGGGATCGAACCCCTCGTGGTAATTGATACCGCGTAACTTACTGATTCTACGAAAAAGCAAAACGGAGAAAAGCCACAAAAAGGCCGAAGTGAGGTACACCACAGGTACACGGTATGGACCCACTTTTACCTCTCCTTTTTCTGGCCCGACAGGTGAGGCTCAATCTCTCTCGTTTCCGCCAAAATCCCTTCAATTCTAAAGTCCTTCGATGATCATGCAGGTGCCGTCGGGACCGATACCGATGTTCCCCGGCGCGTTATTGAGCGGCGGTCGATGGAAACGTTTGGGACGTTCGACCACCTGCTCTTCGGGATGATCAAGGTCCTCTGGCTGATGAGCGACTGAGTCCAGTAACCCGGCTTCGACTCCCGTGAAGATTCGGAGATTACGGGCACCTAGTTCCGGAAAGAGCGGCAGCGCCACTCCCCGAAACTCTCCGAAGTCCGTCCTCCTCGTTACGAGCGGAACGTCGACAAGAACCGCACCCTCAGGTAGGGCTCTCCCCAACCTGGTATCTTGGTCGCTCGCCGTTCGATACTGACCCGCCCATTTCAACAAGTTCGATTCGTGAGCGATGACGGCTCGGCGATGGAAGATTTTTTGGTCTTCCACGCGAAACGTTCGCTCCGAAGAACTGTCCTTAGATTTTCGGGTCCTTGCTTCCCTCTTTTTGTCCGAAGGAGGATCGAGGACGAGAATCTCGGTTGTCTCACCCAAAAGGCAGGTCGCGATAACAAGAGTCATAAGTTCTCTTGGCTCCGCTTCCATGTTAATTGTTCGAACCTGCTCAAGACCCCTACGCAACTGATCGTAGCTTGTGTTTCTATCGGTCTGGCTGCCTTTGCATTCGACAACGTAATACGGCGTGTTTCCTCCCTCCGCCCACATCAGATAGTCCGGCTCGGCCTCCCCCTGCTGGGCGATATTCTGAAACAGCGCCGGATTGCCGAGAGCTGCGGAAACATCCGAAAACGAATCGGTCGCGAAGAAACTCTCCAATACCAATCCCGCCATCCCAATGCCAAACTCGTCCGACAGCAGAGTCTTCTGATGAAAGTCCATCTGCCTGGCGTCGGCACTCAACCGGAAATCGGAAACGGCTTGAGCCCCTTGGTCGGGCTCGGCCACAGCCCAGAAGTACCGGCGAGTGGCCCAGCTTGCGCTCAGCTGCGCCATGTTGACCCCGCTGGGTGTCGTCAAATAGCCAATCTTGCGCAGAAGGTCGATGGCGCGAATTGTCCACTCTCGTCGGCCCTCAAGGTCATCGACAACTTGTGGCCTCTTCGAGACCGGAACGGCCGCCTGTTTCGCGAGCAAGTCCGCGCGGCGCCTGGCCCTCTTCTGGTTCACGATCTGAACGAGGTCAGGGCTGCTCTCGACGATCACTCTATACCGCGCGCCTAGTATGCGTCTCAGCCGTTGAAGTGACATGCTAGAAATGGTCCTTACGCATTTTTCTTGTCAGGCACCGCGGTGCCTCACATGGCATCGCGGAAGTTCCAAGGATGCGCAAATAGTGACGTCGAGAGAACACGGGTGTAATGTTATCTCATCCGTGACCAGAATTAAGTGTGCCCAAGCCCATTGAAATCTACGAGAATCCGGGTGCCTACTGGCACCTGATTACAACAGCCCAGGATATTGATTTCGAGGATCAACATTTCGATCGAAAAGAGGCAGGACGACCAGATCCAGCAGGGCATTTTCCTGAAGAAATTCTGAAGCGTTTCTGGCGCGACTACATTTGGGAACCGGACCTCGGGGATTGGAAACAGCTCCACAAGCACGTCGCGACCGTAGAATTCTCAAACGAGCACTTCCAGTTACTCACGGAAAAGTTGGCGGAGCGCATTGGCAAACACAAATCACTAACGGAAGTCATCACAGAAGTGGCGAATGCTCCGCAAAACTTGACCGAAGAACAGGCAGATGGTCTGGGAAGATTAAAAAGGCGGGCGATGGCTGCTACTTGGCAGGAATATCAAGAAGAAGTTGCTGAGTTTTTCAGGAGCGTGGGGGCTGAAACCAAGGTCAACCACGTCATCCAAGGCGTCCGCACAACTCATGCCATCGACGTGTTTGTAAAATTGCATTATGTGGGCTTTGATGTTGTCTGGATTGTTGAATGCAAGCATTGGAACAGCAAGGTTACAAAACTGCACGTACTGGCACTGCGGGAGATCGTTTCGGATATTGGCGCGGACCGAGGTATTTTTCTTTGCGAAGCTGGATTCCAGAGTGGTGCCGTAGAAGCCGCAACATTAACCAATGTCCACGTTAAATCGCTCGCAGACCTTCGCGGCACCGCAAGTGCAGACATTAACGCCATGCGCCTGCGTGAACTTTTTGACCGTACCGAAATATGCAGACAACGTTATTGGGACATCCCCAAAAGCAAGCGAATTGAATGTGGGCTTAGGCCGGATGTTCCAGAAGGGGGCTACTCCGGAGATCACGTGATCGAACTCGCCAACCAATTGCTCTCCAAAGCCATTCGTGGTAATTATCCATTCGACATCGACAGTCTCCCAGCCGTGGCCAGTGTTCAAGCCCTAATAATGTTCGGCGGTCCGCGCCAATTTAATTCCGCGAGCGAGATCATCTCAACAGTTGAACCAATGATCGTCGAACTTGAGGGAAAGCTATCCGCCTGTGTCGCGAAGATACAAAGTTCCTGACACCACTCTGTCCTTTTCCGTGAACGAAGAGAGCCAGTTTTTTGCCGCAGATTTCTTCGACGAAAAAGGCATGTTCATCGAGAGCCGCGCAATACCGAGAGGTCCTACCGTGAACCGCAAGGGCGTTATCACGTATTCCAGATTTGTAGGATACTTCGACATCGAGAAGAAAGGTCCGTGGCATCGGTAGCCATCTCGTGCAAGCGTCCGCTGCGAAGCACTGCACACTTTCTCCATGAAGGAATCCTTTGGGATACAAGGCGCGGTCAACTCTTGGCGTCGTTTCCAGCCGCGCCCCCGAGTTACTCGTCCCTGAAAACGAGAAAAGAAGACAGGAGCAGCACCAGCGCGGAAGACATCCGCCCTAACCAAGCCAGTCGGTGCAATCGCGCTGCTAGGAACTGTTTATCACCTGGCTATCGCCACATTCAACTAATTAGATCGTGAAGTACTCTGGTAACGATGATAGTCGGCATCGGAATAGATCACGTAGAGATGACAAAGTTCAAGGCAGACGTAGCGGCCGATGAGTCTGGCTTCCTCGGGCGAGTTTTTACGGAGTCGGAGGTCGCCTATGCTCGAAGCACGGATGATTATCTTGAGCGCTTGGCGGGACGCTTTGCGGCAAAGGAAGCGGCTTTGAAGGCCCTCGGCACGGGCTGGACCGCTGACGTAGATTGGAAGCAGATTGAAATCACGAATGAACCCTCAGGCCAGCCGACGATTACTTTGAACGGGCAGGCAGCGGAGTTGGCGAACGCCGCAGGCGCGAAACACTTCTTTGTCTCCATTAGCCACTCGCCGCACCTAGCGACGGCTGAGGTCATCTTTGAGACTTGAGCAAAACGAACTGCCCGTACCTCTTGTTCTGCGCCACGGTCCGGAGCGCAAGCAGCAAAGAACGTCGTGGAATTGCTTCGAGGTCCGCGCGCAATGAAAACGGGACAGTTGGTGGTCTTTGAGGGGCCGGATGGAGTAGGCAAATCAGAACTAGCAGCGCGCTTCGAGTCTTGGCTTGTGGGATGTGGCCTTGCGGCGGAGCTATTGTCGTTTCCGGGCAAAGAGGAAGGAACACTGGGAAAGTTGGTCTACGATCTGCATTCCCACCCCGAGCGGTTCCAAGTTACTGGCCTGACGCCTGCGAGCTTGCAGGCCTTGCACATCGCTGCGCACCTTGATGCGATCGAGCGGCGCATAATCCCCTCCTTAAAATTGAACCGGACGGTCGTGCTTGATCGATTTTGGTGGTCAACGTACGTTTACGGTATCGCTTCTAATGTTGATCGCGAGGTTCTAAACCGGATGATCGGCACGGAGAAGGCGGCCTGGGGAGCTGTAAAGCCGTCCGCCTTATTCCTGGTCGATAGAGCCGAGCCCCTTCGTGCGGAACCTCCGGAGGTCTGGGGCAAATGCAGGGACACCTACCGACAGTTGCTCTCTACGGAAAGGACACAGTACCCATGCGAGATGATTGCCAACGAGGGTTACATCGAAGAGACTGTTGAACAATTGATTCAGTTGTGGCACAAGACGTTTGAAAATACAACTTCGGAGGGAGCCTGACCTTGAGGAAGAAGAGCGGAACCGGCATCATTCTGCGTTTCCCACGCCGCGAGCCCTTGGCGAGTGTGGTTTTTGACTCGTACTGGCGGTTCGCAGCGGAACGACAAGCTATTTTCTTCCGGCGGATAAGCGGCGAGGCAGGGCCTTGGACAGAGGACGAGATACTTTCTAGGTTTCGCTTCACCAACGCTTACAGGGCATCTGATCGCGTTAGCCAGTACTTGATCCGGCATGTAATTTATGATGGCGACCACTCGGCGCAAGACCTGGTGTTTCGGACCATCCTGTTCAAGCTTTTCAACAAGATTGAGACTTGGCAGTTATTGAGCTCCCATCTTGGTCCACTAGCCTATTCGACATATCGTTTTGAGAGCTACGACGAAATTCTGAACGACGCCATGTCTAGAGGAACTCGGATTTATTCATCGGCTTATATTATGCCGAGTGGTGGACGGAACTATTCGCGGAAACACCAGGCTCATCTGCGGTTACTTGAAACGATGATGCGCGACGAACTGCCGAAGAAGCTGGGCGACTGCCCATCGATGAAGCACGCATTCGCGCTCCTGCGCGGATACCCTATGATTGGAGACTTTCTAGCCTATCAGTACGTGACAGACCTGAACTACAGCGAAGTAACAAACTATAGTGAAATGGACTTCGTGGTCCCTGGTCCCGGGGCACGCAGTGGGATACACAAGTGCTTTTCCGATCTACGCGATTGGACTGAGGAGGAGGTTCTTCGCTGGGTAACTGATAATCAAGACGCACAGTTCTCCGGGCGACAGTTGGAGTTTAGATCGCTGTGGGGAAGGCCGCTTCAATTGATTGATTGCCAGAATTTGTTCTGCGAGATCGACAAATATGCGCGGGTGAGGTTTCCGGGAATTCCTGGTCGACTCCAGCGGACACGAATCAAACGAAGATTCGAAGCCAATCGGACAGCAATTGATCTTTGGTATCCACCTAAGTGGGGCATTAACCCTAACCTAGGTGCAGATACGGACCTTGCTCGTGCCGCTTCCGGCTAAGGGCGAAACGATGTCGAGTTATTTCGCCGCCCCTCGGATGATTGTACGCACTCAATCCTTCTTAAAAGAGAGGGTATGGGTGCTGAGATCCGCGATTACAATGCCGCGACGGTGTTCACGCAGAGAGCGAAACACTTCGTAGCCTTTGAGTATCGCCTCCTCCCATTGCCAAAGAGGAAGTCGCTCAACTTCGTAACCAGCCACGAGCTCCTTGATGGCCTTCAGGAGAGAATAGTCAAGGCTGGAAATTGACGCGAAGTAGTTCAACCGACAGGCGTGGTTGAAGATCCATGTAGCTGTGCCTTCCTCGATCAACACCGCGCGAGCCCCGTCCTGCGTTTCATCGATAAGTGGTTTACTTTTCCGCTTAACCTTGAAGAGTGCGCGAATGACAGGTGACCAACCCAAAATCGCCGCGTATCCAAGATGGAACACATCGTGGAAACGATAGTCATCCTGTTCGATTTTGTTGTCGGTCAGACGATCGCCTATATTGATTCCTCGGCACTGCAGCCTGACGTATGTTTTCTTGCCCGATATTCGCTCTGCGATGTCGATCTCGATATGCCGAGGGAGTTGTTCTTCCGCGTCTTCGTTCTCATCGAACAAGGGAGCGTATTCACGAACAGCCGGCGCCCAGCGTCCCGAAGTTTTCTCAAGATTCTTCCGAGCACACTCTGAGAGGCTAACGCCGGCGTCGTTTGCAGCACGGATCAGTGAACGAAAGATTTCCACCAAATGCGCGGAGAGGGCATCGCGATTCCCATCGATGCGACCCGAGGCAACGTCATCTAGTAGCCTGCCGACCTTCCCGGCCAGTCCGATTAGCCCAGCTTCTGCTGTGTCATTGACTAGGGGACCTGAAAGCTCAACGCCCTCTTGGAGTTCCTCAAAGGAGATCGAACCGTTCGGTGTAGGCTTGTCCCAGTCTGCCAAAGCGCGGAACGCGCGCTGGCCGATTGATGCGAGTTTTAGGTTGGCCCGTGATGCAACATTGGCGAAATACCAGAGTACGTCACCGAACTCTTCGGTGACGGATGTACGATAGGCGAAATAGGAGTCCTGGTCTCGCTGCTTCTTTTTGAGTTCACTCAGAACACTGCCGACTTCACCGAAGAGGCCGAGCAACGCGAAGTGAATCCCCGCCGTGCCCTGCTTTGGATTTCGGTCCGTCAACGCAGCCTGGGCTTGGTATTGGTTTAGGTCTAGTGTTATCGCTTCTGGAGCGGCTGTGTGCATTCTCTCCCCCGCGTAATCAGGCTGCTTTGCTTTCGGCGGCCTTGTGGCAGTTTTTGATGAGTTTTTCGATGTCTGACTTACCCCATTCACCCGTATCGCGTTCGAGGGTGGCATATGTCGAGTGGCAAATAAGAGGTCCTATATTCAAGCCGGTCTCAGTTGCGACAAAACCTTGAAGTTGGGCAATCCCAAGGAGATTGCCGAGTGTTTTCTGCACGTAATAGTGCGAGCGGTAAAGTGCGGTAAGCATTAAAGAGTTGCCGCTTATAATTCTGAAACTGAGATGGCTCAGGCAGGGTTGACTGAGTGTCCGCGTGG
>Ga0307477_10003635_pt1 | contig 11408 bp, 6 predicted proteins | sample atmos_gasesECM2C_FD_203316 | JGI IMG/M metagenome (GOLD analysis project Ga0307477, IMG submission 203316) | Hardwood forest soil microbial communities from Morgan-Monroe State Forest, Indiana, United States - atmos_gasesECM2C_515 | ecosystem: Environmental > Terrestrial > Soil > Temperate...
TGGCGAACAGGGTGCGCGCGCGGGTGTGCTTTTGCAGGTGCTCGACGACGGCCCAGGCGATGGAGAGACCGTCGAAGGTGGCGGTGCCGCGGCCGACTTCGTCGAGGAGAACGAGGCTGGCGGGCGTGGCGTGGTTGAGGATGGCGGCGACCTCGGACATTTCGACGAGGAAGGTGGAGCGGCCGCGGGCTAGGTTGTCGCTGGCGCCGATCCGCGTGAAGATGCGGTCGATGATGGGCAGCTTGGCCTGGCGCGCGGGAACGTAGCAACCGATTTGCGCCATCAGGACGATGAGCGCGGCTTGGCGGAGATAGGTGGACTTGCCGCCCATATTCGGGCCGGTGATGAGGAGGAGTTGCTGGCGAGCGGGCTCGAAGAATAAATCGTTGGGGACGAAGCGTTCGCCGCGCTGGCGGAGAAGCTCTTCGATTACGGGGTGGCGGCCGGCGACGATGAGGAGTTCGCCGGTGGAGGTGAACTCGGGTTTGGTGTAGCCGCGGTCGGCGGCCAGTTTCGCGAACGCGGCGAGCACGTCGAGCTGCGCGATGGCTCCTGCGGTCTTGCGCAGGCGCGCGGCTTTTGCGGCGATGCTGGAGCGCAAGTCGAGAAAGAGTTGGCGCTCGATTTCGAGGATGCGCTCGTCGGCCGCGAGAATTTTGCGCTCGTATTCTTTCAGCTCAGGAGAAGTGAAGCGCTCGGCGTTGACCAGGGTTTGCTTGCGCTCGTAGTCATTGGGCGCGAGATGCAGGTTGGGCTTGGAGATTTCGATGTAATAGCCGAAAACATGGTTGAAACGGATTTTGAGGGAGGCGATGTTGGTGCGCTTGCGTTCGCGCTCTTCCATGGAAGCGATGATTTGCTTGCTGTGCTGGCTTAGGTTGCGCAGCTCGTCGAGCTCCGCGTGGAAGCCGCTGCGAATGATGCCGGGATCGGTGGCCAGGGCGGGCGGCTCGTCGGCAATGGCGGCGTCGAGGATTTCGCGGACGTCGGCGAGATCGTCGATCTCGTCGTGCAAACGGCGTAAGAGGTCGCTGCCGCCGGCTGGCGGGGGCATCACGAAATTTTTCAGGACGGGAACTTGTGAAAGGGATTTGCGGAGGGCGAGAAGTTCGCGCGGGTTGGCCAAGCCAAGGGTGATGCGGCTGGTGAGACGCTCAAGATCGACGATGCCGCGGAGTTCTTTGCGGATTTCGCCGCGCACGACCGTTTGCTGAAGAAGGTGTGCGACAGCGGCTAGGCGCGCTTCGACGGCTTCGCGATCGATCAGCGGGCGGAGAATCCAGGAGCGAAGCAGGCGGGCGGCCATGCCGGTGACGGTGGCGTCAAGCGCGGCCAGCAGCGTAGTAGGGCCGCTGCGCGTGGATTCTTCGGTAAAGATGGGATTGACCAGCTCCAGATTGCGGACCGAGACCGGATCGAGAACCAGCGCGTCGTGCTGCTCGTAGAAGCGGACGCGATCGAGGTGGCCGAGGGCTTCCAGCGATGCTATCGCGTTGCCGTTCGCGCCATCGTGCTGACCTTCGTGGCCAGTGGAACGGTGGGTAGCGTTTTCGCGGAGGTAATGGATGATCGCGCCTGCGGCGGCGATGGCCTGCGGGTGGGTGTCGAGGCCGAAGCCGGTCAGTTCCGCGACGCCAAACTGTTCGCGCAAGATTCGTTCGGCGTAATCGTATTGAAAAACCCAGTCTTCGAGACGCGATTCGACGCCGCCGGTGCCGTCGAGCAGGGAAGTCTTGGCGGTCTCGAAAAGCTGCTGGGGACGGGGCAGCAAAGTTTCGCGCGGGTGCAGGAGTTGCAGTTCGTCGCGCAGATCTTCGTCGGCGTGCGCGCCGGAAAATTCGGTGGCTTGGAATTCGCCAGTGGAGAGATCGACGTAGGCGAGGCCGACCGGCGAGCCGGAGGCGTGTTTGGCGACGGCGGCGAGAAAATTATTTTCGCGGGCGTCGAGGACGGCAACGTCGGTCGCGGTGCCAGGGGTAATGACACGGACGACTTCGCGACGCACGATTTTTTTGCCGGGGCCGGGCTGCTCCATCTGGTCGCAGATGGCGATCTTGAATCCGGCGCGGATGAGTTTAGCGACGTAACCGTCGGCGGCGTGATAGGGGACGCCGCACATGGGAATGGGCTGGCCTTTTTCGCGATTGCGGGAGGTCAGCGTGATTTGCAATTCGCGCGAGGCGAGCATGGCGTCTTCGTAAAAAAGTTCGTAGAAATCGCCTAAGCGGAAGAGAAGGAGCGCGTGGGGGTAGCGCGATTTGATCGCGTGGTATTGCTGCATCAGGGGTGTGGTGGGGTCAGACATTTTAGCGACCTGATTGGTCAGACGCCCCGGGATTGAGAAGATCGAGTACGTACATGTGGACTGAGGGGTGGAGTCTGTCAGTCAGGCAGGTCGTATGGCAAAAGAGCTGTTGATCGCTCTGGAATTCTTCACCGCGGTCCGCACACGTGTAGTAGCGAAGGCCTCCGACATCTGGACTCGCTCGGTCGATAGTCCTTCCGCAAAAGCAACACTGGTATTTTTCAGCCATGCTCATGAGCGGATTCCCAGTTGAGTTAGCAGAAAAGCGTAGTCTAGGGCGATTTCGCGGAGGTAATCGTAGCGGCCGGAGGCGCCGCCGTGGCCTGCGCCCATGTTGATTTTCAGGAGCAGGGGATTGGCGTCGGTCTTTAGCGTACGCAATTTGGCTACGTATTTTGCTGGCTCCCAATACATTACTTGGCTGTCGTTCAGCGATGTTTTCACCAGCATGATGGGATACGACTTGCGCTCGAGGTTCGAGTACGGATCATAGCTCTTCATATAGAAATAATCGGCGGCGATTTGCGGGTTGCCCCACTCTTCGTATTCGCCGACGGTAAGGGGAAGGGAGGCGTCGAGCATGGTGTTCAGTACGTCGACGAAAGGGACGTGGCTGATGATGATGCGGAAGAGGTCCGGGCGCAGGTTGGCTACGGCTCCCATCAGCAAGCCGCCGGCGCTGCCGCCTTCGATGATGAGTTTTTGCGCGGAAGTGTAGCGCGCGAAGATGAGGTGTTCAGCGGCGGCGATGAAGTCGGTGAAAGTGTTTAATTTTTTGTGCATGCGGCCGGCGTCGTGCCACGGTTTGCCAAGTTCGCCGCCGCCGCGCACGTGGGCTATCGCGTAGATGACGCCGCGGTCGAGCAGGCTCACGCGATTGGAGCTGAAGTTGACGGGGACGGATATGCCGTAGCTGCCGTAGCCGTAGAGGAGGAGCGGGGCGGAGGCGTCGCGGGGAGTGTCGCGGCGATAGACGACGGAGAGAGGAATGCGCGTGCCGTCGGGGGCTGTCGTATGTAGTCGCTCGCCGACGTATTGGGTTGGATCGTAGCCGCCGAGGACAGGTTGCTGCTTGCGAAGGATTTGCTCGCCGGTGCGGAGGTCGTAGTCGAAGATTGAGCGGGGCGTGATGAAGGATTCGTATTGGAAGCGGACGTAGTCGGTGACGAACTCGGGATTGGCGCCCAGGGAGGCGTTGTAGACGGGTTCGCTGAATGCGATTCGTTGTGAGGAGGCCAGCGGATCGGTGGTGTAGCCGTGTGCCGCCGTGCCTAGCGGCACTATGCGCAGATACGGTAGTCCGCCTTCGCGTTCGGAGAGTACCAGATGCGAGGCGAACGCTTGGGCGGAAGTTAGCATGACTTCTGGGCGATTGGGGATGAACTCGCGCCAGTGTTCGCGGCCCGGATTGTCGGCGGCTACGGTTACCAAGCGAAACGTGCGGCCGCCGGAATTCGTGCGGACGTAGAAGCCGCCGCCGCGGGGACCGCCGGGAGGACCGGGATGATGATCGACGTAATATTCGTGGTTATCTTCGCGGGGGGAGATGAGGCGAAACTCGGCGGAAGGCTGGCCGGCCGGAATAAAGCGGACTTCGCTGGTGGTGTGGCTGGCGATAGTTAGGAGGAGGAAGGCGCCGCTGCGGCTGCGTTCGACTTCGATGCGGAAGCGCTCGTCGTGCTCTTCGTAGAGCAGTGTGTCTGGTTCGGTTGAGCCGAGCACGTGACGATACAAACGGTAGGAGCGCTTAGTGGTTTCGTCTTCCACGGTGTAGAAGAGCGTGCGATTGTCGGCGGCCCAGGCAGCGCTGGTGACGCGCTCGATTCGAACCGGAAGGGTCTCGCCGCTGTGCAGATTTTTGATTTGCTGGGTGTATTGACGGAAGCCGGTGCTGTCGAGCGAATAGGCGAGCAGCGCGTTGTCGTCGCTGACCGCGAAGGAGCCGAGGCTGAGGAAGGAATGGTCGGTGGCGAGGGTGTTGAGGTCGAGCAGCGATTCTTCGGGGGCGTCTTCGGCGTCGCGCTTGCGGGCGTGAATCGGGTACTGCTTGCCCTCTTCGGTGCGACTGAAATAGAGGTAGCCACGCAATCGGTAGGGGACGGAGAGGTCGGTCTGCAGGATGCGGCCTAGCATCTCCTGGTACAGCTTTTCCTGGAACGGCTCGGTGTCGCGCAGGACGGCGTCGGTGTAGGCGTTTTCGGCGTTGAGGTGGAGGATTACCTCGGGACTCTTCTTGTTGCGCAGCCAGGCATAGTCGTCGATGCGGCGGTCACCGTGGAGGACGTGCTCGACGGGGTGACGGCGCGCGAGCGGGGGCTGAGGAGCCGCGGAGCGCTCGGGGTCGGGCGAAAGGCTGGGGGTGGCGATGTGGGCGTCGGGATTCATCGGTCGTTGTGTTCGGTGCGCGCGGCGAGGTCGGGTGGCCGGGCGAAGTGAATTGTGTCGTCCGGTATAGTAGCGGAAGTTGACGGCTGCGAAAAGCGTACGGCGGGTGGGGTAGTGAGTCACTTTGAATTTTCTCAATCGTGACAATAGGGCTCAAAATTCAAACTGACCCACTACCGGGTGGAGCTGAGGAAGAAATGGGGAAAGAGCGAGAGGTCAAGCTGCGCATTGAGAATTTGGCGGCGCTGCGGAGCTTGCTGAGGAAGGTCGGCGCCCGCGTGGTCAAGCGGCGGGTGTGCGAACGAAATACTCTGTTTGACACACCGAGGTCCATGCTGGCCAAACGCGAGCGTTTGTTGCGGATTCGAACGGAGACGGCGGCCGGGAAAAGGGGAGCAATCGGTTCGCGTTCGCTGCTGACGTTCAAGAGGCCGATCCGCAAGACGCGAGCCTCTGGAAGAGGCGAGACCTACAATGTGCGGGAAGAGATTGAGCTAGAGATATCCGATCACAGCGCACTGGCGCGGATCTTCGAGGGATTGGGACTGGGCCGGTGGTTTCGATACGAAAAGCTTAGAACGACGTTTTGCTTGCCGGCATCGAATGCCGGGGCCAGGAGTTTGCTGATTGAGTTGGACGAGACGCCAATCGGCGTGTTTCTGGAACTGGAGGGACCGGCGAGCGCGATCGATCGAGCCGCGCGCATGCTGGGATTTGCAGAGCGGGACTACATCGTGGCCAATTACATGGTCCTATATCGGGAGTATTGCAGGAGTCGGGGCGAAAAGCCGCGGGACATGTTGTTTGCAAGGACGATTGCAAAGAGAAAACGGGGCGGAAGCCGGAAAAAGGTCAAAAAGTTTTCGTAAGTCCTCATTTTTTCTTGACATACATTGCGGGAGGGCTTATCACTGCACACGGCGTAAGTTTTTTGGCGATGTGCGTGCTCGAATAAATTGGAGCCGGGGCCGAGTCGATTGAGTCGAAGGCAGAAAATGGCGGAGGTTGTTAGGAGACGAAGAACGGGGCGCCGGGAAAATGCGGTGCCGTACGCAGTCGGGTGGGGAGGGTTCCCTTCGGGCTAGAGGTAAGTCCATCTGTATCAGGTGCTTACCCGCGGCCGGCCTTTCACGGTGCGCGGGTTTTTTGTTGCTGGGAGAAGTAGCGGTCGGTGGCAGGGGACGAGGTAGTGGTATGCAGCTTTATGCTACGGAACTTATGGGTTCGGAAGCGTACGACGTGCAAGGGCATTTTGTCGGGCGCGTGCGTGAATTTTTCATCGAGCCAGCCGACCAGCCCAATCGCATCTCTCACTTTCTGCTTTCGCGCGGACGATTTCAGCCGCTCTTGGCGAAGTACAACCAGGTCGGCGCGGTGGCCCCGGGCACACTTCGGCTGAACTGCAGCGAGCGCGAATTGACCCTATACACCCCCAATGAGAGCTGGCTCGCGGTGCGCAAGGATTTGCTCGACCAGCAGATCATCGACACCCAGGGCCGCAAAGTCGTGCGAGTCAATGATGTGGACCTCGCGGAACAGAAAACGAACGGGAATGTGGAGTTGCGGCTTACCCAGGTGGATGTGGGCCTGCCGGGGGCGGTAAGACGACTGCTGCAAGGGGTGGTGGCCCCCGGATTCATTCGCAAGCTGCAGAACCCGCTGCCGCAAAAGACCATCCGCTGGGAATTCGTGAACTTGATCGAGCCGGACCCGCTGCGCCGAGTCAAGCTGCGCATTACGCACGAGAAACTGGAGGATCTCCACCCTGCGGACCTTGCCGAGATGATGGAAGAGCTTTCGGCCGCGGAGCGCCAAGGCATCATCGCCTCTCTCGACGAAGAGACCGCGGCCGCGGTGCTGGCTGAACTGGACGAGCGGTTGACCACCCAGATCGTGGAGAAGCTGGATCCCGAAAAGGCCGCTGACATCCTGGAAGAGATGGCGCCCGACGCCGCCGCGGACGTGCTGGCGGACTTGCCCAAGGAGACTTCCGAGGAGTTGCTTGAGGAGATGCCGGGGCAGGAAGCCAGCGAAGTGCGCGGGCTGATGGCCTTCGATGAAAACACCGCCGGGGGCATGATGAACCCCGAGTTTGTGTTTGTCGGCGAGACCTCGACGCGTGATGAAGTGCTGCAATGGATGCGCCTACAGGACCTGAATGTAGATCAGCTCGACACGATCGTGCTGCTGGACCGGGACGCGAAGTTCTCTGGCACAGTGCCGGTGGCACGGTTGCTGCTGGCTGAGCCAGAGCAGCGCATGTCCGAACTGAGGACGGAACCGCTGCTCGGTGTACCGGGGGATGCCGACGAACAGGACGTCTTCGAGCTGTTCGATAAGTACAACCTACGCATGCTGACAGTGACCAATAGCGACGGCCGGCCGATCGGGACCATTACGGTGGACGATGTGGTGTCGCGGCTGGTCAAGAAATAGCCAAGAGAAGCGAAGTAAGAAGTAAAGAAAACCGCAACAGAAGAATCAGGAAGCCATGAACTGGGAAGCCATTACGACAGGTGTGGACGCCCTGAAGTCGCGGGGAAGCGACGTGCAGAAGCGTCTGCGCGCGCTGCGGCACCGCTTGACGCTTCTGCTGGCGGTCATTGGGCCGGGACTGATTACTTCCAACGTGGACAACGACGCCGGCGGAATTTCGGTGTACACGCAGGCCGGCGCGCAATACGGTTACACGCTGCTGTGGTCTCTGATCCCCATGACCATCGCGCTGTACGTCACCGAAGAGATGTGCGCGCGCATGGGAGTGATTACCGGCAAGGGACTGTCGGACCTGATCCGCGAAGAGTTCGGCTTCCGGCCGACGTTTTTTGTGATGATCACCGGTTTTTTCGTGGACCTGGCCAACGTGGTCGCGGAATTTGCCGGGGTCGCCGCGTCCATGCAGATTTTCGGGGTGAGCAAGTATATCGCCGTGCCCCTCGCGGCGGCGTTGGTGTGGGTGCTAGTTCTGAAGGGAACGTACCGGCAGGTCGAGGTAATCTTCCTGTTCGCCTGTACCTTGTACCTGTCCTATTTGTTTTCGGCAATTTTCGCCAAGCCCGATTGGCTCGAGGCTGGGCGTCACCTGATCATTCCGAACATTAAGTTTGAATCGGGTTACCTGGTGATGCTGATGGGGCTGATCGGAACGACCATCGCTCCGTGGCAATTCTTCTATTTGCAGGCCGGCTTCGTGGAAAAGAAGGTGAGCCCGCGGCAATACCCGCAAGCGCGCGCGGATGTCGCGTTCGGAAGCGTGAGCTGCATGGTGATCGTGTTCTTCATCATCGTTTGCACGGCGGCGACTTTGTATGCCTCTGGCCATCGGGATATCACCGATGCCGCGCAGGCGGCGCAGGCGCTGATTCCGCTCGCGGGACGCGGCGCGGGCATCCTGTTTGCCTTTGGGCTGCTGAACGCTTCGCTTTTTGCGGCATCCATTCTGCCGCTTTCCACCGCCCACGTGATCTGCGAGGGAATGGGCTTCGAGGCCGGCATCGACCACAAATTCAAAGAGGCGCCGATCTTTTATTGGTTGTATACGATTTTGATCGTGGCGGGGGCTGGAATCGTGCTGCTGCCGCACGCGCCGCTGTGGAAGATCCTGATTTTTTCGCAAGTAGGGAACGGGTTCTGGCTGCCGGTGGTGGTCATTTTCATATTGTTGCTGGTGAACCGTCGCGACCTGATGGGTGAGTACGTGAATACCACGACCTTTAATGTAGTGGCTTGGACGACCGCGATTGCCATGATTATCTTGAGCCTGGTCCTGGCCTATACGGCCGTTTTCCAAGGCGCTCCGCCCACCGGTTGATGTCATCGACAAGACATACCATGACTGTGGCATTGCGCCAGCGTCGAGGCGTATGCTAACTTTGCGGCGTAAAGGGAAATCCATCGAAACCGTGTTCGCGATGAAATCTCATTCCACAATTTCCGTAGCCGAGCCTAGCGCTCTCGGCCCGGTGACTCCCGAAGAGGCGCAGTTGCTGGCGCGATTGGATCTGGCGCGGTTGCCGCGGCATGTCGCCGTGATTATGGACGGTAACGGGCGCTGGGCGCAGCGCAAGCACCTGCCGCGCGCGGCGGGGCATCGTTCTGGGACGCAAACGGCGCGCACCACGATCGAGACCTGCGCTCGCCTGAATATTGAGGCGCTGACGCTGTATGCCTTTTCGGTGGAAAACTGGCGGCGTCCAAAAACGGAAACGGATTTTCTGATGGCCCTGCTGCGCGAATACCTCCGTCAGGAAATGCCTCTGATCCAGCGCAACAATATCCGGATGCGGTTTCTGGGGCGGGCCAGCGAGCTGCCCGCTGGCGTGCAGCAGGATATGCGCGACGCGGTGGACAAAACCGCCAAGAATACCGGTATGGTGCTGTGCCTCGCGCTGAATTACGGCGGCCGCGCGGAAATTGTGGATGCCCTGAATGAAATTGTTGCGCAGCGCGAGGCCGAAGGGCGAAGCATGCCGGTCACCGAGGAAGAAGTGTCGCGGCACCTGTATACGTCGGGATTGCCGGACCCGGACCTGTTAATACGTTCGAGCGGGGAAATGCGGGTGAGCAATTTTCTGTTGTGGCAGATTGCGTATGCCGAGATTTTGGTGACCGAGACGCTTTGGCCCGATTTCAATCGCGCGCGGCTGCTGGAAGCGTTTGTGGAGTTTCAACGGCGCGAACGGCGGTATGGTGGTATCGGCGAAAACGGTTCCGATTCCGAAGTGCCAGCCCGCGTCGCCGGGAAGTAAAGCAGACACGACTCGTCTAAGCTCCCTTCGTTGAAGTTTGTTCTCCTTCGACCGATGAAGCGCCACGCTTTCTCGGCTCAACCGAGTCAGGCACTCTCCATAAGATTCCGCTTCGCTTTCCCGGCTGTGGCTCAGTTTCCGGTGGGCGCGTTTATCAGGCTGAGAGTCTCTTTCTCCGTCGTACCAAATCAAGCTTCCTGTACGTCTCAATTCCAGTAACAGGCAAATGTAAAATGCCGCGTCGCCAAAGACTTGGCTCTATGCCACGGTCGGAGGCCAACATCATGACTTCCGCATTCGCTCAAGCTCCGGCACCCGTATCCCCTTCTCTTTTTCATGGTGCCCGTCTTACGCAGGGGCGGTCTTCAGGCTGCCGTCTTCCCTGACCCAGAGCCTGCCACGTGGGCGGGCCTTGAAGGGCCATTCCCCCTTTCGGCGACAGAACCCGAAAGTACAGTTTCCTACCTCGGAGCAGCCCGATCCACGCGGCGGAGCAGCAGCTTTTCTCCGACGATAAATCCCAGTGCCGCCACCACCGTCCAGGCAAGACCGAATCGAACGTTGATCGAGAAGGCCACGGCAATGAGCACCAAATTCGCGCCCACCCAGAAGAAACAAATGCGGGTCCGTTTCTGGATATACCATTGCGAGGTTCGATCCATTCTCACATTGCTAGGAAAGCTCGCCGCGCAGGTATATCCGGCAAATCCCCTACATCGCCAACCCTAAACCAGAATCGCGCCTTGCTTGGGAAGTTGCGTTCGCGGAACTCCTTCAGGGCGGCATCTTTCATCTACTTCGCTCAAAGGACCATGTCCCATGGCGATTCCTTCGATATGGTCGTTTATGTTCAGAAGTGTCTCTTATAGGACAGAATCTTGGCCTCCACTGATTTATCCTTCAGACCTGCGACGAAAAGTAAAGTTTGAGCCAAGCAGCCCACCAGTTTGAGCCAAACACAGGAGCAAGCATGAGAAAATCAATCGTATTTTTAGCGGGCGTAATTCTACTCGGTTATGCCGGGTGTGCGTTCGCACAGGATCAGGATAGGTCCCAGGATAAGTCTAAGGCAAAAGTCAGGACCGTCACCGGTTGCCTGACCAAGGCCCCGGGCGGTGACGAGTACCTCCTCGCCGCAAGAAACGGAAGTACCTGGGAAGTCCACAGCAATGACAACGCCAAAGACAACAACAATGACAACAGCGCGTACAATCGCGTCTCTCTTTCCGATCATGTGGGCCAAACCGTGACCGCCACGGGTGTGGTATCGCATAGCAAAATACACAATATGAAAGAAGACGTGAAAGACACGGCTACAGCCACCGGAGTCAAGAAAGACAACCGGGAGCACGGCCATTTGGTAGTCACCTCGCTCAAAATGGTGAGCGTATCGTGTTCATCGCATCGCCACACCGAGGATTAATCGAATACGCCACCCGTTGAATTTGACAAATGTGAACCCAATTTTGATGCGGTTCGATAGCAGGTCGTACCGCCGCAAAAGGTTCTGCTCCTCGATGCGCTCGAAGAGGGCCAGATCGTCTCTTCTTCGGGCGGACACGGGCTGGCTTCGGATAAGGAGCGAATCCTGAGTTCGCCAACGAAGTTTGGCAATCAAGCGCTCGCAGTCTCAACTGGCTCTTTCGAAGAGCAATTTGTGGTAATTTTTGCCCTAAGTCCCGGTTAGTCGGAGTACCCGACAAGATCACGCGGAGAGCTACGACTGTCCTGGCACGCTGTTGATCTGCACCAGATTCGGCGCTTGTCCATCCGGCTGGGGAACATATCCGGGATGTTTGAACTGAATTGCGCGACGCCATTCACCTTCTAGAGTTTCGGCGACGTGCCGCACATAGTGGATGAAGTGGTGCCCGGAGAGCGCAAGCTCGATCCCCAGGCGCCTCTTCTGCGGGTGCAATCCCCAGCGCAACATGAGCCGCCGCATATAGCGCCAATACGCCCGACGATAG
>Ga0307477_10003636_pt1 | contig 11407 bp, 13 predicted proteins | sample atmos_gasesECM2C_FD_203316 | JGI IMG/M metagenome (GOLD analysis project Ga0307477, IMG submission 203316) | Hardwood forest soil microbial communities from Morgan-Monroe State Forest, Indiana, United States - atmos_gasesECM2C_515 | ecosystem: Environmental > Terrestrial > Soil > Temperate...
ATGGCAGTTACATACACTAGTCGTTCATAGGGGCGCACCAGTTCCTCAAAGGCCTTATGCTCCCCCTTGCAGACGCGGCTGATAAGGTCCGCCTCATTGGAATCCAACTGTTTCAGCGGATTATTCATGGAATGAGATAGGTGCACCATTAAAATAAATTGTGAACGGAAAATATGCCAGATGTCATTCTTACGGTCGCGACCTAGATTCACTCGATCAGCGCCTAGTGAAATCATGCCCTTGTACGGAGCAGGTGCGAGTGGCGGAGGAACGCCCCTGCTGATCAGTGCGTTGGTCGCGACACTTGCTTCTAATTTTCCTTTGTTACCTTTCTCAAAGAGCTATCAAATCACGGACTCCTACGTGTGATGCGGCATCTGAAGCAAAGTTTCATCCTCCGGGTATCATTCCCGAAGCTGGTTGGCCGGATCTGCGCGGATCAACCAGAACGCTTAGAGGGTGCAACATTTCGGTTTGCCCCGCATCGCATTTACGCAACAATCTCGGCCAGCCGCATGAAGTGTTGTAAGCGGTGAACCTCTGACGAACGTCACGATCGAAGAGCTTACAAATGGCGATGAAAATCCGCGTTGCAGTGATTCAAGCGACGCCTGTATTTATGGACATTGACAAAAGCATGGAAAAAGCCCGCGGCTTAGTGCGTGACGCTGCTTCGCGGGGCGTAGAGTTTGTCGCGTTTCCCGAGGCTTGGCTTCCGGGCTATCCAAGTTGGTTAGATTCCTGCCGTGATGCAGCTCTATGGGATCACGAACCTACTAAGAATCTCTTCGCCCGACTAGCAGAAAACAGTGTCGTCGTCCCAAGTTCCCACACACACGCGCTCGGTTCCTTCGCGCGCGAATTCGGTCTCGTGCTCAGTATCGGCGTCAACGAGCGTGTTAAAGACGGCCCTGGGCACGGAACTCTTTACAACTCCAATCTGCTCTTCAACAGCGATGGCACATTGATTAACTGTCACCGAAAAATCATGCCAACATTCAGCGAGCGTATGATCTGGGGAATGGGCGACGGCGCGAGTCTGCGCGCGGCGGATACCCTTGTGGGTCGCGTGGGTGTACTAATCTGTTGGGAACATTGGATGCCCCTGGCGCGGCAGGTTCTACACATCTCCCGAGAAGACATTCATGTCGCGGCGTGGCCCTGGGTGAAAGAAATGAACTTGCTGGCAAGTCGCCATTTTGCTTTCGAAGGCAGGTGTTTTGTACTGGCTGCCGGGGGAATGCAGCAGGCAAAGGATCTGCCTCATGAGCTAGAACCTATTGAGACTTTACGAGCGCATCCAAACACCTTTTTACTTAGGGGCGGCAGCGTGATCATAGGGCCCGACGGGACGCTGCTTGCCGGACCGATTGTTGACGAAGAGACAATATTGACGGCTGAAATCGACCTTTCGACGATAACAAAGGAGAGTCTGACGCTGGACGTTACGGGACACTATGCACGGCCCGATATTTTTGATCTGCGACTAAGACCTGCTGAGCCGACCGAGCGGTAATGCGTCGGACGTTGTAACAGCCAGAGATTGCTCCCTAGAGGGACTTGGACGGCGCGACGACAGGAGGTGAAGATGTCGAAATCAAGCAATCGTTCATTTATTCCTCTTGAATTTGAACTCCTTCCGACCGAACGACAACTTTCGCGGGCGGCCTCACACTCGATCAAATCTTGCTTGGGGTTTTAGAGCCGAGGCTGTGCTTGTGCTCCTCGGTAAGCTCTCGTTCCGCCTGGAGCCAATCGTCAAAATCATTCCCGTGAATCGAGCCATGAGCCTGATGGATGCTATAGGCACGCATTTCGATTTCCTGCCACGTCGGCGTGACTCCATCAGATGAATCGATAAGCTCCGACGGCTCAACGTCTACGTGAGAGATCGACTGCTGTTTATCTTCTTTCCATGCGACAGCTTTCATATCGTTTTTAGCTCTTTTGCACGGCGTTAGAAGCGGACCCGCGAGTAAGATGAGCGAAGAGAACCGAAGTTTCACGGAGGCCACACTTTCTTCGAGTGTATTTGTAATGCTGAGTTAAGTATTAAGCGGGCCTTCGGCGACTAGCCAAGGAGAATGGGCAGAAGGACCCCCATGGCTAGCGCGAAAAACCACAGCGCTGGCGCCGGCGTTCCCACCGGACGCATACGCCGCTGCTCCCGCAAAGAATTTTTGGGATCCAATAGCAACCAGCGCTCGTAGCGGTGTTCGAGCAACAGAAATACCGTTGCCGTTGCGGCCCCATATAAAAGGTGGCCGATTATCGACGGCAGCAGAGCCGAGGCAGCATTTGCACTCCAATCGGCCACTCCTGTGAGAAGAAGCGGTACGAGGGTCATAGGGCCGACATACCACCAAATCAGGCCAAACACACATCCCCATGGCACTCCAACGCTCAAGCTGGAACCTTCATTTCGGAAGAGTAGGCCATACATCATTCCGATCAGTGCACTCACAGTTAGGTGTATGACGAATCCTTTCAAGCCAGGGAATCCATTGCCGAAACCAGCGAGTTTTGGCAACACGCCGGTTGCCAGTAATACGGGTCCTGCGGCTACTCCGCCTGCCAGACCCGCTAATGCTCCCCAGCTCAGCGACCTTAGAACATTGACGCCGGGGCCTTCGGGCTCGCGATTGAGTGGATCGGATTGGATGAATAGTTTCAGCCAGGCCCGGTCAATTGCTGCGTAGATAACTCCAAGGATCAATCCATAAATGATGTGGCCGACCAATGAGCCAAACAGCGCGTTGCCCTGGTCCGGTGACCAATCGACGCTAGCTCCGCTCAACAGTGGAAAAAGGGTCAGTGGCCCGAAAAACCAACAGAAAATCGAAAACCCCAATCCCCACCCCATGCTTGAGCCGAGACCCCGAACATCCGTCTGAAATAACAGCCCAAAACTGGCCCCGATTAGGAGAGCAACCAGAAAATGGAACCCGACCATTTCAGATCGTGAGTTGAGCTGAGGCAGGCCGGCAAGTAGAGGGTAGAATTCACCTTCATACATCCAGCGGCTGAACACAAGCCCGCTCAAGGTTCCGGCAAAACCGCCTACTACGATGGCGCGCCCCCAGTGAAACTCCCGTTTCACAGCACTAGAGCGAAAGCCGCCGAAGATTCCGAGTGTAAGACCCACGGGCATACCGAGAAGCACAAGATAAGCCACCAGCTCCGGAAAGTGAGATCGAGCGCCTGAGAGCGTCGACATCGAACGTTGCGTCCCGGTTACCAGGGGCAGGAGGCCCGCTGGAATCAACAGCCATACTAGGGCCGCGAAGCCTAAGCCCCAGATCAATCCAGCGCCAGGACTGCTAGCCCGATTGCCGAAACCCCACCAGAAAAGCAGTCCGAGGAGCGCGCTGAAGATGAAGCTATCAGCCGGAGTGGTAGCCAGCTGAGTGTGACCAAGCATGACGCAAACTCCAGAAGCTAAGACTGCGGCACAAGGCTCGATCCACAGAAAAGTCTCGGGGTTGGGAGTTGGTTGGCTTTTCGGCAACTCATGTGACCCGTGCATGCAATCTCCTTACTTGAGATCAATCGTTTGAACGATATCGCGCGGAAAGAAGAGCTCGACTGTCCAATCGAATAGGACGCGAATTTTCCGCTCTAAGCCCGGAAGTTTAGACAGATAAATTCCCCGCCACATCAGCCAAGCAAATAATCCGGAAAACCGAAGCGCGCGCGTGCGGCTAAACGGAACAGTCAGTTCTGCGCAAGCCGTTTGATGGCCAATTACGCAGAGCGCTCCCATTGAATCGAAGTGAAATCCCTTCGACGGCTGACCCGCCAGATTAGCGGCAAGATTACTAGCGAGCGTCGCAGCCTCGCGGAGAGCGAATTGAGCAGTTGAGGGACAAGGTCTGCCTGATTTTGCGTCGGTTACGGCTGCACAATCGCCCAGCGCCCACAAGCCGGGTCGGGCGCAGACCGAGAGGTTTTCATCCACCTTCACAGCTCCACGTTTATCTTTCTCAACGTTAAGCGCTTTGATAACCGTGCTCGGAGTGGTGCCGGCGGTCCAAACAAGGGTCTCGGACCGAATCTCTTCATCCTGGAGAACAACGATTCCCGGATGTGCATCACGTACACGCGCGTTAAGTCGAAACTGAACGCCTCGCTCTTCCATTTTCGCTTGTGCGTATCGCCCCAGGGATTCGCTTAGTTCCGGAAGGATGCGATCTCCTGCATGGACCAGCACAACGCGCACTTCGTCGCGATTGAGATTCGGATAGTCGGCTAGGATACCGTGCGCAAAATCATTCAGCGCACCCGCAAGCTCAACACCCGCAAATCCGCCACCTGCGATCACAAACGTAAGAAGGGGAGCGCGACGCGAAGCATCGGGCTCGCGATCGGCAAGCTCGAACATCTCGATGATATGATTCCGGATCCAAATCGCATCTAAAAGACTCTTGAAGTTAAATGCCCGTCGCTCGACATTGGGCATTCCCAGATAATTCGGAACAGAACCCAAGGCAAGTACGAGCTGGTCGTAGGATATTTGGCGCGGTTCAGACGTACCATCGGGTGAATTCATGCCTTCCAATAGAACGCAACGTTTTTCGAGATCGATTCCTTCTACGCGGCCGCGAACGAATTCGGTGCGATGCAGACTGCTACGCAATGGGGCGCTGATGTGGCTCGGCTCCAAGCTGCTCCCGGCAACCTCGGCCAGCATAGGAGTAAAAAGTAGCGCGTTAGTTTCGCTGACGAGCGTAATGTGAACGGAGATATTTTTCTGAAACTCCTCCTCCAGGCACTGAGCGGTTTTCATACCCGCGAAGCCTCCGCCGAGAATGACCACGTGTGTCAGCGGCGAGGGAACAGGCACGCTTGCCTTGGCTTCTGGTCCCCATCGTGCCCTAGCCACATCATTGAAAGCTTGGTAAATCAGACCGAAGAGGGCACCATACAACACCCATGCAACTAATGCGGGAAGATGCGCGCGCATTTCTTCTGCGTTCCATTCCGGCATTTGACCGGCAGAGACAGGTATCGCGACGACGCTAATTAGACCCCAGAGCGGTATGCCCAGGGCTGCGCCAGTCATCAGATTCTCTGCATAGGCGCCGCGTGCGGACCGCAAGCTTGCGGCATAAAGCGCCCCCAAAAAGATCCCGCATAACAATGCCAGCACAGGACTTCGAATCGCGTAAGTGAGCGCCGGGCTGCTTAAGGCGCCGGCCAAAATTCCGATCGTGGTTCTCCGAACATATGGCTTCATCTGATTACCGTTTGGGGTGACCGTCGCACCATCCGCACGGTCCTATGTGATTTAACCGGATTCAGTGTGTCATGAGGTGTGTCGCGGCATATTGTCTTCTGTTCGACGCAGCACTACTAAACTCTCGTCGTCGAAAATCGGAGATCCCCCGCGAAAATCCCTCACTGCTGAGAGCAATGCTTGGCCTGCCGCGCTGGGTGAGTTAACGGTTTGCAATGGAAGACTCTTTGCCAATCTCATCAACCCGTCGTACCCCAGCTCTTTGCCAGCCTGGTTTGTGGACTCGCTGATTCCGTCAGTATAAAGAACCAAAAGGTCGCCCAGCCCGAGGCGCACCGCGTTCTGCAAATATTCTGTGCCGGCGATCAGTCCAAGCGGAACACCCTCTACGCTAGTCTGTTTATACGGGGTTTCATCGTGCAGCCAATCCCAAGCGTTCGCCGTCGCGTGATACCACAGAGCGCGAGGGTGACCGGCGTTCGTAAAAATTAATTCCCCGGTCTTCAAGAAATAGCCGAAGACAGCTGCTGTGGCGTATTGCACATCGTCCGGATCGTCTTCCCGACGGAAAGCCTCGTTAATTTCCTGCATCAGAACGGACTGGTCGAGAGCATTCATATGTTTTTGCAACAGTCGGCGCAACGTCGATGCGGTTGCGCTGACACCTTGTCCGTGGCCAGCAACGTCTGCCAAAACAATTCTCGAAAGCAAGCCCTTGGAGCAGACTACCAAGTAATATACGTCGCCTCCGGTGATTGCTGGATGTAGCGGTCGGGAATAAACCAGCCGGTGAATCCAGGAACTTCCACCGTCAAGTCCACGATGTTGTTACCGCCCCACACCTCGCTGCACACCAATCTGTGAACTAAAACGCGGTCGGGGTCGATGTCAGAGTGAGTTCCCAAGGCGCGATCCGCGGTCATGTCCGGAGTTCTCCCTCGAATCGCTGTGAGCTCGTCCCCGCTTCGCCACTTCTTACGACTCCGAGTGCACTGTCCATACCTTTCTTGCGAATAAATTGACTGAGGAGCGTGTCCAACGAGAATTTCCCGGGACCAAAGAACAAGATAATTAGGCCAACGAACCAGAAAATAAAAGGATCGGCGCCGTAGAATTTGTCCGGACTGGAAAAGATGGACACGAGAGCGTCATGATCTGCCGTAAAGTACGCTACGCTCATGTCAACCACAATGCCAAGAGCCGTGACACGCGAGAGGAGGCCCAGACCAAGAAGGATACCGGCCACGAACTCAAAACTAGAAACGAAAGCGGCCGTGAAAGCCGGCGCGGGCAAATGCAGGCTGCCGAAGAATTCAGTGACGTGGGCCAAGTTGTGAAGTTTTCCCCATCCGACCATCGCGAACTGCCAGCCCCAGTACAGGCGAATGGCTAATAGAAACGGTGACTGCAAATTCGACATAAGCCTCACGAACAAGGCATACAGGCGTTCGACTTGATTTGTCACACTACTCATCAATTGTTCTCGCTTTTGTTTTGTATTTGGCCCTTTGCTACGATTCAGGTGAACTTGCTCATCTCAGAATAAAACCATCCCAGGGCAGACCAATTCTGGAACCATTTCTGCACGAGCATTAGAGATTCCTCGTCAGCTAAGGCGCTATTGCGCAGAACGCATTCAATCGCGGCGCGCGGAGATTTGCCATTGCGAAGACCGCAGAGGATTGCGAACTCTTTGCGTTCCAGACGGCGAAAATAAACGTCTTCATCCATGCGATGCACCGCGAGAAAAAGCGGCATCCGTTTCAAAAGAGGAATGGCCAAAGTGCGTTTGCTTTTTTGTCGTTCGATGAAAGCGTTACTCGCGACGTTCCCTTCAGTGGAACCTTGTCGAATTTGCAGCAGCAGGTCGTCCACCGGATACCTTAAATTGAGCAGAGTGAGATGGGGCTGTAACTTGAGGCGCAACTTCACCGGATTTGTATTCGCGAGATCCTCCGCCTTCAGCGGATCGTACCGTTTTCCATCGAATGCGTTTATTTCTGCCCATTCCAGCCGCACCATATCCAAAGCGAGCTGTTGCCGGGGACCCGCGAAATTTGGATGAGTTCTCAGCCAACCTTCAAGCTGCGCGCCTATATTGCGCATGCTGAACGACCGTGATGGACAATCCCTCAGGTACGCTTGCGTGATTTTGTGGAACAGGCGATCGCCGAGCACCGCTCGCAACCCAGGGAAATCTTCAGAAAAACCAGACAAGACCCGGAACCAGTACTGACAATTGTAAATTTCCAGGCGCTCGAACGAGGTTAGGCGATCGTTTGGTTTGATGATTGCATTTGCGACCTTGCGCTGTGACTGACCGTCGGGACCAGCGTTGCGCATGCGCTCGGATGGCGTCAGGGGCATCATCACCGCCCGAGCCATATCGCGCTGGATGCTAAGGAGATTCATACAGCTTCGGCCAGTGATGCGCTTGCGAGGAAACGATTCGCTTTCAGCGCTTCATCGTGTACTTCGCTAAAGGCAGGGATACGATCGTCCCATTCCAGAAGCGTCGCCGTATGTCCCGTTCGCTCGATGGCACGTGCGTACAATTTCCAAACGGGATCGATCACCGGATGGTCATGTGTGTCGAGAATATATTTTTCGTACTTCGAGTGACCGGCGATGTGAATTTGCGCTACGCGTTCGGGAGAAATACTGTTGAGGTAAGTGAAAGGATTGAAGCTGTGATTCTTAGAGGAGACATAGATATTATTTACGTCCAGAAGAATTCCACAATCAGCACGCTCGACTACCTCATTCAGGAATTCCCATTCGGTCATTTCGGACACATGGAATTCCGCGTAGCTGCTCACATTCTCCACGGCGATGGGAACTTCCAGGAAATCGCGGACTTCGCGGATCTTTTGCGCAGTGATCCGCGCCGCTTCAAATGTGTAGGGCATGGGTAACAAATCATGCGTGTAACGCCCATCCGCACTGCCCCAGCAGAGATGATCGGAAAGCCAAGGAGTCTTGGTTCGCTGCACCAGCGTTCTCAGGCGGCGCAGATGCTCGCGGTCGGCGCGTTGAGCCGAGCCGAAGTACATGGAAACGCCGTGCTGAACGACCTTATATTGTTTCAAGATTTCGTCGAGAATGCGCAACGGCCGCCCGCCATCGACCATGAAATTTTCGGATATAATTTCAAACCAATCCACAACGGGGCGGCGGGTCAAAATATGTTGGTAATGCGGGACTCGCAGCCCGATGCCGATTCCGTAGTCTGTGTATCCGTTGAACCGATTTGCTGGCATATCCAGGACTCCATTGAGGTCTCGGACGCTGGTAGTCGAGTGATAACCAGGCTCGACTCCCAGCATCGAAGAGTTGGGAATTGAAAAACTTAGCGCTGAGGGTTATCCGCTGGTGGTTTTGAGCCGTCGGTTGCGCAACCACCCTTGCCCTTGCAGGAGTTTTTACCTTTGCAGCCGTTGTCGCTCGATTTGCAACCGCCCTTACCCTTGCAAGAGTTCTGGCCCTTACAAGCGTGCTTTTCTTTCACCTTGTTGTCAGACTGATCAGACTGCACGCCGGCGTGCATTCCCGACAAAAGACTCGACGCCTGAATTGTCGCGGAAGTGCCTGCGAGCAAGCCCGCAAACGCTGCAGCTGCCACTAAAGCTTTCTTGTTCTTCGTCATTGTCCTTGTTAGCTCCTATTCGAAATTTGATATTTGTTGGGCTTCCTGACGATAGGGTACAACAACGAGAATCATCACCGCTGCAAGAGGCGCCATCCCAATCTGGGTTCGCCCTTCAGTGCATTTGGGAACGATCCGCTATGCTGAATTACTATCGGCCTTCTCGCGATATGATTGCCAACCCCCCAAAAGGTTTCATCGCGATGTAAACAAAATGGCTCGTTCTGCTTGGCATCAGTCAATTTCAGAGCCCACACAGCCGCTCTGTCCGGAACCCTACCGACTCATTCTGGGCGCGAGCGAAGCGCGCAGAAAATTCTTGCGTTATATACAATCGATATAGGTAGATACCCGGCTAATGCCTTAGGCGGTCTTCGATGGTTGCAATCAGCTCGCGAGTTGTAGGCACATCGATCCCATGGATCCTTCCGGCCCGAACGATCGGGCCACCAATGGCGTCTATCTCGGGTATGCGGCCAGCCGACACGTCCTTCTGCATCGAGCTGCGCATAGTCCCAGGTAATCCTTCGATCATGGCCTGTATCTTCAGTTGATCGACACTCGCGCCTTCCGCAGCTGCAACAGCGCAGGCCTCGCGTACCGTCGATTCGAGTCGTGCCCGCCATACAGGATCGTCGAAGATCTCCTGCTTGCTCTTATTACCCGCCGTAGTTGCGAGCGCGAATGGCGCCAGGAACGCAAGTTTGCTCCAGAGCATTGTTTTTTCATCCGCTTGAAATTCACAAGAAAAGCCAACGTGCCGAAGCCGTCTGGCAACACCTTCTATCTGCCGCTCTCCAGTCGCGGAAAGCGCCAATCGGACAAACGGTGAACGCTGGATAATGTGACCGGGTGCGACGCGCTCGGATTCGACGGCAATCGTGCCGGGAACAACGCTTTCGTGATTGAAGCTCCTTCGCAACAATGCGACATGATCAATACCATTCAGCAGTGGCGCGAGAGTTACAATCCTGGGACCATCGCGTGGAACTACCCGTAGCGCTGGGACAAGCTGGTACGCTTTGACGGTTATCCACAGCACGTCAACGGGTTCACGGAGTTTCGCATCAGTTCCAACCGGTGCCTGGAAGTACCCGAACGGTCCTTCGAGTCGAAGGTAGCGGGGATGCTGGGCGAGGGTTTCTGGGCGCAGGAGCAGAGTAACCTGCTCACCTTGGTGAGCCAGCGCCGCTCCGATTAAGCCACCAACTCCTCCGGCACCCAGAATGGCATGTCTCACGCCGCGCCCTCCGGGGATGATTTATCGTGTGAATCGATTTGCCACGAGTCCAGTCACGCCGCCGCCGTCGGAGCGACCAGCTCGAAAGAAGACGTGAGTTGGATGGTGTTGTGCAATGTTCGATAAAGCGGGCACCTCATCGCGTAAATGCCATGCACGCGCTCTACCGTAACCCTGGTTTCTTCCGGAGCTGCCAGGGTCATTGCCACATGAATTCGTCGGATTACCAGCACACCCTCCTCTGTTTCTACTTCGCCTGTTACATCTGCAGTCAGCCGTCCATTGCTTGCATCGATTTGGCGCGCTTCCAGCGCACCTCCGAAGGTGCCCATCATTCAACCGGCGGTTGCACAAATCACGTAATCGATCGTGGAAGAATGTGACTCCTTTAATTTCGCGGGATCGACCTTATAGTGCTCGGCAATCGCCCCGTGCACGCTGAAGATAACAGGTTGTGATTCTCCGGGCAGGCGTGCGATGCGAAGCGGCCCCGCCTTTCGTTCGATTCGGGACTTCGAAACATAGACAACGTCGCTCATGTTTTCCTCCATCCGAGACTCAATGATTGTTTTCCTTCCATAGTTGCAGCAGCTAGCGATGCCGAATGGCGTCTGGAGACCGCTTAAGATCAAGAGGAAAAACCTTCAAGCTCCACATGACTGGCACGGATGTAGGCGGATAGCACACCGTCTTGTCGCAAGCCTGATACCTCAACTCCCCGCTAATCGAGATGGTCTTCCCTGTGGAAATCAGCGAGCGAGCGATATCGGAAGTTGGGGAGAAGTTTACCGTGACATCCTGAACGATACGGAACTTTCCCTCAAAGACCGGGACGTGTTCCTGAATGGCCTCCAAGTAGATATCCTTGGAGTTCGGGTATATTACTGGCGCGAGTTCGATCCCCGAGGTTTCCTTCACTGCGAGCTGAATCGGTTTATACCCTTGCACTTCGGGAGAATAAACGTGGGTGCCCGGGGGAAGTTCTATTTCGGCAATCAAGCTTACCCGGCTGCCGGGCACGACGTCGCGATCTGATTGCTCAAGGGCTAGTCGAAGGTGGGGTGCTTTTATATTCTGGCTCACTTCTTCGATCAGCTCAGGGAAAAGCTTCCCAATCACATTGTTCGGCGTGAATCGGTCGACATCCTTCACTTCGAAATATTTCTCACGAATAAAGCCGCCCGAGTCAATATAGAAAAATCCGGGGTGCGCCATCCCTTTGTTCTTCCCAGTCGCTTCTGCGTTTAGGACGTTAAAGCTGCCAATAATCTTGGAATCAGGGTCG
>Ga0307477_10003637_pt1 | contig 11403 bp, 8 predicted proteins | sample atmos_gasesECM2C_FD_203316 | JGI IMG/M metagenome (GOLD analysis project Ga0307477, IMG submission 203316) | Hardwood forest soil microbial communities from Morgan-Monroe State Forest, Indiana, United States - atmos_gasesECM2C_515 | ecosystem: Environmental > Terrestrial > Soil > Temperate...
ACCTACAACCCGCACACGCGCGAGGATCTGCCGGTGTTCGCGCCGGGCATCCCCTGGCCGGCGCTGCTCGCCGCAGCCGGCCTCGAACAGCAGCCGCGCTTCGTGCTGCGTCAGGCGGACGCGGTGCAGGTGCTCGCGGCGTTGTTCGCCAAGCCGCCGCTGCAGCGCTGGCAGACCTATCTTCGCTACCACTACCTGGCAGGTAACGCCGACGTGTTGCCGCGGGCCTTCGACGACGAGGTGTTCGACTTCTACGGCCGCACCCTGCACGGCCGCGAGCAGCAGCAGCCGCGCTGGAAGCGCGCCGTGGCCGCGGTGGACGATGGGCTCGGGGAGGCAGCGGGCGAGCTGTACGTGGCGCGCTACTTCCCGCCGGCGTCGAAGCAACAGATGCTGGCGCTGGTCGAGAACCTGCGCGCCTCCTACCGGGAGCGCATCGCCCGGCTGCCGTGGATGACCCCGGCGACGCGCAAGGTGGCGCTGGAGAAGCTCGCCGCCTTTCATCCCAAGATCGGTTATCCGGACGAGTGGCGCGACTACTCCGCGCTCGATGTGCAGGCGGGGGACGCCTTCGGCAACGTGGCGCGCGCGGCAGCCTTCGACTGGCAGCGTCAGCTCAAGCGGCTCGGCGGTCCGACCGACCGCGGCGAGTGGAACATGACGCCGCAGACCATCAATGCCTACTACTACTCCACCTTCAACGAGGTGGTCTTCCCGGCTGCCATCCTGCAACCGCCTTTCTTCGATCCGCACGCCGACCCCGCGGTCAATTACGGCGGCATCGGCGGAGTCATCGGGCACGAGATGGGCCATGGCTTCGACGACCAGGGCTCAAAGTCCGACGCGCGCGGGGTGCTGCACACCTGGTGGCAACCGCAGGATACCGAGGCGTTCCACCACCGCGTCGACGCCCTCGCTGCGCAGTACGACGCCTACAGTGTGTTGCCCGGGCTCAACATCAACGGCCGCCTCACCCTCGGGGAGAACATCGGCGATCTCGGCGGCCTGTCGGTGGCCAACCAGGCGTATCACCGCTCGCTGCACGGCGCCCGGCCGCCCGTGCTCGGCGGCCTGAGCGCGGACCAGCGCTTCTTCCTGTCCTGGGCGCAGGTGTGGCGCACCAAGCAGCGCGACGAGGACCTGCGCTCGCAGGTCACCAGCGACCCGCACAGCCCGGCGAAGTACCGCATCAACGGCGTGGTGCGCAACGTCGACGCCTGGTACCCGGCGTTCAAAGTGCAACCGGGCGACAAGCTGTACCTGCCGCCGGCGGAGCGCGTTCACATCTGGTGAAGTCCGGACTGCCGATCGATGCGGCGTTGCCGGCACTCGCCGCGGCGCTGGGCGAGCAGCGCGCCGCGGTGCTGCAGGCGCCCCCCGGCACCGGCAAGAGCACGGTGGTGCCGCTGGCGCTGCTGGCGGCCGACTGGGCCGAAGGAAAACGGCTGCTGCTGCTCGAGCCGCGCCGACTTGCCGCACGGGCGATCGCCACGCGCATGGCGCGCACGCTCGGCGAAGAGGTCGGCGGCACCGTCGGCTACCGCATGCGTCTCGACACGCGCATCTCGCGCGCGACACGGCTCGAGGTACTCACCGAGGGCGTGCTGACGCGGCTGCTGCAGGAGGACCCGGCGCTCGAGGGCGTGGCCGCGGTGATTTTCGACGAGTTCCACGAGCGCAGTCTGCAGGCGGACCTGGGACTGGCGCTGTGTCTCGACGCCCGCGCCACGCTGGCGCCGGAGCTGCGGCTGCTGGTGATGTCGGCCACACTCGAAAGCGCGGCGGTCGCGCAGCTCATCGGCATGCAAGACACGGCGCCCGTCATCCGCGCAGGCGGCGCGCTGTTCGACGTCGAAGTGCGCTACGCCGGCAGCGGCCCGGCGGCCCTGCCCGCGGCAGCCGGCGCCGCGCGACGCGACCACACAGTCGCACAGCTCGTGGCACGGCTCGCGGCGCGTGCGCTGCGCGAGCAGCCGGGTGACCTGCTGGTGTTTCTGCCCGGCGCCGGCGAGATCCGCCAGGTGCAGGCGCTGCTCGGCACGGCGCCGGAAGCCCAGCGGGTGGCGCTGCGGCCGCTGTTCGGGGATTTGCCGCCGCAGGAGCAGGACGCGGCGCTTGCCCCGGCCGTGCCCGGCAGCCGCAAGGTGGTGCTCGCCACCAACATAGCCGAGACCAGCCTGACCATCGACGGCGTGCGTGTGGTCGTCGACTCGGGTCTGATGCGGCGGGCACGCTTCGATCCGGTGACCGGCATGAGCCGCCTGCAGACCCAGCGCATCTCGCGCGCCTCGGCGGAGCAGCGCCGCGGTCGCGCCGGACGCACCGCTGCCGGGGTCTGTTACCGCGCCTGGAGCGCCGGTGCGCACGCCGCGCTCGCAGCCTTCACACCCGCGGAGATCCTCGAAGCGGATCTCGCGCCTCTCGCCCTCGAGCTCGCCAACTGGGGCGCGCGCGACGCCGCGGAGCTGCGTTGGCTGGACACGCCGCCCGCGGCGATGCTGGCGAGCGCCCGCGACCTGTTGGTGCGCCTGGGCGCGCTCGAGGCTTCCGGCCGCATCAGCGCCCACGGACGCGCCATGGCGCGCCTGCCGGTGCATCCGCGTCTGGCGCACATGCTGCTGCGCGCCCAGGCGCTCGGCGCCGCGCCGCTGGCGGCGGAACTTGCGGCGCTGCTGTCGGAGCGCGATCTGCTGCGCGGGGCGACGCGTGACGCAGACATTCGTACCCGGCTCGACCTGCTGCGCGGTGACGACGTTGCGGGAGCCATCGACCGCGGCGCCTTGCAACGTGCACGCCGCAACGCGCGCGATCTCGCCCGGCGGCTGCAGGCCGCGGCGTCTGACGCGTCGCCGGGTTCGCGCGCGCGGGGCGGCAGCGCGGGCGGCAGCGGCAGGGGTGGCACATCAGGCAGGGGCGGCGAGGCCGCCGCTGCTGCGGTCGGACTGCTGCTCGCGTTTGCCTATCCGGATCGCATCGGCGTGCGACGCGCGGGCGAGGGCGGGGGCTATACGCTCGCCAACGGCCGCGGCGCGCTGTTCGCCGGACCGCAGGCGCTCGCGCGCCACGAGCTGCTGGTCGCGGTGGATGTCGACGATCGCGATCGTGATGCGCGCATCCTGCTGGCCGCGCCGCTCGATCGCCAGGACCTGCTGCAACATTTTGCGGCGCAGCTGTACCGCCGCGAGCGCATCGGGTGGGATTCGCGCGCGCAGGCCGTGCGTGCGCGCCGGACGGTGGAGCTCGACGCGCTGGTCCTCGAGGACAAGCCGCTCACCGAGGTGCCGGCGGACGGCGCGCGCGAGGCGATGCTCGCGGGCGTGCGCGAGCTCGGCATCGCGGCGCTTCCCTGGGACGAGGAGGCGCGCGCTCTGCAGGCACGCATCAGCTTCGTGCGCGCGCAACTCGCCCCGGCCGCCGCGGCGCCCTGGCCGGAGGTGTCCGACGCGGCGCTGCTGCAATCGCTGCAGCATTGGCTCGCTCCCTGGCTCGAGGGAATGACGCGCCGCGAGCACCTGGCGCGGGTGCCGCTGGTGGCGGCACTGCGGGCGCTGCTGACGGCCGAGCAGCAGCGCTCGCTCATCGCCTGGGCGCCGACGCATCTCAGCCTGCCGGGCGGCACGCGCGTGCGCGTCGACTACCTCGACGCGAGCGCACCGCTGGTGGCGGTGCGACTGCAGGAGGTTTTCGGGCTCGCCGCCTCGCCGCGCCTCGGCGCCGGCAACATACCGGTGACCTTCCGGCTGCTGTCGCCGGCGCGGCGCCCGGTGCAGGTGACGCGCGATCTGGCGAGCTTCTGGCGCGGCACCTATGCCGAGGTGCGCAAGGACCTGCGCGGCCGCTACCCGAAGCACTACTGGCCGGAGGATCCCCTCGGCGCACCACCGACGCGCGGCCCCCGCCGCGCGCGTTGAGGCGTGCGCGGTTCGCCGCGCACGATCGGGTATATTGTGACGATGATTTCCGCGCGCGATGCGTTGCAGGCTCTGCGTGAGGGCAACCGCCGTTTCGTCAGCGAGTCGGGCACGCAGGCCGGCGCTTCCACCGCGCGCCGCCGCGCGCTGCTCGCCGGCCAGGAGCCCCTCGCCATCATCCTCGGTTGCTCCGATGCGCGCGTACCGGCGGAGATCGTGTTCGATCAGGGGCTCGGCGATCTGTTCGTCATCCGCGTCGCCGGCAACATCGTCGCTCCCTCGCAGGTCGGCAGCGTCGAATTCGCCGCCGAGGCGTTCGGCACGCGTCTGGTGGTGGTGCTGGGACATTCGCGCTGCGGCGCCATCCGGGCGACGCTGCAGCAGCTGCTGCGCCCATCGCGGGAACAGTCCAGGAACCTGAGCTCCATCGTCGCGCGCATCCGCCCGGCGGTCGAGGGCCTGCTCGAGCGCTCGTCCGGCAGCGATCCGGCGACGCTCGAACAACAGGCGGTGCGCGCCAACATCCGCATGTCGGCCGACCAGCTGCGCCATGGATCAGAGGTCCTCGAGCAGCTCATCCACAGCGACGAGTTGCTGGTGGTTGGCGCGGAGTACTCCCTCGAGAGCGGTGTGGTGGACTTCTTCGACGGGGTGCCGTCAGCCGATTGAGCGCGGCGACGTGCGTAGCTTGGCGAGGCTAGTCGGCGGCGCGCACCATCTCGCCACTGGCCGCAGGCACGCTGCGCCTGAAGTGCCGCAGCAGCCAGTGATCGACCGAGAGCACACCGGGCCCGGCGATGGCCAGCCACAGGAACAGCGCCAGGTATTCGGTTTCGTCGAAGCCGAGCAGCGTCTCGAGCGAATCGACGTCAGCCCATTTCGCGGAAGCGATGGCCACGATCATGGTGACCCCGAGCGCGCCGGCGGAAATGCGCGTCAGCAGCCCGAGCAGCAGGAACAGGCCGCCGCAGAACTCCACGCCGGATACGAACGGTGCGAGCAGGTGCGGTGCCGGGATGCCCCAGCCCACGAAGTTATCGGTGACCGCGGACAAGTTGTTCAGCTTGCCCCAGCCGCTCCACAGAAAAACCCACCCTACCGTGATGCGTGCGAACAGCGGCGCGAGCCAGGTGAAGTAACCGGCGACGCGCCGGGGCCAGTCGATGAACCATTGAATCAGCAAGTTCACGGTTGCTCCTGGGGGGCCGCAAATCACCGTTGGCCGAGAAGACCGGGCGTTCCGGCGCGATATTGCCAGTTGCGGGTCCGGTGCATGCGATAATCGCGCACCTGCGGCACCGCAGCGTCCATGCGCAATCCACGGCCCGAATCCCCGGTCTCCTCAGTCAGCGAGCGGCTGCCGGCTGCGAACGCGCAGGCGCCGCTCACGCAGCTGTTCGAGTCGCTGCGCCCGGACCTGCTGCGCTTCGCGCACTGGCTGGCACGCGATCGGGCGATCGCGGAGGACATCGTGCAGGAATCACTGCTGCGCGCCTGGCGGTCGCGGGATGCGCTCAAGGACCCGGCCGCCACGCGCCCCTGGCTGCTGACGATCGTGCGCCGCGAGCACGCGCGGCTCTACGAACGCAAGCGCCTGGAGCTGGTGCCGCTCGAGGAGGTCGTGGACACCCATGCCGGTCCACGCCCTGCCGAGCCCGACGGCGATCTGTTTACCCTGCGCCATGCGATCATGAAGTTACCGCTGGATTATCGTGAGCCTCTCATCCTGCAGGTCCTCGGTGGGTTTTCCACCGAGGAGATCGCGCGCGAGCTGGCTCTGTCCACCACCGCGGTGCTGACGCGCCTGTTCCGCGCCCGCAACAAGCTGCGCGTGCTGTGCGGCATGACGGCGGCGCCGGACGTCGGCGACGGCGGGGACGCCCCATGAACTGCGACGAAGCCCGCCTGCAGATCGGCGGTGAGCCGGGAGCGAGCACGCCGGACCTCGAGGATCACCTGCAGGGCTGCCCGGAGTGTGCGCGCCTGCGGCTGGAGATGCGCGCGCTCGATGACCGGCTGCGGCAGGCGCTGGCGCAGCCGCCGCAGCTGCTGCGCAGCCGCCGCCCGAGCCCGGTGATGCGCCAGTGGGCGCTGGCGGCGAGCGTGCTGCTCGCGATCCTCGCCGCCGGTGCGCTGTGGCTGCTGCGCCCGAGCGCCACGCTGGCGCGCGAGGTCGTGGCGCACGTACAGCACGAGCCCCAAAGCTGGCTGGCGACGCAGCACATCGATACGCCCGGCATCGCCAAGGCGTTGCGCGGCGGGGGCGTCGAGCTCGGCATCACCTCCGACAAGATCATGTACGCGCAGAGCTGCTGGTTCCGCGGACATTACGTGCCGCACCTGGTGATCGACACCGCGCACGGGCCTGCCACCGTGCTGGTCCTGCGCCACGAGCACGTCGGCAGCCGTGTCGCCTTTCACGAGCACGGCATGAGCGGCGTCATCGTGCCCGCCGGCGCCGGCAGCATCGCGGTACTGGAGCGCGGTGGCGGCGACAGCGGCAACCTCGACGAAGTCGCGCAGCAGATGCAGCAGGACGTGCACTGGCTGCCCGAAAGTCACTAGCGGGCGCTACCACCATGAGCGGGATCAACCGTCGTAATCTGTTCGTGGGCGCCGGCAGCGTGTGCGCTGCGCTCCTCACCCGGCGTGCGGCGCCCGCCGCGGCGGGCATCCCGCCCGCGCCGGTGGCGCGCATCGAGGTCGTCAAGGACAGCTATTTCGGCGAGACGTTGGGCGATCCGTACCGCTGGATGGAGAACGACAAGGACCGTGAGTGGCTGCCGTTCCTCCAGGGCCAGAACGCGCACGCGCGCGCGGTGCTCGCCACCATTCCGCAGCGCGCGCGGCTGCTCGCGCGCATCGAGCAGCTCTCCGGCGACGCGGCGGTGACACGGGCCGCGGTGCGTGCCGGCGGCAAACTGTTCTTCGAGCAGCGCCCGGTCGGTGCCGACAACTTCAAGCTGTTCGTGCGCGACCGTGGGGTTACCCGGACGCTGATCGACCCGACGCTGCTCAGCGACGCCAACGGGCACCTGTCGCTCGACTGGTGGGAGCCTTCGCCTAACGGCCTGCACGTGGTCTACGGACTCTCCAAGGACGGCAGCGAGGACTCGGTCCTGCACATTGTGAGCGTCGCCGACGGCCGCGACCTGCCCGAGCGCATCCCCAACACCGAGAACGCCCTGCCGGCGTGGCTCGATGACGGCACGGGCTTCTTCTATAACCAGCTGACCGGTGCGGTCGATACCCCGGAGCGCTATCTCGACAGTCAGGCGCGCTTTCACGTGCTCGGCGCCGATCCGGCCGAGGACCCGATCATCATGAAGCGCGGTTCGGACCCGAACGTGCAGTTCGAGCGCATCCAGCTGCCGCTGGTGCAGACCTTTCTCGGCTCGGAGTACGCGTTGCTGATCCTCGCCGACGTGCGCACGGAATACCGCATCCTGATCGCGCCGGTGGCCGCGGCCGCCGCGAACCAAGCGCGCTGGGTGCCGGTGGCGGACTTCGCCGACGAGGTCACGGACGTCGTGATCGACAGCGACACGCTGCTGCTGCTGGCCAACGAGGGCCATCCGCGCGGCCGCATCCTCACCGCTTCCGTGAGCGCTCCCGCGGTCTCCGCTGCCAGGGAGCTGGTGGCGGAAGGACCGCTCGTCATCCAGCATTTCAAGCGCGCCATGGACGGGTTGTACCTCGACATGATGGACGGCGGCATCAGCGCGCTCGCACGGTTGACTCCCGACGGCAAGGTGATCCCCATCCCGTTGCCCTTCGAAGGCACGCTGCACGCGCTGTCCACCCATCCCACCGAGGAGGGCGCGCTGTTCTCCTTCACGGGCTGGCTCACACCGGGCGATATCTGGGCGGTCGATGCCCAGGGCCGCGTCGCGGCCACGGGACTGACACCCCGGCCGCCCATCGACGTCAGCGGCTACCAGGCGCAGCGCCTGTACGCCACCGCGCGCGACGGTACGCGCATCCCGTACGCCATCATTCACAAGAAGGGACTGAAACTCGACGGCCGCACGCCGGCGTGGATCTCAGCGTACGGCTCCTACGGCAGCGTCGCCTATCCGCCGACGTTCGCCGGCCGCACGCTCGCCCTGATCGATGCGGGCTTCATCGTCGGCTATGCGAATGTGCGCGGCGGCGGGGAGTACGGGCGCGACTGGCACAAGGCCGGGCAGCTCATGAACAAGCCCAATACCTGGCGGGACCTGATCGATGTGTGCCAGGACCTGTGTGCGAAGAAGTACACCTCGCGCTCGCGGCTCGCCATCGGCGGTCGCTCCGCGGGCGGCATCACCGTCGGGCGCGCGCTGACCGAGCGGCCCGACCTGTTCGCCGCCGTCGTCGACGGCGTCGGCTGGTCCAATCCGTTGCGCTACGTGGCCGAGCAGAACGGCTACGGCGAGGAGCCCGAATGGGGCGCCATCTCGGAGGAGGCCGGCTACCGGGCCTTGAAGCTGATCGACAGCTACCACGCGGTGAAGGACCGTGTCGCGTACCCGGCGGTGCTGCTGACCACCGGCGCCACCGATCCGCGTGTCGGCCCCTTTCACGTGGCGAAGATGACCGCGCGGCTGCAGGCCGCCAGCCGCTCGAAGAAACCGATCCTGCTGCGGGTGGACTTCGATGCCGGTCACGGTATCGGCTCGACGCGCGCCCAGCAGGACCGCGAGGCTGCCGATACCTACGCGTTTCTGCTGTGGCAGACGGGTGTGAAGGGCTATCAGCCCGCCGGACAGGGCCGGTAGGCGGCGCCACACCACTAGACATATCGTTCTCGAGCGGCCATGCTTATGACAGCGCGGTCTCGAGATGCGATCCGTTCCGTGAGTCTTGACTGGACTCCAAATGGCGACAACCTGAGACCGAGCTAGGCACCGATAAGGGCAAACCCGTTCGAAAGGCGGGGGCGCAAAGCTACCGGTCTAAGGGCGTAACAGCCTAAGACAGCGGGGTTGCCACTCCACTCCCACGTGTGAGCGTGCATCTCGCCTGCATTAGATCTGCGCTCTCCCGACCGTGACTCGAACGTTCGTTTCAGGGAGAGCTTATGACATCAACATCGGCACAGCCCGCTGGGCCCTCGAACACCAATCCGGTGCAGCCGACGCAGGCTGGTACTGGCCATTTCATGCTCACGCTGTGCCGGCTGCCTGCCCCCGTGTCCATTCGGCCGCCCCAGTCACCGCGGCTCAAGCCTTTCACATTCTTCACGAGTCGTGTGCGTCACCCGGATGGCGGTGAGCACTGGTACCTCCACATGGGGTACTTCGAGACGCTGGCGGATGCCGAGAGATGGGTAGAAGCCATACGCGGCCCTTATCCCAATGCGTTCGCAACCATCGCACCGGCCGCGTTTTTACGGCCGCCCAATTCCGAGGCGCCTGCGTCGCAGCCCGTCGATTCTCAGCCGATGGTTCCCAAAAGCAGCAACCCTGCACCGGTCAAGGATAAGTCGTTGAGCGACACACAGGTCCTGAAGATTCTGGAAACGCGCCGTGTTTCCGCAGTTCAGGACGACGTTGATGAGAGGCACTGCGATCAGATCGCGTTGCTGCGCCCCGAGGACACGAGTACCCGGCAGGCTCTGAATGAGGCTGTCGTTCAGGGTGCAGCGGTTTCCTTTGCCGTGCAGCTGCAGTGGTCAGCGCAGCCGTTCGACCTGAGTCGCGTGCCATCGCTCGCCATATTCAAGGCATATACCCTGTACGTGACGGAAAGTCGCCGCGAAGGGCGTTGCCGCTGTTTTCTGCGGCTGGGTTTCTTCGGCGATCCGGTCTCTGCGAAGCAAGTCGCCGTGCAGGTGCGCTCTCACTTCGCCGCCGCAGCTGTAGTGCCTGTTGCCGAGCAGGAGGTCACGCGCGCACGCGCAGCCGGTACGGGCACTGCAATCCCGTATCTCGTGGAGCAACGAGTTGATCCGGGAGTCGATTCCAACGGCAGGCCAGCAGCGCCGCCGTCAAAGCCTGCGAGTTACGTAGCTCGCCGCCTCGCCCGAGGCGCCCAGACACTCGAACAGACACTCAAGCAGCTTGCCGAGAGGGAAATGTGGAACGACCCCGATTCACTTAGCGAAAGCGGTGTGCGCCATCTGAAAGTTGAGGTGCAGGAGCACAGGTCGGGCCGTTCCTAAGCGTCATTTCGCTGCCGCAGAAGGCGCTGCGGCGAGCGGCAGCAGCAGGCTGCTCGGGTGCCGCGCATCGTGGAAGATGCGGATGTACTGCCCGACGGCGGCGCCACGAGTGCAGCCGGCGAGCCGAGGGTTGGCGCGCCGCAAAGGGCGAACGTGGCGACGCCGAGCAGGCGCGCCAGGCCAAGGCCGGCGGGACGCATCAATGCGCGCTCTGCGGCTCGGGCGCCGGGGCAGGCGGCGCCGCGCCCGGGTCGGGCTGAAACAGCGGCACGCCGAGGTAGGTGAAATAAATGCGTCCCTGGCGGCGGGCGATGTAGACGCGGTGGGCCAGGAAGAAGTCCGCGCCGAGGATGAGGTCCGGCTCGGCGAATGCGGACTGTTTGATGTAGGAGCCCAGCTGCACTTCCCGTTGGGCGCCGAAGACATCGGCGATGCCGAGGTGTGGATTGTGAATGGTTTCCTGGCCGATGGTGAGCGACTGAAACGGGGCGTTGGAGAACTGGATCGCAGCCGGGCCGATGCCGTGCAGCGTGCCTGCGCCCGCGGCGGCCGCGACCGGAGCCATGCCGGATCTGCGGATGATTGCCGCCGACACCGTCGAGCGGCTGGCACCAGTGTCGAGCATCGCCACCACGTCCTGTCCGTTCAGGCTCACGTGAGCCTCCAGCCAGCGTGACTCGGGTGGGGCCGGGCTGAGAGGCACCGTGAAGTACTCCGCCGCCCAATAGACGACCTGGTCGCCATTGCAGCCCTGCGGCTCGAAGAGCCGCACGCGACCCGCGGCGAGATCGAACTCGACGTCCATGCGCGACAGAAAGTCCTCACCCAGCACGCCGGCGATGTCGCCCGGGGCTATGCGGCCGGTGTCCGCGGGCCCGGTGGCGATGAACGTCAGGTCGTGCACGACATAGCCGGCAAGGCCGAACTCGCGCACGTTGACGAGCTCGGAGTCGATGCGCCCGCCCGCGCCGACGAGCATGCCGCCCGACACGCTGAGGCGCCTGAGCTTGAAAGCCGCCACCGCGGAGTGCCACAAGAGGCTGCTGGACGCGCCGGTGTCCATGATCAGCCGCACCGGATGTCCATCGAGCGATGCGGGGGCCACCGGGACACCCTGCACGGTCACGGGAATCTCGCCGATCCTCACCAGCTTGCACGCCGCGGCAACGGCCGGCGCCGCCGCGGCCATCAGCATCAGCGCAGTGAGGAAGGGTGCGCGTGTCATGCCCGCATCCTACCGCCATCGAGGTAGCGGCGGTCGCGGTGCTGCTAACCGCGCGCCGGAATGGTGAGCCCGCGCGCCACGGCGGGTCGCGCGACGAACGCCTGCAGTGCCCGCGTGACGTT
>Ga0307477_10003638_pt1 | contig 11401 bp, 6 predicted proteins | sample atmos_gasesECM2C_FD_203316 | JGI IMG/M metagenome (GOLD analysis project Ga0307477, IMG submission 203316) | Hardwood forest soil microbial communities from Morgan-Monroe State Forest, Indiana, United States - atmos_gasesECM2C_515 | ecosystem: Environmental > Terrestrial > Soil > Temperate...
CATGAATTCACTGGTTCGCTTGCAATCGCTCGGCTTTCTCTCCTCATCTGCGAACGGCCTCCCCGAGCTGCGGCACAGAACAGCAAAAGTGTTTCGCGACAGTTCTGAAATCTCAGTCATTGAATGTCACAAACGCAGCAGCGTGACCATTGCCGGTCGTTTCCAGAACCATCTCATCATTCGGATCGGTTTAGGTAGCGCCATGGTCATAATTAAAGTTGGCCTGCGCGAGTTCCGCGACCTTCCGGAATCGGACACTCTCGTTGGAGTCAACAAGCGCGGCGAGACTGTGAGCGTCTACGTCCTCACGCGCCGAAAGCGTCTCGAAGGCAGCCGAGCTTTCCGAACGATAAAGCTTCACCGGAATTGCGACGAGGTGCTGGCGGCCGAGCTAACAGGAATACGTCGGCGTGACAAGGGCGAGCCCCGCTGAGATAATCGTCTATAGCGGGCTGGCCGCAGATTAGCGCAGTCGTCCTGTCTTCGAGGTACTCAATCGGTGGAGTTTCCTGTGAACGAGGTAAGGACGAGGGTGGCGAAGGGATCCGAGCGTGGCAAATTGCGCATCGGCGATGATTGGAATGCAATCCGCATCATCGCGCTCTCACAGAGCAATCCCCTCAAAGCGATCGCGGAGTTTGTCGAAAACAGTATTGATGCGCATGCCCAAAATATCGTTATCACCCGCGGTCGCGAGCACGGTGAACACTATCTTAAGGTCACAGACGACGGCGACGGCCTCCCGCGCGGTCCGAACGGCCTGCCCGACTTCAAGTACGTCGCGACGCATATCTGCGACTCGATCAAGCGGCACTTGAAATCGAACGGCGATGGAAAGGGTATACAAGGGGAGTTTGGAATTGGCCTTTTGAGCTTCTGGACTGTCGGCGACACGCTGTCGATGACTTCTAAGGGTGCCGATCAGCGCGCCTACCAGATGACCATGCGCAGAGGGGATCCTCGGTACGCTGTGAGTGCGCGGCGCGCGCTCTTTGCCGAGCAGGGCACCGAACTCCGGATCAGTCCCCTGCTGGAGGGTATTCGTACTCTGAGCGGTGAGAAGATCCAGTGGTACCTGGCCTCCGAGTTGCGTGATCGTATTCGCGGCGGGCAGCTTCGCGTAACCGTGGTAGATAGGCTTGCGCGCAAACAATATCAAGTCGAACCGCGTCAGTTCGAAGGCCGCTTGCTGCACCAACTACCGGCAGTTCGTTCATCATTCGGCGAGGCCTATGCCGAATTGTACCTCGCGGAACCAGCCGAGGATTCCCGTGTTGCCCTGACACGGGGAGGCACGCGCGTGATCGCGGATATTAGTACGCTCCCCGGCTTGGAGCGTTCACCTTGGAAGTCTCGCTACATACAAGGTTTGGTCGACGTGCCGTACCTAATCCTCACACCCGGAACGCGTTCTGGAATCGTGCACGACGAGCATTACGCTGCTTTTGTCGACAGTCTGGCTAAGCTCGAGGCTCACCTGATCGACCTGATCGACGCACAGCAGCGTGCCGAAGAAGAACAGGCCAATCGGGAGTCCCTGCGTGCCATCCAACGCGCGTTTCGTGAGGCTATGCTCATTCTGCCGCGCGAAGAGTACGATTGGTTTGATATCCAGTCCCGCCTGCCGGATCCCGGCGCCGGCGAGACGCTACAACCAGGCGTCAATCGTACAGATTCGAATGAAGAGGTAGCTTCGTTGAGCGCTGCGGAACCCAAGGGCGAGACCTCTCGTCAACGTCGATTCTTTGACTATGCGGGGCCTTTGCACACAGTCGTGATTTCACCGACAACTAGCACACTCGCAGTGAAACAAAGCCGGCGTTTCCGCGCGCTGCCTCGGGACCGCTCGCGCCGGCGCGTCCAGGAGGATCTCATCTTTGCCTGGGGGATTGTGGAAGGGGGTGGCACGCTGTTGTCCACCTCGGATCAGGAAGTTAGCTTTGAGGCTCCCGATTCGCCCGTTCTAGTCCGGTTGTCTGTCACTGTTTCACAACGCGATATACGCTGCACTACAGAGGCTTTGATCACGGTGACTGATAGTCTCGATATCTCCATGGGCGCTTCAGTCGTCAATGCGCGCGGATTGCCGGGTTACACCTTCGAACGGGCCGCTGGTGAGCTGTGGCGCTCGCGATTTGATGCCGACCGCAACTTGATCGTCGTGAACAGCGGCCACCGCGATTTTGTTTTCGCTACACGTAGTCGTGTGCTCCAGCTGCGTTATCTCGTGCGGCTCTTCGTCAAGGAGTTGGTGCTCAAGAATTTTGCCGGCATGCAGGCCGAACAAATCGCGGACCGGATGATTGAGCTCTCGCTATATGTGGAGGAGAAATTGAGATTCTCGTGAGGGCGGCAGACCTAGCTGGGGGAGTTCACCTGGGTCCTAGCGAGACTTCCGGATTTGGCAGATCCGAACTGGCTTCCAGACCGATTGCGAGCCGAGGATTGCTCGATACGGTGCCACCGACGCGGGGGGATCTGCGCGAGTAAGCTCCACATCATCGGTGCTCCCATTGTTCGCTTCAAGGTGGTACACCACACAGCCTCATACGATACGTCGCGAAAAGCAAACGGAGATCAAGTCCATTCATTCTCATGCATAGCCTCGTTCACCGCCCTCGTCTTGCACACCTGCCATTTGTAATACACTTGGTTCATAAAGACTCTCACCGTACGACTGCCCGAGCCACTGGTGGCCGACGTTGAGGCGGAATCGCGGGGGCGCAAGATCTCGAAGTCAGATGTCGTTCGCGAACGGCTTGAGCGTCCGGCCCGGCAGCGCCGCCGCACTGCCTCTCTCAATGCCATCGCTGATCTCATTGGATCGGTAGATGGTTTACCGGTCGATCTAACGACGCGAAAGAAGGAATATTTGCACGCTACCCGTTATGGCCAGAAACGCCCTCGTTGATGCTGGATTTGTCGTAGCGTTGCTTAGTGGCCGCGACGCTCACCGCGACTGGCTGTGACGCAGGCGTCTGATATGCCTCCGCCTTGGTCCACGTGCGAAGCCGTGCTGTCGGAGGCCTTTCATCTTCTCGGAGAGCGCGGTGCTCCCAACCTCGGCGCCCTACTTCGCCGCGCGCCTTGCTCATCGCTTTCACGCTTACTGAGAACGTAGCGCCAGTCGTGAAACTTGAAAGCCCCTTCCTTCACCTGCGAATGGCTTCATGCTCTATGGTGAGGGCACTCCACAAGCACTTCCATCGGTTTTCTTCCTTGCGGGCTATATGTACTTGCATTAACAAATTATATTAAGTAAGGTTAACTATCAAAGCGATGTAGGTGACTGCAGTCCACAGCCATGCAGCCTTCAACTCTTGCGATATTTGGTCTTATTGCATCCCTTTACCTTGGGTTGCCTGCCACGACCGCCGCCCAGGGTGAAACTACGAGCGCGATCGTCGGCCAAGTGAGCGACGCAACAGCCGCAGCAGTTCCCAACGCCACCGTGACGATCACAAATCACGAGACCGGATTGAAGAGAGTCGCGATCACCGATGATGCCGGCCGGTTCAATTTCCCACAACTGAAGCCCGGAGCCTACTCCGTAAAGGCGGATGCGGAAGGCTTCGATCCGCAGCAGAATAACGCGGTAATCGCCGCCCTGGGTCAGAAGCAATTGGTGGACTTCACGCTGAAGGTCGCGCAGTCAAAACAAAGCATTGAGATACGAAGCGACGCGCCGATCCTCAGCCCGGAGAACGCGAATACGTCCACGACTCTCAGTGCGACTGCGCTTGAAAATCTGCCCAATCCAGGCGGCGATCTAACCTATCCGCTGCAATTCGCCGCCGGGGCGCTCATCAATACGGCGGGTAGCGCCAATGACTTCGTTGGCGGCACGAACGGCTACGGCAATGTCGAATTCAATGGGCTGCCGGCCCTTTCGAACGGCTACATCGTGGACGGCTTGGAAACGAACGACCCGCTCACGAATCTCAACAGCGGCCTCTCCACGAATCTTGTACTTGGCCTCAATTCGATCTCCGAGGTGACCGTAAACACGCTTTCCTATGCCGTCGACCAGGGGCGCTACGGGGCGTCGCAGGTGAATTACGTCACCAAGTCCGGCTCGAACGAATTTCACGGAAACTTATACGAGCTGTGGAATGGTTCGCGGTTTAACGCCGCTGATTATTTCACCAATGCGACGCCGGGTAATCACAAGCCACGCTCGACGGTGAACCATTTTGGTGGCAGTATCGGTGGTCCGATCGTTCATAACAAAGTCTTTTTCTTCTTCGACAGCGAATGGGTGCGCATCGCTCTACCGATCGTTACGGCCGCAACGGTTCCGACTCCGGCATTCCAGAACTACGTCCTGCAGCAACTTCCATTCGGTGGAACCGATTCCGTCACGGGCTCGGTCTATCGGCCTTCCCCGCAATCGGTGCCGTTCTATCAAAAAATGTTTTCGCTTTACGGTAACACGAACGGCACGCCTCTCATCGTTCTTGGCTGCCCGTTCGATACCGGCGGCGCTCGACCGGCGATCTCAAATGACGGCAACGGCTGTGCCAATCGCCAAAGCGTCTCGCATTCAAGCGACGATCACGAGCAGGTTCAAACGGTGCGCATCGATTACAACATCAACGACAACAACGCCACCTGGTATCGCTTCCAAACCGACACTGGACTCCAAGCCGCCTACACCGATCCCATCAATCCCTTGTTCAACGCGATTTCCCCGCAGCCGCTCTACTCTTTTGCCGGGGGTTACACCCGCGTTTTTTCGCAGAGGCTGGTGAATTATTTCAACCCTGCGTTCTCGTGGTATGGGAGCCTGTTCGCTCCCAGCGATTTTCAGAAAACTCTTGCTGCGTTCCCCATGGTCCTCCAAGGGCTCGGCGCGAACGCCCCGTTCACAACCATCGGCGGCCTCGACAACACTTGGCTTCAGGGCAGGCGCGCCTCGCGCTTTTTCATCAACGACAACCTCGCATGGAGCCGGGGGGCGCACGAGCTACGTTTCGGCACTAATACGCGCATTTGTCGCCTCAATGATTTCGACTTCGGCGAGGGCTCGGTACCAACCGTCACCTACACGACGCTGCCGCAATTCATCTATGGCGTCGCGTCCACGGCGACCAAAACCTTCCCCACGTCGCCGAACGAGCCCTTCAACTTCCTGAATATCGATCTCTACGCGCAGGACACATGGAAGGTCGCGAAAACCCTCACCTGGACCTTCGGCATCCGCGACACGCTGAATTCAGATCCGCTGAACCCACACCAGCATATCGCGCGCCTGCGTGGCTCGTTCGATTCCATCTCGCACGACGTGAATCAGCCACTCAACGCCGCCGTTCAATCCGGCCTCAGCAACATATTTCCTTCGACTCCCCTCGCAATTCTTCAGCCGCGCACCGCGATCGCCTGGCAATTCGAGCCCAAGTCCGTGCTGCGAGCCGGCTTCGGCATTTTCAGTGACATCTTGCCCGGCAGCGTCGCGGACGTGGTCGGCGTCAATCCGCCCTACGTCAAATCGTTTCGCGGCGGACTGCTCGGCACCGTCGGAGGCACCGAAATCGCGCCGGGCGTTCCGAATAGCGCGGTTGATGCAACCATTGCCGCCAACAACACCTTCAGTTCCGGGTTTCCACAGGGCCAGCTCTCCTGCGCCTCTCCTCAAGCTCAAGTGAATCCGGCAAGCTGCCTTCCCCCGGTCGCGATCACTGCGGTACCAACTGGAGGACTGCACGCGCCGTACTTCCTGGAGTGGAGTCTCGGCGTCGAGCATCAGCTCGGATCCACGGGCAGCCTCCACGTGCAATACGTCGGCACGCGCGCCGTGAATCAGCCATATCTCACGCAGGTGAACGGCTATCAAACGATTTGCGACGGCTGCTTCGCGCCATACCGCTACATGCAACCGACCGATGCTCGATTGGGCGCCGTGACCCAACTTTTCACCGGCGCGAATAGCCGCTACAACGGCCTGCAGACGTCCGCGATGAAGCGCATCGGCCACGGCCTGATGGGACAAATCAACTACACTTTCAGCCGCTGCATGGATACCGTCTCCAACGGCGGCTTCCTGCAGTTTTCGGCAGGAGGAATCCTGTCGCCGCTTCCGGGAGATTTGGCGCGCGACTACGGACCGTGCGATTACGACGTCCGCCACAATCTCAGTGCGCAGTACACCTATCAATTTCCGTCCAAGGTTGAAAACCGGCTTCTCGGCTACGCGCTCAACGGCTGGCAAATTTCCGGCACCGTCTTCCGGCACAGCGGCATTCCGTTCTCCGTTCTCAGCACGCCCTACTCGGCCAACGGCAACGGCATCGTCAACGGCAGCAGCGGCCCGCAATTCGCAAGCATCCTTCCCGGCGCGCCGCTATACGAACACAATCCCATTCTCGGCGTCACGCAACCAGGCACGCTGCAGTGGCTCAATCCCAACGCTTTCGTCTCGGCCGTTGATCCCAGCACGGGCGCGTGTGCCGGCGGCGACAGTCCAGCGAGCTGCCAGTTCGGCACGCTCGGCCGCAACGCGCTGCGGGGCCCTGATTTCGCGTGGAGCGATTTCTACCTCACCAAGTGGTTCGCTCTCAGCGAACGCGTGAAGCTGCGCTTCGACATGCAATTCTTCAATGTGTTCAACCACCCAAACTTCGGCTTGCCGAGCATGGTCCTCGCCGGCATCCCCGGCAAGCACACCACCCAGACAGGCTTCGGCGCCCTCACCTACACTACTTCTCCTCCAACGGGCCTTCTCGGAGTCGGCCTGGGGGGTGACAGCACGCCGCGGATGATTGCCTTTCAATTGCGCCTGGAGTTTTAGAATCGCTATCGTTCAGCGAATTTACCTTCAGAACCCAGTGACTGAGAAGGCTCCAATCCGGATTCCTGTTATGACCGGCTATCTCAAATTGGGACATTCACAGGCCAAAAACAGCCCCGTTTGAAAGCAAAAGCCTAGAATCGTTATCGAAGGCGTCTAATTATCCTTTTCTGACATCTAAGGCAACAGGAGGAGAACAATGAAACCAGGCCTCGCATTTTTATCCGTACCAATTGCCCTTGTATCTTTGGCATTTTCAGCGGTGCCACCGCAACAACAGCCGTCCACTCAAGAATGGCGACAAACCGAAAGGACTGATCCTGCCCGCGGCGACTATGCTCGCTATACTTTGGTAGGCAAATTCCTTAAAGCGCCCCCTGGCGACTCCACCGCACGTCCTTCTTTGGTCGTGGACTGCAGCACGCACAACCGTTCCCACAAATCGAAGTTCGTGCGCGGTACTCTCGTGGTCGGCGACCCTCTTAAGATCGACTGGGTCGAGCCCGAAGAAATCCACGGGATCTCTTACTTTCCCAAAGTTGACGTCACCTATCGATTGAACGACGCCAAAGAGGATAAAGAGCAGTGGACGCCCTCAACGGACAAAACGTCCGCCTCCTTTTCCAAAAACTCGCTTGAAAAAATGCTCGGCGCGCATACCATTGAAATAACTGCGCAGGATCAGAGTGGCACGCCCGTCGTCGTACAGTTCGAGATGCCTGACTCGACCCTCCTCGGGCAAGGCTGCGGTGTGGATCAACACAAAAGGTGAGCCATAGCTGCCCCAGATCCCGGCAATCGCCGACCAGATGTCCTTCAATCGAGAACTTGGATCTCGGGATAAAGCGGAGAGAAAGTGTCGAGCCGCGAAACGTTCGTCCCCTTGAGGTACGCGTCGAAAAAGCTGTGCACGCAGTAGGTCGTAACGGCAAGCTGGCGGCGTCCGTCGATACCGACAATTCCTAACATACGCAGCGTCCGCAGCACGATATGGCTTTTCACCACTGCATCGTCGCTGAAGAGGAAATGGTTGGCGCCCCGGATCGTGATGCGTAGCCTTCCATCCAAAGGCAGACGATCGTAAATCGATTGGATATTAACCAGGATCTCGCGAGTTCCCGCGTCCGATGAGTGGATTTCCTCGCTCAGAAGGAACATGAACGGCAGATGAAGGCCTTCCCGAACGACACTGCCGAATGGCTGACCGTCCACATCGATCCCTGCCTTGCACCTGGAATCGTCATGGCAAAATTGTGCGGCTGTCGCCCCGCCAAAGGAGTGGCCGAACACTCCCACTCGCGTCATGTTGAGCCGTCCGGTGAACTTGCCGGATAAATCCGAGGCATTCAGCTGTTCTAACCGATCAAGGACGAACGCGATATCCGCAGTCCACCCAGTAAGAAGTTTGTTCACACAACTGGCTTGCTGGGCCTGCTCCTGGACCTCACAGTGCTCCGGGTTATTCTCCCAGATCCTTCTCATCACCCGGCCATCAGGGAAAACGACGACATTCGTGCGATAGGGGGCGTCGAAACCGACGACAACATAACCGTGACTGGCGAGATCCTCGGCGAGTGTCGAATATTTCCACACCTCGGCAGAAGCCCCCGCCCTCATGATCACCACCGGGTACGATCGCTGCTGCAGTGACACGTCGGGGTTCGCAGTGCTGTGCGCGTGAACCTTTGATAGATCGCGCGTCAGGAATCTGAGCGGACCGCCAGCGGATCCAGCCGCCGCCCGCATCTGGGCGGGCAGGTAGTCTTCCTTCGCAACTGTTTGCACAGCCCCTGATGGGTACCAGATCCAGACGAGGAGCTCGCGGCCGGTCCCGGGCACCGGCGCAAACGCGTCCAGTTTACTCTCGTCTTTCCAATCGTAGATCACGCGTCCAACTGTGAATGGCCCGGTGGGTGGCGGCAGTGTGAGCTCGGTCCTGCGCTCCAGCCAGAGCGATCCCCACGACGCTCCGAGCCCGAGAGCAAACAACATCGCCAATGCTGCGAAGCCTTTGAGTATCCGGCGGGCCAGCGGCCGCTGCTTCATCGGCGCGCTCATCGGAACCTCCGCAGCCATCTGAGGCAGGTGCGTTCGCATGGCAAAGTACTTTACAATACAAAGTTCTTTCTTGTCAAGGGAGCCGGGGGAAGGGCGGCGCTGAACCAAGACTTCCGAAGCCAAAGCGGCCGGATAACCGGAGGTCAAGTGAAACTACATCTTCCATCGGACGAAAATAAGGGACTTATCTTATTTTGCCAATCGCGTCATTCTGCCACATTTGCCCATGGACTGCGCCTTCGGACTCGGTGCATTCGAGGAAGCATCCTCGACAATGCTGCTGCCGCGCAAATTTCGCATCGCCCATTCGGTCCTTAAGATTTGGTGCACCTAGAATGCACTTAAGAAGACAGTTTCTCTGGCTCGCAGCGTTGTTGCTTTTGTCCGGCTCAAGCTCGCCAACTTTCTCGCAGTCCTCTGCCCACGGAATTAAGAATGTGTTTTGGCAGCCGAACGACCTGCGGCAAGGGTCCGTCGCCTTTTTTACAGTGGAACTCGAACGTACGCCGCTGCGAGTGACCGGCGTGTTTATTGGCAAGAACCTGTCCTTTTTTAAGTCAGACAACTCAAGAATCTGGTATGCGCTGGCAGGTGCCGACCTCGAGACGCAGCCTGGAACCTACGATTTATCCGTCAGAGCAGTCATGCCAGGAGGCAGGGTCGTACGCTCACTAAAGAAAGTGGACATCGTAGCCGGCAACTTCCACACCGGACCAGTTGAAGTGCCGGAAAATTTCGTCGAGCCCGACGCGGAGAGCCAACAGAAAATTGCCAAGGATCACGTGCTCAAGGAAAGGGCCTTCTCTCATTTCCTACCGACACCGCAATGGTCCGGAGATTTTGTTATGCCCGTGCAGGCAAAGCCCACCGACTCGTTTGGCATGACCCACATCTTCAACGAAGAGTTATCGAGCACCCATCGAGGAACCGACTTCCCCCTCGCCGAAGGCTCCGCGGTTGTGGTGTCGAACTCCGGGACGGTGGTGCTGGCGAGCGAAATGTTCTACGAGGGCAACTGCGTGATCGTGGACCACGGACAGCGGCTCTTCACCATCTACATGCACCTGTCTAAAATCGATGTGAAAGTAGGCGACAAGCTTACGAAGGGTGGTCGGCTGGGACTTTCTGGACAAACCGGACGAGCCACGGGGCCGCATCTGCACATGGGCGTTAGGTGGAACGGAGCCTATCTGGACCCAACAAAACTTCTGGCGTTGACTCTTCCGGAGCTAAGCCCTCGCCAAGGCATAGCAACTCGCACGCGGCAATCGCCTTCCAAACCGGATTAGTAATCGTAATCAGGCGCTTTTGGGCAGATTCCAAGTCGGCGGGCGACGATCCGGTTGGGTTTTCTCAGAACCAGGTGCGCTTGCGATATTCGCGGTAGGCATCTCCGAATTTTGCTTCGAGCGCACTACGCTCTTCCCGGATGCGCACCAATTGCAGGGGAATCAAAACGAGAAAAAACAAAAACCATGCGGGCCGTCCGAAGAATACAAACAATCCAGCGTAGAAAATCGCGTTGAACACGTACACCGGATTCTGGATCTTCGAGTAGAGTCCTCGGGTAACAAGCTCCTTCGCTTGCGGGCGAATCGCAAACGAAGTCCCAAGCTGCAGCCGCGCCAATGCCCAGCAGCAGTAGGCCAGAGCCATGATTGCCAGGCCCGCGATTTCGTGCGGAGTCCACGTCCGGCCATGCAACCCGAACACGGCACAGACCCACGCCGCGCCCGCCGCCAAAATCCAAAGCCAGTTCTGCCAAGTTTTCATGTGTGCCGCCTGCCTGGCATAATCCCGTGATATCGGTTTCCCTTCTACGTATTACGCATTCGTACCGCGAAATATTTCACGCCGTCGTCCGGAAGGTTTTGAATCGGGTTTTTGGCTTAACCGTGGCAGTTTCTCCCCGGTTTGCACGTCCAGGCATGTGGATCTCAAGAAAACAAGCCGCAGCTGACGACGCGTGGCGCAAAAAGCATGATGCGTTAATGAAGAGCCCCTAAAGCTTCCGCGCGGTGGCGCCTTCAGTTGGCGATCCGCTCTGCGGCCGCTGAACGGCAGCAGGGTTGGGATACCTCACTCCACGTAGCCACACGAAGAAAATCACGCCCCAAATAGCCAGCAAGACCAGGGCGAAGATGCTAGCCTCCGGACCAAAACCACCGCCAGTCAGCCATAGGTTACCGTGAAAGCTGGCGTTGAACAGATGTCCGTTGGCCGGGTAACCGCTGTCTGGCACGCCGTAGAAGTAAACCTCGCCCCAGGCCCAGGCTGCATGGATTCCAAGCGGCATCCAGAGATCACCGGTCCTCCGCAATACCAGGCAGGTCACCAGACAATACATCGTGGCCGCCACCGGTCCCAGCCCATGACCGCCGGGATTGAAGTAATGCAATCCGCCCATGAGTAAGGAGGTGACGATCGCTGCCGGCCAGAAGCCGATCCCCGTCGTCAACGTGAACAGCAGATATCCGCGATAGAGGAAGTCCTCGAGCAATGCGCCCAGGAATAGCAGAACAGCCCACGCGGCGGCGTATTTCCACACATCCCATC
>Ga0307477_10003639_pt1 | contig 11400 bp, 13 predicted proteins | sample atmos_gasesECM2C_FD_203316 | JGI IMG/M metagenome (GOLD analysis project Ga0307477, IMG submission 203316) | Hardwood forest soil microbial communities from Morgan-Monroe State Forest, Indiana, United States - atmos_gasesECM2C_515 | ecosystem: Environmental > Terrestrial > Soil > Temperate...
ATGCACGAGAGCACGATCAGCAGAGTGACCAGCAACAAATACATGGCCACACCGCGTGGTCTTTATGAGCTCAAATACTTCTTTACCTCGGCGATCTCGGCTTCAGGCGGGCACGGCGCGCATTCGGCGGAAGCGGTCCGCCATCGCATCCGCGCCTTGATCGACGGCGAACCCCCGGACTGCACACTCTCGGACGAGCGCATCGTCGAGCTGCTGCACCACGAGGGCGTCGACATTGCACGCCGCACGGTTGCTAAGTACCGGGAGGCAATGCGCATCGCTTCTTCGGTTCGGCGGCGCCGGGACAAGCTGCTCGCGCTTTGAAGGGTGAGATGACACAGTGGCGGGCCCGCTTGACGCAAAAACAGGGTATGCCTACTGTGTGCCGCTTGACCGCCTGCCAGCACGTTCCCACCTTCGGGCCTCGATCTCATCCCAGCTTCGGCGGGAAGAGGTAAAAGCGTCCATGCAACTGACCGTCACGGGCAAGCAGATCGACACCGGCGCTGTGTTACGCCAGCATGTCGAAGCTAGTCTCCGCGCGATCCTCGGGAAATACTTCAAGACCGCGATCGAAGCTCATGTGGTGTTCTCCAAAGAGGCGCATCTGAGCCGGGCCGAGGTTTCCGTTCATATCGGCCGCGGAATCGTGGTGAATGCCGGCGCTTCGGCCATCGAGACCCATGCAGCTTTTGATGCGGCCGCCGAGCGAATCGCCAAGCAGATGCGTCGATACAAACGTCGCTTGCGCGACCACCATGCGCAGGCGCGCGAGGCCTTCCAGGCGGGCGAGCGCGCCAGGGATTACGTGTTGGCGCCACTTGCCGAGGGGGGGGAGGAAGGGCCAGCGGTCGTTGCCGAGATGAGCACCGACGTGCCGAATCTGACTGTCGGTGAGGCGGTGATGCGGATGGATCTTGCCAACGCCCCGGTGTTGCTGTTCCGCAACCGCTCGCATGGCGAGCTTAACATTGTCTACCGCCGCCTGGACGGCAATATCGGGTGGATCGATCCGGAACTCGACCCCACCCGGCGGATACGTCACGGCGAAGAGTGACCTCGCGATTGGCGATGGAGATTGCCGATCTTATAACTCCGCGCAGCGTGGTTGCCCAGCTGCGCGCGACCAATAAAAAGCAGGCCTTACAGGAGCTTGCGAAGCGAGCTGCTGCAATGACCGGGATCCCAGAGCGCACGATCTATGATGTCCTTATCGAACGCGAGCGGCTCGGCTCGACCGGGATCGGAAGGGGTATCGGGATCCCGCATGGCAGGCTTCCCGGTCTTGATACGCTGTGCGGAATTTTCGCCCGGTTGGATCGACCCGTTCCGTTCGACGCGATCGACGATCAGCCGGTCGACTTGATTTTCCTGCTGCTGGCGCCGGAAGGCGCAGGAGCGGACCACCTCAAAGCGCTCGCGCGGGTGTCCCGGCTGTTGCGGGATCGCACCGTCTGCGAAAAACTGCGCGGCACGGACAACGCGGACGCGCTCTACGCCCTCTTGATCGATCGCACTCCCAGCCATGCCGCGTGACGACCATGTGGCCTGGTAGGTCGGGTCTCAGTGTACGCTCAGCGGCTCGAGGTCATGCTGACGCAGCGTCGCGAAGGCGACTTCGCGATCGGCGAATGCGGCAATCTGCGTGCCGTCCGCGGCATGTATGGTGTAGCCGGGCGTGTCGTTAACGACGGCGCGCTTTACATAAGCGATATCTTGCATGCCGAACAACGCCAGCTCGCGCGTTGACATTTGCCGAATTCTTTCGATTTTGTTCATCTTACTTTTCCAACTGCGCTCGGAACTACGGGATCATCGCGGCAAATGCGAGCCGCTTGGCACGCTATCGGACCCGGTCTTGATCTCGACAGTCCGCACTCGGCTCTCCACCTCGGGGCGGACCAGATCGATATGGAGCAGCCCATTATCCAGCCGCGCGCCACTCACCTCGATGCCCTCAGCCAGGACAAAGGATCGCTGGAACTGCCGGGCGGCGATGCCGCGGTGCAGATACACCCGCTGCGTATCATCCGCCTGCTTGCCGCGCACGACGAGCTGGTTGTCTTCAATCGTAATGCCGAGGTCACCCATCGCAAAGCCAGCTACCGCGAGGGTAATCCGCAAAGCATTCTCGCCGAGCTGCTCGATATTGTAAGGAGGATATCCATCGCTCGAAATCTTGCTGACCCGATCGAGCGCCCGCTCGAAATGATCGAACCCCAGGAGTAGGGGCGAATTGAACATCGACAGTCGCGACATTGCTTCTCCTCATTGGTGAGCGAGAGTTGCAGATCAGACCCAGGGGTGGCGCCCGATCGCGTAGGACATTAATATACAATATTTGGGCGCGGGTGGTTGCTCAAGCAAGCGGGCTACCGGCGGACGGGCTGGACGTACTCAGCGGCGCTTCCGCACAGCCCACACCGCCGACCGCTATATTCGAAAGCGGTGCTTCCGCCTGACCCTGCACACCCCATATCCAGCCGCATGAACTTATTCCTCGGATTTTGGGCGAGCGGAGCAATGGCGAAACGACTGCCGAATTGGCGCACCATCGTGGCGCTGTTTTTTTGCGCGAGCGTCGCCTTAGCGCCCGCGATCGCCGACGCACGGGCCGGCGGTTCTTCCGGTGGCCGCTCGTCGAGCATGGGCAGCCGGGGGTTGCGCACATACGAGAACAACAATGCTCAGCCGCTGAGCCGCAGCATGACACCGCTTGCACAGACGCCGGCGCAACCCGGTCTTGCCCCGGTTGGACCGTCGGCTGCTTTCGGGGGCGGCAGCTTCTTCCAGCGGCATCCGTTCCTGACCGGCCTGGCCGGCGGCTTTCTCGGTTCGTGGCTGTTCGGCCATAGCGGCTACGCCGCGGACGGCACGGTCGGGGGATCGGGAATGGGCATGGTGCTGGAGCTCCTGATCATCGGATTGTTGATATATTTCGCGGTGCGGCTGTTTCGCGGGCGCGCGTTCTCGAATGGATGGCCCGGCGGTGCGCCGTTCTCGATGCCGCGTTCGGCGGGGGCGTCGGCCGCCCCGGTACCGAAGAATCGCGGGCGCGACATAAACCTGTCCGATGTCGATCTCAGCGCCTTTCAATCGATACACGCCGCAGTTCAGCAAGCCTGGAGTGCCGGCGATCTCGGTCAACTTCGCCGGCTCATGACGCCGGAAATGCTGAGCTACTTCTCGGAGGAGCTGACCCGAAACGCCAGCCAAGGCATGCAGAACATCGTTTCCGATGTACAGCTCGTCAAAGGCGAGTTGACCGAAAGCTGGGAAGAGGGCGACCTGCAATACGCTACCGCCTATATGCGATGGCGTGCGCTTGATTACGTCGTTCGTCTCGGGGGTCCTCCCGGCGATCTGGAGTCCATCGTCAGCGGGAATCCGCGTGCGCCGGTCGAGGCCGAGGAGGTGTGGACTTTTGTTCGTCGGCGCGGCGGCGATTGGTTGCTCTCGGCTATTCAGCAGGTCTGAACGACGCGCGTTACGGCCACGCCGCTTCGGGGGGCAGCGACATCAAGATGGCCTCGACATTGCCGCCGGTCTTTAGCCCGAATATCGTTCCGCGGTCGTATAGGAGATTGAACTCGACGTAGCGGCCGCGACGAACAAGCTGGTAACGCCGTTGCTCGGCCGTCCAAGGAAGCCGCATCCGCGACCGCACGATCCCCGGATAAACGGCGAGGAAGGCCTCGCCGACCGAGCGAAGAAAGGCAAAGTCGCGCTCCCAGTCGCCGCTATCGAGATAATCAAAAAAGATCCCGCCAGCACCGCGGGGCTCTCCGCGATGTTTGAGAAAGAAGTAATCGTCGCACCACGCCTTGTAGCGGCTGTAGCTTGCGCTGTCGTAGGTCGCACAGGCGTTAGCCAGGGCGGCGTGGAATTCCTCGATCGCGGCGGCGTCGGGATAAATAGGGGTGAGATCCGTACCGCCGCCGAACCAGCTTTTCGTGGTGACGATGTGACGCGTGTTCATATGCACCGCCGGAATCAGCGGCGAGCGCAGATGAGCGACGAGCGAGATCCCGCTCGCCCAAAAGCGTGGGTCCTCTGAGGCCCCCGGGATATCGTTGCGGAACTCGGGTGAGAATTCACCTGACACAGTCGATATGTTGACCCCTACCTTCTCGAAGACGCGCCCGCGCATGATCGAAATGGTCCCGCCGCCACCACCCGGACGCTGCCACTCGGTGCGCTCGAAACGGCCGGCTGTTTCCTTCGCGGGATGCTCTTCGGCGTATTCGTCCTCGATCACCTCGAACATTGCGCAGATCCGGTCGCGCAGCGCGGCGAACCAAGTCTCGGCCGTGGCGCACCGGACGCGATCGGGGGAAAAGGCAGCAGATACGTCGGTCATTGCTCAGGGAACAGTGCGGTTTGACGCAGCGCCTCGGCCAGCGCGATTGCGCCGGCGAGAGCGACGTTGAGCGATCGGGCGGGTCGACGCAAGGGGATCACGACGCGGGCGGAGGCGGCGCGATGTACCGCCGCGGACGCGCCCGCACTCTCCCGCCCCAGAAGGATTGTATCATCGACGGCAAAGGCGAAGCGGTGGAGCGCGACCGTTCCCGATGTCGTCATCAGGACCAGTCGCGACCGAGGATCATGAGCGGCCAGGAAGGTTTTCCACGACGCATGTCGGCGAACCGAAAGGTCGGCCAGGTAATCGAGGGCGACGCGTTTGACGCGTCGGTCGTCAAGGAGGAAGCCGCATGGCTCGATCAGATCGACCCCGACCCCAAGACAGGCGGCGAGACGCAGGAGGGCACCGGTATTCTGCGGTATGTCCGGCTCAATCAAGGCGAGGCGCAAACGTGTTCCAAAGCGCGGGTCACGGGGTGTGGCTCATGCATCATATCGGGATCATCAATACTCGGTTGGCCGCCTAATTCTGCGGCAGTCTGTCGCATAGTTCGCTTTTTTCAACAGTATAGCTTCCGGCGGCAGGCCGCACCGGATGAAACAGGCGCCCAGGTACGAGGTCTTTGAATGGCCGATGTCGCGCAGCACAACGCTACCGAAGCGCATCCCGGTGAAACCCGGCGCGACTTCCTGCTTTTGACCGCCGGAGCGATCGGAGGCGTCGGGGTCGCCGCGACGATCTGGCCGTTCATCGACACCTTGAACCCGGCGCGCGACACTCTGGCGGAATCCACAACCGAGGTCGATCTCACACCGGTCCAGGTCGGCCAGCGTCTGACCGTCAAATGGCGCGGCAAGCCGGTCTTTATCGCCCATCGCACGCCGGAGGAGATCAAGGCAGCCGAAGACGTCGACATCTCGCAGCTGCGTGAGCCACAGAAAGATTCGGACCGTGTCCAGAAGCCGGAATGGTTGATCATCGTCGGTGTCTGTACACACCTCGGGTGCATCCCGCTCGGTCAGAAGACCGGCGACGACCGCGGTCCGTACGGCGGCTGGTTTTGCCCGTGCCACGGCTCGGTCTACGACACCTCGGGACGGATTCGCCAGGGCCCGGCGCCGTTGAACCTGTGGCTGCCGGGCGAAGTCGAGCTGGCGAGCAAGGCACTTTACAAGTTCACCAGCGACAGCGCCATAACCATCGGTTAGGAGGGCGCCATGGCCGAAACTCGCCCCGGTGCCGCAGCCCGGATCATCCGCTGGATCGATTATCGATTACCTTTTGTTCAATTTCTGAATCATGAGCTGAATGAATATCCGACCCCGCGAAACCTGAGTTATTGGTGGAACTACGGATCGCTTTCCGGGATCATGCTGGTGGTCATGATCATCACCGGGATTATTCTCGCCGCGCAATACACACCCAGTTCCGATCTCGCCTTCGATTCGGTCGAACGAATAATGCGCGACGTAAACTATGGCTGGCTCCTTCGCTACCTGCATATGAATGGCGCGTCGATGTTTTTCGCCATTGTCTACATCCATTTGTTTCGTGGACTTTATTATGGATCGTACAAGACCCCGCGCGAGTTGCTCTGGATCATCGGGGTCATCATCCTGCTGCTGCTGATCGCCACCGCGTTCATGGGTTACGTATTGCCTTGGGGCCAGATGAGCTATTGGGCCGCCACGGTGATCACCAACTTGTTCTCGGCAATTCCGGTAATCGGGCCGGGGATTGTGACATTTCTGTGGGGCGGCTTTACTGTCGGCGATCCGACATTGCACCGATTCTATGCGCTGCACTATCTGCTGCCCTTCGTCATTGTTGCGGTAGTCCTCCTGCACCTGATCGCGCTGCACCGCCACGGCTCCAACAACCCGCTCGGGATCGATCACAAGGGGCCAGAGGACACCATCCCGTTTCATCCCTATTATACGATCAAGGACTTGTTCGGGCTGACGGTGTTCCTGTTGATCTACTGCTTTTTCGTTTTCTACGCGCCGAACTTCCTGGGAGAGCCCGACAACTACATCCCGGCGAACCCGATGCAGACGCCCAACCACATCGTGCCGGAATGGTATCTGCTGCCCTATTACGCGATCCTCCGATCGATTACCTTCCCGATTCTGTTCATCTCCAGCAAGCTGGCGGGAGTGATTTTGGCGTTCTCGTCGATTCTTATATTGTTCTTCCTGCCGTGGCTCGACACCTCGCCGGTGCGCAGCGCCCGCTTTCGCCCGATCTACAAATGGGTGTTTTGGCTGCTGGTGATCGACGTCATTGCCCTCGGCTGGGTCGGCGCCAACCCGCCCGAGGGGATCGTGGTGACCGTCGGCCAGATCGCCACTTTTTATTACTTCATCCACATGCTGATCCTGTTCCCGCTGATCGGAAAACTCGAGCGGCCGTTGCCGCTGCCGAACAGCATCAGCGCCGCCGTGGAGCACGGCGGGGCGCGTCTCAGCGGCGCCGGGGCGCCGCTGGCCAAACCCTGAAATGCTGAAGCGCACTTTTGCCGCCGCTGCGCTGAGCGCCGTCGTCTTATTGGCTTCGGCGCTTGCCCGGGCTGCCGACGAGACCCCGCTGCCGCGTCAGGAGTGGTCCTTCGACGGCGTCTTCGGCACCTACGATCTGGCTTCGCTGCAACGCGGTTTTCAGGTTTACAAGGAGGTTTGTTCGGTCTGCCATCCGGTCAAGCATCTTTATTTCCGCGACCTCGGCGAGATCGGCTACAGCGAGGACGAGGTCAAGGCGATCGCCGCCGGCTATCAGGTCACCGACGGACCAAATGACGAAGGCCAGATGTACCAGCGCCCGGGCCGACCCTCCGACCCGATCCCGGGGCCTTTCCCTAATGACCAAGCGGCGCGCGCCGCGAATAACGGCGCCTTGCCGCCGGATCAGTCGCTGATCGTCAAGGCACGGCCAGGCGGTCCCGATTATGTCTACGGCATCCTAACCGGCTATAAGGAACCTCCGGCGAGTTTCAAGATGATCGAGGGGATGAACTACAACGAGTTCTTTCCGGGGCATCAGATCGCGATGCCGCCGCCGCTCAGCGACAACGCCGTGACGTTTGCCGACGGTACGCTGGCCACCGTGCCGCAAATGGCGCACGACGTCACCAGCTTCCTGACCTGGGCAGCCGAGCCCAACCTCGATGATCGGCACCGCACCGGGCTCAAAGTGATCCTGTTCCTGGTCGTTGGCGCCGGGGTGTTTTACGCCGCCAAGCGCAAAATCTGGGCACAGATCCACTGAAGGCCGATGACCGAACCCGTCATCGGCATCATCGGAGGCAGCGGGCTCTATCAGATCGACGGGCTCGCGGATGTCGAGTGGCGGCGGGTCGAGAGCCCGTTCGGGCTGACTTCCGACGAGTTCTGTTTTGGATCGCTCGACGGCCGGCCCGTCATATTCGTGCCCCGCCACGGGCGAGGCCATGTGCTGCCGCCCTCCGAGATCAACTTTCGCGCCAATATCGATGCGCTGAAGCGCTGCGGGGTGACCGACATCGTCTCGCTCTCCGCCGTCGGCAGCCTGCGCGAGGATCTCGCACCCGGCGATTTTGTTGTCATCGACCAGTTCATCGACCGCACCTTTGCACGGGCCAAGAGCTTTTTTGGAGAGGGCTGCGTGGCCCATGTGTCGATGGCACACCCGGTCTGCGGCAGGATCGGCGACACTCTGATCACGGCTGGAACCCAGGCCGGTATGGCGCTCAAGCGCGGCGGTACCTATCTCGTCATGGAGGGGCCGCAATTTTCCAGCCTCGCCGAAAGCGAGCTCTACCGCTCGTGGAAGTGCGACGTGATCGGAATGACCAACATGCCCGAGGCCAAGCTCGCCCGCGAGGCCGAGATCTGCTACGCGACCGTCGCGATGGTCACCGATTACGACTGCTGGCACCCGGGTCATGACGCAGTGACCGTCGACATGGTCGTCGGGGTTCTCCTCGCCAACGCAGAAAAGGCGAAGGCGTTGGTGAGAAGCGTGGTCCCGCTGCTGTCGGCGCATGTCGGGCCGTGCCAACAGGGTTGCCAGCGGGCCCTCGATCAGGCGCTAATAACCGCACCCGAGCGCCGCGATCAGAAGCTCCTGTCGCGTCTGGATGCGGTTGCGGGGCGGGTGCTCCGGCGTTCGGAAGCCGGACCATGAAGGTCCGGGGCCGGCCGATGCGCACGATCTGGCCGGCCCCCGACGGGCGCACGGTCGAGATCATCGATCAGACGAGGTTGCCCCACGAGTTCGTGGTCGTCAACTTGAGTACGCTCGAGGACGCGGTGCGGGCGATCCGGACCATGCAGGTTCGCGGTGCGCCGCTGATCGGCGCGACGGCCGCTTACGGCGTGGCGCTTGCGATCGCCGGGGATCCGTCCGAAGCCGGCCTCGCGACGGCGATAGCGAAACTCGGTGCGACCCGCCCGACCGCGGTCAACCTGCGCTGGGCGCTGGCGGAGATGAAAGGCGCGCTCCGGGGTGTGTCAGACGAGCATCGGTTCGCCGTGGCTTTGGCGCGCGCAGGTGGCATTGCCGAATCGGACGTCGCGATCAATCGCGCCATCGGCGAGCACGGCGAGGGCCTCGTCGCCGAGGTCTGGCGGCGCAAGGGCATGGTCGGGCGCGTCGATATCCTGACCCATTGCAATGCCGGCTGGCTCGCCACCGTCGATTGGGGTACGGCGCTCGCCCCGGTCTACCGCGCCCATGACGACGGCATCCCGCTCCACGTCTGGGTCGACGAGACGCGGCCGCGCAACCAAGGCGCCGGTCTCACCGCCTGGGAGCTCGCCGAGCACGGAGTGGCGCACACGGTCATCGTCGACAATGCCGCCGGCCACGTCATGCGCGAGGGGCTCGTCGATCTGTGCATCGTCGGCACCGATCGCACCACTGCCGCCGGCGATGTGGCGAACAAAATCGGCACCTACACCAAGGCATTGGCAGCCCGCGACAACGACATCCCGTTCTACGTCGCGCTCCCCTCCCCGACCATCGATTGGGAGATCGAGAGCGGGGCAGCGATCCCGATCGAGCGTCGCGACAGCCGCGAGGTGACGCATATCGAAGGCTGGACCGACGATGGCCGGCGTGTTGCCGTCCGCCTTACGCCAAACGACAGTCCTGCCGCAAACTATGCCTTCGACGTGACGCCGGCCCGGCTGGTGACCGGGCTGATCACCGAGCGCGGCGTTTGCCCGGCCTCGCGCGCGGGACTGCTCGAGCTGTTCCCGGAACACCGGGATTGAGCGGGGGTCAGTTCAGCTCTTAAACGTTGAAGCGAAACCGCATCACGTCGCCGTCCTGAACGACGTAATCCGCCCCTTCGAGACGCATGCGGCCGGCATCTCTGGCACCCTGCTCGCCGCCATGCGCGGCGAAATCGGCATAGGCGATCGTTTCGGCGCGGATAAAACCCCGCTCGAAATCGGTGTGCACCTTGCCGGCCGCCTGGGGTGCCTTAGCGCCTCGTTCGACCGTCCAAGCATGCGCCTCTTTCGGACCAACGGTAAAGAACGTGACCAGCCGAAGCAGCGCGTAACCGGCGCGAATGACCCGGGCGAGGCCGGTCTCCTCGAGCCCGAGCGAGACCAGGAACTCGCCCTTCTCGGCATTGGCAAGCTGCGCCAGTTCGGCTTCGATCGCCGCCGCGATTACCACCAAACGGGCTCCATTTGCAGCGGCATATTCAGCGACGCGCCGGCTCTCGGCGTTGCCCGACGCGGCCGACGCCTCGTCGACATTGGCGATGTAGAGGACCGGCTTGGCGCTCGATAGCTGAAGCGACTTCAGGGTCTTTTGCCGCTCCGCGCCGATGATTACGGCGCGCGCCGGGGTGCCCGCGCGCAGTGCGGCCAGCACCGGATCGACGACCTCGAGCTGCACTTTTGCCTCCTTGTCGCCGCCGCGTGCGCGCTTGACCATTTGCAACGCGCGGCGTTCGAGGCTTTCAAGATCGGCGAGCATCAGCTCGGTCTCGACCGTTGCGATGTCGCGGATCGGATCGACCGAGCCCTCGATATGGGCGACATCGGTCTCGGCAAAGCAGCGCACGACATGGGCGACCGCGTCGACCTCGCGAATATGCGAAAGAAACTGGTTGCCGAGCCCTTCGCCGCGGGCAGCACCGCGGACCAGCCCGGCGATGTCGACGAACTCGAGCTGGGTCGGGACGATCTCGGCCGATTTCGCCAGGCGGGCACAAACGGCAAGCCGGTCGTCGGGCACGGCGACGCGCCCGACATTGGGCTCGATCGTGCAGAACGGATAATTCGCCGCGTCGGCCGCAGCGGTCGCGGTCAGCGCGTTGAACAGGGTCGATTTGCCGACATTCGGCAATCCGATGATGCCGCAGGTGAATCCCATGGCGCTGAGCGATCAGTGTGGCTTGGACTGGCCGCAGCCGTCCGGCGCATCCGTGTCCGGCGGCGCGAAGCGGCGCGCCACCTCGCTCATGAAGGCGTCGGGCGCGCCGGACAGCAGCAGCCCGATCGTCTCTGCCACCGCATCGAGCAATGGCGCGACCCAAAGGCTCACCTCTTCATTCGAGAAATTCTGCAAGACATAGGGCTGAACGAGTTCTTTGATCCCGGGATGGCCGACGCCGATCCGGACCCGCCAGAAATCCGGCCCGAGCAGGGCATCGATCGAGCGCAAGCCATTGTGCCCGGCGGCGCCGCCGCCGCACTTCACCCGAATCTTGCCCGGCCGCAAATCGATCTCGTCGTGGATCACGGCGATTTCCTCCGGGGAAATTTTGAAAAACCGCGCCGCCTCGGCAACCGACTCGCCCGAATCGTTCATAAAGGTTTGCGGCTTCAGCAGCAGCCGTCGCTCGCCGTCGATCACACCCTCGGCGAGTTCGCCCTTGAACCGGCTGCGAAAGCCCAAGATGCCGTGACGCCGGGCGATCGCATCGAGCGACATGAAGCCGATATTGTGTCGGTTCCGGGCATAGCGAGGACCGGGATTGCCGAGGCCGACGACGAGACGCATCACTGCCCCGATCGAGGAAGCTGCCAAGCCCGACC
>Ga0307477_10003640_pt1 | contig 11399 bp, 10 predicted proteins | sample atmos_gasesECM2C_FD_203316 | JGI IMG/M metagenome (GOLD analysis project Ga0307477, IMG submission 203316) | Hardwood forest soil microbial communities from Morgan-Monroe State Forest, Indiana, United States - atmos_gasesECM2C_515 | ecosystem: Environmental > Terrestrial > Soil > Temperate...
CCGGGCCGATGAGCGCGACCGGGCGCGTTTTGCCAAAGCGCGATCCTACATGGTGCGCAAAGACGACCAGATGGCCTGCAAGAACATACGCTGCCGCAAGCGCTTCGAAATTTCCGGCCAATCAACGGTGATCACCGAGTAGACGTTGCGAGTGTCGGACGAGGCGGCCCCTTCGGCACGCCCTCCTTCCTAGGGGCGTAATCCCGAGCACAGCCGTTCTTCAGGCGGAGTGAGGGATCTCCCGCTTACTGCAATTCAAGGCTGCACCCGAGATCCGTCCCGCCGCTGTGGTGCGCCGCGGTTCGGGATGACGCCTTCGATAAACATTGACGGTCCGTCCTTCACTCAGGCAGGCGCTCGCACCAGCTGGCGGGACGCCGGCGCTACTTGGTAAAACCCGGTTCCGGCGCATCTGGCGTGAGGATTTCAGGTAATCCTTCAAGTCCGGCCTTTTTGCCCTCCCTTTGCGATCGCGATCATCTCCTGTTCGTGTTCCCCCGGCAGCGGGTAGCCTCGTAACCCGACAGCAATTCCTCGACCCGCTGCTGTGCGCGTTCGAGAGTGTCGGGCATTGCGCCGTCGACGGTGCTGAGGCCGCGATCGATGATGGCGGAAGGGAAGTGCTGTTCCTTGCGGAACAGGTCGCGCGTTTCTTTCAGCTTCAAAAAGTCTCCGTGGAGTCCGGTCCGGGCGAACATAGCGACAGCCAGAGAGTCTTCGCGCGGGGCAATGGCCTCGGCGTCGATGACCAGCCTTTCGATGCTGTGGCAGGCGAGAAAGTCGAGCATGCCCGTGCCAGAAATCATGTTGATGCCCACCAGTGCGCCGAGCCCGGCCGACATTCCGCTTTCCATTTCGACCTGGGCGTCGATCTGGCGCCCGTCGCCGGCGACCATGTATGCGTAAGTGGGCAGGCCGATAAACTTTCCCACCCAGGCGCAAGCCACATCGAGCATGGCGGTTTCAATTGCGCCCATGGGAGTTCTTCCCGGGCGCTGTCGAAGATGGCGGGCGCGGCTCCCCAAGCGATGGGCGCTCCCGGCTGCGCCAGTTGATGAATCGTGATCCCGCTGATGCACTCGGCGGCGTGCTGCACGACCGAGCCTACGAGTGTGACCGGCGCAGTCGCGCCAGCCAGGGGCATGCTTACGATCTCCGCCGGAACTCCGGCGCGCGCCAGGTCGACCAGGTTCTGGGATGAGAACTCGGACCAGTTCAGCGGCGGCGATGGGCACACGTCGAAAACAGCGCGCGGCTGTTGGCGAAGCGCTTCGCGGCCGCCGCTCTCGATGGCGAGCAGTTCCAACAGGGTATGCAGGCTGGTAGCGGAAAACGCGCCCGTAACCACCGGCTTTTCCGAGTACCAGAGCACCGTCGATTTCTTCGGCCCAGCGGAGCGTGACGGGCGCGCCTCCGACCATGATTTTTACCTGCGATCGCAGGCCGGCTTTCTCCAGCGCTTCCACCACGCTCTCCTGATTGCGCATGGTTGTGGTCAGCAGCGCCGATACGCCGACAATGTCTGCGTTGAACTCGCGTGCTTTGGCAGCGAACATGTCGCCAGCGACGTCGACGCCGAGATCGTGTACGCGGAAACCGTGCGCCGTCAGCAGCGTTCCGACCAGAATCTTGCCAATCTGGTGGATGTCGCCCTTGGCCGTGCCCAGCACCACGACACCCGCCATCGGCCGCTCCGTGCCGAGTTTCCGCAATTCCGGTCGAGCACGGCCATGGCGGCGCGCATGGCCTCGGCCGAGGCCATCATGTCAGGGAGAAACATCTGGCCCTTGGCAAACTGCTCGCCCACGTCGTGCATGCCCGGGACGTAGCCGTTGTGGATGGCGTCGATCGGCGCGACCCCGGAGGCGACGGCCTGCCGCGCGAGGGTCGAAGCGGTGTCCGGTGCGCCGTCGATGATGCTCTGCCGCATGGCGGAGAAGTTAGGGTTCTCGCATAGAGTTCTCTCGCCATGCTGAAGGAGGGGTGGAGGCCGGGTCTGTGATTGAAATCAGAATTGGATGACTTTGGCCGTTCCCGCCTTTGTCGTCCTACGCGAAGCAAAGGACCTATGCAGTCCCCCTGCCATTTGCATAGGTCCTTCGCGGCAAAAACGCCGCTCATGATGACAAGAGTTGAAGTGAGCGTGTCGGACGGTTTTCCCCGCCGATGGCTACCGGGGTGTGAACTGAAAATTGCTGAGCAACGGCCAACCAGTGGTGCGGCGATGTTTCGCTAAGCATCATCAGGTGGCATAATCTGTTCGCATGTCCGACATTGTGCTCGAGGGCGATGGGCAGTTTCCGATGGATGTGCGAGTTCCTATCGTCTCGGTCCAGTTTGAAAGCGATGGGGCTAGATCACTGCACAGGGGACCTATCGAGGCCCTCGACGGGAGTTGAAATCAAAATACGTGGACACATGAAGCCCGGAGTTGTTAACAGCGACATTGACACAACTGCCTTCTACGATAAGGGGGTTACGATTCGCGCCACGAGTGACACTCCTCGGCATCACCCAGACGTTTTTTCCGAGGTGTACATCACCCCACTCAAGGACGCCGCACTACTTCATCAGCTTGACTTGACCAGTATCACGCTAGACGGAAAACTATGCTTATCGAGACGAAGGACTTGAATTTCAAGGTCTTCCACGATGACGAAAACAAACTTGGACTATATTTCGAGACGTTCTTACAGGTTGACACTCCCTCGCACTATGTACGGTTTGACGAAAAAGATGAAGAGTACAGGGAGAATGTGGTGAAGTCATTCGCTGCGTTGCGGCCTATGCCCGCATAACTAACGTTACCAAGCGTTAAGGCTCAATTAACCGGCGCGTGTTTCCCTCCACTACACGGGCTCATTTATACTTAACAGTTTTGCCGCGGCTGCTGAGGCCACATTGTGAAGGAGTCCTACTCTTGAAAATCCTGGTTTGCATGAAGCAGGTGCCGCAGAAAGATGCACCGCTCAAGCTCAATGAAACCGGCACGTGGATTCGCGACGACGTTTCCTACGAAGTCAACGAGCCCGATGCCTATGCTTTGGAAGAGGCGTTGCGGCAGAAGGAAAAGCACACCGGGGAAGTCGTCGTTATTACCAGTGGTCCGGCGCGGGCGCAGCAGGTGCTGCGCGAGGCGCTGGCCAAAGGCGCGGATCGCGCGATTCACCTCGAAGACGACAAGTTCATCGGGCTCGACGCTTTCAACACCGCCAAGGCCTTCGCCGCGGCGATCAAAGACGAAAAATTCGATCTGATCTTTACCGGGCTACAGTCCGACGATTACGGCTACGCACAGACTGGCGTGATCCTTGCCGAACTGCTGGGCTGGCCGCACGCCACCATCATCATGCAGATCGAAAAGACCAACTCGGGCATTCGCGTGAAGCGCGAACTCGAAGCGGGATACTTCCAGTTTGTCGACATACCGACGCCCGCGGTGCTGACCATTCAGTCGGGTATCAACAAGCTGCGCTACGCCACGCTGATCGGCATCAAGCAAGCCAAGAACAAGCCGATGCGGAAGGTGGCGCTGGCGGAGATGCAGTCGGCGATTGGGGAGAATTTGCAGAAGATCGAGCGCCTCTATATTCCGCAGAAAACGAAGAAGACGGAAGTCATCGAAGGTCCTCCAGCAGAAGTGGCGAAGAAGTTGGTGGACAGGATGCGCAACGAATTGCGCGTGCTGTAAATGCTTGTGTAGCTGCTTGTGTGGGGACGGGTCTCTGACCCGGCCATGCCGAGCGAAGCTCGGCTGCGGCGGTGCTGCAGGCAGAGAGCAGATTCCTCGGCGGGCTTTGCCCGCTCGGAATGACAAGATTAGGAGTGGCTTCTATGGCCGATACGATTCTAGTAGTCGTCGAACAACGCGAAGGCAAGCTGAATCGCGTTTCCTGGGAAACCATTACCGCCGGGCAGGCGATCGCCGCAGCAACGGGATGGACGCTCGAAGCGGCCGTCGTGGGCGCAAGCACGCAATCCATTGCCGCCGAAGTTGCCGCGAAGAAAATCGTGAAAGTTTATGCCATCGAGTCTAGGAAGCTTGAGTCCTACACGCCCGACGCCTTCGTCGCAGGGCTGAAGCAGTTCCTTGCGTCCAAGCAGCCGAAGCTGGTGCTGATGCCGCATACGTACCAAGTGCGCGACTTTATCCCCAAGCTGGTTGTGGCCTTGGGACGCACCGTCATCAGCGACTGCATTGGCTTCAAGCACGAAGGCGGAAGGCTTCTGTTCACCCGCCAAATGTTTCAAGGGAAGCTGTCGGCCGACGTGAGCTTCACGAGCGATGCCCCGTGGTTTGCAACTTTCCAGAATGGCGCCTTCCGCGGCGACAAAGCCGAAGATGGAGCGAGTGCGGCGCCGGTCGAAACGGTGAGCGTCGAAATTGCCGATGGCGTAGTGCGCAACAAGCCGGAGCCGGTTTTCAAGGAGGCTAAGCAGGCCGTCGATCTGACGCAGGCGGAAATCATTGTCTCGGTGGGCAGGGGCATCAAAGAGCAGAAGAACATCGATTTGGCCAAGCAACTGGCCGATGCGCTGGGAGGCGAACTGGCGGCCTCGCGTCCGATTTGCGACTCCGGCTGGCTGCCCATGGACAGGCAGGTCGGCTCCTCGGGCCAGACGGTTTCGCCCAAGGTGTATCTGGCGCTCGGGATCTCGGGCGCCATCCAGCACATTGTCGGGATGAAGGGATCGAAAGCGGTCATTGCGGTCAACAAAGATTCCGAAGCGCCGATCTTCGAGATCGCCGACTACGCCGTGGTGGGGAATCTGTTCGACATCGTGCCGCCGCTGATTGAGGAAGTGAAGAAGGCGAAAGCTGGAAGCTAAGAGCGGCCACGGATCTGCACGGATTCGCACGGATCAAAACCAAGGAGTTTGTTTATCCGTGAACTCCGTGTGAATCTGTGGCCGATTTGTTCTCAAACTGGATTCTGCTGTCCGACTTTTCCGATCGCTGCCGCAGTGATCTGCACCACATCCAGCAGTTCCGGTGGCGTAGCCGAGTTTGCCGCCAGGCCGTCGCGCAGCATCGAGTTGCAGAACGGACACGCCGCCGCTACCACGTTCGCGCCTGTGGCGGCCAATTCCTGGGCCCGCTCAAGATTGACGCGCTTTCCGGTTTCTTCTCCGAGGAACATCAAGCCCCCGCCTCCGCCGCAGCAGAAGCCGCGTTCGCGCGAGCGCGGCGGTTCGACGACTTTGCTGAAGCGCGAGATGACATCGCGCGGCTCGTCATAGACTCCGCGATAGCGGCCCAGGTAGCACGCATCGTGAAACACGACGCTCTGCCCGTCGTTAGCCGAAGGCAGTTTGTCGCGAAAGCGCGCCAGCAACTCGGTGCTGTGCTCGATGGCAACGTTGGCGCCGTGTTCCTTCCAATCTGTGCCGATGGTGCGCACGCAGTGCGGGCAGATTGACACCATCTTTATATCTTTGGTTCCGGTGCCCTTGCTCTCGCGGATCTGCTCCAAATTCTGCTGGGCGAGTTCGCCGAACAGATAATCGTTGCCCAGACGCCGCACCGGATCGCCCGAACACTTCTCCTGCTTCAGAACGCCAAAGCTGATGCCCAGATAGCGCAGCACCTCAGCCAGCGCCAGCACAATCTTGCGGCCATTCGGGTCGTAAGAACCCAGACAGCCCATCCACAGGCAGTATTCCTGCGAGCCATCGAAATACGGCAGATTGTTTTTCTCGATAAATTTCTGGCGCTCCGAGGGAGCGAATCCCAGCGCGTTGCCCTGGCGCTCAAGCGTCACAAATAACTCGCTGCCATAACGGTTGTCCCACTTGCCGGTATTCACCGCGCCACGGCGCAAGCCCACAATCATCGGCAGATGCTGAATGCCGACGGGACACTGGTATTCACATGCGCCGCAGGTTGTGCATTGGAAAGCGGCTTCCATCGACAAGTGTTTGCCCAGCAGTAACTCACCGCTCTTGGGGCCAAACTCATTCAGGTAATGGCGAGTGCCGAGAATGATTTCCTTGGGGTTGAGAATCTTTCCCGTGGTGTTGGCGGGACAATTTTCCGTACAACGGCCGCACTCGACGCAGCTATAGGCTTGCAGGCTGGCGATGCGGGTCAGATCCTTGCCCGTGTCGAGACCGAAATCTTCGTCGCCCACCAGCGGCGGGATGCGGCTGAATCCCTCGCGCTCCAGAAATACGGTGAATGGGCTGAGCACCAGGTGCATGTGCTTGGTCTTGGGAATGAGGGGAAGAAAGACCAGCAACACCAGCGTGTGTGACCACCAGAGCGCCCATCCGCCGGTAGTGCCCTCGGGCACCCAGAAGGTGGCGAGGTAGGTAATCATCAGGGCAAAAATGAGAAAAGCGATCAGGCCGGACTCGGGCGATAGCGGTTCCAGAGCCTTGGGCCGGATGACGAAGCGGCGGAACGCCAGCCCGGCGATCGAAATGGCCACTGCCACGGCGAACACGGCGACAAAGTAAAAATAGAAGCGTCCGAATCCTTCGCGGGACAAGAAACCCAGGCCAAACGCTGTGGCGAGATGGTTCAGCGTGACCACGCCGAAGACGCAGAATCCCCAGAACACGAAGGCGTGGGCCAAGCCCGGCAACGGGCGCTGGGCGATGACAAGCGCTTGCGCGCCGACCTCCCACAGCACTTTACGGATGCGTGGGCCGAGCGGCTGCAGTTGAAAGTCGGCGTCGGGCTTCGAGTCGAGGATGATGTGCAGCGCGCGGCCGAATTTTCGCCAGAAAAGATATATAGAAGTGAGGAGGGCAAGCAGCAGGACGATTCGTCCCGTCCAGTTCATGGCAGGTCTCCGAGCAACGAGACAGTCTAACAGCTTGGGAAGCGACGCAGGTGTGGCGCGGGCACTCCCTTCGACATGCTCAGGGCAAGCTTGCCCGCGAACTTTTGCCATGGATGTGCGCGGAGTCACGCGGATGAATCTAAAGCGTTGTCAATCCGACCGAAGGGAGGAATCTGGTTTTGCATGCTAGCATTCTGCTCTGTGGCCGTACGTTCGGTCAGGGCCGCGGTCTACGCGGTTGAGAAAGGAGTTTATGTCATTGTGTAACGTTGGTAGATCTGCTTTTGTTTTCCTTCTTCTGTCCGTAGCCTCGTTTGCCCAGCAGCCCGCTCCGGCTCCAGCCATTCCCACCACCGGCTTCGCTGGACTGGATAAGTACAGGGCTTCGCGGATCGCAGTATTTACCGACGACTACGGACAACTAGCGCGATATCGCGATGCCGACGCGGCGCTCGGCCCTCCGGCGGCGGCCGAGAATCGCGTCGTCTTCTTTGGCGATTCCATCACCGACATCTGGCATCTCGACCAGTATTTCCCGGGCAAGCCGTACGTCAACCGCGGCATCGGGGGACAGACGACGCCGCAAATGCTGGTGCGATTCCGCGAGGACGTGATTGATCTGCATCCCAAGGTGGTGGTGATCCTGGCGGGTACCAACGACATTGCGGGCAACACCGGACCCATGCGCAATGAAGACATCGAGGCCAACCTGGCTTCGATGGAGGAACTGGCGCGCGTCCACGAAATCCGGGTCGTTTTTTCTTCGGTACTGCCGGTGCATGACTACACGGACAAGGCGAAGGACTTTTTTGCGCAACGTCCGATCGCAAGAATTCTCGAGCTCAACACCTGGCTCAAGGATTACTGTGCCAAGAACGGCGTCGTGTATCTCGATTACTTCTCAGCACTGGTTGATGACAAGGGAATGCTGAAAAAGGAACTGGCCGACGACGGCCTGCATCCGAACGACGCCGGGTACAAGATCATGGCGCCGCGGGCGGAGATGGCGATTGCGAAGGCGTTGAAGTAGTCGTTCGTCGTTGGTCGCTAGCGTTGGCAAATCGCGTGTACGCGTTAGCCATCCCGATCTATAATGAGTGGAGTTTCCGACCGCCCGGCCTGCGGGCATACCTGAGGCTGAGGTGGCGAGGGAGAGGTTTGACGGATGAGAGTGTCCGTCCCACACTTCCCGAGGGTACGGGTGGAAACGCCCGCGCCTCCCGCGCCGTAACGGCGCATTGGAAAGGAAACGGCTGCCGGGATCCTCCCGCCTGTTCGTATCTTTTCCTAAGAAACTTATCGCTGCCAGCGCGATCCAATAGTTATGGCTGCTCTGCACGACAAATTCGGGCGCGCCATCACCGACCTGCGGATTTCAATTACCGACCGCTGCAACTACAAGTGTGTGTACTGCCGTACGGGGAACGAAGGGGCTCTCTATGGCGATTTGCCGTTCACGGACTATTTGCGAATGGCGCGGGTGCTGGTCGGCATAGGGATCACGAAAGTTCGCCTGACCGGTGGCGAACCATTATTACGCAACGGCGTGGTGCAGTTTGTACGCGAGTTGGCCAAGCTCCGCACGCCGAACCAAAACGGCGATGCGCTCGACATCGCCTTGACGACCAACGGACATCTGCTCGCCGATCTGGCGCAGCCGTTGAAAGACGCTGGCCTTACCCGCGTTACGGTTTCGATGGATGCGGTCGATCCCGACCGCTTTGCGCGGATCACCCGTGTGCCCAATGGATATGACCACGTTCTGGCGGGCATCCGCGCCGCGCGCCGGGCCGGGCTGTGGCCCCTGAAGGTTAATTGCGTGCTCATGCGCGGCTTTAATGAAGACCAGATCATCCCGTTCGGAATGTTCGCGCGCGAAGCGGGCGTGACCGTACGGTTTATCGAGTTCATGCCGCTGGAAGAGGGGCGAACCTGGGCGCCTTCGACCGTGGTTACACTCGATGAAATTCTGGCGCGCATGGCCGAGTACCGGCCGCTGGTGGAGATTCCGCATGCGCGTTCGGAAACGGCGCGGCGCTACCGATTTGACGATGGCGTCGGCGAGATCGGAATTATTGCGCCCGTCTCGCATCCGTTCTGCGGGCACTGCAGCCGCATTCGCATTACCAGTGACGGCAAGATTCGCACCTGCCTGTTTTCGGTTTGGGACCACGATCTGCATGCGCAGATGCGCCGCGGCGCGAGCGATGAAGAATTGGAAGAGTTCATTCGCGGAGTGGTGGCCAAAAAAGAAGAGCGCCACCACATCGGCGAGCCCGATTTCGTACCGGCGTCACGCACCATGGTGCATATCGGGGGCTAGAGCAGCGGAACCACGAATCGTAGAGACGTAGCTTGCTACGTCTTGCCGGCGGCATTTCGGATGATGGCGAGAGGGACGTTGCAAGCAACGTCTCTACGGCTAGTAAGATTGTTCTCGTGAGATGTAACTACCTGGTTTTGATCGCGACTGGTTTTTGTCTCTTACTGTCTGTGACACACGGCCAGTCGCAGACTTCCTCCTACCTCGGTTTCGACCGCAACGAGTATCCCGCTGACACGAATCTCAAGACCCTGCGGGAGACTTTTTCTTACGCCGGATACTGGCTCAACAATCCTCCGGGAATGTCGTCCAACAGCTGGGCCGGGCACCGCGCTGCGGTCGAGGCCGCGGGATTCGGGTTCCTCGTCCTGTTCAACGGGCGGCTGTATGCCGAGTTGAAAACTGCTGCCCGCGCCATGCAGTTGGGCCGCTCCGACGCGCAAGTCGCAGTTGCTGCGGCGCAGCGCGAGGGCTTTCCGCGCGCGACCATCATCTTTCTCGATCAGGAGCAAGGCGGACGCATGCTGCCTGAGCAAAAGGCTTACATCTACGCATGGGTGGACGGCGTGACTACGGCTGGATTCCGCGCCGGCATCTACTGTTCGGGCATGGCTTCGCCAGATGAAGGCCACGTCGTTACGGCGGAAGATATTCGCGAGCACGCCGAAGGGCGCCAGATCGTGTACTGGGCAACCAACGACGCTTGCCCGCCGTCGCCCGGATGCACCTTCCCAGAGCATTCGCCAATGCCGGCGCAGAGTGGCGTTGGCTTCGCCGAAATCTGGCAGTTCGCGCAGTCTCCATGGCGCAAGGACGTTGCTGCGCACTGTGCCAACTACAGCCGCGATCGAAATTGCTACCCGCCGGGAGTTTCCGCCGCACAGGGGCTGCACGTGGACTTGAACAGCGCTACGTCGTCCGATCCTTCCCATGGAAGAAGCCACTAATTCTGAGAACGCGTTTGCCACGGATTGACTCGGATTTGCGCGGATCAACTCGCCAACCTCGGTCGTAGCCTTCCCAGCCTCCCACGACGAACGACCAACGACGAGCGACCGCTGGACTGTATGCGGTAAAATAGAGCTATCCCATGTCAGACCGTACTTTTACTCTCGATGAAGCGCAGTCGCTGCTACCTGTGCTCGAGTCGTTGCTGCGTACCGCCATTGCCGGCAAGAAGGTGATGGAGGAATTCGAGGCCGAGCAACAGGAATTGAATCACCGGATCTTTTTGAATGGCGGCACCCACGTCGACGTCGTCCCGCTGGCGCGGCGCAAGGCCGAACGTGTGAAAGCCGAGCAGCGCGCCAAAGACGCACTCGCCGAGATTGACTCCATTGGTGTGCAGGTGAAGGACCTCGACATCGGTCTGCTGGATTTTCCCTGCGAAGTCGAAGGTGAGATTATTCTGCTCTGCTGGAAGCTGGGCGAGACGTCGATTACCCACTGGCACGGTACGCAGGAAGGATTCGCCGGCCGCAAGCCCATCGACGAGCGGATTGCGCGGGGCAGGAAGACGAATTAGTTCTAGACCTCTGGTGTCGGACGATGGCTGCGTTGCTTCGATAAAATTCCTCTCACAATCATGCCCTTGCTGGCGCATCGGTCACGGCCGGAAACTCCACATTCCAAAATAGTTCCGGCTCCGTGCAACATACCCCGAAGTTCAGTGTTTACAGGGGAGGAACGTAATGGCGCCCGATGCGAGATTTTGCGCCAGATGAGGGCACGCAGGGCAAGGAATTCATTCAGCATCGGTGATCAAGGGGCAGGGACAATGAAGATGAATCGATCGGTAGGGCGCTGGTTGTTGCTGGCGGTAGTTTTAATGAGCTTTTCGGCTGCGTCGTTTGGGCAGATCGCGGTCGGTATTTCGGTCCGCATCGGTCCGCCGGCGCTGCCGGTCTATGCGCAGCCTATCTGCCCGGGACCGGGCTACTTTTGGACGCCGGGATATTGGGCCTGGAACGACGACGAGGGCTACTACTGGGTTCCCGGAACCTGGGTGGTCGCGCCTGTCGGCATGCTCTGGACTCCCGGATACTGGGGCTGGAACGAGGGCCTTTACGTGTGGCACGGCGGATATTGGGGGCCGCACATCGGTTTCTACGGCGGAATTAACTACGGGTACGGTTACGGCGGCGTCGGCTTCGGCGGCGGTGAGTGGCGCGGCGGAGCGTTTTACTATAACCGTTCTGTGACCAACGTCAGCGTCACCAACGTGACCAACGTCTACAACAAAACGGTGATCGTGAACAACACGACCGTCAACAACGTCAGCTACAACG
>Ga0307477_10003641_pt1 | contig 11398 bp, 6 predicted proteins | sample atmos_gasesECM2C_FD_203316 | JGI IMG/M metagenome (GOLD analysis project Ga0307477, IMG submission 203316) | Hardwood forest soil microbial communities from Morgan-Monroe State Forest, Indiana, United States - atmos_gasesECM2C_515 | ecosystem: Environmental > Terrestrial > Soil > Temperate...
CAGCCGGGCCGGGTGTTCTGCGAGCAGAACGTCAGTTATCGGCTCGCCGATCCGTCGACTGTTCCCGAGTCCCATCGGCGCTTTCTCGGCGCGTGGAGTGATGCCGCCTGGGACGCCAATACCTGTGCTGCGTTGATCGTCGACAACGTAAAGTCGGATGGGACCGCGTCGATCATTTACGTCTATGGGCCGCTGGGTCCGAATACACACGTTCCCGGCGGCGTTTTGCACGGCTCCGGGGTCATCCGCGACGACGAGCTCAGGTTCCAGAATTCCGACGGCACCCAGTTCACCTTCCGCCCGGCAATCGCCGATCTCGTTGGCCAGATGACCACCCCGAATGGGCAGACTTACCAGGCCACCTTCAAGAAGACATTCTAGTTCGACCTCAATGGCTGCCGGTGATTGCGGCGCGCAAGCCACGAGGCTGAACCGAGGCCCTCAGCCGAGTTGACGCTACCGGCGCGGGTTCCTAAATCTCGCCCACGCCGGGGTCGATCGATCGCCCGGCGAGTGATGTGCCGATGCTTTGGTCGGCATCGCTTGGCTCGCGAGGACAGGGTAACCACATCGGCGATCTGGATGAAGTTGTGGTCCGCTCACCGCGGCAGGTGCCGACCGCCAAGTGCTGATCGTCACACGTAACCTGCGCATGCCCCAACCCACCGCACCGTCGCCGATCTACGAGCTCAACGAACGCAGCCGCGAAATCTTTCGCGTCATTGTCGACGGCTACGTTGCCACCGGCGAACCGGTCGGTTCGCGCACCTTGTCGCGCCGCATCGGACAGAACCTGTCGCCGGCCACGATCCGCAATGTCATGGCGGATCTCGAAGAAGCGGGGCTGCTCTATGCGCCGCACACTTCCGCCGGTCGGTTGCCTACGGAGGCGGGGTTGCGGCTCTTTGTCCACGGCCTTCTGGAGGTTGGTCGCCTCGCCGAGGACGAGCGCCGCAGCATCGAGAGCCTTTGTGTCGCGCGCGGCAAGAGCCTGGCACAGGCGCTGGAAGAGGCAACCAGCGCGTTATCGGGTCTGTCGCATTGTGCCGGAGTCGTCGTCGTCCCCAAACAGGACCGCCCGCTGAAGCACCTGGAATTCGTCCATCTTGGTCCCGGTCGTGCGCTGGTCGTGCTGGTTACCGAGGATGGGCTCGTCGAGAATCGCGTCATTGAGGTGCCGCTCGGCCTGCCTCCTGCGGCGCTGATCTCAGCCGGCAATTATCTCAATGCCAGGCTGATCGGACGGACGATCGAGGAAGCAAAGGCGGAGATTACGGAGGAGGTCGCCTCGAACAAGGCGCAACTCGACGAGCTGACGTCGAAGCTCGTCGCGGCGGGCCTTGCGAGCTGGGCGGGCGGCGAGGGCAGCGCGCTGATCGTGCGCGGTCAGGCAAACCTGCTGGAGGACGTGACCGCGCTTACCGATCTCGAAAGGCTGCGCACGCTCTTCGAAATGCTCGAAACGCGCGAGACGATGCTGCGTCTTCTGGATGCCAGCAAGCAGGGTGAGGGAGTGCAGATATTTATCGGCGCCGAGAGCCACCTGTTCGGGGTAACCGGCTGCTCGGTAGTGATTGCTCCCTACCACAACAGCCGGGAACAGATCGTCGGCGCAATCGGGGTCATCGGCCCCACTCGACTCAACTACGCCCGGATCATTCCGATGGTGGACTATACCGCCAAGGTGATCGGGCGCCTGATTGGATAGGAAGATTAATGAACGATACCGGAAAGGAACAGCAGACGGCACGCGCCTGCGAAGGGGAGGCGGCGAACAACAACGCCGCGGAGACCCCTGAGGCGTCGCTCGAAGCGGGGACTGAGGAGCTCTCACCCGAAGCGCGAGTCGCAGCGCTCGAGGCCGAGCTAGCCGAGCAGAAGGATCAGCTGTTGCGAGCTCTCGCCGAGACTGAAAATGTCCGACGCCGCGCTCAGCGCGAGCGCGAGGATGCGATGAAGTACGCGGTTACGGGCTTCGCAAAGGAATTGCTTTCTGTGGCAGACAATCTCCGCCGAGCGCTCGACAGCCTGCCGGAGTCCGAGGTCAGGGACGAGCGTACGCGCGGCCTTCTCGCGGGCGTCGCTGCGACCGAGCGCGAGCTCCTTTCGGTCTTCGAGCGGCACGGCATCCGACGCATCGATCCGGACGGCGAGCGTTTTGACCACAATTTGCATCAGGCGATCTTCGAGGCCGAGCGGTCGGGCAAGCCTGGCGGCACGATCATCGAGGTGCTGCAGCCGGGCTATATGCTGCACGACCGCCTGCTGCGGCCTGCAATGGTCGGCGTCGCCAAGGAAACCCCGAAGCCGGCGGAGCCTGTCGAACCTGCCGGCACAGTGGCGTAAACGTTGCGGAACCCATGGGTCCCGGCCGGTTGTAGCGGCGCGCCGGCTCACATATATAACCCTAACTACAGTCAGGGGATGGCTGAACTATCACTTCCCGGGGGATCGGGACGGTGCTTCCCCGGGCCGCCCGGTCCTGCTTTTGCAAAGAGGTGTCCATGAGCAAAGTCATCGGTATCGATCTCGGCACGACGAACTCCTGCGTCGCCGTGATGGAGGGCCGAAACGCCAAAGTGATCGAGAACAGCGAGGGCATGCGGACAACGCCTTCGATGGTGGCGTTTACCGAATCGGGCGAGCGGCTGGTCGGTCAGGCGGCAAAGCGCCAGGCCGTGACCAATCCCGAGAACACGTTCTTTGCGATCAAGCGGCTGATTGGCCGCCGCTTCACCGATCCGATGGTGAAGAAGGACATGGATCTCGTGCCCTACAAGATCATCACCGGCGACAATGGCGACGCCTGGGTCGAAGGCCGCGGCAAGAAATATGCTCCGTCTCAGATCAGTGCCTTCATTCTGCAGAAGATGAAAGAGACGGCCGAGGCCTATCTCGGCGAGACGGTCACCGAGGCGGTGATTACGGTTCCGGCCTATTTCAACGACAGCCAGCGCCAGGCGACGAAGGATGCCGGCAGAATTGCCGGGCTCGAAGTATTGCGCATAATCAATGAGCCGACCGCCGCAGCGCTCGCCTACGGCATGGAGAAGAAGGGCAGCGGCACGATCGCGGTTTACGATCTCGGCGGCGGCACCTTCGATATTTCGGTGCTAGAGATCGGCGACGGCGTCTTCGAGGTCAAGTCAACCAACGGCGACACCTTTCTCGGTGGTGAAGACTTCGACAAGAAGATCATCGACTATCTCGCCGATGAGTTCCGCAAGGAGCAAGGGATCGATCTGCGCAACGACCGCCTCGCCCTGCAGCGACTGAAGGAGGCGGCCGAGAAGGCCAAGATCGAGCTGTCGTCATCGGTGCAGACCGACGTCAACCTGCCGTTCATCACGGCGGACCAGCACGGGCCCAAGCATCTCAACATCAAGCTGACCCGGTCAAAGCTGGAGGCGCTGGTCGATGATCTAATCCAGCGGACCATCGGTCCGTGTGGTAACGCCCTGAAGGATGCCGGGCTCCGCGCGTCCGAGATCAACGAGGTGATCCTGGTCGGCGGCATGACCCGCATGCCCAAGGTTATCGAGACGGTCAAGCAGTTCTTCGGCAAGGAGCCGAACCGCAGCGTCAACCCGGATGAAGTCGTGGCCATCGGCGCGGCGATCCAGGCCGGTGTTTTGAAGGGAGAGGTCAAGGATGTCCTGCTCCTCGACGTGACACCGCTGTCGCTCGGCATCGAGACCTTGGGCGGCGTATTCACCCGGCTGATCGACCGCAACACGACGATCCCGACCAAGAAGAGCCAGACCTTTTCGACCGCGGAAGACAATCAGACTGCCGTCACGATCCGCGTGTTCCAGGGTGAGCGCGAGATGGCGGCTGACAACAAGCTGCTCGGCCAATTCGATTTGGTCGGCATCCCGTCGGCGCCGCGCGGTATGCCGCAGGTCGAGGTGACCTTCGACATCGACGCTAACGGCATCGTGCAGGTCTCCGCCAAGGACAAGGCGACCGGCAAGGAGCAGCAGATCCGCATCCAGGCCTCGGGCGGCCTCTCCGAGGCGGATATCGACCGCATGGTCAGGGATGCCGAAGCGCACGCCGAGGAAGACAAGCGGCGCCGCGAGTTGGTCGAAGCCAAGAACAGTGCCGATGCGCTAATTCATACGACCGAGCGGACATTGAACGAGGCCGGCGACAAGGTTTCCCAAGGCGACCGGGAAGCTGTCCAACAGGCGATCCAAGCCCTGAAAGATACGCTCGGCAGCGAGGATGCGGCGCAGATCAAGGCCAAAACCGAAGCTTTGGCGCAGGCCTCGATGAAGGTCGGCGAGGCGCTCTACAAGGCACAACAGGCCCAACAGCCCGGAGCCGGCGATGGCGGTCCGTCGTCGGGCGGTACTACCGCAGACGGCGGCAGCGACAAGGTCGTGGACGCCGATTTCGAGGAGGTCGACGACCAGAAGAAGCGCGGTTCCGGTTAATCGGCTGCATTGCCGAAATGGGATCGGATGCGACTACCCCGGCGGGTCTTCCGCCGGGGTGACACCTAACCCTCTAATCGGACCCCCTGTCGGTCATGGCGAAACAGGACTTTTACGAGACTCTCGGCGTCTCAAAATCGGCGAGCGCCGACGAACTCAAGCGGGCCTATCGCAAGCTCGCAATGCAGTATCACCCCGATCGCAATGCCGGCGACAAAGGCGCCGAGCAAAAGTTCAAGGACCTGAACGAAGCCTACGACATCCTCAAGGACGATCAAAAGCGTGCCGCCTATGATCGCTTCGGTCATGCCGCCTTCGAACAAGGCGGTGGACGCGGTCCGGGCGATTTTGGCTTTGCCGCCGGCGGTTTTGCCGACATCTTCGACGAGATGTTCGGCGAGTTCATGGGCGGCGGCCGGCGGGGGCAAGGCGGGCCGAGCCGCGGCAACGACCTGCGCTACAACCTCGAGATCTCGCTAGAGGAGGCCTTCCGCGGCAAGCAAACAACGATCCGCGTCCCGACGCTGGTCGCCTGCGAGCGGTGTAAGGGCAGCGGGGCCGAGGCCGGCTCCAAACCGATAACCTGTCCGAGATGTCACGGCCGGGGGCGCCTGCGCGTGCAGCAGGGCTTCTTCACGATGGAGCAGGCCTGCGCCGGCTGTCAGGGTGCCGGACGGGTCATCGACAATCCCTGCAGAGCGTGTGGCGGACAGGGCCGTACCAGGCGCGAAAAGACGCTGTCGGTCAACATCCCGGCGGGTGTTGAGGATGGCATCCGGATGCGGCTCGCTGGAGAAGGCGAGGTCGGGGTGCGCGGCGCCTCGGCCGGTGATCTCTTCATCTTCATCAGCGTGGCGCCGCATCGGATCTTCCAGCGCGACGGCGCCCATATCCATTGCCGGGTACCTCTGCCGATCACCACGGCAGCGCTCGGCGGCACGATCGAGGTGCCGACCGTGGATGGCAGCCGGACGCGCGTCACGGTGCCCGCCGGAACCCAGTCGGGGCACCAGTTCCGGCTCCGGTCGAAGGGGATGACGGTGCTGCGCTCCGCCGCGCGCGGCGACATGTTCATCGAGGCGGTCGTCGAGATCCCGGTCAATCTGAGCAAGCGCCAGCAGGAACTGCTCCGTGAATTCGAAAAGGAAGGCGAGAACCGCCGCACCCACCCCGAAAGCGAAGGGTTCTTCGCCCGGGTCAAGGAATTCTTCGAAGATCTGCGGGAATAGGCTCCGCTTCAACCTGAAGGAGAGCCTCTGCTGCAGATTTGCTGCAGACGCAGCAACCGTCAATCGCCCGTCGATCGCCCATACAACTTCATATTGCAGCTCGCGGGCAGCATCCTGGCGTCTCGGGCGGAGCAGCTCTCGTCCCGAGAGCCATACGGCTTGGTCTTCGATATGGCCGTAACCATATCGCTGTCCGCTACATCGACCCTGACCCGTGACCCCGACCTCCTTGTTCCACCCGGCGGTCGCCGCCTGGTTCAACCACAGCTTTGCGGCGCCGACGGCGGCGCAGGCCGAGGCGTGGCCGGCGATCCAGGCCGGCCGGCATGTGCTGATCGCCGCACCGACCGGGTCCGGCAAGACACTGGCCGCCTTTCTTGCGGCGATCGACGCGCTGGTGCGACAAGGTGTCGAAGGCCGGCTGAAGGACGAGACGCAGATCGTCTATGTCTCCCCCCTGAAGGCGCTGTCTAACGACATTCAACGCAACCTCGAAGCGCCGCTCGCCGGCGTTCGCGAGGCGTTGCACGCCCAGGGGTTGCCGGATGTCGAGATCCGCACTTGGGTGCGCACCGGCGATACGCCGCCGGCCGAGCGCCAACGCATGGGGCGCGCGCCGCCTCACATCGTCGTCACCACACCGGAATCGCTCTACATCCTGCTCGGGTCCGACTCCGGCCGCAAAATGCTGGCGACGACGCGGACCGTCATCGTCGACGAGATCCACGCGCTGGCGCCGAACAAGCGAGGCTCTCACTTGGCGCTGTCGCTCGAGCGCCTCGCGGCCCTCTGCCGCGGTCCTTTACTGCGGATCGGCCTCTCGGCTACCCAGAAGCCGATCGAGATCGTTGCGCGTTTTCTGGTCGGACCGGATGCCGCGTGTCGGATCATCGATACCGGCCACCGCCGGGCGCGCGACCTCGCCCTCGAAGTTCCTTCCGCGCCGCTCGAAGCGGTGATGTCGGGCGAGGTCTGGCAGCAGGTCTATGACCAGTTGGCCAAGCTGATCGAGGCGCATCGCACGACCCTGGTTTTCGTCAACACGCGCCGCCTGGTCGAGCGGGTGACCCGCCAGCTTTCCGAGCGTCTCGGCGCCGATCAAGTGACAGCGCATCACGGCAGCCTCGCCAAGGAGCAGCGGCTCGACGCCGAGCAGCGTCTGAAGGGCGGTCAGCTGAAGGCGTTGGTGGCGACCGCATCGCTCGAGCTCGGCATCGACATTGGCGATGTGGATCTGGCGTGCCAGCTCGGTTCGCCGCGCTCGATCGCGACCTTCCTGCAACGGGTCGGACGCTCGGGCCATGCCGTCGACGGCACTCCCAAGGGCCGGCTCTTCCCGCTGTCGCGCGACGAGCTCGTCGAGTGTGCGGCGCTGCTCGACAGCGTCAATCGCGGCGAGCTCGACCGCCTCTCGATCCCGGAACAGCCGCTCGACGTGCTGGCGCAGCAGATCGTGGCCGAAGTCGCCGCCCACGAGTGGCGCGAGGACGAGCTCTTCACCTTATTCCGCCGTGCCTGGCCTTACCGGGCGCTGGCGCGCGAAGAGTTTTCCGCCGTCGTCGGAACGCTGGCCCAAGGCTTCAGCACCCGCCGCGGCCGGCGCGGCGCGCTGATCCATCACGACGCTGTGAACCACATATTGCGCGGCCGCCGCGGCGCGCGGCTGACGGCGCTGACCTCGGGGGGTGCGATCCCCGACACCGCCGACTACCAGGTGCTGTTGGAGCCCGAAAACCAGGTCATTGGCAGCGTTAACGAGGATTGGGCGGTCGAGAGCATGGCCGGCGACGTTTTCCAGCTCGGCAATGCGGCCTACCGTATCCTGCGTGTCGAGCGCGGCACGGTCCGGGTCGGGGATGCGCAGGGCATGATGCCCAACATCCCGTTCTGGCTGGGCGAGGCGCCGGGCCGCACCGACGAGCTGTCGCAGTCGGTGTCGCGACTGCGCGCGGAGATCGCCGCCCGCTTGTCGAGCGACGTCGGGGGGGAGCGTACCGCGCGCTGGCTCGCCGACGATGTCGGGATCGCCGAGGCCGCCGCCGAGCAATTGGTCGAGTACCTAGTCGCGGCGCATGCCGCATTGGGGTGTCTGCCGACCCAGGACACGCTCGTCATCGAGCGTTTCTTTGACGAAATCGGCGGCATGCAGCTGGTCATCCACTCACCCTACGGCAGCCGCGTCAACCGCGCCTGGGGGCTGGCATTGCGCAAGCGCATTTGTCGCAAGTTCAATTTTGAGCTGCAGGCGGCGGCGACCGAAGACAATATCGTGCTGTCGCTGACGCGGGCGCACAGCTTCGACCTCGGCGAAGTGCGGCACTATCTTCATTCGGCCAGTATCAGGGCGGTACTGGTCCAGGCATTGCTCGACGCACCGATGTTCATCACGCGCTGGCGCTGGGTAGCGGGTGTGTCGTTGGCGTTGCCGCGCTTCCGCGGAGGCAAGAAAGTTCCGCCGCAGCTCGCCCGCATGGACGCCGAAGACCTGATCGCGGCGATCTTTCCGGATCAGGTCGCTTGCGCCGAAAATCTGGTCGGCGAGCGCGAGATCCCGGACCATCCCTTGATTCGCCAGACCGTGATCGACTGCCTTGTCGACGCGATGGACATCGATGGTCTGACCCGCATCCTCACTCGGCTCGAAGCGGGCGAAATCTATGTCGTCACGCGCGACCTCACCGAGCCTTCGCCGCTTGCTCTCGAAGTGCTGTCGGCGCGGCCCTATGCCTATCTCGACGACGCGCCGCTCGAAGAACGCCGAACCCAGGCGGTGATGAGCCGCCGTTGGCTGGCACCGGAGGCCGCGGCCGACATCGGCCGGCTCGATCCCGAGGCGATCGCGCGGGTCCGCAGCGAAGCATGGCCGGACGCCGCGAATGCCGACGAGTTGCACGATGCGCTCGTCTGGCTCGGGTTTTTTAGTGCTGAAGAAGCTGAGTCGGCGCCCGACTGGAGCGAATGGTTCGCCCAGCTGACCCGCGACAAGCGCACGGCGCGTGTGACAGGGTCACAGGCGGCGCTGTGGGTCGCTGCCGAGCGGCTACCTCAGTTTCTGGCTTTATGGCCGGAAGCAAGACTCGACCCGGCGATTACTGCCCCAGCCGAGTATTCGGAGCGCGAGTGGTCACCGGAGGAGGCACTGATCGAAATCCTCCGCGGGCGGCTGGAGGGACTTGGGCCGACCGCTACGGATGCGCTGGCGGCGCCGCTTGGGTTGAAGCCAGGCGACGTCGCCGCGGCCCTCGCGGCGCTCGAGGCCGAAGGCTTTGCATTGCGCGGCCGCTTCACCGGGACTACCGCAGCGGAGGAATGGTGTGAGCGCCGGCTGCTCGCGCGAATTCATCGCTATACGGTGGGTCGCCTGCGCGCTGAGATCCAACCCGTCGCGGCGCGCGACTTCCTGCGTTTCCTCTTCAGCTGGCAGCGCGTTGCACCGGACGCGCGCATGGAGGGGCCGGATGCGGTCGAGATCCTGGTCCGGCAGCTCGAAGGGTTCGAGGCGGCGGCCGGCGCCTGGGAGACCGAAATTCTGCCGGCGCGACTCGATGGCTACGAGCCCTCCTGGCTCGACGATCAGTGCCTCTCCGGACGGATCGCTTGGGCGCGGCTCAGACCCCGCAATGCGCGACCCACTGGCGGCGAGCGCAATCCGACGCCGGTGCGGACGACGCCGATTACCCTGATGTCGCGCCGCCACGTGCCGCTCTGGACATCACTTTTCGGAGCGGCGGACGCGGCAGTGCTGAGTCCGCGGGCGCAGACGGTTCTCGACTGCATTCGGCAATATGGCGCCTCGTTCTTCGACGAGTTGGTCGAAGGCACAGGATTGCTGCGCCCTCAGGTCGAAGAGGCGCTGGCCGAATTGGTCGCGTCAGGCCTGATCAGTTCCGACAGCTTTGCCGGGCTGCGCGCATTGCTCGTCCCGGCGGACCGACGCGGTGGCGGACGACGGCGGCGTGCCGTTCTGTTCCGCATGGAGGACGCGGGACGCTGGGCGCTCGCTCGCCGTGCGCAACCTCAGCTGCAGACCGGCCCGGAGGCGATCGAGCACCTCGCCCGCACCCTGCTCCTACGTTACGGGGTCGTGTTCTGGCGGCTCCTCGAACGCGAGGCGCCCTGGCTGCCGCCATGGCGCGACCTGTTGCGCGTCTACCGTCGGCTCGAGGCGCGCGGCGATATCCGCGGCGGCCGTTTTGTCGCCGGCTTCTCCGGTGAGCAATTCGCATTGCCCGATGCGGTCGGCATGCTGCGCGAGACTCGGCGCAAACCGGCTTCGGGTGATTGGATCTCGCTATCCGGCGCCGACCCGCTCAACCTCGCCGGCATCCTGACCCCGGGCCCCAAGCTTGCAGCGCTGACCGGCAACCGCCTGCTCTACCGCGACGGCCTGCCGATCGCACTCCTCGCCGGCGGAGAGGTGCAGTTTCTCGAAACCCTCGACCCCGCGACCCAATGGGAGGCGCGCAAAAGCTTGCTGCGCGGCGCCGTCCCGGCCTCGCTCATCGCGCTCTCCTGACGGAAACCATCTCGTTTAACCATGCTGCGATATGGCCCTGGACCGCGCGGTATACGGCTTCCTGATTGACGCCGGACATCTTCGGAACTTTGAACGAATGGTCGCCGCCTTCGACGACATAAAGATCGGCCGGCGGCTCGAGCTGTGCCAGGATCGGGCGTAGTTCGTCGGGAGTCCCGAAAGCGTCGCGCGAACCTTGAACGAACAGCACCGGCGCCTTGATGCGTGACAGATGCGCAGCGCGAAGCCGGTCGGGTCGGCCCGGGGGATGGAGCGGATACCCCAGAAAAACCAAACCCGCGAGATCGCCGATGGCGGCGGCAGCGACTTGCGAGGCAATTCGCCCGCCCATCGACTTGCCGCCGATCGCCAACGTATCGCGGCCGGACTCCATTTGCCCGCGAACGGCCTCGATCACCGCGCGCCAGCAAGCCTCCAGTTTGTCGTTCGGATCGGGGATCCGGCGACCCTGCTCGCGGTACAAGAAGTTGAAGGTCATGATGTCGATGCCGCGCGCCGCCAGTCCGCTGGCAAAGCTCACAATAAAGTCGCTGGTCTGACCGGCACCGGCTCCGTGTCCGAGGATCAATGTGACACCCGCCCGGTGCTTTGCTACGGCGGGGTAGGCCATCGCCGTCACGCTCTGGTGCGAAGGGATCTCGACGCGAATCTGTGCTGGCATCGGAGGGCGGCCGGTGCATTTCTTCGTCAACCACAATATATCTCGACATATCTCGACACGGCGTCAGCTCTGAGCGGCGAGTGCGTCAAAACGGGCACCCGATTTCGGCGGGGAGGGGCGGCATGGCCAGTATCGCGAGGCAACGCGACATCATCGACCGGCGGGCGCTCGCGGAGCAATTGTCGGCCGCCGTCCCGGTGGTCCGCTCCCGGGCACTTGATCGCGGCGCCTTCGTCGCACCGCTGAAGACAGCGCTGAGCGCCGGACACGCCGAGATCCGTCGCCGCTTCGAGGCAACCGGCGATGGCGCTTCGGTGATGAGGGAGCAGTGCTTCCTGGTGGACCAGCTGATCCGCGCGCTGTTCGACCTCGTTACCGGCGAGATCTATCCGCTCCCCAACCCGACCTCGGGCGAAAGGCTGGCGATCGTCGCGGTCGGCGGCTATGGGCGTGGCGAGTTGGCACCCTATTCCGACATCGACCTGCTGTTTCTGCTGCCCTACAAACGGACCCCGCATACCGAACAGGTCGT
>Ga0307477_10003642_pt1 | contig 11397 bp, 7 predicted proteins | sample atmos_gasesECM2C_FD_203316 | JGI IMG/M metagenome (GOLD analysis project Ga0307477, IMG submission 203316) | Hardwood forest soil microbial communities from Morgan-Monroe State Forest, Indiana, United States - atmos_gasesECM2C_515 | ecosystem: Environmental > Terrestrial > Soil > Temperate...
AGGTGCGCCAGGCGCTGCCGGAAGAAGTCCGTGCTCTCTGGCCCGACGGCGAAGCGAAGAACCGGCTGATGTAGTATGGGCCTGATGGACCGAATCTCCGGCGATGTCGCGCCGGTTCGCATCTCTCCCGAAGGATTGGAGGCTCTGCTTGGCGTGCCAAAAGATGCCAAGGGGCTCGTCATCTTCGCGCATGGCAGCGGCAGCGGCCGCCTGAGTCCGCGCAACAATCAGGTCGCAGCAGGGTTGCGCGAGGCTGGTCTGGCCACCCTTTTGCTCGATCTTCTAAGGCCGGAAGAAGAAGCCGATCGCGCCAATGTTTTCGACATCGGTTTATTGGCGTCACGCCTCGTGTCGGCGACCAACTGGGCGCTGGCGTCGCGGGAACTTGCGAATTTGCGCATCGGTTATTTTGGCGCCAGCACCGGGGCAGGCGCGGCGCTAGTCGCAGCGTCTCAGATGGGTGGTGCAGTTGCCGCGGTAGTATCCCGCGGCGGCAGGCCCGACCTCGCGGAAGAAGCGCTCGACACTGTCGAAGCTCCAACGCTCCTGATCGTTGGGGGCGACGATATTCCGGTCATTTCGCTTAATCGGCTCGCCTATGATCGCCTGCGCGGCATCAAAGATTTGGTGATCGTCCAGGGTGCAACCCATCTTTTTGAGGAGACGGGGACACTCGACCAGGTGTTGGAGCACGCGAAAGCCTGGTTTCTGCGCTTTCTCACGCGCGAAAACAGACGCTTCACCGCCCGGGATTTCGTGGACCGCACGGATGCCGGACGCGAGCTCGCCCAAGCCCTGCTGCATCTCAAAGCCATGAATCCCGTCGTGCTGGCGCTGCCACGCGGGGGCGTGCCGGTCGGGTTTGAAGTGGCAAAGGCGCTCGGCGCGCCTCTGGATGTCGTGCTGGTGCGCAAGATCGGCGCTCCCGGGCAACCGGAACTTGGGCTGGGCGCGGTTGTCGATGGCGCCAATCCCAGACTCGTTCTGAACGAGGAACTCGTCGCTGTGGTTCGTCCCGGCGAGGGTTATTTGGAGGAAGAGGAAAAGCGGCAGCTTGTGGAAATCGAACGGCGCCGAAAGCTCTATCGGCCCGACCGTCCTCCGGTGGCTTTGGACGGGCGAACCGTCATCGTGGTCGATGACGGAATTGCCACTGGCGGCACGATGCGGGCGGTCTTGCAAGCCTTGGCCCAAACCAATGCTGCGCGTTTGGTGCTTGCGGTTCCGGTGGCGCCCGCGGACAGCCTGCGCGAACTTGCGCCGCTCGCCGATGAAGTCGTTTGCCTGATGAGCCCCGAACCGTTCTATGCGGTCGGCGCGCATTATCGCGACTTCAACCAAACCACCGACGCCGAAGTCATCGACCTCCTGAAACGCGCCGAAGTCTCTGCCGCTTAGCTCCCCTCTCCCCAACGGGGGTCGAGGGCGATCAGCGACAGCGGAGCTGTCGCAGCCCGAGCGGGCGGCGCGCCGCGTGAAAGGGTGGCGCTCCGCTTACGTCTTCGGCACGATCACCAGCTTCCAGGCCTTTTCGTCGCTCAGGTATTTGCGTGCGACGCGCTGCACATCGGCCGGTGTCACCCTCTGCAATCCCGGCATTGCATCGCGAACGAGCTTTAACCGCCGTTCATCCATTTGCGCGCCGGCTAGCGCGCCAGCCCAATAGGCATTGGTTTCGGTGCCTTTCTCTAAAGCATCCAATTCCGGCTTGCGCGCTCTTTCGAATTCGTCCGCGGTCGGCCCTTTGTCGCGCAAATCGGCCGTGACCTCCTTCACCGTATCGAAGAAAAGTTGCGATTTCTCCGGCGGAATCTCCGCATAAGCGGCGATGTAGCCGTAGCCCGGGAAGGTACGCGAGGCATTCGCCACGGCTGCCGGCGCATAGGTTGCGCCGTCGCGAACCCGCAGCCGATCCATCAGCCGCAACTGCAGGACGTCGGTGACGATTCGCCGTGCAGCCGATTCTTCATCGGAATACACGTCCGTGGTTTTCCAGGCAATGGCAGCAATGCCCTGATCCGAACGCCCCGAATGATACAGAACGACAGGCTCCGGGGTGGGCGTGGGAAATTTCATCTCGCCCGGTTGAAAGGCCGGTTCGGAACGCCGCGGCAGGGCGCCGAACGTGGCCGACACGGCTTTGGTTGCTTGCTCCACCGTAACGTCTCCGACGATTGTGACCTCGATCGGACTGTTTGCGAGCGCCGGCGCAATGATCGCTTTGACTTCGTCCAATCTCGCTTTCTGGACATCCGTCAGGGAGGGATAGAGCCATCGCGCATCACCCGGATGAAGAAGTTCGGGAAACTTCGCGCCGAACAGCGCCATCGGCGTTGTATCGAGTTTGGCCAGACTATCGGTCAGCGAACGCAGATTCTGTTGAAATGGCTCCGGCCGCCAACCCGGCGAGGTAACATAAGCGGCGAGCAGTTGAAGCTCGGTATCCAAATCGGCGGGCCTGGTTGCGCCGGAAAGACCGAATGCATCGTCATCGACGCCAAAACCGACGCTCGCGATCTTGCCGGTCAGGGCTTTGCGCATGTCGAGGAATGTCATGGCCTCCAGTCCGCCTGCGAGATAGGCGCCCGGGTCGATCACCTTGCGGTCCTTGGGAAAAGCGAGATCGCCGCCCGCGATGCTGACATCCACCAGAATCTGGTCGGCGCGGAATTTGGTCGGCTTTACCGTCAAGCGCACGCCGTTCTCGAAACGAATGAAGGTGGCGTCGAGATCATCGATGTGACGGCTTTCCACCACGCGGCCGGCCGCACCGAAATTCGTGTAGGGCCACATTGCCACTTGCGGCGCCACGGCTTTTTCCAGAGGTGCGGATTCGGCCCTGTCGAACACCGAGACAAGCGCCGTTTCGCCGCCCTCGACGAGCTTGGGGCTGGATAGGAACAGCAACGGTCCGTTGCCGGTAAAAACTTCGCGCAATGCGGCGTTGACGTCGTCCGCCGTCAATCCCTTCAGTTCCGCTTCGGTCAGCGCGAGATTTTCGGCCGGGCTGGTGAAAACTGTGTCGCGATCGATATCATTGACGAGAACTCCGGCTAACCCGCGTGAAAGTCGCGTCGAAGAGGCCGAAACCGCCTCTTGGGCGCCGGTCAAAGCCGTGGCCACCTGCCGGTCAATCTCTTGTTGGGTCACGCCTTGGTCAACCACTTGGCGGCGGATCTTGTCCGCTTCTTCCAGCGCGCGCTGCCATTTGTCGCCGGCATAGCCGACGCGCAAGGCGGCAATCTTGGCCGAGCGTGCTGCATTGCCGCGGGTGGTATCGGCACTGAGAAAGGGCGCATCCGTAGTTTGGGCGGCCGCTGCGAGGCGCTGGCTGAGAATGGCAAGGCCAATTCCCTCGATACGGTTGCGCTTGCGGCGCGCGGTACTATCCGGGCTGCTGTCGTAGGGAAGCACCCACGATACGGTCGCCAATTGCGGCGCGCCTGCCTCGGTGAACACGAGAGCTTCCTTGCCGCGCTTCCGGGGCGTCCCAAGGTCTGGGTCGCCGCGCCCGGCGCCGGCCGGATTCCAATCGGAGAATTTGGCCTTGATTTCCGCCTCGACAGCGGCGGGATCGATATCGCCGACAATGATCAAACTGGCGCGCTCGGGCCGATAATAGGCATGATAAAAATCGGCGACGAGTGACACCGGGGCATTGCGGATAATGTCGACTTTGCCGATGGGAATGCGCTCAGGGGCAAGCTGGCCTTTCAGCAGGAACTTGGTTTGCGCCTCGTATGCGCGGATGGCGGGTCCTGCGCGCAAACGTTCCTCCGACAGCACCGGGCCGCGTTCGGCATCGAACGCCTCGGGTTTCAGGCTGAGTTCGCTGACAATATCGCGGGCCAGCATAAACCCGGTATCGAGCGTCGCAGAATCGGATCGCGGCAGGTCGAATTGAAAGGTGGTTTGGGTCTGCCCGGTGCTTGCATTAGCATCCGCGCCGGTGCGCAAGCCTAAGCGCTCGAGAATATCGAACACATCGCCTGCGGGAACATGGGTCGAGCCGCGGAATGCCATATGTTCAAGAAAATGCGCCAAGCCCTGCTGCGCATCGCTTTCCTCGAACGAGCCCGCGCCGATCCGGAGCCGGATCGAAACCTCGCCTTTGGGCGTCGTATTCTTGAGGATGGCGTAACGCATCCCATTCGGCAGGGCGCCGAACTTTACCGCCGGATCGGCGGGGATATCGCTCTTGGCCTGGGGCCATTGGGGCGCTTCGGCTGCGGTGCCGATTGCGGCCGGCGCAACCAGCAAGCCGACAAAACCGGCAGCGAGAATCTTACGCATCAGGCGGGTCATGAATCGCATCCCTTCCTAATTCTTGGCGGGCGACTATAGAGACCGGCGGGTTGTTGCGCCATTCACGCCGATGCGATTTCATCGACGATTCTCGCCCGGACGCCTCGCATTTGCTATTTGTGCGGCGGATTCTAAGGTGTGCCGATGGAAATCGGCGATAATCTGCGCTCCCGCATCGCTGTTGCCTGCCGCGTGCTCGGAAAGCTCGAACTGACGCGCGCGCTGCGCGGTCATATCAGCGCGCGAATTTCCGGCAGCGAGCGCATTTTCATCCGGGCGCGCGGCCCCGCCGAATCGGGCGTGCGCTACACGACGGAAGACGAGGTGGTCGAAATTGGCCTCGATGGAAAACCCGTCGCGGGGATGCCAAAGGGTCTGAGGACGCCAAGCGAAGTCTTCATTCACACGGAAATCTATCGCGCGCGCCCGGAGGTCAATGCCGTGCTGCATTTGCATCCGCCGACGGTCGTGCTGTTCACCATCGTAGGGCAGCCGCTTTTGCCGATCTATGGCGCCTACGATCCGCAGGGTCTCGGCATTGCGCTGGAGGATATCCCAACCTTCGACAGCAGCGTTCTGATCAATACGCCGGAGCTCGGGCGCGATTTATCGGCAACAATCGGGAAAAAGCGTGCTTGCCTGATGCGGGGGCACGGGATCACCACAGCGGCGGACAGCATCGAGGAGGCGAGCGTCATTGCCCTCGGCCTCAACGAGCTGGCGACGATGAATTATCAGGCGCGCCTTCTGGGCGATCCGCGGCCGATCTCGCAAGAGGATCGTGACGCCCTTATGCCCGCCATGAAGCGGCTCTCCATGCCGGGAACGCGCGCCGGCGAACCCGGTGAAAGCGTCGCCACGGAATGGCGCTATTATTGCCGGCTGACCGGTGAGGGTGGAGCACAATAAAAACCATCGTCATTGCGAGGAGCATTGCGACGAAGCAATCCAGCCTTTATGTCTTGGCAGCTCTGAAATGAGAAACCCAATGCGCCCGAACCTGCTGCTCGCAGCCCTCTTTGCCTGCGTCTCCGTGCCTGCCTTCGCCGATGAAGGCATGTGGACCCTCGACAATTTTCCTTCTGCTGCGGTTAAGCAGAAATACGGCGTCGATATCGACCAGAAATGGCTCGATCATGTCCGCGCGGGCGCCGTGCGGCTAGCCGGCGGTTGCTCGGCATCAGTGGTTTCGTCGAACGGGCTCGTGCTGACTAATCGCCATTGCGTTGCCGGTTGCGTTCAGGACCTTTCCACGCCGGAACGCAATTATGTCGTGACCGGCTTTTCCACGGCAAAGCGCGAAGACGAGAGGCAGTGTCCCGGTATGCAGGCGGAAATCCTGCAATCGATTGCGGACGTGACGACAACCATCGGCGCGGCGACAAAGGGCAAGTCCGGGGGAGATTTCGAACGGGCTCGCGATGTGGTGGTCGGCGCGTTGGAGAAACAGTCCTGCATGGGCCGCGAAGCCACCCATCGTTGCCAGGTGATCTCGCTTTATCACGGCGGCCAGTACAAGCTTTACACCTATCGCAAATATTCCGATGTGCGGCTGGTGTTTGCGGTGGAATTCGACACCGCATTTTTCGGCGGCGATCCCGACAATTTCAATTTCCCGCGCTACGATCTCGATTTCTCCTTCCTGCGCCTCTACGAGAACGGCAATCCGGTGGCGACGCCGGAGCATCTCAAATGGAATCCAACTGCCCCGAAGGATGGAGAGCCGGTGTTCGTGGCCGGAAATCCCGGCGGCACCGACCGGCTTTTGACCGAAGCGCAGCTTGCGAGTTTGCGCGACGAGGTCCAGCCGCGCGCGCTGATTCTCGGTTCCGAATTGCGCGGGCGCTATACCCGTTTTGGCGAGGAAAGCGCCGAGCACGCGCGCATCGTCAATGACAATTTGTTCGGCCTCGAGAACGGGTTGAAGGCGCTGCGCGGCGAGCACGAAGCCTTGCTGCAACCTCTGTTGCTGGATGACAGGCGAAAGGCGGATTTAGCGCTTAAAGCCCGAGTCGATGCCGACGAAAAGCTTCGGGTGGAAATCCGCGATCCGTGGGCCGATATCGCCAAAGCCGAGCGCGAAAGCGCGGCACTGGCAAAGCCGTATTATTTCCTCGAAGCCCGCGCCGGCTATGGTTCGACGCTTTACCGTTACGCGCGCACGTTGGTTCGCGCCGCGGAAGAGCGCGCCAAGCCCAATAGCGACCGCCTGCGCGAATATGCCGATGCGCGCCTGCCGCTGGTCGAACGAACGCTGCTTGCCCGCCAACCGGTCGAACCCGATCTGGAACAGTTGAAGCTGGAGTTCTGGCTGACCAAGCTGCGCGAGGAGCTTACCGCGGATGCTCCGGAAACCGCGCTGGTTTTAGGCAAGGATTCGCCCGAAAGTCTTTCCCGCACTTTGCTGACATCGCAACTGGCAGATCCCGCACTGCGCAAGCAATTATGGGACGGCGGCCTCACCGCGATCCGCGCCTCGAACGATCCTATGATCCGTTTCGTTTTGAAAACCGACGCCGCCGCGCGCGCGGTGCGCAAATCCTACGAGGAGCGCGTTGAAGGACCCGCCGACGATGCCTCCCAGCGCCTCGCTGAAGCGCGTTTCGCCGTCTATGGCACCAGCGTCTATCCCGATGCGACCTTCTCGCTTCGAGTCTCCTACGGGAAAATTGCCGGCTGGACCGAGCCCGGCCGCACCATTCCCGCCTTCACCGATTTTGCCGGACTGTACAATCGCGCAACCGGTCAGCCGCCGTTCGCGCTAGCGCCGCGTTGGGTCGAGGCAAAAGCCAAGCTCGATCCGAAGACGGTGTTCGACATGTCGTCGGACAACGACATCATCGGCGGCAATTCCGGTTCGCCTTTGCTCAATGCGAAAGGTGAGGTGATCGGTGCGATTTTTGACGGCAATATCCATTCGCTCGGCGGAGACTATTATTTCGATCCCAAACTGAACCGCGCAGTTTCCGTTTCGACGGCCGCGATGACCGAAGCCCTCGACAAAGTCTACGGTGAAAAGTCCCTCCTCGCCGAACTCACCGCCCCCTGATCGGCCCTCCCGTTGAGGGTCGGAGGGCGAAAAGCGAAAGGTCCGGTGGACCTTTCGCCGCCCGCAGCTCGAAAACGCGGAAGCGTTTTCGAGGAGGGGACGGATTGGGGATCGCTCGCCGGGTGAGAGGAAATTCCTTGGGTGGCATCCTCATCTCACCGCAGCCTTGCGCGGTCGTCCGCCGTGTTTGCCGTTCGCGCGTGCTGCTGGGGCACGCAGCTTAATGTGGGATTGGAAATTGCGCGATGATCTCGTCCAGCTCTGCATTTTTCTGTTCATAGAAAGCGATGCGTTCGGCAGTCTCATCTGTGCGATTAGTGCGGTAATGCATTCCACGTCTGTAGGCTTCTAATAAGCTAGTGTTTTCTGCACGGAGGCTCAGGATGCCATTTTGAGCGTATTCGACAAGCGACATTGGTATCGTTCCTTGAATTGATACGCGCCCCCTCATGGGCTTTACCTGCGTTGCTAGAAGCGGTCAATCGTCCATGGGAGTATCAGGCGATGTCTGTTCAACTATTTGTCTGACGTCGGCGCGAATATTCACCAAAACTCGACGTGCCTCAGATAGAGCAGCCTATCACTCAAGCCGCGGCTGCTTTCTTCCGGTTCGCTTCGAGCCTTGAATCGACCAGCGCCACCGTCGCGTCGATCACGGGGTGGCTTAGGCCCTTTTGCTTGGCGATGAGCTGCACCAGCTTATCGGCGCGCTCGATGTTTGGCGCGCCGTTGTTGAGCGCGCGTGCTGCCGATGCCGGGCGGGTCAGGCTCTGTGCCGCCGCGGCATATTTCTCGAACGGCACCAGATCGTCAGGCGAAGCGCCAAGCTTCACGCACAGATCGTTGACGAAATTGTACACCGAACGCGAGGTTTCGATGTCGCTGTGCACCGCCTCCTGGGCCGTCCGCATGCCGTCCTTGGTGATGCAACGATAATTGCCGGCGAGCAGCATCGCCCATTTTGCCAGCGGCACGAAAATCGAATCGTGCACGCGCAGCTTGACCGGCAATTCGATCTTGCCTTCGGGCGTATCGAAACGCGTCGCATCGACGTCCTTCTCAAGCGCCCGCAAAATCGCGGTTTGCCGGTCGCTGTCGAATCGCGCCACCTTAAAATTGGTCGGCAGCGTGACCATCAAGACATTGACCTTTTCTTCGGGCGGACGAATCGCCTGCGGGTCCGGACTGCACAGCGTCAACGCGCCGGGATCGAAATTGTCCCAAACACTCGGATCGGTATAGGCGGGTTTCAGCGCGTCGTAATTCAATCCCGGAATCCGCTTCACATAGGGCAGCGGCGGCATGTTCATGATCGACATGCACGGCACGCGCGATTTCGCCACGGCATCCAGCAATTCGCGTACGCCCGGCGAGCGGTATTGCGGCTCCTGCATCGCGAGACCGATCAAATCGTAGTCCTTGGGATTCACGCCGCTCGCGCCGCCCGCGGTCACCTTGCCGGGCAGCTCGCGCGAGTCGAGCACGACGGGATCCTTCCGGCCTTTGATCGGCAGCCGAACCCGGAAGCCTTCCGCATTGATCAAATCCGCTTCTGCGGGCAGGCACACGAGATGAATCGAATGTCCGCCGAATAGCAGCTTGGATGCGAGCAGCGATCCGTAAGACGCGCCCAGGATCAGAATCTTGTAGGCCATCGATTATCCCCTTCTAGCTCTTTATGTCCGCAACCGCCGGCTTACAGACTTTTTCCGCCGCTTGGCGCGCGATCGGGTTCAATCCGGCTCCGCCATGGGCCAAATGCTCGGCCATTTGGGCCCGCATGCGCGGATCCCAGAACCGGCGAATGTGATCGGCGGTCCCCGCAACTGCGTCGGCTTCCGGCTGAATCCGGAAAAAATCCGAAATCTGATTCGCCATGCGCACCAGTGTATCCTTGGTGGACGACATTATTCCGCCGCCACGGTCTCGATGCGCTGCAGCCGGTGTATTTGCTCGAAGTTTTCCTGCCAAACCGACTCGCGATTGGTCAACCGCACTTCGACCGCCGTCACCTTGTATTCCGGACAATTGGTCGCCCAATCGGAATAATCCGTAGTCACCACATTGGCGCCGGATTCCGGATGATGGAACGTGGTGTATACCACGCCCGGCTGCACCCGTTCGGTCACTTGCGCGCGCATGGTGGTTTCTCCCGCGCGGCTCACCAGCGCAATCCGATCGCCGTCGCGTATGCCGCGGTTCTCGGCATCGTGCGGATGGATTTCCAGCACATCCTCTTCGTGCCAAACCACGTTTGCCGTGCGGCGCGTCTGCGCCCCGACATTATATTGCGACAGGATGCGACCCGTGGTGAGCAGCAGCGGGAAGCGCGGCCCTGTGCGCTCGTCGGTCGGAACATATTCGGTGAGCACGAATTTGCCTTTGCCACGCGCAAAGCCGCCGATATGCATCACCGGCGTGCCTTCGGGGGCTTTGTCGTTGCACGGCCATTGCACGCTGCCCAACTCGTCGAGCTTGGCATAAGACACGCCGGCAAAAGTCGGCGTCAGCCGCGCGATCTCATCCATGATTTCGGACGGATGCGAATAGTGCATGGGATAACCGAATCCCTCCGAAATCTTCATGATCACTTCCCATTCGGCCATGCCGGCCATCGGCGGAATCGCTTTCCGGACGCGGCCGATGCGCCGCTCGGCATTGGTGAAGGTGCCGTCCTTTTCCAGGAACGACGCGCCGGGCAGGAACACGTGTGCGAATTTGGCGGTCTCATTAAGAAAGAGATCGTGCACGACAATGCACTCCATCGCCTCAAGACCCGAGGTGACATGGTGCGTATTAGGATCGGATTGCGCGATATCCTCGCCCTGAACGTAAAGCGCCTTGAATGTGCCGTCGATCGCGGCATCGAACATATTGGGAATGCGCAAGCCCGGCTCCGGATCGAGCGCCACGCCCCAGGCGCTTTCGAACAGCGCGCGGGTTGCGTCATCGGTCACATGGCGATAGCCCGAGAATTCGTGCGGAAACGAACCCATGTCGCAGGAACCCTGCACATTGTTCTGACCGCGCAGCGGATTCACGCCGACGCCGTTGCGGCCGAGATTGCCTGTTGCCATAGCGAGATTGGCCATCGCCATCACCGCGGTCGAACCCTGGCTATGTTCGGTGACGCCCAGCCCGTAATAGATCGCGCCATTGCCGCCGGTGGCGTAGAGCCTCGCCGCCTCGCGCAGCTCCTTGGCCGGCACGCCTGTGATCTTTTCCATATGCTCGGGCGAATTCTCGGGCCGGCTGACAAATTGCCGCCAAGCCTCGAAATCCTTGGTCTCGCAGCGTTCGGCGACGAATTTCTCGTTGATCAGGCCTTCGGTCGCAATCACATGAGCAATCGCGTCGAGAATCGCTACATTGGTCCCGGGCAGCAACGCCAAATGATACGCCGCCTCAACATGAGGCGTGCGAACCAGATCGATGCGGCGCGGATCGACAACGATAAGCTTCGCGCCCTCGCGCAAGCGCCGCTTCATCCGCGACGCGAATACCGGATGCGCATCGGTCGGATTGGCGCCGATCACTACGATCACATCGGCTTCATCGACCGAGTCGAAATCCTGCGTGCCGGCGGAGGTGCCGAACGCCGTCTTCAGGCCGTAGCCCGTCGGCGAATGGCAGACGCGCGCGCAAGTATCGACATTGTTGTTGTGGAACGCCGCGCGAATCATCTTCTGCACCACATAGGTTTCTTCATTGGTGCAGCGCGAGCTGGTGATGCCGCCGATCGATCCGCGTCCGTATTTTTCCTGGACACGTTTGAATTCCGACACCGTATAGGCGATCGCCTCGTCCCAGCTCACTTCCCGCCACGGATCCTTGATCGAAGCCCGGATCATCGGCTTGAGCATGCGTTCCTTATGGGTGGCATAACCCCAGGCGAAACGGCCCTTGACGCAGGAATGGCCATGATTGGCCTTGCCGTCCTTGTAGGGCGTCATGCGAACCACGCGGTTGCCCTGCAGCTCCGCTTCGAACGTGCAGCCGACGCCGCAATAGGCGCAGGTCGTGAGCACCGACCGGTCCGGCTG
>Ga0307477_10003643_pt1 | contig 11396 bp, 11 predicted proteins | sample atmos_gasesECM2C_FD_203316 | JGI IMG/M metagenome (GOLD analysis project Ga0307477, IMG submission 203316) | Hardwood forest soil microbial communities from Morgan-Monroe State Forest, Indiana, United States - atmos_gasesECM2C_515 | ecosystem: Environmental > Terrestrial > Soil > Temperate...
TCTCTGGTGAAGCGCAAAGTGCTCATTCGGCAATTTCCTCCTCCGGCATCAGCCGCGGTTATAGCGGTGCTGCACAAATGGTAGGGGCACGACACGGGCCGGACGCGCGGTGCCGCGCACGAGCAAGGCGAGCGGCGTGCCCGCCGCCGCATGGCGGCGATCGACATAGCCCATCGCGATGGGCCCGCCGACCGAAGGGCCGAAGCCGCCGCTCGTCACTCGCCCCACCTTCGCCCGGGCGTCGTCGACGATCGGTGTATCCTCACGCGCCGGCGCGCGTCCGTCCGGTCGGATCCCGACCCGACTGCGCGCCGCCCCTTCAGCAAGCTGACGCAGCACGACCGCAGCCCCGGGAAACCCCCCCTCGGCGCGCCGTCGCTTGCCGATCGTCCAGCCGAGGGCGGCCTCGATCGGGGTCGTCGTCTCATCGATGTCGTGCCCATAGAGGCAGAGGCCGGCCTCGAGGCGCAGCGAATCGCGGGCTCCGAGGCCGATCGGCCGCACTTCCGGCCGGCCGAGCAACATCTCGGCGACCGCCGGCGCACCAACCGCCGGCAACGAAATCTCGAACCCGTCCTCGCCGGTATAGCCCGACCGGGTGACCAGACATTTGCAGCCGGCCAGTGTGGTCTCCATTGCGGCCATGAAACCGAGCCCTGGGACGCCTTGACAAAAACCGGAGAGGACGATGGCGGCAGCGGGTCCCTGTAGCGCCAGGAGCGCCTGGTCCTCCAGCAGCTCGACCGTCGTAGAGCGGTCGAGACGAGTGCGCAGATGAGCCAGATCGGCCTCCTTGCGCTCCGCGTTGACGACGAGAAAGAGCCCGTCCTCGAGCCGCGTTGCCATCAGATCGTCGAGGACGCCGCCCTCGTCGTTGAGCAGCAGCGTGTAGCGCATGCGCCGCAACGCCAGCGCCAGCAGATCACCGGGGACGAGCGCTTCGAGGGCTTTGACCGGGTCCCCTCCGACGAGCCGCAGCTGGCCCATATGCGAGACGTCGAAGAGCCCGGCCTGCGAGCGGGTGTGCAGGTGCTCCTGCAGGATCCCCAAGGGATATTGCACCGGCATCTCGTAGCCGGCGAAGGCCACCATCTTGGCGCCAAGGGCGAGATGGAGAGCGTGGAGCGGTGTCCGCTTGAGCGGTGCGGCAGCGGCGGCGAGGGTCACCCGTACATCTCCGACAGAGCGGACGCCGGGGCGTCCGAGCGCTGCCCCCTCTGTCGTGGACCCTGAGAGATTCACCTACCCCCATCCTACCCTCCCCCGCCGGCGGGGGAGGGTAGGATGGGGGTGGGCTTACTCCTTCGGTGAGCGGGAGATCACCCGCTGCTTTCCAGAGCGCCCTTGCGCCCGCGGTCCTTTTGCCTGAGAGTTTCCGGGGCGGTTGCTCCTTCGGCGCCGCGCTTGCGCGCGACCTCTCCTGCGGGCGTGCATACAGCACCCCTTGTTTAGCACTAGTGAGACCCGGTGGCCAGTCGCACGTGTCCGGGAGGATCGCCCCCCTTTCCCAGGTGCTTGTCTGTTAGGCAGATTGCGTTCCCTGTTCGACCGATTTAATTCGCTGTTCGCTCGTCTAGGGAATTTGCCGGAAGCTTACTGGAACATCAACGGCTTGCGAGCACCGTTTAGGGTCCAGAGCCGGCACAAATCGATGTCACCCCAGTATTTTCCCGTTGAATCGGGAAATGCGAAGCATCTCCGAGGCGGCCGCCCCGCTCACCGACCGCGGAAATGCTTGTAGAAATCGACGACCTCGGGGCTTTGCTGAAACCCGACCACGACGCTGAGATCGGTACCCTTTTGGCCGCCCAGCGGGATCGTTTCCTCGATATGATCGGTGACGCCGGCGCGCTTCTGCGAGGTGTCGAAGACGATGCGTACCGGGAGCGGCTTCTTGCTGAGGATCGATTGGTTGGGGCCGGTCACCGCCACGAAATATTGGAAGTCTACCGAATCGGCCTTCGCGGCCGGGCCGCGTTCTGCAACGACGACGACGTCGAGGAGCATGCGCACCGCCTCGCCGGTGTATTCGCATTTGAGGCCGGCCTCGCTCAAGAGCCCGTAGAATGCGACATTATCCGGGCGCTGCTCCGGAGCCGGGCCGAACACGGCGGTGTTGGCGAGCGGCCGCAGGATGACCGCGCTCGGACAGGCCTCGGTCGGCTTCGACGAAAACGATGGAGCCAAGCCACACCCGGCAAGAGCGAGGAGCCCGATTAACACCGCACTCGGTGCGGTGCGCGCGGGTCTCACAGGGTGGCGTGCGTCCCGTCGCAGAACGGCTTGCCGCCGGTCGACTTGCAGCCGCAGAGCCAGACTTCCTCGGTCGCTGCGGCGGTGAATGGGACCGGGGTCAGCCCGGTGCCCTGGTGCGAGCCGTCGCAGAACGGCTGGTTGGCGCTCCGCCCGCAAGCGCACCAGAAATATCTCTTGCCGGCCTCGACGGTGACGCCGTAGGGCTCCTTTTGCGCGGGTATCGGTTCGGCCATCGTTTGTTCCCTACGGTCGCCCTTGCTAGGATCTGCGCGCTCCGGCGGCGCGTGCCTCGGACTGTAAGCGAGCCGGCACCGACGCACAAGCCAGGTCGAAGGAGTGACACAACACCGATGGCCGTCTACACCGATGTCTCCGATGATGATCTCAGAGCCTTCGCGGCGCTCTATGACATCGGCGAAGTGCTGTCCTGCAAAGGGATCGCCGAGGGGGTCGAGAATTCGAATTTCCTGGTCACCACCGAGCGCGGCAATTTCATTCTGACCCTCTATGAAAAGAGGGTCGCGCCGAGGGATCTGCCGTTCTTCATCGCGTTGATGGAGCATCTCGCGCAGCACGGCGTTGCGTGCCCGACACCCATACGGGGTCGTGACGGCATCGCGCTGCGCGAGCTGTGCGGCCGGCCCGCGGCGGTCGTGACGTTTCTCGCCGGGATGTGGCCGCGGCGAATATTGCCTTTTCATTGCGCCGCGCTCGGCCGGGCGGTCGCCGCGCTACATCGCGCCGGCGCCTCGTTCCGGATGACACGAGCGAATGATCTCGCGGTTGCCGGCTGGCGGAGCCTGTTCGAATCCTGTCGAACCCGTGCCGCCGAGGTACAGTGCGGGCTTGCCGAAGAACTCGCTGCCGAACTTGCGCTGCTCGAAACCGTGTGGCCGCGAGACCTTCCCGTCGGAGTGATCCACGCCGATCTTTTTCCAGATAACGTGTTCTTCCGCGATCATGAGCTGTCCGGCCTGATTGACTTCTATTTCGCCTGCACCGACTTTCTCGCCTATGACTTGGCGATCTGTCTTAATGCTTGGTGCTTCGAAGCCGATGGCAGCCTCAACGTGACCAAGGCGCGGCTGTTGCTCGACGGCTATCGCCGGGAGCGGCCGCTTTCGCCGGCCGAACTCGCTGCGCTGCCGGTCCTCGCACGCGGGAGCGCGCTGCGCTTTCTGCTGACGCGGCTCTATGATTGGCTTAACCCACCGGCGGGAGCGTTGGTCCGGCCCAAGGACCCTCTCGAATATCTACGTAAGCTGCGGTTCCACCGGGCCATTCCCGGCCCGGGCGGGTACGGCCTCGATGTCTGATCTGTCCGAGGTCGCAGTCTTTACCGATGGCGCCTGCCGCGGCAACCCGGGTCCCGGGGGGTGGGCTGCGATCCTGCGCTATCGAGGCAAAGAGAAGGATTTGAGCGGCTTTGAGCCCGACACGACCAACAACCGGATGGAGATCACGGCGGCGATTGCCGGATTGGAAGCTCTGAAGCGTCCCTGCCGGGTGCGGCTCTACAGCGACAGCCAGTATCTGCGCGACGGCATCACCAAGTGGATCAACGCGTGGAAGCGCCGAGGCTGGCTCACCGCCGACAAGCAGCCGGTGAAGAACATCGATCTGTGGCAACGGCTCGACAGCGCCGCCGCTCCGCACGACGTCACCTGGATCTGGGTACGCGGTCATTCCGGTCATCCCGAAAACGAACGGGCCGATGCGCTGGCGCGCGCTCGCATCGCCGAAGCAGGCTGAGCGGGTCAAACGGCGCTCATCGCGGCCCTGACCGCGCCCCGCGGGGAGAGGGAGGCCAGCGTGCCGGCGAGAGAGAAGGAGCAGGTGGATCCTAGAGCGCTTTGAGCATCGAATCGGCGCTGGAGACGTCCACCTGGCCCGGCTGCGCTTCGACGTTGAGCGACTTGACGACGCCATTGTCGACCAGCATCGCGTAGCGCTTTGAGCGGATCCCGAGGCCACCTTTTGTCAGATCGAGCTCGAGCCCGAGGGCACGCGCGAAGTCGCCGCTGCCATCGGCCAGCATCCTCACCTTTCCTTCGGCCTTCTGCTCCTTGGCCCAGGCGCCCATGACAAAGGCATCGTTGACCGCCACGCAGGCGATCTCATCGATCCCCTTTGCCTTGAGGTCGGCAGCTTTGTCGACATAGCCGGGCAGATGACGCTGCGAGCAGGCTGGCGTGAAGGCGCCCGGGACAGCGATCAGGACGACCTTTTTGCCGCGAAAGATCTCGTCGGTGGTGAATTCCTTCACCCCTTCAGGGGTCAACTGCTTCAGCGTCACCGATGGTATCTTGTCACCGACATTGATGGTCATGGTATCCCTCCGGTGGTGTGCGGGACCGAGAGCCTCGGGCGCGGCGTGCACCTCCGTCGCGCAAGGGTCCGGCGGCGAACCGATAACATAGGGTGGATCGCTCGGCAAACCCGAGCGCGGAAGCCCGGCGGCTTTTTTGTGCGCGAGCGTGCGCAACAAAATCCGTGTATAGGCGTAGAGAAGAGGGGCCTCGATCGAAGGCGGGAGAGGCGATAGTAGGTCGGAGGGCGCTATGAAGTCGCTCGCGGGTCAGCTCTTGGTGGCGATGCCACAGATGCTGGATCCTCGGTTTGCTCGGTCGGTCATCTATCTCTGCGCCCACAGCGAAGACGCAGGCGCTATGGGTCTCATCATCAACAAACGGTTGGGCTCGTTGACCATGGGCGAGCTGTTCGCGCAGCTCGACATCGAACCGAGCCCAGTCGCCGATTTGCGTCCGGTGCATTTCGGAGGCCCGGTCGAAGCAGGCCGAGGCTTTGTGCTCCACACGGCCGACTATCGCGAGGAGGCCACTCTCCAAGTCGACACCAATATTTCGGTTACGGCGACCCTTGAGGTCCTGCGCGCCATCAGCAAAGATCAGGGGCCGCGCCAAAGCCTCTTCGCCCTCGGCTATGCCGGCTGGGCACCAGGTCAGCTTGACGCCGAGATTCAGGCCAATGGCTGGCTTTCGGTCGCCGCGGATGACGATATCGTGTTCGCCTCTGATCACGACGGGAAATGGAATCGTGCGCTCGCCAAACTCGGCATCGAGCTGTCGATGTTGTCGACCGACGCGGGGCATGCATAACGGCCGTCAATAATTATTCAATAGTGCTCGGTGCTCGCTCAGGGTGGCGCCCATCCCAATCCTCGCGGAGAAGCGCGAAGAGCAGGTGATCCTGCCATTTCCCTTCGATGCACAGGTATTGCCGGGCGTAGCCCTCCTGCCGGAAACCGGCTCGGACCAGCAGCGAACGGCTGGGGGTGTTGTTCGGCAGGCAAGCGGCCTCGATCCGATGGAGGCGAAGGCGCTCGAAGGCGAAGGCGAGGACCAAAGGAAGTGCCGCGGTCATGTAGCCTTGCTGCGCAAACGGCTCGCCGATCCAATAGCCGAGGCTGGCAGTCTCGGACACGCCGCGTCGCAGATTAGAGAGGCCGACTCCGCCGATCAGCGTTTCGTCGTGGGCGAAGATGAACAAGTTGTAGGCTTGGTCGGTGCGCCAGTCTTCGGCATAGCGAGCCACTCGGGCACGGAAGCTCGCTCGACTCAACGCGTCGACGGGCCAGCTTGGCTCCCACGGCGCGAGAAAATTTCGGGAGCGGCCGCGCAGGCTCGCCCAGTCCTCGTAGTCGCTGCGCTCGGGTGACCGCAAGAACACACGCCCGCCGGCTAAGCGAAACGGTTCCGCACGAGCCAGAAAGATGCGCGGAAAGGATTTGCGCTGCGGCGCCATCAGTCTCGCAGCATCAAGCAGCAAAGCGATCTCTGATGCGGTCGAACTCTTCAAGCCGACTCAATGGTCCGAGCGCGGCCAGGGTCGGCGGAGCCGAGCGCCAGCGAGTGACAACGCGGCGGATCGCGGCGTCGTCGACCGTTTCGATGCGCCCGACGATCTCCAGAGGATCGAACGGCGTGCCGTGGATCAGGAGATGCTGCGCCAGCTGCTCGCAGCGCGCGGAAGTGCTCTCGAGTGACATCAGCAGACCCGCCTTCATCTGTGTCTTGGCACGATTTAGCTCGACCGGGGTCAATCCATCCTCGAGACGGATGATCTCCTTGCACATCGCGGGCACGAGTTCGGCCGCCTCGGCTTCGCCGGTGCCGGCATAGATGCCGAACAGCCCGCCGTCGCGGTAGGCATGGACAAACGAGTGGATCGTGTACACCAAGCCCCGCTTCTCGCGGATCTCCTGGAACAAGCGGGAGGACATGCCGCCGCCGAACGCCGTCGAAAGCACGGAGGCGGCGTAATAATCCGGGTCACCAAGCACCACCCCAGGAAAGCCCAGAACGAGATGCAGCTGTTCGAGGTCCCGCTGCTCGCGCCGGTCGCCGCCGGCATAGCACGCCGGCTCGGCCGTCGCCGGCCGTTCTGCCAGCAAGTTCCCGAGCAAGTTGTCGGCGAGGCCTGCGATTCGATCGTGATCTAGATTCCCGGCGGCCGCGAGCACCATGCGTCGCGCGCCGTAATGGTTGCGCAGATAGCCGATAACCGTCTCGCGCTTCATCTTACGGATGGTTTCAGGCCTTCCCAGGACCGGCCGACCCATCGCCTGCTCGGGATACGCGCACTCTTGGAAATGGTCGAACACGATGTCGTCAGGAGTATCGTTCGCCTGGCCGATCTCCTGTAGGATCACCGCGCGCTCGCGCTCGATCTCCTCCGGGTCGAAGGTAGAGTTCTGCAGTATGTCGGAGAGGATATCGAGGGCGAGCGGAACGTCCTCCTTGAGCATCTTCGCATAGTAGGCCGTGCTTTCGCGCGAGGTATAAGCGTTGAGGTGGCCGCCGACCGCTTCGATCTCCTCGGCGATGGCGAGAGCACTGCGCCGGTCGGTGCCCTTGAAGGCCATGTGCTCGAGAAAATGCGCGACCCCGTTGATGTCGGCCGACTCGTGGCGCGTGCCGACATCGACCCAGATGCCGAGCGAGACCGTGTCGACGGTGTCGATGCGGTCGGTAGCGACCCGCAATCCGTTGGCCAAAGTGGAAAGCTGTGTCGTCATTCGATGATCCGATCAGGAGTGTCCGGCACGCCGCGCGTGGGCGCGAATAAACCGTGTTACAGCGCCGAGATCGTTGGGCAAGACGAGCAGCCGCTCGGGCCGCTCGAGGATGTCGCTGAGGGCGGCGGGCAACATCGGACGGAGACCGGTCGCACGTTCGACCACGTCGGGAAACTTCGCCGGATGGGCGCAGGCGAGGGCGATCATCGGCGCACTGGTATTACAGGCGCTTATCTCTGCCTCTGCAGCGGCTACGGCTACGGCAGTGTGGGGATCGATCAGCACACCCGACCGCGCATAGGTTTTGGCGATGGTGTCCATCGTCTGAGTGTCGTCGACCTTGTGAGCAGAAAACAAGCGGCGCGCCATGCGCCACGCTTGGTCATCCTCGGGCATGCTACCATTTTGTCGAAAGAGTCGCATATGGTCGTCGACCACAGCACCGTTACACCCCTTCAACTCGAATAGGAGGCGCTCGAAATTGCTGGGCACCTGGATATCCATGCTCGGCGTGAAGCTCGGCTCGACGGGGGCGATCGCCATCCGACCGGTCGCAAAATAGCGCGCGAGAATGTCGTTACGGTTGGTGCCGATGACCAGCCGGTCGATCGGGAGCCCCATGCGGCGAGCGATGTGACCAGCATAGACATTACCGAAATTGCCGGTAGGCACACTGAACGAAATTGGGCGGGCCGGAGCGCCGAGCGCCACTGCGGCGGCGAAATAGTACGCGGTCTGAGCGGCGATCCGCGCCCAGTTGATCGAATTGACCGCCGAGAGGTTGAGCGCACACCGCAGCTTTGCGTCGGCGAACAGCGCTTTGACGAGATCCTGGCAGTCGTCGAAGGTGCCCTCGATGGCGATTGCGTGGGCATTCGACGAATCGACCGTCGTCATCTGCCGGCGCTGAATCTCGGAAACCCGATTGTGCGGAAAGAGCATGAATATGTCGATTGCTTCCCTGTCGCGGCAAGCCTCGAGCGCGGCGCAGCCGGTGTCTCCTGAGGTCGCGCCAACGATAGTTATATGCTCGTGCCGTCGCGCCAGCACCGCGTCAAACATCGGCCCGACGAGTTGCAGCGCGAGATCCTTGAAGGCAAGCGTCGGCCCATGAAACAGTTCGAGCAGCCACAGCCACTCGTCGAGCTGAACCAGCGGCACAACCGCGGTCCGATTGAAACCGCTATAGGCCGCTACTGTGAGCTGCCGCAGCTCATCCGTCGCAAAAGTTTCGTCGGCGAATAGCGAAACGACGCGAGTCGCGAGCTCGGCGTAGGGCAGTCCGGCATAGTCCCCTAAAGCTGCCGCGCTGAGCGTAGGCAGCCCGTCCGGCACAAAGAGCCCGCCGTCCCCCGCGAGGCCAGCTAGAAGCGCCTCCGTGAACGAGAGGGTGGATGGTGAGGGGCGGGGATCTCGGGTACTAAGATAGCGCACGTGTTCGGGTCCAGTCGGGACGCGGAGCCTATCGCTGCTCCCGCACCCCCGCAACCGGGTGTAGCGCCATCCAAGAGATTCGGTTTTGGGGGGAACCGCGCGGCTCGATGCCGGATCGGTTGAATCACTTTGGAACGTAGAAGGTACCGTCTTGCGAGCGCCAAGCGATCCGATAATATCGATCGACCGCGTAAAGCACATCGTCGGTGAAACGGCTGAATTTACGTCGGTAATGAAGAATGTGACAGGAAGAGGCTTTCAGATCGTCGCAAATGTCGGCGCGCAATTGTACCACGGCGAACTCCTTGGTAGCGATACGCCGGATCAGTCCATCTTGATCAAGTCTACCGGCCAGGATGAACTGGCGTGAATTGAAGGGATCGATCGTAAATGGCTGACCCGCGCGGTAACACAGAAGTAAACTTTCGCACATCGCCGGTCCGTGCTTCTGCGATATGTACTCCGCCTCAGCCAAAAAGGACTGCTCGGCTCGGCGGTCGATATCCAACAAACCGCCGGCATAATAGATCTCCGCAAAGGCCTGCGGGCTCCGTGCTAAGATGGGTTGGGCAAGCAGCAGTGGCGACAAAGTGAGCACGACCTTAGCCACTCGCTCGTAAGCGAGTGCTCCGGCGATCATTCGACTGCGCAGCTCATGAAGCATGACGCCTGCAGCAAGAGCGAGAAACACCGCGGCGTCCTGAAACATGTTGTATGAGGTCCCCTCAAACCCTGAAGAGATCGTCGCGGAAATAATAGACACGATTCCATACGAGGTGAGAACGCGACGGTGGCGTGAGAAAATTGCCGGAGCAAATAATATAATTGAAGATAGTGGAAATTCGCTCAGACGCAAATATTTGGCCAAATGGTAACGCGCGCCGTGCCATGCAAAAAGACGAGGCGACAGCAGATGATCAATAAAGCTGCCGCCTGCGACAAGGTGAGTAAGCCCGAGGCAGCCTGCCGCCAGACCGCCGCAGCAGACGAACCAGAACAGCAGCCAGCGCGGCGAGCGGATTGCGAGGTCAAATGTGATCGCGAGCGGGATCGCTACGATGTTATGCTTGACGAAACCGCCGAGCACGACGAGGAGGGCTGTACGCAATAGGTTGAGCCGATCCGGCGGTGTGGAAATGTAACTGACAAGACCGCCGAGCATTATCGCCTCGCCAAGAGTTTGCGGATCGTCTACCGCGACCCAGGCTGGAGCAACCAGGTAACAAAAACCGAGGGCACAGCCTCCACCGAAGACCGCATCGACGCGGTCGCCGCCAAAACGACGGATTGCGGCCCCAGCCAATACGCCCACCGCGACAAATGACATCAGCGCGATGATCCGCCCGCTCAACAACAGGTTGTCAATCACGTAATTAACGACAGCGACCGCCAAGAATGAGAAGATCGGATAATTATTCACACGCCAATAGTTGTCATCGTAGATAAGTTCGTGAGCGATAAGTCGCTGAGCGTTGTAGACGTTCCATCCCTCGTTATAATTTCTTTCGAAGATGAAGCCGATCGAAAGCACGTTTCCGGCGGTCAGCGTGATTGCGCAGATCAGGATGACCCCGGCAAATATGGGAAGGAACCGAACCGTGGTTGGAGAGAACGATGGTCCGACAGCGACCGTCGAAATGTGAAGATCCTGAGCTTCCGCCTGCGAGGTCATAAAATCTCTACTCTGTCGTTCTGAAATTAATCCAGTAAGCTCGAACTGGTCGAAATCCGCCTGTCTGGTTTCGGCTTTGCCTGGTTAGGACGGGATGCTGGGCCGACGAGTGCGCAGCCAGAGGCGCGCGCTGGGCCAGGTGCTGTTGTCCCGCGACGCGTTGCGGCAAGCGCATTGAACGCTTCAAGACGGCCAGCGAGTCCGCCGCGCTTTCGGGATGCGCATCTCGTTGGAGAGAGAGGGCGAGCGGTCGGGCCCGGGTGTCACGGCTGCTGACGAGGCAATGGCAAGATTCCATCCTTTCGAGACGCTCGGAATTTATCGCCGCCCGCCGCGCCGTTGCAACCGAATGCGGCGCCGGGCTCGGGAAGTTGCAGACCGCCGTCGCCGCCGCGTCATCCTCGATCGCCGCCCGGAAGGCTGGCGCGCCCTGGCCTCAACGAAGGCGCTCAACGGGTCGGAGCGGGCGCGATGCGCATGCCGAGCAGAGGTGCGGCCGCTTCCAGCGGGAGTTTCGTGTAACCGCGAGGAACCTCGAACAACGTAACGTCCTGTCTGCCGATCTTGACGTGGTGCAGCTGCCAATCGATCGTTGAGAGTTTGCCGTTTCTCGTTAGAAACTTGCCGACACACTTCATCGGGATTCCGTCGCTGCTGAGCCACAGCGAGCCCGTCGCATGGCCTTCGGGCAAATTGTGCTCCACTAAATATTGTGTAGTTGTGATGCCGTCGATACTCACCTGCCCGAGCGGCTGCCTCAGATCAGGGTGGCTCAACACCGAGACGGCTAGCGGGAGCACAAATTCGACGACAGCATGAAGTTGCGGCAGCACGACCTCGCCGATAGCGCTGGCGGCGTGGAGGATCAAGATCGGCTTTGCGGTCGAAAAATCCTGCTCGTGCCGTTGCTCGCCCGGCATGTGCCACATCCTGCCGACAAAGCTGCGCCCATCGAGAATCAGAACCCGCTCTGCGGTGAAGCCGACCCGAGCGTCG
>Ga0307477_10003644_pt1 | contig 11393 bp, 7 predicted proteins | sample atmos_gasesECM2C_FD_203316 | JGI IMG/M metagenome (GOLD analysis project Ga0307477, IMG submission 203316) | Hardwood forest soil microbial communities from Morgan-Monroe State Forest, Indiana, United States - atmos_gasesECM2C_515 | ecosystem: Environmental > Terrestrial > Soil > Temperate...
ACGCGAGTGCCTTCTCCAATGGCGACGCCGGCGGGCTGGCCAGCGTGCTCGCCGCCGACGTCACCCGCACCGGCGTGCGTCCCCCCAGCTCCGGCTGTCACACCGACCACGGCCGGGCCGGGGTGGTGGCGGCCGAGCGCAGCAACTTCGGCGGGTCCTATGCGTTCACCGGCCTGACCCCGGCAGCGGTCCAGATCAACGGCCCCACGGCGACGGTGGCCACCCGCTACTCGATCTCCCCGGGCGGCTCGGGGGCGATCCAGTTCGTCCTGGTCGACCGGGGGGGCGGCTGGCAGATCACCAGCATCAGCGCCCAGTGCTGACCTAACAGGGAAGGCGGCGCAGGTCGGCCCGGTAGCGGACCATGTCGGCGTGCTTGAAGTCGCTGTGCGTCTGGGTGCGAAGGCGGGCCACCCGCTCGTAGTGATAGGGCGAGCTCAGGCTCTCGTTGTGCCCGATCACGTTGGCCACCGAGATGTGAAACCGGCACCGCAGCCACCGCGTGAGCGCCAGTGACGCGTGTAGCTGGCGGTGGTCGTCGAGGACCTGCTGGTCGGAGTAGCCCACGTGCTCGATGCCGATGGCCGTGTAGTTGAGGCCCACCGTGTGGCGGCACATGATGGTCAGGGGCACGAGCTGGTAGATGGTCCCGTCCCGGTCGACCACGAAGTGGGAGCACACCCCGGGTAGCTCGTGGAGCTCGCTGTCGGGCTGGTCCGGGGCGAAGGTGTCGTAGGTGGCCGCGAACGAGGGAGTCTCGGTGTAGTGCTCGACGATCACGTGCGGATGGACCAGTCGGTAGGTGTACCGGCCGTAGTGACGAAGCGAGTAGGCGGCCATCTCCCGTCGCCGCTTGGGCCCGTACGGGATGTAGCGCTTGACGATCGGAGGGCGGGGCGCCGGCGAGGTGCCGGTGGGGCCGGTGGGGCCCGTGGAGGGCGTTCCGGTGGGACCAGTGGTGGCCACCGAGGGCGGCGCGGTGGGGGTGGTGGCGGCCACGCGCTGGGCGGGAGCCGGCCGCGGCCGGGCCGCGTCGCGATGGGAGCCTCCGCACCCGGCCAGGACCGGCAGGGCGCACGCCGCGACGGCCACCGCTCGGGCCCCGCCGGTGCGACGCCACGCGGGCATGGCCAGCACCATAGGTGAGGAGCTCGGCGCTCGTATCATCTGCCCCCTCGCTCGCCCGGCATGCCCAGCGTCTTTCTCTCCTATCGACGGACCGACTCGGTCGGTCACTCCGGGCGGTTGTACGACGCACTGACCGCGCGCTACGGCGCGGACAACCTGTTCATGGACCTCGACTCGATCGCCGCCGGGGCCGACTTCGTGCGCCAGATAGAGGAGGCGATCGCCTCGTGCGACGTGATGCTCGCGGTGATGGGCCCCGGGTGGCTGGAGGCCACCGAGGCCGACGGTCGCCGGCGCCTGGACGACCCCGGCGACTACGTGCGAGTGGAGCTAGAGACGGCGTTGCGCGAGGGGCTGGCCGTCATTCCCGTCCTGGTCGGCGGGGCCCGCGTCCCGTCGCCCCGGTCCCTGCCCGAGGCGCTCAAGCCCCTGGCCCGCCTGCAGGGAGTGGAGCTGCGAGACGCCACCTTCCACGAGGACGTGGCCCGCCTGGCCGACGCCGTGGTCAAGCTCGCCTCCGAGGACCGCCGCATCCGCGTCCTGTCCGCCGGCTCCCGCATCGGCCCCTACCGCATCGAGGAGATCGCCGGGCGGGGCGAGATGGGGGTGGTGTACAAGGCCTGGCACCTGCGGCTTCAGTGCTTTCACGCCCTCAAGGTGATCGCCCCCGAGCTGTCGCGCGACGACACGTTCACGGCCCGCTTCGAGCGCGAGGCCCAGCTCGCGGCCCAGATCGACCATCCGAACGTCATCTCCGTCTTCGGGGCCGAGGAGGAGCGGGGCCTGCTGTACCTGGCCATGAGCTTCGTGGACGGCACCGACCTGCGCTCGCTGCTCGCTCGGGCCGGCCGGCTCGAGCCTGGTCACGCGGCGTACGTCGTCAATGAGGTGGCGGGCGCCCTGGACGCGGCCCACGCGCTCGAGATCATTCACCGCGACGTGAAGCCGGCCAACATCCTGATGGCCCCGGAGGGGGGCCGCGAGCACGTCTACCTGACCGACTTCGGGCTCAGCAAGCGACTGTCCTCCAAGCCCGAGACCTACACCGGCGACCTGGGGACCGTCGACTACATGGCTCCCCAGCAGATCATCGGCCAGGTGCTGGACGCGCGGGCCGACGTGTACTCGCTGGGGTGCGTCCTGTTCCACGCCGTCACCGGGCAGGTCCCGTTTTCGGCCGCCAACGACTTCGCCAAGGTCGTGGCCCACAGCCAGGCCGAGCCCCCGTCGGCCCATGCCCTGGTGCCCGATGTCCCCGAGCAGCTCGACGGGGTCATCCACCGGGCCATGGCCAAGCAGCCCGACGACCGCTACCCCTCGGCCGGGGAGCTGGGACGGGCGGCGCTGGAGGCCGTGGCGTGACCCTATGCGAAGAGCTCGGCGGATGGGCCGCCCGGCTCCGCGACGACCAGGTGCCCGGCTCGGTGGCCGCCCGGGCGCGCCTGCAGCGGATCTCGATCCTCGCGGCCGGCGAGGCCGGGCGCGAGGCGGCGAGCCCGTTCGCCGCCGTGGCTCCCGCCGGACCCCTGGGCGAGATCTACTCCGGCGCGGCGGCCTCGATCGCCCACGACTGGGACGACTACCTGTACATGGGACACACCGGACACTCGGCCGTGTGGTCGGCGTGGGCGCTGGCCGACGATCCCGAGCGAGCCCTGCTGGCTCAGATCGCGGGCAACGAGGTGGCCGGCCGTCTGGGCGCGGCCCTCTTCCTCGGTCCGCACAACGGACAGTTCTGGGCCTCGATCCACTGCGCGGGCGCGGCCACGGCGGCGGGGGTGGCCCTGGGGCTCGATCCCGAGCGCCTCGCCCACGCCCTGGCCATAAGCCTGTACCAGCCGCCGTTCGGCCTGGTGGCGGGGTTCATGGGACCGAGCACCAAGCTGCTGACCGCGGCCACCCCGGCGCTGACCGGGGCCCAGGCCGCCCTGCTGGCCGCCCGCGGAGTGGACGGGCCCTTGGGGGTGATCGAGGATCGCCGCGGCCTGCTCACGCACTTCGCCTTCGTGCCCCGGCCGGCCATGCTGGGCGCGCTGGGGCGGGTATGGCTGACCGACACGCTGGCCTTCAAGCCCGTCCCGGGCTGTGCCTACCTGCAGGCGGCGGTGGACGCCATGCTGTCCACCGGGGTGGCGGCCCGCGAGATCGCCGGGGTGACCATCGAGGCCGGGTACCTGACCCTGGCCATGGAGGCTCTGGGCCGGGCCGCGGGGCTGCGTCCGGTGGGCGTCACCTTCTCGGCCGCCCTGAGCGTGGCCGTGGCGGCCCTAGCCGGGCGCCTGTCGCACCTCGAGCTCGCTCCGGCCTGGCTGGAGGAGAACCGGGACGAGATCGCCCGGCTCGCGGACCGGGTCGAGCTCCGCCACGACTGGGATCTCACGGTGCAGACGGTCCGGGGCGTGGTGGCCGGGGGGGCGTCGGTGCGGGACGTACCGGTCGGGGCCTGGCCGGCCGTGCTGCGCCGCGCGCGCGAGGCCGGGCTGGTCGACGCGGCTCTGGACCGGCGCGAGCTGGCGACGCTGCTCAGAAGTCCGGGCTCCATGCGCGGGCTGGCCGTCACCCTCCGACGCGACGCGACCCGGCGGGGCCCCAAGGGCATGGACGCGGTCGACCCGTCCGCGCTGCGCCTGACCTTTCCCAGCCGGGTGCGGATCCGGCTGCGCTCGGGGCGAGTGATCGAGGCGGAGGGCGGCGAGCCCGGGTCGTGCGGGCACCCGATCGCCGAGCAGCAGGCGGTCGTGGACCGCAAGTGCGCCACCGTGGGAGTGGCCCCCGGGACGCTGGTCGCTCCGGCCATCGCCTGACCCGCCCCGGGCCGCGCGGGCTCTAGGGGGTGAGCCGGCTGACCGTGTTGTCGTCGAAGTTGGCCACCCACGCGCCGCCCTGACCGGCCGAGATCGCGTCCGGGCTGTTGTTCTGGATGTTGGTGCCCAGCCTGCCTACGGGGATCGGATTGCCGATCGCCCGGCCGGAGCCCGGATCGATACGGGTCACGGTGTCGTCGGTCGAGTTCGCCACCCAGACCCCGCCCTGACCGACCGCTACCGCGAACGGGCCCTTGCCCACGGGGATGGGACCGCCGATCACGATGCCCGAGCTGGGGTCGATGCGGGTGACCGTGTTGTCGGCGTCGTTGGCCACCCATACCCCGCCCCCACCGACCGCGATGCCATAGGCCCCCAGGCCGGCGCTGATGGGGCTGCCGATCACGGCGCCGGACCCGGGGTCGATGCGGGTGACCGTGTTGGGCCCGAAGCACGCCACCCACACGCCGCCCGCACCGTCCGCGATTCCCTCGGGGAGCTTGCCCACCGTTATGGGACCGCCGATGACGGTGCCCGAGCTGGGGTCGATGCGGCTCACCGTCCCGTCGCCGCTGTTGGCCACCCACACCCCCCCCGGTCCGACCGCGATGCCCTGGGGACCCACCCCCACGGGGATGGGATTGCCGACTACCCGGCCCGAGGAGGGATCGATGCGGGTGACGGTGTCGTCGTTGTTGTTCGCCACCCAGACGGCCCCCGCCCCGATGGCGAGCGCGTAGGGATCCTTGCCGACCGGGACCGGATTGCCGACCACCCGGCCCGAGGAGGGATCGATGCGGGTGACGGTGTTGTCGTTGGAGTTCGCCACCCACACGCCCCCCTGACCGACCGCGACCGCGTCCGGGTTGCGGCCCACGCCTATCAGGTGCGGTACCGGCCGCGGGCGGGCATGGCCGCCGGAGGACAGGACCCCGGTGGCGGCGATCACGGCCACGGCCACCACCACCGCTCCCGCCGCGGCCGCGGCCACCAGCCTGGCCTGCGGGCGCCGCCCGGCGGGGGCCGCTCGGCCCGGGCCGCCCGCGGGCTCGGGCGCCCCCTCGGAGCGGGCGGGCGTCGGGGGCTCCGGGGGAACGCTCGGCCCCAGCGGTCGGGCCTGGCCGGTGGCCACCACGGTCTCGGGACCGGTCACCCGGGTTCCCTGGAGGGCGGCGGCCGCGTCGCGCGCGAAGTCACCGGCCGACAGGTAGCGCTCACCCGGGTCCTTGGCCATGGCCTTGGCCACCACGCCGTCGAGGGCGGGATGCAGGCCCGCGCGCACCCCGCTGACGGCGGGGGGCGGCTCGGTCAGATGCGCGTAGATGACCGCGACCTGGTCGTCGCGCGGAAACGGGACCCGGCCGGTGACCATCTCGAAGAACACGCAGCCGAGGGCGTAGATGTCGGTTCGGGCGTCGACCGGCCGGCCCTGGGCCTGCTCGGGGGCCATGTAGGCGACCGTGCCCACGATCACCCCCGTCGCGCTCATCGCCGTCCTCGAGTCGAGCTGCTTGGCCAGCCCGAAATCGGTGAGATAGGCCCGGTCGCGACCGTCCTCGGTGGCGATGACCACGTTGGCCGGCTTGACGTCGCGGTGCACCAGGCCCTGGGCATGCGCGGCGTCCAGGGCTCCGGCCACCTGGCCGAGGAGATCGACGGCCCGGGCGGGCTCGAGGGCCCCATCGCGGCGGAGGAGGTCGCCCAGGTTGCTCCCCTCGACGAACTCCATGGCCAGGAACAGGACACCGTCGCGCTCCCCGGCGCTGTAGATCGTTATCGCGTGGGGATGGCCCCGCAGGGTGGCCGCCAGCCGGGTCTCGCGCCGGAATCGCTCCCGGAACTCGTCGTCTGCGGCCAGCTCGGGGGCGATGAGCTTGAGCGCCTCGACCTGGCCGAGGGCCAGGTTGGTCGCTCGGTACACCACCCCCATCCCGCCTCGGCCCACGACCTGCTCGATCCGGTACCCGGCCACCACGTCGCCAGGTCCGAGGACAGGTACAGCACCGAAAGCCATGCGCGAGATTGGAGCCGGTGAGGGGAAATCTCGAGCTTCCCCGCCGACGCGCCACGCTAGCCGACGCCGGGATCCGGCACAAGCGGCGCGCACCCCGGGGAGCCGTGGGGTGGGGGGCGGGCGGCGTGGTCGGGCCCAGCACCGGCGTTATGGTCCCGCGCGTGCCTGGGGTCGGGACGGGACCGGTGAGCGCGTGACCGCGACGGTCCCGGCGCGCCCCCGGCAGGTGGCCGCCGCCCGTTCCTCGCCGGCGGCCAGACGGCGGTGGGCCGCGCTGGCCGGCCTGGCGGCCTACCTCGGCCTGGCGGTCCTGCTCACCCATAGCGCGTGGGTCGATCCGAGCGGCCGCTGGATCGGGGCCGAAGGGGACCCAGGCATCTTCATCTGGGACCTCAGGTGGGTCCCGTTCGCGCTGGGCCACGGCTACGACCCGCTGGTCACCAACTACCTCCACGCCCCCGGGGGCGTGAACCTGATGTGGAACACCTCGATCCTGCTCCCGTCGCTGCTGATGGCGCCGGTGACGCTGGCCTTCGGTCCGATCGCCTCCTACAACGTGCTCGCGGTCCTCGCTCTGGCCGGGTCGGCGTGGGTGGCCTTTCTGGTCTTCCGGCGCTGGGCCCGTCCGGCGGCGGCGTGGGTAGGCGCACTGGTCTACGGGTTCAGCCCCCTGATCGTGAGCGAGACGTACGGCCACCCGCAGGTGACCCTGCTGCTCGTCCCCCCGCTGGTGCTGGGCCTCTACCACGACGTGCTCCGGGGCCGGCGCTCGCCGCTGGTGGCGGGAAGCCTGGTCGGGCTCCTGGTCGTGGCCCAGCTGCTCACGGGCGAGGAGATCCTGGCCGAGACCGCGCTGGCCGGTGTCCTCGGTCTCTTATGGGTGGCGGTCCTGGCCCGGGATCGGGTGGGACGCCACCTCCAGGCCATGGCCGAGGCGCTGGGGGCCACGTTCCTGGTGGCGCTTGCGCTGGGGGCGGTCCCGCTGGCCGTCCAGTTCGCCGGGCCCCACCAGCTCCACGGCCCGCTGCAGCCGTTCAACGTGTTCGTGCTCGACCTCGAGGGACCGTTCGTGCCCACGGTCGCCCAGTGGCTGCACACCAGCGGGTCGGTGGCCGTGTCCATGCACTGGACGGGATTCCTGACCGAGACCAACGGATACCTGGGCCTGCTCCTGCCCGTGGTGGTCGGGATCGTGATCGTGCTCCGACGCGAGCGCATCGTGGTCTGGGCCAGCGGCCTGGCCCTCGCCCTCCTGGTGCTCGCCCTGGGACCCTCTCTACACGTCGACGGACGCGACACCGGGGTACCGCTGCCGTGGAAGCTGGCCCAGCACGTCCCCCTGGCCAAGAACGCGATCCCGTCGCGACTGTTGCTCCTGGTCTACCTCCTATGCGGCCTGCTCCTGGCCATCGCCATCGACCGCCTGCTCCACCGGCGAGGGGCCTCGCGGTGGCTGGGACTGGCGGCGGTGGGCGCGGCCCTGGTGTCGCTCATCCCCACCCCCCATTACGCGGTCACCGCGGCCGCCGTCCCCGCTTACTTTCACACCTCGGTGCGCACTCTCCCGCAGGGGACCACGGCGGTGGTCAGCCCGTACCCCTCGACCCGGCCCATGGTGTGGCAGGCGGAGGCGGACATGCGCTTTCGCATCACCGGCGGGTACCTGTTCACCCAGACCCGGTTCGGGGCGGGCCTGAACGTCGCCGACAGCTTCGCCATGCGGCTCTCGTACCTCGAGGCCCAGCCCGGATTCTCCCCGGTCGTGACGCCGTTCGACCGCGCCTACTTCCTCCGCCTCCTGCACGGCCATCGGGTCGGGGTGGTCATCGTCGGCCCGTCGCCCGGCCAGGCGAAGGTGGCGGCCTTCATGACCAACCTGCTCGGGCGTCAGCCCGAGACCGAACCGGGCGGGGTGCTCGTGTTCCCCATCGGCGCCCGGGCCCCTTCCCTGAGATAGCGGCCGTCCAGGCGGCAGCGCACCAGGGTGCGGACCACGCGCAGGCCATCGACCGCGGTCAGCTTCTTGCCCTCCTCGGTCCTGCGGGCGCGGTAGTTGACCGGCATCTCGTACACCCGCTCGCCCCGCTGAAGGAGCCGGGCTGTTATCTCGGGCTCGATGTCGAAGCCACGGCTCCGGAGGGGCAGGCTGCGAAACAGCCCGGTCCTCATCACCTTGTGACAGGTCATGATGTCCTTCAGGTAGACGTTGAACAGCAGGTTGGCCACGGTGGTGACGACCCGGTTTCCCTGCACGTAGAGGTAGGAGTGACTGGTGTGGCCCTCGAAGGCCCGCACTCCGAACACGACGTTGGCCTCGCCCTCGAGCAGCGGGGGCAGAAGCTCGGCCAGGTCGTCCGCGCGGTACTCGAGGTCGGCATCGAGGATGGCCGCGAACTCGCCCCGCGCGTGCTGGAGGGCGGTGCGAACCGCGGCTCCCTTGCCCAGGTTGGCCGGATGGCGGTGAACCGAGACCCGGGCGGGCCACGAGGTCTCGGCCAGGACGCGCTCGGTCCCGTCGTAGGAGCCGTCATCGACGACCACCAGGTCGTGCTCGATCGGGAGCTCGGCCTGGAGGGCGTCGTCGATGGCGCGCTCCACGGTAGGCCGCTCGTTGAACACGGGCATGAGGATCGACAGGTTGGGCACGGGACGAGCGGGCTGGCGGGGGGCGGAAGCACCGCACCATAGTGCGGTGAGGACGAAGCGGGACGGGCTACGGTGTCGGCGTGAGACGCAGGCGGGTCGAGGTCCTGCCCGAGCACATCGAGGGCGACGGCGTGCTGCTGCGCCGGTGGCGTCCGGGCGACGCGCAGGCCCTGGACCGGGCCGTGGCCGAGAGCGCGGACCACCTGCGACCGTGGATGGCCTGGATGGCGCTCGAGCCGCAGAACGTCGAGCAGCGCCGGGCCATGTTCGCCGAGCGCGAGCGCGAGTGGGCCCGGGGGGGCGACGTCATGCTGGGGGTCTTCGTGTCCGGGCGGGTGGCGGGCAGCTGCGGACTGCATCGCCGGCGCGGTCCCCGCACGCTGGAGATCGGGTACTGGATACACCCATCCTTTACCCGGCGGGGATTGGCCACCCTGGTGGCGGGAATGCTCACGGACGCGGCCTTCTCGGTGAGCGGCATCGAGCACGTCGAGATTCACCACGACAAGGCCAACGTGGCCAGCGCGGGCATTCCCCGCCGGCTCGGGTTCGGGTTCGTGGGCGAGGCCCGCGACGCTCCCGACGCCCCCGCGGCGGTGGGCATCGACTGCACGTGGCGGATGGATCGCGAGCGGTGGCGGTGGCTGCGCCGCGACGAGCGCGAGGTGGCCCGGGAGGGCCGAGCCGTCGGGCACGTGACAGCGCCCGGTACGAAGTAGTACCATCGCGTCCACCAGGCCAGGGACGGGAGCCAGGCCAGGGAGGGGAGCAACCGAGGAGTGGTAGGGGTGCGTCCAGCGAGAAGCGCACTGACGTCCAGGCGCGTCGCGGCCTGGGTGAGCCCCATCGCGGTGGCCGTGGTGACCACCTTGGGCATCGCGCTGGGATCGGGCAGCGCGGGGGCCGCCTCGCAGCCCGGGCCCGAGCCGAACAATGCCGGCGACGTGACCCCGCCCCGTCCGTGCGCCCTGGATTCGAAGGACCCCTACGAGGCCGATCTCTACAAGCGCGAGGGCTGGACCGGCCCGGACTACGTCCGTTACCCGGGCGCGTGCGAGCGGTTGCGCTTCGCGTATGGACCGCTGTTCATCAAGCCCGGCCAGAACGACGTCCTGGTCACCCCGGTCGTGATCGACAAGCCCAACCAGGACGGCTACATAACCCGGTTCAAGCCCAACCTGGTCGACCAGAACGGAAACGTGCCGCCGGTGGAGCAGATCCACCTCCATCACGGGACGTGGCTGTCGGTGCCCTCGTACGGCAACGGGCCGTTCTTCGCCTCCGGAGAGGAGAAGACGATCGCGCCGTGGCCCCGGGGCTATGGACTGCCGATCAAGGCCACCGACCAGTGGGAGCTGCTGTACATGGTCCACTCCGCGGTCCCCCAGACGCGGATCGTCTACATCACCTACGACGTCGACTTCGTCCCCCAGGCCAAGGCCGAGCAGATTGGGCTCAAGCCCGCCTATCCGGAGTGGCTCGACGTGCGCCCGGCGGGGTACCCGGTGTTCAACGTCCAGCGGGGCTACGGCCAGAACGGCACGTGCACCTGGCCCAAGCAGGAGTGCGCGGGCTTCGACCCCTACGGCAACCCGTACGTGGGTCAGGGCCTGCCCGGTAATGGCGTCGGGACCGACTTGCGCCTACCGAGCGCCGGCCAGTCGCTGGGGGCGATCCCGCACTTCACCGGTGGCACCCTGATCGGGATCGGCGGCCACCTGCATCCGGGCGGCCTCGAGAACCAGATTGACCTCGTGCGCCCGGGCGGAGAGAACGTGAGCTCACGGGTGCCGTATCAGGTCTCCCAGCCCTATCAGGCTCTCGTGCGCACCCAGCGCGCCGCCTGTCCCAGGGGCCACAAGGGCCGCCGCCAGCGGAGCAAGTGCGTCAAGGCCCGTCGGGCCCTCCGCCGGGCCCAGCGCAAGATGTGCGCCAAGGCCCACCATCGCCGTTGCACCAAAAAGCAGCTGGCCACCCAGGTGCGCCAGCTATCGCGGACCGTGACCCAGTTCCGGACCGTCACCAAGCACGTCGACACCACCCGCATCTACACCGGCCGGGCCCACTACTGGAGCCACACCGACCCCACCAAGGACGGCGGGCCCCCGACTTCATGGGACTTCTCGATGGAGGTTCAGGGCCTGCCCTACTGGGGCGTGCGCGTAAAGCCGGGCGACATCCTGCGCAGCAATGCCCTGTACGACACCCGCACCCTGTCCTCCTACGAGGACATGGGCATCGCGATCGCGCTCATGGCCCCGGACGCCCCCAACGGCCAGCCCACCGCGCCCGGGGTCGATCCGTTCCAGTCCCCGCGCGACACCTCGCCCAACTGCCAGTCCGGCCCGGCCATAAACGGAAAGCTGTGCGACATCGGGCGGGTCACCCACGGCCACTACCCGGAGAACGGCAACTACAGCGGTCCGTCCGGCAACTGGAGCGCGAGTCCGGGCCCGGTCACCAACTCGGTGGCGATCTCCAACTTCCAGTACTGGCCCGGTGACCAGTCCTCCACCCTGGGAGTGCCCCAGGTGAGGCTCGGAACCGACCTCACGTTCGTGAACAGCGAAGGGGCCGGCATCTACCACACGATCACGGCCTGCCGCTTCCCCTGCCTCGGGGCCACGGGCTCGGCCTTCCCGCTCCCGGACGGGGCCACCAACCTGGGCCGGCCCGTCGATTTCGATTCCACCGAGCTGGGGATCGGGGCCCCCTACGTGGGCGCCACCAGCCAGCGCCTGAATTGGAGCCTGCCGGTCAGCTCCCAGAACGGGTTCAAGCCCGGCGAAGTCGTCACCTAC
>Ga0307477_10003646_pt1 | contig 11391 bp, 9 predicted proteins | sample atmos_gasesECM2C_FD_203316 | JGI IMG/M metagenome (GOLD analysis project Ga0307477, IMG submission 203316) | Hardwood forest soil microbial communities from Morgan-Monroe State Forest, Indiana, United States - atmos_gasesECM2C_515 | ecosystem: Environmental > Terrestrial > Soil > Temperate...
CCTGAAAGATGGTGAGCAGTGCCTTATCCCTTCACTGATAGCAGAACGGGCATCGCGAATTGGGTTCTACGTGAAAACGATTATAACTTGGGCTAAGACAAGCACCCTTCCCGAGCCGCAGGAGTCCCGCGTGAGTCGTAATCTGGAATACATCATCCATCTCACAAAAGTGCGAACTCCTCTTTTTAACAAAGACATCTATCGAACTCTGCCGGCGACTCTCGGTGGAAGAAATAATGGTTCTGAAACGGATAAGTTATCGGACGTATGGACACTTCCTACGTCAAGTGGCCGGGATGGTCATGGGGCGCAATTCCCAATTGCTTTGCCTGGACGCTGTATAGCTCTATCTACAGTTGAACAAGACATCGTACTTGACCCTTTTGTTGGTGCTGGTAACTCCGGAGTCGCTGCACTTTCGTTGCGACGGCGCTTTATTGGTATTGATGTTTGTCAAGACTACCTTGCTACTGCCAAGCGGCGCATTTTCGAGGCGAGCGAGCCACTGCTAAGGACCTTACGAAGCAAACCGTTCAATTACCGTTCCGAGGAACTTTTCAGTCGCGTCTAGATCTTCCATTGGAAGATACGCTTCCCTAACTACGATTTTTGTTGCCGTGGCATATTCGCGGATGATCACGGCGTCGCCCCCAAAGTGGGGCGAAAGCAAAAGCCCATTAGAAACTCGGTTCACTGCCAAGTAGGCTGCCATCTGGTAGTGGTCACCGGCGTCAGGTACTTTGTATTTTGCGTCAGCGATGAGCAACGTTCGTCTCTCTCTATCTACGACAATGTCAGGGACTAACTCAAAGCTCCCGTCAGTGTATAAGCTAGTAGCGCCGATTCCGCCTTTGCTGACAATATACCCAGAATCGCTATAAGCATCGCTTATCACGCTTCGCAAATATTTCTCAAACACATCTGCCGTGTTTATCAGCACGGCTTCCCCTCCGACCGTGCCGGCATCACCAAATCCAATGCCGTTGCTTCCTAAAACAACTCGAGACACCATCAAAGCTTTACGATAGTAGTCTCGGAACCCACCGTATCCCCTGGCCGCAAATCTTCTTTCGACCCGCTCAAGGTCCGCAGCTAAGTCACCTGATCTCGGGAATCGCCTAGTCCACCGATCGTACACGCTGCGTAATCCTTGTTGATTCATTTCATTCAAGATCGGCCAGACCCGAACGATGGCTTCCGTGATTACCCGATTTTCAGCGATGTCTTCCGTCTTATCCTTTGTCACATATGCCACGGGCTCCTCTTTGCCAGCGGCGATGTTCAGGGCCGTTGCAACTAGCTCAATCTGGCCAGCAGCGAAGAGTCCGACGTGGTGGTGGCGCACTCGCCCTCGCTTTGGGCTTCGTTTCAGTATCTCTTCTGCGCAATAAAGCAAGTGACGCGCAACGATGGTATCAACGGTCTCTTCGTCAACGATTGAGTACTCGACAAATTCGTTGAATGAACTTTCTAAGTCACGTTGGTTTCCCTCTGCCCTAAATAGAAGCCGGAGGAAGTTGATCTTTCCAACCTTGGGAATGATCTGCAGCGTGTCCCCGTTCCGAAACGGAATCGCTCCAACTACCCCTTGGATCTCTAGCCCTAACTTCTCTCCTTGCAGGAAAACACGAATGCCATTGGGCAGAGGATACGGAATATCAGATGGGCTGATTCCCGGCAGCCAGGTAATCTCACCCTCGCGCGCTTTCCTGATCATTGTCTGGCAAACATTTCGTCAACGATATTATCGATCTTCGCGAGCTCGCTTGCTTTCAATTCGCCCAAGAAGTTTAAGAGTACGGGCCGTATACGGGCCTTATAGTATCGGGCGACGCTCCGGTCATCGAACGAACCGGAAATTCCTGCAAAATAACCGTGTCCCAGAGGGTAAACACTTAGTATGGCGTCGAGTAGCTGGGCAAGTTTAGTTCGCGTTTCAGTAGTCACGCCCTGCGCAGTCAGCATTTCCACAAGGTCTTCCTGACGAGAAGGACATTCAACGGCGGCAACGCGTCCCAGCAGTGCATCGTCAACCTCCTCTGTGGACTTATCAACGGTATTCATCGTCATGAAAAACACGACCTCTTCGGGAATCCAAAACTTCCGATCACTACGGAGCGTAATGCCTTGCGCCTCCCCACGATAGCGATCCTCAATGAGTGAGAAAACCTCACCCAATGCTTGCGAAATAGCCGTTCGGTTAATCTCTTCCAGCACAATATACTTTTTCCGAGCGAGAATGGCCTCTTTCAACGGCCCATCTTTCCAGCCCCATTTGCCGTCCGCGCCGGGCTTTAGTCCCTCCACGAGGTGATCGTACCCCCACCCGTCATGTATTTGAATAGTGCAGCGATCCGCTGAATTCCGCGCAATGATCGAATCGATTAGTCGTGTCTTGCCAGTCCGCGGCGGACCATAAAGAAGGATTGCCTTCGTTCCAGCCTTAAGCAGTTCTCTTACTTCTTCGCCAGGCGGGGTTCGCATCCAACTCGGCTTATTCAAACCAGTGACCATACTGTTTATCCTTCTAGCATAATGACTGAAATCTTCCTGATACACGTGCACGGGAGGCTCGACATTACCATCGATAAAGGGCTGACATGCGGAGAAAAGATCGCCGTCTGTAAGGCGCGACTTTGCAGTATGTATTGACAGATCGTCCTCAACAAAAATGACCTCTCGCTCCGCCGGGGAAATATTCAGTTCCAAAAGCATCTGCCGTTCAAGATAGCCAGCTGCATCAGCATCATTGGGAATCTCACGCTGTCTTCCGTACCAAACGGCAAACGATTTGATTGGCACGCTTACGCGCATGTCCGCTCCGAGCGCAAACCCAGACTCACCGACGCCAAGTCCGAAAGGGTAGCGTCGACTTGCACGCACCAAAAGTTTCGATTCATCGCCGGACCTGATGTCGAGAAAATCGGTTGGATCGCACGTCACGACTGATCCGCTCGTTGCCCACCTTTGAATCGTGGTCTGGATGATTGAACGCGACGCGTCGTGCTTCATAGTCAAGTATCGTGGGGTGTGCGCAAATGGAATATAGAAACGTCCGTCAGGAGCACCACATGAGAACAAGCTCTTAAGTGAAGGCGTGGAATTTGAAGTATCAATTTCAACTGGCAAAGAATCCGCGCTTAGTCCCATGTGCTTCAGCGTGAACCATACTTTTAGCAGATGCCCAGCGGTACCGTACAAATTCTCAAGCGCACTTGTGACAGTTCTTTTGTCAACAAACATTGACATTCTCTTATTCCGACACAAGCCCTATGCATTTGGGCCATCATATCCGAGATTGGAATCAATACACGCTAGTCGCTGAATGATACATTAGATAGCCGAATGATGTTGCGCATTGCCTCGTCGAGTTGTTGGCTTTCCATATTTTTGACTCTTCGAGTCTCCCAACTCCCGCATACTTCACCCGGCGCAAGATAGGCCGTAGTCCGCTCCCACTGTAAAGCCCGCTTGTGCAGCTCCGCTCGGCAAAACCCCCACCGTGCTCGCTTCCGCGCCCCTCCGGGCTCCGCTGAAGTACGCTCCGGGGCTTGACAGCCGCAAACCACGGCCAGAACTCGCCTCCAGTAAAGCATGTTGTTTTTTATGCCCTAAAAGGGCCTGAAAACAGCAAATCGAAACTGGAGCGAACAAAATGCCAAGCGTTTATGAAATCATCACCGAGAAAATTATCAAGCAACTTAAATCTGGGGTCGCACCGTGGAGGAAGCCGTGGACCTGCCAGAGTCCCGCAAACCTAATCACGCAGAAAGAGTATCGAGGCCTTAATGTCTTTACGCTTGCCTCACAGGGGTTCCCGTCCCGATTCTGGCTTACTTTTAATCAGGCAGCGAAGCTAGGCGGAAAGATTCGCAGCGGTGAGAAATCGTCGCCCGTCATCTTTTGGAATATTGACGAAGAACGAGTGACGACCACACCAGACGGCGCGAAAGAGACCTCGCGGCCTTTTATGCTCCGTTACTACAGCGTGTTTAATTTGTCGCAGACAGAAGGGATCAACATAGCTGCATCCCTTCTACAGGAGACGCGAACCAACGATCCCATCGAAACGTGCGAACAAATCGTGACGAACATGCCGAACCCGCCAGCGTTTCAGCAATCCGATAAAGCGTGGTATTCGCCGAGCCACGACGTTGTGGGCATGCCGGCACGCGGCCTATTTCACTCATCGGAAGAATATTACGCCACTGAATTTCACGAACTGGCGCACAGCACAGGGCACGCGAAGCGCTTGCACCGAGATAACTTCGACAATCCTGTTTCCTTTGGTTCGGAGTCGTACTCCAAAGAGGAACTCATCGCGGAGATGACCGCCACAATGCTGTGCGGCATCGCCGGAATCGAGCAGCGGATTCTGAAAAACTCAGCAGCGTATCTCAAAACGTGGATAGCACGGCTCAAGTCGGATTCGCGCCTTCTTGTTTCTGCTGCCTCACAGGCACAGAAAGCTGCGGATTTTATCCAAGGCAAGGCTCCATACCAGTTGGCCGAGGTATCGGCGACTCAAGGTATTAATGGAGGGCTTGTTGGCTGACGGTCCCGCAGCGCTCGCAAATAAAAGACTCATTCCACTGAGCGTACTTCTCGTGGTATGTGGAGTGATTGTGACGCCAGACGATTCCTAAGACTAGAAGCAAGACAACCGGAGCAAACACCGCATAGAGTTTCACGGGCAGCGAAGATGTAGGTACGGGACTCGCCATCACGTGTTGGACGTAAAGTACGAGCGCGATGAGAGTCACGACTCCCGACCACCCTACAAGCTTTACATACGACCACTTTGCGGGAGGGCTAAGACGCTCTGAAAGGGCGGATTGCTGCGACCCGCGCGTGCTCGTTCCGCCGACCAAGATACCTGGTCCCCCACCGGCAAACACAAGGCCCCGCATTTTGGACCGCGTGTCTATGTGGTAGGAGCCTTGTTGGTGAGCGAGAGATACCTTTTTGAGATTGTTGCTGTTGCACTTCGGGCAGCGCAAGTCCATCTTGTCACTCCTTGCAGCCCCACGTGTGTGTGGCTATGAATCCTTTCTTATTGAACCCAAAGCTATCGAGATTAAACCCCGCTCCGCTCAATTAGTTGCTCCCTACCACTCGACGATACCTCGTTCCGGCCATTTTCTGGGCCATGTTCAGAAGCAGCTTGCGATCTCCCTCTTCTGTCTTCGCCAATAGACGCCGAAGCTTACCGAGATAGCGGGCATCCTTCCCTGAACTCCCCCAGGCGTTGTCATCAGACGACTTCCGCTTCGGGAGATTCGGCAGTTTGGGCGGCTCATCGCCGTCGTAGAAAAGCTGGTACATGGGAATTTCCATAGCACGGGCCATTTTCTCCAGCGTTTCGATGGCCGGAACCGTGTGCCCGTTCTCAACGCGGGAGATATAACAGCGAAGCAGGCCAGTCCGTTTCTCGATATCTCCCTGAGAAAGCTGCTTTTCTTCGCGTAGCGCGCGCAACCTATCCGCGATAACCATGCTCGTCCTACCTCTCCGCAGTCCCACACCGCACATTTGACGGCACTCTAGACTCAAATCCAATCGGTCGCAACTATGAAAGACTCTCAACAAAACGATATGCTCATGGCGTCACATGCTCCAGGTTGTACCGAAGGGCCGTATTGCAACCTTCATTCTATGGCTCGCGATGTGATGCTGCCAGGTAACTACGAAAAAGATCTTGACCCCTTCGGCAAATGTAGGTAATTTTATTACCCGTGGGAGGTAATAAGATTCCATGGGTTCGCCACATATCCCCAGCCCAGAAAACACTTTAGCGGATTTGAGCTGGCTGCATCCCGAGATTTATCGCGCCTTTGAGCACGGAGTCTATAAGGGCAAAACGCATTTTGAGAGCGAGAGCTTGGATTGGGACGCCTCTGCCTTCTCCACGATAGTGAGACTACACGCCAAGGCGTATCTGAAGACCAAGAACCTCGACGCAGTTGAAATTGAGCAGGTAAATCTGTCCGGACTCTCGCTCAGGGTTCCGAAGTATCAGATCAAGATGTGGAAGTCAGAAGGATCGGACCTCCCGGTACCCGGCGCGTCGGAGCCGAAACAGGAGTTTTATCAGCAACCGCTCTTTCCCAACGGCACAGAGCAGCCAAACCCACTCCGTCTCGCCGTCCTTTGGAACATAGACTGGCAAAAGAATCTGGATGCCGTCTGGCTCGTCTGTCCAAAGTACGGAGATGAGAAATCCGCTGAGGCACATTGGTGCGTGAAGATTCCCGATCCAGCCCTTGCTTCAGTTCCAGTGGTGGCGGCTCCGACTGTTCTAAGCGACCTTCCGATTAAACGGAAGGACGAAAAAGCTACGGGGACAACAGACAACTGATGTTTAGCGGCCGGCGAATCAGGCAAGCCCGTGAGCTGCGAAGGCTGACGCAAACCGAACTTGCAAAAAAAGTTGGCGTAGGGCAATCCGCCATCGCGCATGTAGAGAGCGAATTCAAGAATCCCTCCCGCTCCCTCATAACGAAAATCGCCATGCACACCCAACTTCCTGTCTCATTCTTTACAACCGATCCCCTTACAGAATTCCCGGTCCAGTCGCTGCTCTTTCGAGCCAAGGCAGCGATGACCAAGCGCGATGCGGCCGAGGCCTCTCGTTATGCGGAGTTGCTAAATGAGATGGCCGAAAAGATGGCCGCGCACTTAACGCAAATCCCGCTGACGATACCCACATCCATCAGCGACCCAAACTCGGCAGCGCAACAAACGCGACTCGCCCTGCAAATTCCGCCAGACGAACCAGTTCCTCACCTCATGAACGCCATGGAGCGAGCGGGAGTACTCATCTTAGCCCTTCCAGCGGCACTGGCTGGTCGAGACGCTTTTACAGTATGGATCGAGAGAAAAACCATGCCTCTCCCGGCTATCGCAATCTCGAGAAATCGGCCTGGAGATAGGCTCCGCCTCAGCCTTGCACATGAGCTCGGACACGTAGCTATGCGCCACCTGCCAAGGCTCGACCCGGATCAGGAAAAAAGAGCTTACACATTCGCGGCGGAACTCTTAATGCCCGCAGGTGCTATGCGCCGTGAAATATCTAATCCAATTACGCTGTCATCCTTGGCGGTCCTCAAGCCGCGGTGGCGGGTTTCAATTCAGGCGCTGATCAGGCGTGTATACGACCTTCACCTGGTTGCAGAGCGGCAGTATCGCTACCTTTTCGAACAGGTAGCGATCAAGGGCTGGCGAGTCAAGGAGCCTCCCAATCTCGACGTTCCTATCGAAAAACCCCGCGGCCTAAGACAAATGGCAGAACTGGTCTACGGTCGCCAGATCGACTACGAACGAATGGCTGCCGACCTCCACTTGAGCCCTGCCTTCCTCCGCCAAGCCCTGCAGGAATATGCCGAGGCTCCCGATGCCGCAGAAGACCGGCCAACCCCCGCGCGAAATGTCATTTCCTTCGCAAAACCATAAGGAGAGTGTTGTCACATTCTGTTTCATTTCGGATCTCAAGAGTGAGGTTAGCCAGCCTTGCCTACACATCTTTCTCGCGTTCGAATCAACAATTTTCGTAATTTTAAATCACTTGACCTCCCTCTCGCTGCCAGTACCGTCATCGTGGGAGAAAACAAAGTAGGAAAAACAAATCTCATCTATGCGCTCCGTCTGGTTCTCGATCCTTCCCTTGCCGAATTGGCTCGGACATTGCGTGCGGAAGACTTCTGGGATGGGCTCAAAGCGCCTTTTCAAGGAAACGTAATTGAAATCGCCATCGAGATATCCGGATTCGATGGCGATAAAGCGGCGACGGCTATCCTGAACGACTGCCTCGTCGGCAAGAAGCCCTCGCTCGCCAGGCTGACATATCAGTTCAGGCCGCGTGCGGCGATCGAACCGGCAAAGGCCGGCGCGTTGGACTATGAATATTCAGTTTTTGGGGGAACCGACGAAAAAAACCGAGTCGGTCCCGACGTGCGACGCTGGATTTCCCTCATGGCTCTGCCTGCCCTCCGAGACGCAGAAGGAGATGTTCAAAATTGGAGGCGCTCGCCGCTGCGTCCACTCCTCGAAGCTTTGCAAATCGATCCCAATCGCCTTGAGGCCATAGCAAAGTCGCTTACCAAGGCTACAAAAGAGCTCCTTTCAGAGAAGCCGATAGCCAAACTAGCAGATGAGATTTCCGAGCGCATCTCTGAAATGGTTGGCGGTGTTCACGGTGTCGAGGCAACGCTCGGCCTGGCACCCACGGCCGCCGACCAGCTACTCCGGTCCATTCGCCTCTTCGTTGATGGAGACAAGACTCGCCAACTCTCCGAAGGCAGTCTCGGCTCTGCCAATATCATTTTTCTTGCCCTGCTCATGCAATCACTGGACGCACGCCGTAGTGCAAGTGAGATTGTCTCAACCGTTCTCGCAATCGAGGAACCAGAAGCGCATCTGCATCCGCAAGTCCAAAGACTCCTATTCCGCTATTTCCTGCATAGAGAGCATCCTGTCATTGTTACAACCCACTCTCCGAATGTGGCGAGCGTCGCGCCTGTCGAATCATTGGTGCTTCTAAGGAAAAGCTCCAAGGGATATTCCGTGGGTTGTGCCACGAGCGAGATAGCTTTCACCGACGGTGAACGCGACGACCTTCAGCGGTACATTGATGTCACCCGCGCAGAGATTGTGTTCGCGAAGGGCGTAATTCTTGTAGAGGGTGCAGCGGAGCAGTTTCTCCTGCCAGCGTTTGCGCAGTGTCTTGAGGACACCGATGGAAAAGCGCTCGACCTCGATAGAATCGGGGTCTCCGTGTGTCCGGTCTTCGGCACAGACTTTCGTCCCTACACCAAGCTCCTTCGCGGATTGGGAATTCCGTACGTCGTGATCACAGACGGTGACCCCGACACCAAGGACACGAAGAAATCGTTCGCCGGAATTCGCCGTGGCACTCGTCTCCTACCGGCCGCAAGTACAAGGACGTCCATCAAGAAGCTCACGGATGCAAGCAAGTGGCCTGACGCCAGAAACAACCTCGCCAAAGCCGGAATCTTCGTCGGGCAATCCACTTTGGAGGTCGAACTCCTGGCCGATTTTTCGGACGAAATGAAAGAAACCTATGCCGAATTGATGGGTTCCGACAAGTCCAGCGTCGGGTTTTCCAAAGCTGTCAGCAAGGCGGCTGGCGCAGATGACCCACAAGAATGGAGTCCCTTGCTCCGCCGGATCGAAAGAAGGGGAAAGGGTAGGTTTGCGCAGAGACTAGCCACAAAAATACAGGGGGAGGAACCTCCTCCGTATTTGCTTTCGGCCTTGAAGATGATCCAGGATCTGGTCAAGGTCTGATGCGGGATCTCCATCGAGAATACGAACGCCTCAATCACGAACAAAAAGAGGCAGTTCGTTCGTCCGGCAATACCGTGGTTCTCGCAGGACCTGGCTCGGGAAAAACAGAAACCCTCGTCATCAAGATCGCTCATTTACTATCGTCGGACATTCGCGCTCCACGCGGATTGGCTTGTCTCACCTATAACAACGACACCGTTAAGGAATTTCGCAATCGTCTTGCGGGTTTTGGCATTCATCCGGGACGTCGAGTCCTCCTGGGGACCGTGCATAGCTTTTGCCTGAACTGCATACTGCGCCCTTTCGGGTCTTTAGTATCTGAACGATTCTCCGGAGGCATTCGAGTTGCCGCGGAAAAGCAGGCCGGTAGCTTGCTGGAACAGGCGATGGATCAGGTCGGGCTCAATGAAACCTCAAGTTGGGTTGCGACCAGACTTACCCGCCTCCGCCGCCGCATCGATTGCCGCGAAGACATTTCTGGTTTTGCCGAAACAGATATTCAGGTTCTTGAGCGCTACCGCGAATCCCTCGAAACGAATGGACTCGTTGACTTTGAGGAAATGGTTTCCTCTGCCCTCAGATTTGTTCGCGAAGAGGACTGGATTCCGCCACTGCTGGCCGCCCGCTTTCCGTGGCTCATTATTGACGAATACCAGGATTTGGGGGGGCCCCTCCATTCGATCGTAACAACCTTGCTCGAAAAGACGGACATTCGGGTTTTTGCCGTTGGTGATCCTGATCAAACAATCTATGACTTTACAGGGGCGAGTCCGGAATACCTGCGGGCTCTCTCGGAAAGAGATGACTTCCGTTCCATCTCTCTTCGCTTTAACTATCGCAGTGGAAGGCGCCTAATCGCAGCTTCCCAGGCGGCTCTCGCTCCATCGGAACCTCGGGACTACCAACCTGCTCCTGATCGCCAGGACGAAGGCGAGGTCTTCTTCATCAACGCGAACGATGCTTTGGAAAACCACGCGTCCGCCATCACTGAACAAGTTTGGCCGGAGATTCGCGCACGGGGCATTCCTCCAGAAGAAGTCGCAATTCTCTATCGGCAAAAAGGAACTCTTCTCACCCTCATCCAGAAATCCCTCGTCGAGGAGGATATCCCGTTCCATGCCGAACGTGATTCACGTTATCCACGTGCTCCGATTGTTCAGTGGCTTCAAGACTGTGCTGGAATCAGTTTCGCTGGCACCGACTTCGATGATGTAACTTCTGAAGATGTGATGCGCTATTTTCACGCCATAGCCTTCGCGGCTGGCACCACCGAAATCGAACCCGATCTTTCGCTTCGAACGCGTGTCTATGAAGCTGTTTTTTCAGAGAAGTCGCCAGATATGCCTCTCAGCGAATGGCTCGGTGAAATCGATAGCACTCTCTCGCTTACGCAGATCCTTTCCGCCGCACCGGAGCTTTCAGACGACCGCGAAACCTTATCTGGGCTCATCGCGGACTGCGCCAAAGGCAAACCGCTTGGGACCCACTCGCTGCAAGATTTCGCTCGCGACGGGCGTGTTAAGGGGCGAACGGTGCTTACGACGCTCCACAGCAGCAAGGGCAGGCAGTTTGACGCAGTTGTCCTACCCGGGCTTATAGAGGGCATTCTTCCCAGACGCCCATGGAATCGCGATACCCGGAGCTACGGTGAACCTCCGCCTCCAGTGCTGTCTGAAGATCGCAGACTTTTCTATGTGGGGTTCACGCGGGCCCGGAAGGTTGTATTCCTCATCTTTGGAAACTCGTTCACTAACGATAGAGGCTATGCAGTCACTCTGGGCGCTTCTCGCTTTGTAAAAGAAATTCACAGGCGCTTGCGTTCATCCTAATTAGTCGAATCGCCGACTGAATCGTCGTTCGCGTCATTGCAGCTGTAACCTCTAACTTAAGTTTCATCTAGAAGCCCTCTTCCTCTCCACTTCTGCCCTTCCTGCTGAAAACCTGCGCCTGGACCGTCCGCTTCTCCTGTCAAGGCTCTCCCGCTTCGCTCCGATGAACGCGAAAACCACGCGGCCTTGACAGCGCGGACGGCCAGGCGCCTCGCCCCGCCAGGAAGGGCATTTGCTTTTAATGCACCGCTCTCTG